>Ga0265298_10001195_pt1 | contig 38333 bp, 24 predicted proteins | sample AusTroGonzalo_MG_3_FD_193486 | JGI IMG/M metagenome (GOLD analysis project Ga0265298, IMG submission 193486) | Bovine rumen microbial communities from tropical cattle in Woodstock, Queensland, Australia - Gonzalo_01 | ecosystem: Host-associated > Mammals > Digestive system > Stomach > Rumen ...
TACGATATCCTTCTCACGAACCCGGGCGACAACTGGTTCCGTTCCGAAGGCGTCCGCCTGCTGGTCCGCCGCGGCGGTACGGGCTGGGATTTCTCCTGGATCCGCAAATGGAACACGATGATCGAGCAACGCGTGTACTTCATCAACCCTGACGGCGAAATACAGATCCTGTCCAACGAGGATCAGGTAAAGCGTGTATCCATTCTGAACAGGACCTTCCTGAAAAGCCGATACGGCTATGTGGAATTGCTGAAGGTCGCCGGAGATGCCTGCCTCGGCGCCGTCCGTCGCGTCTCTTTCTTAGAAACGGAGAAAAAAGGAGCTTTTGGTTCAACCTCCCAGACGACAGCTGTCACGACTGTCAACTCCGTTTTCGAGGACGGCGTGATGTATACGTTCAGCGTCGACCAGAACACCCCTTTCATATACAAAGTGATTCCCTATCTGCTGAAGAACGAAAAGATCCTGCTCTCAAACAAGAAAAACCTTCTGAAGTGCTTCCCCGACAAAAAAGCCGACATCGAATCCTACCTGAAGGAGCACAGCGTCGATTTTGAGAATATCGACGACATGCAGGCTTTGTTCAAAGCACTGGAGAAATAATCGAACTGATTTGTTACGGCACCCTCGTCAGAAAAGCCTTCTGGGAGAGATGGTCTCCGCCAGGTCAGCCAACTCCCGCTGTGTAATATGCAGATCTTGCCTGCGCTTCAGAATAATAATACCGAGCTCTGTCATAGTGATGTCCGTGTGCTGCGCCTATATTTGTAAAGACGATACTATTGCTTCTTGGCTTCCTCAGAAAGCGGGCTCATTTCAATCCGCTTCTCGATATCTTGAGAACTACTGCAAAATGCATCAAGGATTCGCAGTATCGTACGTTCCCTTCCTTGATGAGTTCGCCGCTCCCATGAACAGCATCCAATGTTTCGGTGAGCATACCCGCCAGTACGCTATTGATATACCCCTTCCCTGTCTCAAAACTCCAATATATTGTGATTTCTGACACAAAACCACACTATCCATACCACAAAAACAAGAAAAAACACAATTAATGGTGAACGTATGTATACTTCTACCCTAGAAGGCTGCCGCAAAGGCCTGCATGCTGATCAGCGATGATTTGCACGGGATGTCCAGCTTCTTTCAAAAAACGTTTAAGCAGAAAAGCAAGGAAGTAAGGGAATGTGTAAAACTTGCCGCCCCAGCCGATGTTCTTGTACCCGAATTTGATACCATAAGAAATATCCGGGAAGGAAGGCCAATCAATGAGGTGATTAAGTGACGCGGTTGCACCATCTTTGGATTTCACTTCCACTGGAATCAGCGTGTCTGCGTCGCGGACGAAGAAATCCATTTCAAGGGCGGGGTTATCGCTTTTGTAGTAGTACAACTTGTCATACCCCGATTTCCGAAGCATCTCTCCCACAATGTTTTCATAAATGGCGCCCTTATAAGTGCCGAAATTCTTGTTGGCCCGCAGGTCCTCCTGCGCTTCTTCATCTAGAGAGGCAATGAGCAGCCCGGTATCGTGATAGTAAATCTTATACGTGTCGGTGTCGTAGTTCCCCTTCAGCGGAAGCTCCGGATTGTTCAGGCAGTAGCACACATTGACAACGCCTGCCTTTTCAAGCCATTCCACGGCGCCGATATATTCGCGGTTCCTTGCTCCTTTAGCAATCTTGGTAATCTGGTACTTTTTGCTGGTTTTGGCAAGGAAAGTAGAAACATGGTTGTAAACAGCAAGGACCTTGGCTTTATCCGTGTGGCTGGCATATTTTGTAATGTCCTCCTCGTAGTCCAGCAGAAGCTGACGGAGTAATTCCAATGTCCCCCCGAAATGGCCATTGTCCATATACATTTTGACGACTTCCGGCATACCACCAATCGTCATATAATCACGGAATACAGCCATGATCGTCGATAGTTCCAGCTCAGAGAAAGGAGTCAGCGTGGACATATGGGTATAAAGATCCTCTACTTGGGCTTCGGAGTATCCTTTTGCCCAAAGGAACTCTTCAAAGTCCATCGAATGCATCACGAAGTCCTCTTTATTTCCCACAGCATTGGACTCAATTTCCTCATAGTAAATACCCATCAGGGAGCCGGAGCAGATGACATCGTACCGATGATCTTCATTGAAAGATTTCAGGGACGTGGCACAATCGGGACATTGCTGCAGTTCGTCGAAAAAAATGAGTGTTTTATTAGGAAGGAACTTCCAGGACGGTTCTAACAGGGATATGCTTTTGATGATGGCATCAACTTCATAACCGTTGTCGAAAATGGCGCGGAATTTTTTCTGAAGGACAAAGTTGATTTCTATGACAGAATCATAGTTCTTATTACCGAATGCACGAATCGATTCGGTCTTTCCTATCTGTCTAGCCCCCTTGACAATAAGGGGCTTTCTATCCGGATTCCGCTTCCACTGCACCAGGAATTGATCTATCTTTCTTTTCAGCAACTCCATAATTAATCACGTTTTCGAAAGCAAAAATAGGAACAAAATCACATTTTCGACAAATTTTTAAGCAGAAAAATCACATTTTCCGGAAGCGGTTCACGCATTTCATTTTCCAGGTGCACCGCGCGCGAGAAGTAGACACGGAAAGATTTTTCCGTTAATACTTATTTTCGAAAGTAGACACCGGTGATTTTTTCCCGGCATCTGGTTTTACAAAAGTAGACATTTTTGAACTTTTTTCAGGGATTTCTTTTACGAAAGTAGACACGCCGTCGTAAGTATCCTTATTATCAGCATTTTGTCTCCTCTGCTGGACAAACTTAGGTTCGGGGCTTAGCACCCTGTTCTCAAAAGTTTGTTTCCGTGGCAGTTCTCCCTTGTAATAGCGCTTCCGGTAGTTCTCCGGAGTGTCGTAGCCGATGGCGAAGCACGGCCGTTGTGTGTTGTAGTATTTGACATATCGTTCGATGGTGTTGATAAACTCTTGTCTGTGCCAGTATCGCTCCAGATGGAACTCGGCATACAGTTCTTCCTTGATCCAGCCGTTCAGCGCTTCGTTGACGGGGTTGTCCGTGGGCTTTCCGGCCCGGGACATGGAGCGGATGATGTTAGTGTCTTTAATGAGGTCGTTATAGGCCATGGAGGCGTAAACGCTGCCTTGGTCCGTATGCAGCACGACAGGCTCTGTTGTGCCTTTGAGCAGGTCTATGACGTCGTTAAGACCGTCTATATATTGGTTTCTGGAACCTCTCCTTTCAGCGGCCTTCCAGCTCAATATCTCTTTGGTAAAGACATCGAAGTAGAAGGTTACCTCGAAGTACATATACCAGCATTTGAAGGCCGTCATATCAGACACAATGACCTGTCTGGGACGGTCTACAGTCTCCCAAGTGGTAAAGATGAGATTAGGATACCTATCCCTCACCTTCCTTGGCTTGTAGTGCACCTGATGCTTGGTTTCCGCCTTGATGCCAAGATACTTGTAGCACTTGTATGCGTAGTTGTCGCTGATGATTACCTGCATGTTGATACGGATGTATGCAGCTGTCCAGCGGTAGCCGTGTGTGGGATGCTCTTCGTGGACCTGTTTGACCAGGGCAATGACTTCTTCGCGTTTCGTATCGCGCGGGGAAGGCTCCCGGTTCTTCCACTTGTAGTACCCGGCCCGGCTAACTCCCATCAGGGCACAGATGTCCTTGATGGGATTGTCGCGGGACAGGAGGTCCACTATTTCGAACTCTTCGGCTTTAAACGAACATACTCCCGTTCCCCATCCGCGTTCGTCTGAACGGCATAGCTTTTTTTTAGCCGTTCGTTCTCGATGCGGAGCTTCAGGATTTCTCGTTTGTAGGACTCTTCCGTGCGGTCTACGCCTTCAGGAAGCACTTCTTTGATTTCAGCATCGGCGCGAGCCAGACCTTCCAGGCCGCCCTCGTCGTACTGCTTCATCCACTTCTTCAGCGAGGTCTCGGTGACGCCGTTGCTCTCGCAGAAGTCTTTGATGGAGATCCGCTGGTTTCCTCTGTAGCGGTGGATCAGAAACTCTTTTTCAAGAGGATTCAAGTGTTTTGCCATAAAAGTTTCTCCTTCGTGGTAGAAGTGGACTGAGGCTTGTGCCTTGAGACCGGCGGTTATCTCCCGTCAGGCCTGCGGGGAGCTCCAGGAAAGGGCTCTCCTCGACCTGCCGAGGATAACCGCCTCCGTGGGCGCTCAAACAAAGGTACAAACTTTCAATCTTTTTCTACCCTTCCGTGTCTACTTTTACGTGAGCAGCAAGGCTGGCCATGGCTATATACTTTTGATCTGTTCAGCTGTTAGTCTATCGTATTCTTGATGAGTTCCGACAAAGCGGATGTATACCAAGCGAGGGGTAATTATATTAATTGTTGCGCAGTGCGCTTCTCGATTCAATAGCAAAGAAATGAAATATCATTGAAACAAGGCCGGCAAAAAAACAAAATATGATGTAACCGGGACAAAAAAAGAGCCGCTCTCTTGCGAGAACGGCTCTATTATTATATATCCGGTTTGACCGGAAATCTAAACAACGATTAACGGATGTAGCCGTAATACTCGTCGTCAGTAGCGCAATCCCACCAGACAGGGATGCTCAAGTGTCATAGAAAGCTACTCTGTTCGATCGACCTTAGTCTTAATGCTGATCGGTAATCCGTCTGCAGTGAAGCCTTCGAGGATAATCGTCCAGTCAGCTTTGTGGTCAGAAGTGTAGAAATCAAAAGTGGTGTCCCCCTCGGGGGAAGCCTTCAAGGTGGGGTTCCAATAAAGAGTGGCGCGAATTGGCTCCGGAATCAGCTTACTATCGGTACTTTCATAACGTGGGTTATAAAAACGCTTATGCTGCTGCCAGCCGAGCGGCTTTCCACTCGAGACATTGACTGCCACATCATGTGCATAAAAACGCGTCTTGACCATTACCACACTTTTCGGCGCAAGGGCATTGTCAGCGCCGGAATTGAATTTAAGTGCGTCACTTCCTGTAATGTAGGCAAACCCTGTGAGGTCTGAAACGTTTAGACCTTCAAGTTCCGCACAAGAAGAGCGCATGCCGTCCATGAAGACAATGATTTCTTCCCAACCACTGGAAATACCCATACGCGTTGAGATCTTCTGGGTGCGACATACAATGCTTCGATAACTGGGCACCAGCTCTCCGCCAGCACTTGTAGTGTCATCAGATGAAATGATCCCATCCTCATCCGTAGCAAATCGTAACGGCGGACAAGTAGACACGATGTAGGTGAGCACGTCAAGAGCTTTATAAGGCTCTAACTCGGCCTCGGAGCGATACTGGCCCTCTTTGAACTGATAGTCTGGCAACGGCGAAATGTTGTATTGCCGTGAAGGTCGAGCTACCTTGATGAACGAAGGGTATAGCGAATAGATAATTTCTCCGCCCGCGTCGTAATAATCTTTCAGGATGTCGTTCCTGTATTCTTGGGAATAAGAAGTCTTCCCCAGATAAGTAGGATAATGGTAAAACCGTGCAAAGATATCGTCGTTGAGGTAGGGCGTGAAGCGATGAGTATTGCCACCGACGGTCTCTGCCGCCACTAAAAACTGGGTTCCTTCTGGGAAATCTAACCCGTTGAGCACGAAAAAGCCAGTTGTGTCGAGTTGCCCGATGGTCGAATAGCCGATAGAAGGAGCCACGAACGACACCACAGAACGTTTGGCACGGCGAAAAGCGCCTCGCACTTCGCCACTGAGAGACTGGGTGTATTCTTTCCCAAAATATGGCATCAGGGTCTTTCCAGCCAGGATTGCAGGGAGTTCATAATAACACCATCCATGGGTAAGCATCACCCTATCAACAGCATCAATCCTCTCGGCAAGCGGACGGCTTTCATCAAAATAGGTTGGTGCTTCCTCGACGAAGGTAGGAAGTTCACTGCCTAGGTACCACCACGAGACAAGGTCATAGCCGCGCCCGCTAACGGGCGCATAACTGTCGTCCGATATGGCCACGGAATAGTCACCAACAGGCAAATCAATTTGCGCTGTCACTCGCTCGCGCGGTCCATACTCCATCTTATCAAATGCGATGGCCGGGCACGGGGTTTCCGGAAATACGAAAAAGGCACGCTCCGCATAGACCGTTCCCTCTGCGTCGACCAGCGCCATATTGTTAATGCCAGGCGTCAGCAGCAGATAGGGAATTTTCATTCTGCGTGTCCTTTCGCTAAAAGGTATCCGCAGGTAAATATCATCTCTGTCGTGGACGACGATAAAAGTAGAGTCTGGCAGGGACAAGCCTCTTTGAGTAACAGATGTCGACAAGCCGTCAATCTGCGGCCGAATATGAATGACGGCCGCTCGTTCCTGCGGCTGAGGCAATCGCACTCGGGAAAGGAAAATATCTCCTTCATAAACCTGCGCATATATCTCTTTGACCGGCTGATCCAGTGTCAGATCAACTCGACCCAGGCCGTGCCGGTCAGTGACAAACCGTCCTATTGGCTCCTCATTGGAATAGATATCACCATTAACTGCCAAACCTATACCCTGCTCGTCGACAGCACGGATTCCGAAGGTCGTGGGCTCACCAACGAGCCATCGGCCGCTTTCCGGTAAGAACTGCACGTCTACGACGTGCTTAGCTTGTCGTTCCTTATCGAAGGGATTCGCCATGCCCATCTCGACGTATTTGGCGTCAGCACGTACGTCCTCTTTGACCAACATCTCCACAAAGTCGTCTTTCATAGGATTGCGTAATTCAATCTCCTTGAAAAACATATACTCGGGCCCACGATTAAGCATCCAATAGGAATAAGCCCGGAGCGTCGCTTGGCCAGTATTCAGGTTCTCAGGGATAGCGAGCCAGCCCATGAAGCCGTCGCCGCGCCGTTTCACCTTGATGCGTACGCGGACGTCTTCTGTCATTCGCGCTTTGCCTAGCTGAACGTTCTTTTCCATCAACGACGACAGCAACTCCACGTAGATGTAATTGCCGGTCGGGAACTCTGCGGCACGCGAAGCGTTGCCCAAGTACCCTTTAAACCAGATGGTATCTCCCACTCGATATACTTCTCGGTCCGTTTGAAGATAAAGCTTCTCTGGTGACAAAAGCTGGGCGTAGGCAGCAAAAAGGTTCCCGCCCTGTTGGGCATATGCCGACAGGGCGAGGAACAAAAGAGTGGCTGTAAGAAATTTTCTTCTCACAATAGTGTCTAAATAGGATGAGCGTGCTTATTATACGACGCTGCACCCATCGGAACAATCGGACCATGAAAGCGTCGAGTTGTGCCGCTGCCGTTGGGCGTGAAGATTACGTCCGCTTCGTTGTCTCCATTCCGCATACTGATCTTATATGTCCCTTTCCACATGCGGCCAGACACAATCATAGTTATCTTCACATTGCCCTTTTTGTCGACCACGACATCGTACTTTGTCACTTCACCGATATTGTCATTGGTATTGTCCGTGACACAACGGCCCTGGCCAAAAGCATTCTCCTTTTCATAAGAAAGAAAAACGGAGTTGTTGTCATTGGAGAGAACTTCCCCGTCGGGGTCGGTGTACTCAGAAGGTACCAGAACAAAAGCCTTTTCATTTATGGCCGTCATGGCAGCCTCATAACGCCCTTTCGCAGCCGCAGCTCTCTCCTCTTTGGTCATTTTCTGACCAAAGAGGGGAAGGGCGCAGATTGCAAAAAGAGCAAGGATTGCTACTTTTCTCATGGCTACCTGAGAGCACCGCTAAGGGTAATACCAGCTTTGGGAGTACCACCCACAATGCCTCTGTAAATATGTTTCACAGCGACACCAAGCATAGTTGTCCAATAGTCATCGGCAATGACTACCTTACCAGTTTCGTCGATACCACGGAACCATAATTGCTCCTGACCGCCGGAATTGAAAGTTTCTTTGTAGACGCCTACAATTTCGTATGTGGTGGCTTCACCGAAACCGACATAACCGCCGATGTTGTGCCAATTACCGTCAGGACCTCCACGACCGGTACTTCCGACGGTAGAATCGTGGCACCACTGGTATTGGATCTTTCCAACGTAAGGCGTACTTGCGTTACCCTGGAAGGCAAAATTATAGAAACGTATACGGGCAATGGAATCGGTGTTGAACGTTGCCGGAGTAGCCCGCTCGGGATTATACTTGTGCGGATAATCATTATCCAGAATAACCGGAACCTCCGAAAGACTGAAGACAAACACTTCTTGTCTTCCGGCGGTCAAATTGATATCCTGATTGTACACCTCATTCCCTTTGCGATAGAACTTGATGTTGTTGTAACCGGGTTTGGTGGCAAAGAACAAGCCAGTACCCGTGCTGGGGCCATAAGGATACGTACCATTAACAGCTAATTGGCCAACGCCCGTTGCACCGGCAACGAGAGCGCCGTTCAAATAAACAGAATCAATGGCGTTGTTGGCATTCACGGCAATTGGTTCTACATATGTGATTTGAAACAAGGCCATGCCATCAGCGGATTCCTGTGGCGCAAAAGAAAGATCATGCTTCTCACAGCTCATGAGCGCACAAGTCACACATGCAGAGAACAGTAAATATTTGATGTTTTTCATATTCTACTGATTTTAAGCATTATAAAGAATCTGGATAATCGCCCGGATAGGCAAACCATGGAATCGAGCACTGGTAGTTGTCTTTATTTCCTCCTATCGGTTTTAATGCCTCCAGAGATTTCTTGTTCCACATGTACTCGGAGTTGTAACGAGGACGTACACGGTAGCAAGGAGATCCTTCATTGCGCGTGTTGTACGTACCTCGGCGGCTCTCTACTTGAGCAGGAGCCAAGTAAAAGCCCTTGTACACCTTAGTTGGATCAGTATCCCATTTCTGGTCAACAGTAGAAATGGTCCAGCCGTTGTTCATAGAAGGATACTCACCGCTATACTTGAGGTCAAAATGATACTTACGCAGGTCGGTCCAGGCCTCAAGAGCTCCCCAAGGCCAGAGAGCAACATACTTTTGCATCATAATGTGCGACAGGGTGAGGTCGTTGACGGAAAGGTTCACATATGGTCCGGCCAAATATTCGTCGGCAAGTTCGTTGTAGGTAGCTTTCGCAATCAAGCTGCCGCCGGGCTGTCCACCACCCAGAGCATAGACCCCAGGAGATGTTTCCAGCGGTTTGCCAGGATTAAGGTAGTTTCCTGTGAATTCCATATCGAGTGCAATACCTTTCTTGAAAGCGGCCAGGGCTTCCGCCTTCTGGCCCAGTTTCCAATACACTTCAGCAAGTTCAAACTGAATCTCAGAAGCAGTCAAGATGATGTACGGGGCATCGTCACGGAACAGCCATCGGCCCTGTCCTTCGTAACTGGTATTGACGACGTCTGCTCTGAATCCATACATATTCGGGGCTGTTCCGTTAGGGCCTGTCGAGCCGGTGAATCCCGAACCGTAATAGACCCAATCCTTGATAGCCTCCTTGTCGGTCATCTTGTCGTAGAACCTACCGTCGACCGTACTCAACTTTGCAGCCACACGCGGATCATAATGGCCCGTTTCCTTTGAGGTGTCGCTGATGATCTGCTGAGGATTCAGTTCCCATTTAGACCAAGCGCTAGCTTCTGCTGCCAACACTTTGTCGCCTGTAACTTCGTCATACAAAGGTACCGTACCGGTCATAATCTCGACAATGAAGTCGGACTGCCAATAGCTATTGACTAAGTTATCACGGTAGGTTCCCCAGAAGTTGTTATAAGCACTGAACTGAGCGTCAGCACCACCACCACCACGAGTCACGGTGAAATTGGAAGCGTTGTCATCGATGGCCAGAGCGGCATGCTTCAGGATCTCTTGGGCATACTTTTCAGCGAAGTCCTTCTTGTTTGTGAGGCAGGCCAGGTCGGTCACAATCACCGAGTGGGCAAACTTGATCCACTTAGCCTTATCGCCATTGTATACCAAATCGCCCTTAGAAAGATAGGTGCCATAATCGCTGTTGTCCTCTTTCTCCAGATACTCGATGGCGGTATTGGCCCATTCACGTACTTTTTCCATGATGGTATACTCATAGTCGTAATCGAAGACCAGTCGGCCCGGTTCAAAGACCTGAAGGACAGGTGCGTCGACATGATACTTGGCGATGCAATCCCAAGAGAAGGCCTTGCAGGCATAGCCAATACCGGCCAGTGTCCACTGCTCATTCTCGATGGCTTGATTGATCATGTTCTCCACGTTCATGCCTTGAAGCCAGTAGGTCATACGCCACATTTCTCCACCGGCATCACTGCCGGCAGTATAGTAGTTTGCAGCAAAGTTCGAATATGAAGACGTTCCCATCATCTGGGACAGCGGGCCGAGTGCGCGGATGTCCCAATAGAAGCCCTGGTAGGCAGACAGAATACCAGACAGATACAGTCCGGCCTCGACCTCATCAGGAGCATCTGTATTCTTATTGACATCCAGATATTTCTCGCAGGCCGTGAAACTGAACACGGTTGCGACAAGCAAAATGCAAGATATAAACTTTTTCATGGTCGTGTTCAATTAAAAGGTCAAATTGAAACCAAAGGCAAGTCCACGCGGGGTAGGGAAGCCCCAGAGGTCGATACCCACACCACCCGAGCCACCCAGGGAGGCTGAGTTGGAGTTACAGACTACGTCAATACCGGAATAGTTGGTCCAAGTCAAAAGGTCGGTAGCTTTTACCCAGAGGCTGGCGGCGGAAATAAAGTTGGCCGTCTTGCTCTTAATCCATTTCTGAGGAACCGTATAAGAGAGACGGACTTCAGAAAGACGGAGGTAGTTCACACCGGTTTCCAACCAGTCTTCATCAGTACCGGTATAAGTGTAGTTACCCCAGTTGCTATAGTCGACCGCAATGGTGTTGATGGTCGGATTGTCAGAATTTTCCTTGCCGTCCTTCAGAACACCTTTGAATACGTAAGGTCCCCTCTCACGAATCTCCACGGACTGCCAAGAGGAGCCTGTTCCCATCAAGTCGCGCATGGTACCGTTGACAACCGTCGCGCCCAGACGGCCGGAGGCCACGGCACTGAGACGGAAGCCTTTCCAGGAAAGACTTGTAGTGAGACCAAACTTCAATTTCGGTTCACGATCGCCCATGATTGTCCAATCAGAACTGACCAGCGGAAGACCACTAGTCGGGCTGATGAGGACATCACCATTTTTATTACGCTCATAACCACGACCAGTCATGGTAGTAATAGGATGGCCAACAGAAATACCGTTGCGGAGGTTGCCGGAGACCCATGTATAAGCATTGTAATATTCATCAACAGGAAGTTCCGTAACGTTGGATGTACTGTGATCCAGGTTCATACCCAGATTCCAGCGGAGACCGTTCGAAAGACGAAGGATATCGCCGTCAATATGTAACTCCCAACCACGAGTCGTAAAAGTACCGACATTCATGTTGTTGAGTACGAAACCGGTAGCATAGCTAAGACGGAAACCGGTAATGTACTGGTTTTCGCACTTAGTCCAGAAATAGGTGAAGTCAGCGTTGATACGGTCATTAGCAAACCGGCCTTCAAAACCGACCTCTTTGGAGGTAGTCATCTCGGGTTTCAAGTCCGGGTTCGGGCCGTAATAGCCATAACGGAAACCGCCGCCGTAATCCTCCGTAGCTTCCAGAGCCGGATAGACGGAAAGCGGGGTTGCGTCTTTACCGACCTGCGCGATGGCGCCACGAATCTTTAGGTAAGATATGACATCCTGATTCTGCATGAACGGAAGCTCCGTTGCCACGAAAGAAGCTTCCACGGCCGGATAGAAATAATGGTTGTTGGCTTTCGGCAGGGTAGATGACCAGTCGTTACGGGCACGCAATGTAAGGAAGGCCATGTTGTTGAAACCAAATTCAGCCTGTGCGGAAATGGCCTGGATGCGGCGCATCGTAGTCTTGGTACGGGTCTGAATCGTTGCAGGATCGCAGTTCGCGATACTGTAGAAGTCAATCACCTGGAAGTTAGAACCATAGACAGCAAGAATCTTCACGGCGTTCTCCTTCTGGTGATAACCCACCTGAGCTGAGAAGCTGAACTTTCCCCATTGGTTGGTGTAACCGGCCAACACGTCGAGCGTCTGATCACGGTAAGTAGGCTTGGAGAAGTTCAAGGAACCCTTGCCATAAGAGGAGCTAGAAGGATTTCCGTAGTACGGATGCGTGTACACCTTGTATTCGCCCACCGAAAAGTCCATACCGTATGTCGCACGAATAAAGGTGTGTTTAGTAGGCGTGATGTTCGCGTTGAAGGAAGCCACCATACGATCGATGTCGTCGTGGTTGTAGTTCTTGTAAAGGGCGAACATCGGGTTCAGAAGATCAGTATCCGTGTACAGGTCCGGGCGGCTCATAGTTCCGTCCTCATTAATGTACTTTGTCATATCATCATTCAACGGCCAACGAGAAGCACGATACAGCACACCGTACAGACCTTTCTCTGCTTTGGTGTTGCCCGTCTTCATGTACTGCATGGAAGCGTCGAAAGAGAGCCACTTAGTGACCTCGGCACGGCCGGAGAGAGTGATGTTAAGACGCTGGTAGTCAGTAGTCTTAACCACGCCTTTCTGATCAATAATGGAAGCGGCACCACGGACAGTAACCTTATCTGTACCTCCTTCCACGGAGAAGTTGTGGTTCTGTGAGAAACCGGTCTGAAGGAGTGCACCCATGTTGTCATAAAGCTTCATGCCATCTGCGTACAAGCCGCCATAGCGGGACGTATAGTAGTAACTCGTCGCGCCATAAGCACCATTAGCATACTTTGTCTGGATTTCTGGCAGTCCATGCGGCATATCCCAGCGGAACGAGTTAGAATAAGTCACCTTGCCGCGGCCGGCGGAACCTTTCTTCGTCGTAATGATAATGGCGCCATTGGAAGCATCCGAACCATACAAAGCAGCAGCGGCGGCACCTTTCAGAATGGTCATAGATTCGATGTCCTCAGGGTTGATATCGTTACCTCGAGAGGAGAAGTCCATACCATAACTGTTTACGGCATCGTCGTAAGCGAAGTCGCTCTGGGTACTGAGGGTGTTGTTGTTGATAGGAACACCATCCACAACATACAACGGTTGGTTGTTACCGGCAATGGAGGTAGCAGAACGCAGGATCACCGTAGTGGAGGAGCCCGGCGCACCACCCGTGGAAGTGACCGTCATACCGGACACGCGGCCCTGGAGAGCATCCACGAAACTTTCACGACCGGACTCGGCAATTTCGGAAGCTTTCACATTCTGGACAGCAGCGCCCACCGAACGAGCGACGCGCTTCATACCGAACTCGGCTGTAACCACAGCTTGGTCCAGTGTCAGTTGTGATTCCTCAAGCACGACGTTGATGACGGCGCGCCCATTCACGGGAACCTCTTGTTCCTTGTAGTTCAGTCCAGTGAACCGGAGAGTAGCGTTACGAGGCACGAGGATGGTGTACTGGCCGTCGACATCGGTTGACACACCAGTACTCGTACCCTTGACAAGAACACCGGCCCCGATGACGGGTTCGCCATTCATGTCCGTAACTGTACCTTTAACGGTCACGTTCTGGGCGTTGGCGGTAACTGCCATCAGCAGGACCGCTGCAGCCGCAAGCACAAATCTCTTAAGATTTGAAAGTGTTTGAACGAGCATAAGGTTAGTTATTTTAGGTTAATTAGGGTTGATAGTTATCAATAGATTCTAAAGTGTTATCAATTTTGCAGGTTTTTTGTCAATCTATCAGATTAAGTTGGATATGGGTTAAAAATGCTTCTTTATTCCTTTGTTTGCTCTTTAGCGCACGTGTGCACAGTAACAAACAAAGGTACTAAAATCTTTTCTGTTTGTTCAAAAATTGTTGAAAAATACAATCCGCCTTAAATGAAACGGATGATGTAGAACAACATCACCCCGCTGGCGGTGAGCTTGAGGCCGGTGCTGAGCAGGAAGCCCAGGAAGGAGCCAAAGGCGGGTTTAAGGGAGTCCGACACGTCGCGGCCGCCGAAGATCACTTCGGAAGCCAGAGCGCCCAGGAAGCTGCCGGCGATCATGCCCCAGGGCGGAAAGAAAATGATACCCAGCACCATCCCGACCAGCGTGCCGCGCGCCGCGGCCTTTGACCCGCCGGTACGGGTCGTGACCCAGGAAGGGACCAGATAGTCGAGTATCGTGACGACAATGGCTACCACGAGCCACGTGATCAGGAATCCGGAGGTCATCCCCTCGGGATGGGTGAGGAAGACCAGCAGTAATCCCAGCCACGACAACGGCGGCCCGGGGATGACCGGAAGGATGCATCCCACGAGGCCGGCGATGCCGAGAAGTACGGCGAGGATCTTTAGGACAATCACTAGAACATATAGTCCCAGGCGGGGAGCTGGACCGGTTTGGTCTTGGCGGCCTTGACAGCTTTCTCGCTCAGGTACTTCTTGTTGATGACGATGCGGAACAGATATTCGTCAAACCACTTGTCGGTAATCGTCACGTAGCCGTGGTTGCCCGAAGCCGGACCCCAGCTGTTCTCGAGCTCCCACTTCACGGGAACGTCGTTCTCGTCGGTATCGCATCCGATAAGCGTCATGGCGTGCGTCGATCCGCTCTGGCGGGTGAGGATGCGGGCTTTCTTGTCCATGTCGAGCGTAATGCCGAAGAGTGACTCGTAGTCATAGTAGTCCACGTCCATGATACCCTTATCGCGGTCGCTCTGCTTGCCCACGTCGCAGGAGATGTAGAGCGGCGTATTGTCCTTGATGGAGGCCAGCGCGGCGGGCTTGATCTCTTCGTTGGGGAGGTTCAGGTAGCGCCAGTTGATGCCTTCATAGGTGTTACGGTATGAAGCGATGTCGTAAACCTTGTAGTATTCGCGGGTCGGGTCGTTCATGATCATGATGAACGTGTCGGGATCGTAGTCGTCCGGGATGATGCTCTTGTAGAATTCGAGCGGGGTCATGCTGAGGGTCTTGACTTCGCCCTTGGTATCCTTGTAGCGCCATGAGAATTCCGTCGGCGGCTCGCCGAGACAGAGCGCCAGCACGCGGTAGACTTCTTTCAGGATTTCGATCTTCTTGGCTTCGATGGCTTTGGCCTTGGCGCCGGCAGCATGCATCTCACGCAGGTGCCAGCCACCGGTACGCAGCAGTTCGTTCAGCACGCCGCGCATCTGCGAGGTGTTGTTGGAATGCTCCGTCTCGGGCATCACGCTCTGGGGCACCACGCCATACTTCTCGGCAACGTCCCAGAACAGGTTCCATACGCCGCCGTCGGCCACAGGCGACTGGAAGAAGAACACCACGTCGCGGTCGTTGATGTCACGGCCAGCCGTAGCGATGACATTCTCCAGGAAGAGGTTCGCCTTCTCGAACAGATCCCAGAAAAAGCAGTAGTTGTGGGAGAAGTCGAATTCGCGCAGGTCGTATTTCTTCATCACGCCCGGGCGCAGCACATTCATGGATGTGAACATCCAGCAGCGGCCGGAGCCGAGCTGGTTGGTAATACCCTTGACGTCGCAGCGATATTTGAAGAAGTGGTCAATCTGGCCGTCTTTTTCGTGGTTATAGGTGAACGACCGGATGTTGCGGTCGTTGGTCAGTGCATTCTGGATGGCCTTCGTGGAGGCGTCCTTCACAAAACTTCCCTGGATCTCCTGAAGTTCGGCCTTGCCGATGCTCTGGGCTCCTGCGGCAAACCACAGCAGCACGGCGGCGATGGTAAAGAGGGTCTTTTTCATATCAGTCTGTGTACATAGTGTTTTCAATTTCTTCCACGGTGATGGGAAGGCGCTTCGATCCGAGGATGCGGGATCCCTTCTCCGTGATGAGCAGGTCGTCTTCAAGGCGGATGCCGCCGAAGCCATAGTAGCTCTCCAGGCGCGCGAAATCGATAAACTGCGCGTTATGGCCTTCCTGCTTCCATTTTTCAATGAGCGCGGGGATGAAATAGATGCCCGGCTCGTCGGTGATGACGTGGCCCGGAACGAGCTTGCGGGCCATGCGGAGCGAGCCGAGGCCCAGTTGTTTCGAGCGGGTCTGGCCGGGGTCGTAACCCACGTAGTTCTCACCCAGGTCTTCCATGTCATGCACGTCGAGGCCCATGTTGTGGCCCAGGCCGTGCGGCATGAAGAGACCCTGCACGCCCGCCGCCACCATCTCTTCGACGTCACCGTGCACCAGGCCCACGTTCTTGAGGCCCTGCACGATGATCCGGGCTGCACCCAGGTGCACGTCGCGGTAGGTCACGCCCGGACGGGCAGCCTCACGCGCATAGTCATTGGCGGCCAGCACGATATTATAAATATCCTTCTGCTTTTGGGTGAACTTGCCGCCCGTGGGCAGGGTACGGGTGTTGTCGGAGCAGTAATGCGAGGCGATTTCCCCGCCTGCGTCGATGACACAGAGGTTGCCTTCGGTCAGCACGGCATCGTGCGTGTGGTTGTGCAGCGTCTCGCCGCGCTGCGAAAGGATGGTGGGGAACGCTATCATCACGCCGGCGCTCTTGCACACACCCTCCATCACACCCACGAGCTCCTGCTCCACCATGCCCAGCCGCATCATCTTCATGGCGGTCAGGTGCATGGTGTAACCCAGGTTGCAGGCTTTGTCGATCTCTTCAATCTCGCAGGGTTCCTTCACCAGGCGCAGCGCCACCACCGCTTTGATGAGCTCCACGCTGGCGGCTTCGCGCAAGCCGTCGAGCGGCGTACCGAGAAGCTGGTGCAGCAAGATCTTGTTGTAGTTGCGATAAGGCGGCAGGAAGTGGATGGTACGGCCTTTCTGCTGCGCTTCCCGGAGGCAGTCCGCCAGGCGGGCGAAAGGCGCGGTGCGGGTGACGCCCACTTCCGCGGCACGGTCGGACAGCAGGGGCTGCGGACCCATCCAGACGATGTCGTCGATGTCCACATCGTTGCCGAAGATGGTCGCTTCGCCGGATTCGGCGTCGAGCACGGCAGCCAGGTCGGGATGGTCCAGTCCGAAGAAATACAGGAACGAGCTGTCCTGGCGGAACTGATACTGGTTGTCGGGATAATTGCAGCTGGCCTCGCTGTTGCCCAGCAGCAGGATCACACCTTCCTTCACCTGCTCCAGAAGCCGTTTCCTGCGGGAGATATAGATAGCTTTGTCGAACATACCGGTTGTTGTTGGTTTGAAGGGCTAAAGTTACGAAATAAAAAAGTATATTTGCAAGGTTAAATCCCAGGATATGAAACGCGAGCACTTTACCCTTCCGTACGACGGCGGCCTCATTGAGAAAGACCTGCCGAAAGGAATCCTCCATTCCTACGAAAAAGTCTGGACCCACATCTATGAGGATGCGCATCCCGCATCGAATGCCGTAGCCGACATCATCGTCGACGCCATCAAGGCCACCGAAGGACGGCTGTTCCGCCTCGGCCTGACCACCGGATCCACTCCCATCACACTCTACAACGAACTGGCGCGGCGCTGCAAGGCCGGCGAGGTATCGTTCCGCAACGTCGAAGTCGTATCGATCGACGAATACTATCCTTCGACCGGCAAGGAGCCGCAGAGCCGCAACCGCCTGCTGCACGAAGCGCTGCTCGACAAAGTGGACATCCTGGAAGAAAATATCCATATCCCAGACGGTTCGGTGCCCCAGTCCAAGGTATCCGAATACTGCGCCAGCTACGACAAGCTGGCCCGCGACCTGGACATCCTCGTGATCGGCATCGGCGAGCAGGGACAGGTCGGCTTCAACGAACCCGGCACGAACGCCAAGAGCCGCACGCATGCCGTGCGCCTTTCCCACCAGTCGCGCAAACGCCAGAGCCGCTTCTTCCTCGGAGATCTCAGCGCTACGCCGACCATGGCCCTCACCATCGGCATCAGCACGATGCTTTCGGCCAAGAAGATCATGCTCATGGCCTGGGGAGAGGACAAAGCTGCGGCGGTGAAGGCCATCTCCGAAGGGGACCCCTCCAGCGACTGCCCCGCATCGCTCCTGCAAAGCCACGACCGCATCAGTTTCTACGTGGACCAGAATGCCGCGTCGCAGCTCACGCGGGTCGTGGCGCCCTGGCTCATCGGCCCCTGCGACTGGACCCGCAAATTCATCCGCGCCGCCGTCGTATGGCTCTGCCAGACCTTGCACAAGCCTATTCTCAAGCTCACGGAAAAAGATTATCTCGACAACGCGCTGGGAGAACTGCTCGATAAGTACGGCCCGTACGACAAGATCAACATCGACGTGTTCAACGACCTGCAGCACACCATCACCGGATGGCCCGGCGGCAAGCCGAACGCCGACGACAGCACCCGCCCGGTCGCAGCTACGCCGTTCCCGAAGACCGTACTGATCTTTTCACCGCATCCCGACGACGATGTCATCTCTATGGGCGGCACGTTCATCCGCCTGGCCAGCCAGGGGCACAACGTGCATGTGGCCTACGAGACCTCCGGCAACGTGGCGGTGCACGACGACGTGGTGCTGCAGCACATGGATGCCGCATACCAGCTCGGGTTTGCCAACAAGTTCGACGAAGTCAAGAAGCTGATCGACAGCAAGGTATCCGGCGAGCCGGAACCACGCGAACTGCTGGCCATTAAAGGCGCCATCCGTCGCAGCGAGGCTCGCGGCGCCGTCCGCTCCTTCGGCCTGGACGACAACACCAACGCTCATTTCCTCAACCTTCCGTTCTACGAATCGGGCGGCATCAAGAAAAATCCGCGTACGCAGGCTGATGTCGACATCATCAAAAAGCTCATCACAGACCTGAAGCCGCACATGATCTTCATGGCCGGCGACCTGGCCGACCCGCACGGCACGCACCGCGTCTGCACGGAAGCGGCGCTGGAGGCTGTGGAACAACTCCGCGAGGAGGACTGCTCCTGGATTGCCGACACGCACATCTGGCTCTACCGCGGCGCCTGGATGGAGTGGGAGCTCGGGCGCGTGGACATGGCCGTTCCCTTGAGCCCCGACGAGGTCATCAAGAAGCGCCACGCCATCTTCCGCCATCTCTCCCAGAAAGACATCGTCCCGTTCCCGGGCGACGACTCCCGCGAGTTCTGGCAGCGCGCCGAAGAACGCACCCAGAACACCGCCCGCCTCTACGACGAACTCGGCATGGCCGAATACCAGGCCATGGAGGTTTTCCTGAAGCTCTGCTAGCCTCCCGGCGGCACTCCTGCCGTACCCGCCCGGGGCATTCCGCCAAACAGCCGCAAACCAATCGGCCTCCTATGCTTTGGGAGGCCGTTTTTGTTGCGCCTAAGGCCGATATCGGGCTTTGGTGCAAGCACATCCCGCTTCCAGCCTCTTCTTTCGCTGGTCTCTTTGCGGCTGTTTGGCGGGAAAAGGGGAAGGGCGCTAAGAATAATGACTGTCAAAACGCAACATATCGGCACAATATGCATCATTTTATAAAACACCTCCGCTTGGAACCATGAAACGTTTCTTTTTGTCTATAGTCATCCTCCTTTTTTGCGTATCCTACGTAGAGGCACAGGACATCAAAAAAGTCGAAAGCAACCTGATGATCAACAGCGGCACTTTCTTCGAGACCGGGAGTTACTCCGGGAATTACAATTGGGGGACACTCTTCTCCTCTACGAATTCCTTTCGCCCATGGTATCTTCTTTTTGGAGGTCATGTGACACGCTTGTCCTATGGCCTGGATATTCGGATGAGCGACCGTTGGTCGCTGATGCCGGGCGTAGGCGCACGCGTACAGACAGCCAGTCTGCTGGGAATGTTCGCTGTCGGGGGCGATATCGATGTGATGGCGGCCGCCGACGCCTTCTGCGTGTTGCGCTATCATATCCCTGTCGGTGAAGACCAGATCATCATCGGCCTGGGGCCGGATGTCTCTTTCCTCTCGAAGGACAAATACTACATCGATGCCGACCCTGCGGATCCACGCAACGGGAAGCAAAAGTTCTATCGTTTCGACTACGGCATCCAGCCGAGCGTCACCTTCCGCACCGGCAAGCACTGGCAGTGGGGTCTGGAGGCTAACATCGGCCTGCGCAATATGCGCATCCCGTATGAATTGTCCTACACCCCTTCCTGGCGACCCGATGCAGAACCTGCTCAAGTCAGCGTCAAAGGATACACCTACCTACAAACCATCTCCCTTACCTGCGGCTTCAATTTCTGATCCGGAGATAGCCGGATTGTCCCACAATTCAACGAACATATGCCCGCAATTCCGGCTCCGGCAAACGGACCATTGTGGCCAGTTGCCTGAAAGAGAGGCGATGGAGTCTTCGTAATTGTTGAGCCAGTTTCAAACGTTGTTTCCCGTCCAGACGACGGGGATCGCGTGTTCCATACAACTGCTTGCACATGTCCCCGCATAATCTGCGCGCTTCCAGATCCTCAATGGTAACACCGCGTTCGTCAGCCATACGGAGCAACATCTCCTCTTCCCGTTTGCGGGGACTGGAGAGAAAGACCCGAAATCGGTTGTGTGTCTGGTAGATGTTCTCAAAACGCTGCACATCGACATAATTGATGGGTAAGATGAACCCGTTGCAGACTTTCCAGTCATCCGGAATGGTCAGCTGCCGGGAGTGCAGAAGGTTTCGCTTGGCTACAGAATTCTGGTCTTCAAACCGTTCCGGTTGTCGGATACGGCCCTCTTTGTCGAAATACCAGACAGGTGTGTGGAACCGGTTGCGAAAATAGAGAGACCCTGTCCCCCAGAGATAATCATGGTACATCACCGGTTTCCCGTCTTTGGTCGGTTGGATGATTGTATAAACGGCCACGTTGCGAAGATAGTCTTCATCATCACCAATGAAGTAGAGCTCACAATGAAATACCAGTTCGTAACCTTCACTTCGGGTCGCCGCAGCATAATGACGATATTGAGATTCAAACATCGCCATAAAAAAAGAACACTCTTCATGCGTCCCCCATAGCAAGATATGCGGATGGCTGTCCTCGATGGAAAACGAAAGGACCATCACGCTGCAGTTGGCAGCACAAACACCAATCAGGTTGAACACCGCATAATAGTCCGCCTCGCATACAATGAAGTTGCGGACGTCTGCGCCGTTGGCGCACAAATGAAAAAAGTATCGTTGTTTCATCGTATTCGCTCACGCCTCACGCCTTCGTCATCAACACGATGACTGTAGATGATTCGTCAGATGTAAAGTTGGCTTTTTTTCAGCATATGGACAAATCTTTTTCTATAGGAAACGGCTTTTGGCGTTATTTGGCGTTCTGTGGCGTTCTCTGGCGTTTTCTGGCCCTTTCGCCAAATAGCTGCAAGCCGAACGATCCTAGCTCCACCTCTAAGGGCTCCGCTCTTGCACCTAAGACCGTAATAGGGGGTAGGCGCAAAAGAATCGGCCCCACATATGCTATGAGGCCGATTGGTTTGCGGCTGTTTGGCGGAATGGCAGGGATAAGCTAAAAAATATGTAAATTTGCAAGACGACGACAATCAAAACAGACATTCATATGAAAAAGACAATCCTACTCATGACTGTGCTGGCCCTGACGACAGTCGTTTTCGCCGCCAAACCGCCGCTCGACCATTCCGTGTATGACGGATGGAAGAACGTGAGCGGTCTCTCCGTGCAGAACGACGGTGAGTGGGCCCGTTGGACCGTGGCCCCGCAGGAAGGCGATGTCGTGCTGCACCTGTATAATACGAAGACGGGAAAGACCTATGACCTGGAGCGTGCTTCCAGCGCGAAGATTTCGGAAGACGGCAAGAAGCTCGTGTTCCGCATCGCCCCGACATTCAAGGAGACCCGCCAGGCAAAGATCGACAAGAAGAAACCCAACGAGATGCCAAAAGACAGCCTGGGCATCCTCGACCTGGCATCCGGCAAGATCGAAAAGTATCCGATGATGAAGGGTTTCAAGACGGGCGACAAGATGAATGGCTTCGTAGCCTTCCAGGAAGCGGAAAAACCCGCGCCGAAGCCTGAGAAGCCCAAAAAACCCGAAAAGCCTGAGAAGCCCGAAAAACCCGAAAAGCCTGAGAAGCCCGCTTCCACGAAGGACAATCTGTATGTGTTGGATATCAACACGCTGACCATCGATACCATCGCCTGTGTGGAGAGTTATATCTTCTCGAAGGAGGGCAACCGCATAGCCTATATCACAAAACCCGACAAGAAGGACAGCGTGCATGTGCGCGGCGTATTCATCTACGATCCGGCCACCCGGGCCACGACCGACGTGCTCACCGGTGAGAAGGAAGCCACCTTCAAAAGCCTCTCCTTCAATGAAGAAGCCTCCCGCCTGGCCTTCTTCGGCACCCTCGACACCACGAAAGACGCCAAGAAGAACCTCGACCTGTGGCTATATGACGGCGCGGGCGTGAAGAAACTCGTGGACCATGCGTCCGGCGTGCTGCCCAAAGGCTGGAAGCTGGGCGACACGCGTACTGCAGACTTCCGCAACGGCTTCCTGACCTTCGGCACCTGCCCCATCCCACGCGAGAAAGACACCACACTGGTGGATTTCGACCAGCCCAAGCTGGACATCTGGGTCTGGAATGAAGATTATATCCAGCCCGTGCAGAAAGTCAACCTGCGCCGCGACCAGTCGCGCACCTACCTGGCCAAGATCAATTATGACGGCACCGGGTTCGTGCAGCTGGCCGATGAGGACATCCCGAATGTGTCCATCGACAAGAAGAACCAGCAGGAGTGGGTCCTCGTGACGTCCGACAAGCCGTATCGCGTGCGCCAGAGCTGGGACCGCAGCGCCTGCACCGACGTGTACAAGATCTCACTGAAGGATGGCCGCCGCGAGCTGGTGCTGCGCGGAGCTCCGTATTCCGGGCTTTCGCTTTCGCCGGACGGCGCGTATGCCGTGGCTTTCCACGCCAAGGAAAACAACTGGTATCTCTATACGCTCGCCACGGGCGAATTCAAGGAACTGACCTCGCAGCTGGGGGTCACGTTCTGGAAGGAAGATGACGACCATCCGTCCGATCCGGGCCCGTGGGGCCGCGCCATCTGGTCGGAAGATTCAAAGTTCTTCTGGATTCCGGACCAGTACGACATCTGGCAGTTCGACCCGACGGGCGCCACGGCTCCTTTCCGCGTGACGGAGGGCACGGGGCGCGCGACGAAGACCACCTATAATTATGCGAATCCCTACTCCGATCCGGAGGGCCGCGGACCGTTTGGCGGCGGAACGGTGAAAACCGGCAAACCGCTTTGGTTCACCACCTTCAACAACACTACCAAGGAACGCGGCTATGCCATGAAGGACATCACCAAGAAGAAAGCCAAGCTGCAGAAGATGGTGGAAGGCCCGTACGCCTTCGGCAACCTGGCCGTTTCGGCAGGCAAAAAAGGCAACACCCTGCTGTTCACCCGCGGCAACTTCGAAGACGGCAACAACGTTTGGATGACGCGCGACAACTTCAAGACGCAGCAGCAGATGAGCGACATCAACCCCCAGCAGCGCGACTACAACTGGGGCACCGTGGAACTCGTGAACTGGAACACCGCAGAAGGACGCCGGCTCGAGGGCCTGCTCTTCAAGCCCGAGAATTTCGATCCAGCGAAGAAGTATCCCGTGATGATCTACTTCTACGAGAAGAATTCCGAAACGCTCTACAATCCGCGTGTGCCCGCACCGAGCGCCTCGACGGTCAATCTTCCGTATTTCGTCAGCAATGAATACATCGTGTTCGTGCCTGACCTCGTGTACACGGACGGACACCCGGGCCAGAGCTGCCTGAAGTGCCTGATGCCTGGCTGCGACATGCTGTGCGAGTATCCTTGGGTGGACGGCGACAACATGGCCATCCAGGGCCAGAGTTGGGGCGGCTACCAGGTAGCCTACCTGATCACACAGACCAACCGTTTCAAGGCGGCGGGCGCCGGTGCACCGGTCAGCAACATGACCAGTGCATACGGCGGCATCCGCTGGGAGAGCGGCCTGGCGCGCACGTTCCAGTATGAGCAGGGCCAGAGCCGCATCGGCGACGACCTGTGGCACGGCTTCGACCTCTATGTCGAGAACTCTCCGCTGTTCTTCGTACCGAACGTCACGACGCCCGTGCTGATCATGCACAACGATGCCGACGGCGCCGTACCCTGGTGGCAGGGCATCGAGTTCTTCAACGGCCTGCGCCGCATGGGCAAGCAAGCGTGGCTGCTGCAGTACAACGACGAAGCGCACAACTTGCGCGAGCGCCGCAACCGCAAGGATTTGAGCATCCGGCTCAGCCAGTTCTTCGACCACTTCCTGAAGGGTGCTCCGATGCCCGTCTGGATGTCGAAGGGCGTCCCCGCCACCCTGAAGGGTATCGACCTGGGTTACGAATATGATACCCCAGATCAGGTCGAGAGTGACGAATAAACCGTATTAACATGAAAAGACTCTTTATCATACTTACCCTCATGGCCCTCGTGAGCGCCTGCGGCGAGAAAGCGCCGCAAGAACCCGTGCTGGAAAAGCACGACGTCGCCATCGTCGATGGACATTTCACTCCTGAAATCATGCACCAGCTGGGCAAGATTTCCGACCTGCAGGTATCGCCCGACGGCACCAAGATCCTCTATGGCGTGGCTTACACCTCCATCGAGCAAAACCGCAGCAACCGAAACCTGTTCGTGATGGACATCGACGGCAGCAACAACCGCCAGCTGACCCATTCGCCGAAAAGTCTCTCAAACGCCCGCTGGATTGACGGCGGCAAGCGCATCGCCTACCTCAAAGGCGGCCAAATGTACGTCATGAAGGCCGACGGCACCGGCGAGAAGCAGGTCAGCGACGTCCCGGGCGGCATATCAGAATTCAAGATCCACCCGAAGGGCGACTACGTGATGTATGTATCCGAATTCAAGGTGGCCAGGCAGCCGGCCGACATCTACCCCGACCTGGCCAAATCCACGGCCCGGACCATCGAGGGCCTGATGTACCGCCACTGGGACCACTTCGTGGAAAACATCCCGCATACCTACTACGCGAAGTTCGACGGCCAGAAGCTCGGTGAGGGCATTGACATCCTTGACGGCGCACCGTTCGAGCTCCCTACGGAGCCGTTCGGCGGCCTCGAGCAACTCGACTTTGCACCGGACAGCTACCAGATTGCCTATTCTTGCCGCAAGCTTACCGGCCGCGACTACGCTTTCTCCACCAACACCGACATCTATGTCTACAACATGGAGGAGCAACCCGGCGTGGGTCATCCGCAGTACAACGCGTCGGCCGGCATGATGGGCTACGACACAGAGCCCGTGTGGTCTCCCGATGGCTCGACCATCGCCTGGCTGAGCATGGAGCGTGACGGCTATGAGGCCGACAAGGTGCGCCTGTTCATTTCGCCCATCGTCACGGGTGAGCGCATCGAGCTTTCGAAGGATTTCAAGTATAATGTCGGCTCGCCGGTCTGGTCGCCCGACTCGAAGGAAATCTATTTCAATGCCGAGGTGGAAGGGGTGAAGGAAATCTGGAAGACCGATCTCCAGGGCCACTTCAGCCGCGTTACGCCCGAACACGAATGGGTGGATTTCGGCACCCCGATCCTGGTGGGTGACCGCATCATCACCACCCAGACCACGCTCCTGCACCCTGCCGAAATTGTGTCGGTGTCGCTGGCCAACGGCACCTGGACGCAGATTTCACACGAAAACGACGCTATTTTCGCGCAACTGGAGACGCCCAAGGTCGAAGAGCGCTGGATACCCACCACGGACGGCAAGAAGATGCTCACGTGGGTGGTTTATCCGCCGAAATTCGACCCGACAAAGCAGTATCCCGCCATCCTGCTATGCCTCGGCGGCCCTCAGGGTGCCATCACGCAGGGTTGGTCTTACCGTTGGAACTATCGGCTGATGGCCTCGCAGGGATACATCGTGGTGCTGCCGAACCGGCGCGGAACGACGGCCTTCGGCCAGGAATGGTGCGAGCAGATTTCCGGCGATTACATCGGCCAGAACATGCGTGACTACTTCTCAGCGGCGGATGCGCTGAAAGCGGAGCCGTATGTGGGCAAGATGGCCGCGGTCGGCGCCAGTTACGGCGGTTATTCCGTGTACTACCTGGCTGGCATCCACCAGCGTCGCTTCTCGGCCTTCGTGGCGCACGCAGGCATTTTCAACGAAGAGTCGATGTATATGTCGACCGAGGAGATGTGGTTCCCCGACTGGGACAACGGCGGCTGCAAGCAGCCTGGCGTCTACATGGCCGGCTCGCCTTGGAGCAAAAATCCGGCTTCCGTCCGCCACTACGCCAACTCACCACACAAGCTGATCCAGAACTGGGATACTCCGATCCTGGTGACGCACGGTGAACTCGACTACCGCGTACCGGTGGAGCAGGGCATGTCGGCCTTCAACGCGGCCCAGATGATGGGCGTTCCTTCAAAGATGATCCTCTTCCCCGACGAAAACCACTGGATCCTCAAGCCGCAGAACTCCATCCACTGGAACCGCGAGTTCTTCGCCTGGCTGGACAACTACTGCAAGTAGCCGGTCCCGGGCTTTTCAGGATTTTTCGCCAAGTAGCCGCAAACTGATCGGCCTCATAGCATATGTGGGGCCGATTCTTTTGCGCCAAAGCCCGATTTCGGCTATTTGGCGAAAACGCGCCTCAGAACACCTTCTATACCAGCAGAGAGCTATAAACAATAGCGGTTTTTTGGCATTTTGGGTCATAATGTGTATTTTTGCCGCTCGCAAAAAAGCGAAAAACCGTTCTTTTTCCTCATAATTGGGTATTGACTTTTTCTTTCAAGCCCGTTATTTTTGCCGAAAATCTTTAACCTAAAAACATAACACCTATGCGAAGATTTCTAAAAATGCTGACTCTCTGCCTGCTGCTTGCAGCGACGGTGAGTGCCTGGGCCCAAGATTCAGGCACCCGCGTCTCCGGCAAGGTGGTGGAAGAGGGCACGGGTGCGCCCGTGGAATTCGCAGTGGTCGTGCTCTCCCCACAGGAGCTCTACACCACGACCGACCGCAACGGACTCTTTGTATTCAGAAATGTGGACCCTGGCAAGGCCGTCATCACCGTCCAGTATGTCGGCAAGGAGACCATCGAAGAGGAGGTAACCCTCACCGCGGGCCGCAACAATGAATTCAAGTTTGAAATGAAGGAAACCACCTTCCGACTGGAAGAGGTGACCGTCATCGCCAAGCAGAGCAAGGCCGGTAACTCGACCGCCTCTGCCATTTCCCGCCAGGCGATGGACCATATGCAGACCAGCTCGCTGACCGACCTGATGGCTTTCCTCCCCGGCTCGGCACTGGCCAACCCGTCCCTCTCCTCGGCGCAGCAGTTCAATATCCGCACCGCCTTCGACGGCGTCGGACAGTCGTCTACCACCTACGGACAGAACATGAACAGCCTCGGTACCGCCATCATCGTGGACGGGGCCCCTGTTTCCTCGAACGCCAACATGCAGGTCCTCTCGCCGACCATTTCGGGCGGTGTGGGTGCCACCCAGCAGGGCGTAGACTCCCGTATGCTCTCGACCGACAATGTGGAGTCCGTGGAAATCATCCGCGGCGTCCCTTCCGCTGAGTACGGCGACCTCACCGCCGGCGCGGTGATCGTCCACTCCAAGGCAGGCCGCGAGCCCCTGAGCATCCGCGTGAAGGCCAATCCGTACACCTACCAGGCTTCCGCGACCAGCGGTTTCGGACTCGGCCCCAAAGGCGGCATTCTCAACCTGACGGCCGACTACGCCTACAACACCACACGGTTGTATGAAGCCTACTCCTTCTACCAGCGGTTCAACGGAAAGGCCCTCTGGAGCAAGAACTTCGGTGAAAATTTCAAGACCAATACGGCGCTGAGCTTCGGCCTCCAGAAAGATACCCGCAACCTCAACCCCGACGACCTCCGTACCAAACTGGTGACCAAGGGCAATGAAAAGACCGTCCGCTTCACGACCAACGGTACGTTCGAAATCAATAAGGGCTGGTTCAAGACCTTGAAATACAACGTTTCCGCCAGCTACTCCAACAAGTACAACTATGTGAGCGAGCTCCTCTCCAATGCGGAAAGCCTCCACTCCGTCTGTACGACCGACGGCGCCGTCATCTCCAACGTGGCGGGCCGCGACGTCTACGACATCGACGGCAACAAGATCACCAACTTCTCGGGTGCCGACGCCTCCAACCGCGTCTGGGTGCTTCCCTACGAGTACACCGAGGAATACGAGATCTTCGGCAAGGAACTCAATGTCTATGCACAGGTAAAGGCCGACTTCAACAAGGCCTGGGGCCGCAGCAACAACCACATCCTCCTGGGTGCCGATTTCAAGACGGACGGCAACCTGGGCAAGGGAAAGGTCTACGACGAGAACTTCCCGCCGATGCGCAACAACACGGCTGACTACTCCTCCTACCGCCGCCGTCCTTATTATGAAGTGCCCTTCGTCAATCAGTTCGGCGTTTTCCTCGAAGATACCTATACCACTTCGTTCGCCCGCCGCACCCTTAACCTCAAGGCTGGTGTGCGTTACGACAATATCAACGGCAAGAGCGCTTTCAGTCCCCGTTTCAACGGCTCCTTCGAGATCTTCCCCCGCCTGCTGACGCTTCGCGGTGCATGGGGTATCAGCGCCAAGGCGCCGACCGCCCTGATGCTCTACCCGGAGATGGCCTACTTCAACATCAACAACTACGACTACCAGGATGCTGACGGCAACCGTACCACAGTGGCCACCATCCGGAAGTTCGATCCCACCAACACCTCGTTGCAGATTGCCCGGCAGCGTTCCGCCGAGATCGGTCTTGACCTGGTGATCGCCGACCGCTACCGCCTCTCCGTCACCGGATTCGACAACCTGATGAAGAACGGCTACGGTTTCGGTACCAGCCTCGATACCTGGAAGCTCGTCCCTTACTACCGCTATCTCGCCGTCCAGAACGAAGAGGGCGCCTATGTGCCGAAGCTCGACAATGTGTACAACATCTTCCTGCACTACAGCACGCCGCAGAACTCGCAGTGGTCCCACAACCGGGGCATCGAGTACGAGATCGACCTGGGCCGCTTCGAGGCGATCCGGACCTCCTTCTATATCAACGGCGCCTACATGCAGTCGCGCTACAAATCGATGTCGCCGACGTTCACCCAGAACAGCAACGGCAACAACATCGAGCGCCATGTGGCCATTTACGAGCCCGGCCGCTACACCTACTGCAAGGACCGTTTCACCACGGCGCTGCGTATCACGCATAACATCCCGGACATCGGATTCGTGATCACGCTGCTCACGCAGGTCAACTGGACCGAGAAGATCTGGATGGAAAGTAATGTCGCTGACGACACCGTCTTCTCGAACTGGCTCTCTTACGAAGACGGCAAGGTCCACAGCTACGACCCTTCCATGAAGAACGACCCCAACTACGCTTACATGTTCAGCTCTTACAGCAACACGCGCTTCACCGTGGAGCAGTATTTCCCGGTGGTCTTCTTCAACCTCAACGTCTCCAAGGAGATCGGCAACTGGCTGACGGCGTCGTTCTTCGCGAACAACATCTTCAACAACCGGCCGCTCTACGAGTCGAAAGCCAATCCCGGCAACTACACCGTGCTGCTGAGCGACAATACGCTCTTCTTCGGCTTCGACCTGAAACTCACCATCAGATAAGGAGGAACATACCATGAAAAAATATATTATCCTGGCTCTCTCACTCCTGACCATCCTTTCCTGCGACCAGTACAAGGAGCTGATCTACGTTCCCGACATCCAGCCGGTCACCACGAAAGTGACGGTCACCACCAGCAGCCTGGCGCCCGATACGCCCAAGCCCGAAAGCTTTACTGTCCGCTTCGTCAACTTTGAAGAGAAATTTGAAGTTTCCAAGCAGACCGATGCCTCCGGTAATGTCTCCGTCAGCGGCATCATTCCCGGCCGTTACAGCGTAACCGTGTCGGCCGAGGTGGCACACGGCGGCTTCACCTGGTACTACAGCGGTGCCGTGACCAACAAGATCATCACCGCCGACAGCTCGCTCAGCATCGACGTGGCCGCTTCGAAGGCCGGTGCCCTGGTCTTCAAGGAGATCTACTTCAACGGCTCGACCGGATACTACTTCAAGGACCAGTTCTACGAGATCTATAACAACAGTGACGAGGTGCAGTATGTCGACGGCCTCTGCATCGGTACCCTGATGCCGGCCACCGCCACCACCACCATCTACGAATGGATCGTCCCGGACGGTCACCCTGAGAACTATGTCTATCTGGGCGCTGTCTGGCAGATCCCCGGCAGCGGCAGCGATTATCCGGTCAAGCCCGGCGAATCGATCATCATCGCCCAGGGAGCCCAGAACCACAAGCTCATCATGGAGACCAGCCCGGTCGACCTGAGCAAGGCGGAATTCGAGACCTTCATGGTCAACCAGACGGTCAACCCTGACAACCCGGAGTCGGTCAATATGACTTTGAAGATCGATTTCAACGTCTTCGGTACCCAGTGGCTCTCCTCTGTCTTCGGCTGTGCATACGTCATCTTCTTCCCTGACCGGGAGTTTGACAACTCCACCTGGGTCCAGCCTGACGGCTACAGCACCAAGGCCAAGGAGTTCCCCATCGACTGCATCATCGACGCCGTCGAGCTGGTGAACAACGCCACCAAGATCTCCCAGAAACGCATGCCGAGCACCCTCGATGCCGGCGCCACCTACACCGGCGGCACCTATACGGGCAAGAGCGTCAGCCGCAAGCTCCGCGAAACGAAGGGTGGCCACAACATCTACATGGATACCAACAACTCGACCGATGACTTCCAGATCAATGATGTGGCCGAAGTCCGTCGCGACGGTGTCGGTGCTCCTTCCTGGAGTCCGGCTTCCAAATAGTTACTGACCCTAAAATGAAGAAACACATGAAAAGATATCTCTTGATTTCAGTGATGGCCCTGAGCATCGCGCTCGGTGCCGCGGCACAGGGCAGTAAGACCGACTATCCCGCAATGGTCGAACTCGACAAGGTTTCGTCCGTCTGGTTCAACTCTGCCAACGCGGCCGGCATGACCGTCGACCCGCTGATCCGCTATAATGACCTTTCCTTCGGCTATTCGTTAGGTCGCGGAGACTTCCGCACGCAGCCAGAAGGCAACACGAATATCTTTGGCATCCAGACCTCCGGCGCCACCAACCTGGGCAGGGGTCAGGTCTGGGGCTCCTTCAGCTACCAGAACCATTCCGCCAAGGAGACCCGGTTCAATACGATGACCCTCAACCTGGAAGACGACCTTCCGTTCATCGTCTCCGACGCCAACGTCAGCCCTTGGAAGAAACAGCGCTATGACCTCGCCGTGAAGGCATCTACGCCGCTCCTCGGCAATCTGATCGCCCTTGGCGTGAGCGCCAGTTACTTCACGGAAAGCGGAGCCAAACAGGTGGACCCGCGTTGTACCGACTATGAGTACGGCGTGGTGGTCGAACCCAGCCTCGCCTTCCACTTCCACGGCCACACCATCGGCCTGAGCGGTATCTACCGCAACGGCAAGGTCCGGGAAGTGCCCGTCAACAGCAACAGCCAGCAGGACCAGGTGGCCTACATCCTCCGGGGCCTGGGCAACTACACCGACGCGGTGGTAGGTTCGCTGAGCGGCATCGGTACCTTCTATTATAACCGCAATCTCTATGGCGCATCGCTCCAGTATGGCTTCGGCAACCGCCGCATCAAGGTGCTGGCCGAAGGCGGCTACTCCCTGCAGTTCGTCGACGCTTTCCAAACGCCGACCAAGCCGCAGCGGATGGGCTCGACCAAACAGGAGAAGGTTCATGGCCAGGTGCAGTTCATCGTAGACGGCGACCGTACCTTCCACAAGGTGACCGCAGAGGGAACCATCCGCATCACCGAAGGCGTTGAGTTCCTCCAGGAGCTGGACAAGGAATGGGAGACCATCGCCAGCTATGTCCGCAGCGACTTCTACTATGACCAGCTTGCGATCGGCTACAACTTCTTCCGCAAGAACGACGTGGGTTACAGCTGGACGGCCGGTCTGCGTGGCATCGTCGACTACCGCAACGACGCCTACCTGCTTCCCGAGTCTTCCCAGTTGATCCACAATGCAACCGGCGAGATCTTCGGCGGCAAGAACTTCCAGGCAGGTACCGTATCGATTCTTCTGACGCTGCGTGGCGCCTACCGGAAGAACATCAGCTCCAGTTACGAATACGGCGGTGCCGAGTCCCAGTCGGTGATCATCACCGACTTCTACCAGAAGGACTTTGCCTACAACTCGGCTGATTACTTCCAGGGCGGGGCGCGCCTGAACGTTGCTTTCCCGCTCCGCGGACGACTCGCGATGTTCATCCAGGCTGACGGTAACTATACCAAGCCGATCGACCTGCAAGGCCATCGTCTCAACACCACTTTCACCGTCGGTTTTACTTTCTGACCGTATGAGAAAATCGATCCTGATTCTTTTAGCATTGTCGCTGTGCCTCCCGATGGGGGCGCAGCGACCTGCCAAAAGGAGTTTCGCCATTTTTGTCGACCGCGCCACCGAGGCAGCCTGCCGGCCTGAGCTGGAGGCCTACCGCGATGTGATCACCGCCGAAGGACTCCCTGCGGAGATCCTCTCCGGTGACTGGTCCACGCCCGAAGCTGTGAAAGACGAGATCCAGCGCCGCTTTCGCGACCATGGACTGGAGGGTGCCGTCTTCGTTGGCGACATCCCAGTGCCGATGATCCGCGGTGCGCAGCATTTCACCTCCGCCTTCAAGATGGACCAGGAACGCTATCCGATGTTCGATTCGAGCGTTCCCTCCGACCGCTTTTACGACGATTTTGGACTGAAATTCCGCTTCATCGCACAGGACAGCACCCATCACCAGCTCTTTTACTACTGGCTGACGGGTGATGCGCAGCAGCGCATCCGCTGCGACATCTATACGGGTCGCATCCGTTCCACCCGTCCGGGCGAGGAGGGTTTCGCACAGGTCCGCGGTTATCTCCGCAAGGCCGTGGAGGCCCACCGGGAACGGAATCCGCTCGACTGTCTGGTTTCCTACACCGGCGAGGGTTCCTTCTCCAACAGCCTCTCCGCCTGGAAAGACGAGACCATCACCCTGCAGGAACAAGCTCCCGCAGCCTTCCGCAAGGCAGATGGCGCGAAGTTCTACATGTTCTACATGTATCCTGACATCAAGGATGTGCTGGCCCGGGAACTCGCGCGCGAAGAGGTCGACCTGATGCTCTTCCACGAGCACGGCACGACCGACCGCCAGTACCTGACCGGCATCCCGACCCCGCGCACGAACGACGAGTTCTACAGCCGGGGCAAGCTCGCCGCCCGTAACCAGCTTCGCCGCAACTTGCGTTATGGTTCCGATGTGGAGGCCGCCAAGGCACGCATCATGAAGGAGCAGGGCATCGACGCCAGCTGGTTCGAGGGATGGGACGATCCCGCCGTCCAGGCGCAGGATTCGCTCGATGACATCAAGACCGGCATCGTGCTCGATGACGTCCGCCGCTACAACCCCGACCCGCGCGTGGTGCTCTTCGATGCCTGCTACAACGGGGACTTCCGCGACGGCGACTTCATCGCAGGCGAATATATATATGGTAACGGCAAGACCGTGGCCTGCTTCGGCAACTCGGTCAACGTGCTGCAGGACAAATCTTCTTCCGACCTGCTCGGAATGCTGGCGGAAGGGTTCCGCATCGGAGAGTGGGCACAGCAGGTCAATATTCTCGAAAGCCATGTGATCGGCGACCCGACCTTCCGCTTCACCGGCGACGGTGCCGCCCGGGTCGACCTGCGCAGCACCGATACCGCCTACTGGCTCGGCATCTTGCGAGGCGACCCCGTCCCCGACATCCAGTCGCTGGCGCTCTACCGCCTCTTCGACCTGAACTACGAAGGGATGTCCGACCTGCTCTATCGTACCTACTGCACCTCGCCCCGCTACACCCAGCGGCTCCAGTGCCTGCACCTGCTGGCTTATTATGCCGACGGCAACTATTCGAAGCTCCTGAAAGCAGCGATGGAGGATCCCTATGAATTCATCCGCCGCAAAGCGGTCTATTTCATGGGCAAGGTGGGACGCAACGAATTTGTCCCCGACATCGTGCGCCTTTACATGAACGACTACTTGAGCGAGCGCATCGCCTTCAATGTCTGGCAGACCCTGAGCCATCTCGACACGGGTCTGGCCCGGGAACTCTTTGACGAAGCCATCGAGGAATCGCCGGCTATCTTCGACAAGGATGCCTTCCGCAAGCGGGTGGAACGCGAGCTTGGCAGCGCTGAACGCAGCTATGTTTCCAGCCTGCGCACGATGGTCGACCCCGGTTTCAAGCGTTACAAGCGTTCCTTTACCCAGTCGCTGCGCAACAATCCCTATCCCGCACTGGTGCCTGAGGCGCTGGAGCGGCTCTCCGACACCAGCGAGCAAACCTCCTACCGCATCCTGCTGGCAGAGGCGCTGGGCTGGTATGTGCGCGCCTGGAACCGCCAGTCGATCATTGACGGCTGCACCCGGATCCTCGAAACGGAAAAGGACATCGACCCGGCCCTGGCCGACGAGCTCACCAAAACCATCAACCGATTGAAGGAGTACACACGATGAAACGTCTTTCCATACTGATTGCGGCGCTCTGCCTCCTGCTTCCCGCAGGACCGGTCTGCGCCGCCGCCAAGCAGAAGCCGACAGGCAGCTTCGCCATTTTCATCGACAAGAACAGCTATGAGGCTTGCAAGGCCGAGGTGGATGCCTACCGCGACCAGCTTGTCAGCGAGGGATTGCAGGCGCAGATCTTCGCGGCTGACTGGGCCTCGCCCGAACAGGTGAAGGCCCGCATCACCGCGCTGGCCAAAAAGCGTCCCGCCCTCGAGGGCATGGTCTTCATCGGCGACATCCCCATCCCGCGCATCCGGCAGGGCCAGCACATGACCACCGCCTTCAAGATGAACGAGACCACCTTCCCGCTGGAACAGTCGTCGGTCACCTCCGACCGCTACTATGACGATCCGGCGCTCGATTTCGAGTTCGTCGCGCGTGACACCATCAATCCCCTGCAGTTCTACTACAACCTCACCGAGAAGGGGGCGCAGCATGTCCAGCCCGCTTACTACTCCGGGCGCATCCTCGTACCGCAGGATTTCCCAGGCGACCGGATGGAGCTCCTGCGACGCTATCTCAAGAAGGTCGTGGCCGCTCATCAGGAACCCAATCCGCTCGACCACTTCATCTTCTTCGCGGGACATGGCTACAACTCCGATTGCCTCACCGTCTGGCGGCAGCAACCCATCCTCTTCCGGGAGCACTTCCCGGGCGCTTTCCATCAGTCCTCGGGCAATCATTTCTACAACTTCCGGCAGGAACCGTACATGAAGTTCGAGCTCTTCAACGAACTCCAGCGGCCGGAGACCGACGTCTTCATGTTCAGCGAACACGGCGCTCCCGATACCCAGTATATCAACGGCGGCTACCCCGCCCATTCCCTGGCGGAAAGCGTCACGGAGTTGAAACGGGCGCTGCGCAACCGTTACAAGCGGGAACTGAGCCGCAACGGACAGGAGAAAGCCGACGCTTACGCACAGAAGGTCTGCGAACAGTATCAACTGGACAAGGGCATGTTCTCTCCTGAAAGCCTGGCCGCCGAAGCCAAGGGCGACTCGCTGGCTTCCGTCAACGTCGATATCGTACTGGAAGATATCGAGAAACTCCATACCAACGCCAAAGTCGTCATCTTCAACGCCTGCTACAACGGCTCCTATTATGAACCGGGCTACGTGGCCGGCTACCACATCTTCAACGACGGCAACTGCATCGTGGCGCAGGGCAATACGGTCAACGTGCTGCAGGACAAATGGGCCGACCAGCTGATGGGCTACCTTTCGCTGGGCGAGCGCATCGGACGCTGGCAGCAGGAATTCTGCTGGCTGGAGTCACATCTGATCGGCGACCCCACCTACCGCTTTACCCCGATTCCGGAAGATGCCGGCTCGCTGGAGGCTACCCGCCGGGCGGCGGAACTCAAGCACAAGGCCGATGCGGGTCTCATCTCTTCGGCTGAATTGCGCCGGATCTACGAGACCGACCCCGCATGGACCGTACGGCTCCAGGCCCTGAAGGCCATCGCGCCGATGCGCGACGAGAATGCCATCGATGTCATCCTGCAGGGCTTCGAGGACCCCTTCGAGTTCATCCGCCGCGAAAGCTGCCACCTGGCCGGCAAGATCGGCGACCCGCGCTTCATCGAGCCCCTCATCAAGATCGAGCAGGAGAGCGACGAAGTGATCCGGGCGCAGTATGCGGCCAACAGCGCGCTTTCCCAGTTCAACCCGGCCGATCTGCCGCAGGCTTACGCTGCCACCGACCGGATGCAGCGGGCCGCCAAGCGGACGGAAGAGCAGATGCACGACATCCTCGACAAAGATGTCCGTGCGAAGGATCGCGAATTCGCCATCCGCTCGCTGCGCAACTATCCGCTCCACTGGAAGACCGACGAACTGCTGAAGATGGTCACCGACCCCTCGGACGATGAATACCTGCGCGTGGTGATGGCCGAAGCGCTGGGATGGTTCAATTACTCGGTGGAACGCGAGAAGATCGCCGCCACCCTGACGGACTGTCTCCGGCATCAGCACATGAGCCCGCGCCTTCGTCGCGAGATGGCCAAAACGGTGAAGAGACTCAACTGGAAGTAGCAGATTCTCAAAACTTTTTTGGCGGTTTAGAATTTTATCCGTACATTTGCAGCCCTGCGAAAAAAGCGCAGGGCTTTTTAAGTTACTAATTAACACTAAATTAAACACCAAATGCCTGGTATTATTGGAAAGAAAGTCGGTATGACTTCCGTATTCAGTGCCGAGGGAAAAAATCTTCCATGCACTGTGATCGAGGCTGGCCCGTGTGTTGTCACGCAAATCCGTACAGTTGAAACCGACGGTTACGCCGCTGTACAACTTGCCTATGACGAAATCTCTGAAAAGCACGCCAGCAAGGCCCTGAAGGGCCACTTTGAAAAGGCAGGAACCACCCCCAAGCGCAAGCTCGTCGAGTTCAAGAATGATTTCCCGATGGAGCTCAAGTTGGGTGACACGGTTACGTTGGCAGATCTCACCAAGCGTGATCTCAAATGGATCGACGTGACCGGCACCTCCAAGGGTAAGGGTTTCCAGGGCGTTGTGAAACGCCATCACTTCCAGGGCGTCGGCGGACAGACCCATGGTCAGGACGACCGTCTCCGCCACCCCGGTTCCATGGGTGCATCCTCCTGGCCTTCCCGCGTGTTCAAAGGCATGCGCATGGCCGGCCACATGGGCGGCGACCGTGTCAAGGTCTTCAACCTCGAGGTCGTCAAGGTCATCCCTGAGAACAATCTCATCGTTGTCAAGGGTTCCGTCCCCGGAGCCAAGGGTTCTTATGTAATTTTGGAGGACTAACGCCATGAAACTGGATGTATTGAAAATCGACGGTACTGCTTCCGGTAAGCAGGTCGAACTGGACGACGCCATCTTCGGCATCGAGCCCAACGACAACGCCATCTATCTCGACGTCAAACAGTATCTTGCAGCGCAGCGCCAGGGTACCCACAAGACCAAGGATCGCAGCGAAGTAGCCTTCTCCACGAAAAAGATGGGTCGCCAGAAAGGCGGCGGAGGTGCGCGTCACGGCAGCATCAAGTCCAACATCTATGTGGGCGGCGGCAACGTCTTCGGACCGAAACCCCGCGACTACCGCTTCAAACTCAACAAGAAGCTGAAACAGCTCGCCCGCTTCTCCGCCCTTTCCTACAAAGCCAAGGAGAACGCCATCACGATGGTCGAGCCCTTCTCCATGGAGGCGCCCAAGACCAAGGATTTCATCAAGATCCTCGAGAACCTGAAAGCCTACGGCCGCAAGACCCTCGTCGTGCTTCCCGAGAATTCCAAGAATATTTACCTATCGTCTCGCAACCTTCCTGAAGTCAAGGTCATCACCATTGACGAGATCAACACCTACACCCTCGTGGATGCCAATCATCTCGTGATGGTGGACGGCGTGCAGGACATTATCGCTGAAAGACGTAAATAAAACTGTACGACAATGGGAATTTTAATCAAACCCCTCGTAACTGAGAAGATGACGGTCCTCGGCGACAAGCTGAACCGTTATGGATTCCTTGTTGACCGCGAAGCCAACAAGATTGAGATCAAGAAGGCGGTAGAGCAGATGTATGGTGTTTCAGTGAAAGATGTCAATACGGTGAACTACCACGGAAAACGCAGAAGCCGTTACACCAAGAACGGTTTACAGACAGGCCGGACGAACCACTACAAGAAGGCGTTCGTCACCCTGGCCGGTGATGACAAGATTGACTTCTATAGCAACATTTAAAGGCCATGGCAATTCGTAAGTTCAAACCGGTTACCCCCGGTACCCGCAATAAGGCAATCAGCGCATTCGACGAGATTACCTGCACCACCCCTGAGAAGAGCCTCCTCCGTCCGCTCCGCGGCACCGGCGGTCGCAACAACCAGGGCAAGATGACGATGCGTTATCTCGGCGGCGGTCACAAGA
>Ga0265298_10001196_pt1 | contig 38317 bp, 26 predicted proteins | sample AusTroGonzalo_MG_3_FD_193486 | JGI IMG/M metagenome (GOLD analysis project Ga0265298, IMG submission 193486) | Bovine rumen microbial communities from tropical cattle in Woodstock, Queensland, Australia - Gonzalo_01 | ecosystem: Host-associated > Mammals > Digestive system > Stomach > Rumen ...
AGGCAGCGCGTCCAGGAAACTGTGATAGAGCGTCTCCTTGTTCATCTGGCTGACGGGCACCATCGCGCCGTCGCTCTCGCGTACGCTCACCCTCGCCTTGTCTGCAAGGTCAATCAGGTCCACCTGTTTGCCCGTATCCTTGCGGAATACCCTGATGCAGCCTTCGCTGCCGAGCACCGGCGCAGCGTCGAAGGACAACTTTATCGGCTGGTCCGTGCAGAACAGCGTTTCCGGCTCCGGGTCCGGTTCCGGGGGAATGACGGGTCCGACGGGATCTGTCCCTTTGCAGGAAACGAGGGCCGCGCCAAGCAGGGCGGCGAAAAGGAATTGCGTTCTCATAGGAGCAAAGGTAAGAAATTTTGTCATTTTCCCGGAAAAAGGTTACTTTTGTGTACTGTAACCAATACGATTGCGATATGAAAAAGCTTTTGTTGCTGACCCTTGGCCTGGTCGCGGGCCTGAGCGCTGCTGCGCAAAATACCACTACGAATACGCATCTCCAGTCTTATGGCGATATGGTCGAGCAGAACCGCGCCGCGGTCGAGGATGCCCGCAGGGTTTACCAGGAAAAGTCCACGAGCGGAAGCCAGCAGATCGAGGAACTGGAGCGCGTGAAGAGCGCTCACGAGAATGAGTTGGACGCCGCGCAGCAGGACCTGAAATTTGCGAAGGAGAGGGAAAAGAACATGACCCGTTCGCTGAAACTCAATCAGCAGAAACTCCAGTTGCAGCAAAAGACCAGAGCCGACCAGTACTCGCTCGACCTGACCCGTCGCGAGATTCAGCGTCTGCGCAATGAGGCGAAGATGGCGAAGGCCGATGTGAAGCGGATTTCACAGGATGTGGCTATCAAGAAGCGTGCGGTCGCTGCGGACAAGAAAGCCATCAGCGAAGTCAAGAAGTCTGTCAATGCGGCCAAGCAGGATGTGCGGCAGCAGGAAAAATTCCTGAAGCAAAGCGAAAAGCTCCAGCAGAAGGCGCATCAGCACGCCGCCGGAATGTAGCGGACGGGGTTCGTCGGGACGCTGCTTCGGAGGACCTTCAACTGCGGACAGGCATTGCCCACGAGTTCGGCGAGCAAGCCTTCAGTGCAGCATTCGCTCTCGTAGTGCCCGAGTTGCACCAGCAGCATATTTCCGGCTTCGAACCAATCATGATAGCGGAGTTCGCCTGTGATAAAGCAGTCGGCTCCGTTTTCTTTTGCTTCATCCAGCAAGAAGTTGCCCGCGCCGCCGCAGAGGGCGACGGTCAGAATCTCGGGACCATCCTCACCGCAAAACTGCAGGCCTTTCGCCTCGAAAATCTTTTGCAGCCGCTGAAGGAATGTCGTACGCGCTTCTGAGCGGGGCAGGCTGCCGATGATGCCGCTCCAACTGCCGTTCGCATTTTCCACCAGGGGTTTCAGCCCTTGCAGGCCGATGCACTGCGCAATGCGGCGGTTCACGCCCTGCGGTGCATTGTCCAGGTTCGTATGCGCGCTGTACAGGCAGATGCCGGCCTTGAGCGCCTTTTCTACGCAGCGCTGCTGCCAGCTCAGACCGCAGACCTGCCGTAGCGGTCGGAAAATCAGCGGATGATGGGAAATCACCAGATTGCAGCCTTTGGCGATGGCTTCGTCGATGACGGCTTCCGTGATGTCCAGACTGACGAGCACGCCGGTCACTTCCGTCTGCGGATTCCCGGCCTGGAAGCCGGCATTGTCATATTCTTCCTGCCAGTGCAGGGGAGCCGTCCGCTCGATGACGGCGGCAATCTCTATCGCGGTCATAGGCGCAAAGTTATCTAAAAAATCACTATATTTGAAAAATAATGGAAACGCTTTTCGATATGGCATATTTGGAACAGGCCCTGATTTATGGCTGGCTCGTGGCCTCCGTCCTGCTTTGTACCCTGATTCGTCGCTTGTCCCCGGGACAGGTCCGTGCTGCCGTGCGGCTGTACCTGCCGGTCTTTGTGCTCGCCCTTGCGGTGCTGGCTTCCCGTATCATCACCCTTCCCGGCGAATGGGAAGAATGGACCCTGCCTTCGCTGACGGCGTTCTGCTGCCTCTGGCAATTGCTGGCCTGCCGCCGTTTGGGTCGTGCGGCCGATATCTATGACCGCAGCGTGGCCTGGCTCTCCTTTTTCGCGCTTTTGGCGATGGCGCTGCTGTCCTTCAGTTGCCACAGGACCTATGCCCTTCCGATGTCGCTGTGGTGGATTACCCTCTTGACCTATGTCGCGTCGGTGTGGGTCTTGTATGTCTTGACCGAGCGCTATTATAAACCTTTTGTATTCCGCCGTGCGGAGACGGAGGGGAAGAGCATCCGCATCACCTGGTTCTATGATTTGTTGAAGATGACGGTCTTCCCGGTGCTCTTTATGGCGGCGCTTCCGCTCAGTATCGCCCGGGCCTTCCATCTGGCCGGTATGTCAGAGGAGGCTTCCACCCTTATTTTCAAGCCTTTTGTGAAACTGGTGAGTGCGCAGGGTGAACCGAATCTGACGATTTCGCTGTATATGCTGCTCGTCGCCATTTCCCTGATTTTCCTGTTCCGTTACCTGAGTTATTTCATCAAGTCCTGGTACGCCATCTATAAGCGGATCCGTACGGGTGTCGACGAGGAGCATACCCTGGCGAACAACTTGATCGCTGTCCTGGTCTGGTTTATCTATGTGGTCGTGACTGTCCATCTGCTGGATATCCCCACCGGTGCCATCGCTATGGTCGGAACCGGACTTGCCGCCGGTATCGGTCTGGCTATGAAGGACATCATCAATAACTTCATCTACGGAATCCAGTTGATGTCCGGCCGCCTGAAGGTCGGGGACTGGATCGTCTGTGACGGTATGCGCGGCCGGGTTACGGCCATCAGTTACCAGAGTACGCAGATCCAGACTCTGGACGGGGGAGTGGTCTCTTTCCTGAACGCCAATCTCTTCACCAAGAATTTCAAGAACCTGACGCGCAGCGATGCCTATGAGTTCGTGAAGATCGTCTTCGGCGTCTGTTACGGAATGGATGTGGAGCAGGTGCGCTCCGTGGTCCTAAAAGCGGTGAATGGCCTGAAGGACAAGGATGATAACGGTGTCGATGTCGTGGATCCTTCCAAGGGCTTTACCGTTACTTTCGACGACTTTGGCGAGAGCAGCGTGAACGTGGCGGTCAAATGCTTCGTCCTTGTGCCGCTCAAAGCCTCCTACACCGCCAAGTTGCAGGAAGTCATCTACAAGGCCCTCGGTGAGGCCGGCATCGAAATCCCCTTCCCGCAGCGGGACATCCATATGCGCTAGTGCGCCTGCCTCTATTCTGCCACTTCCTTAGAACGGATAGCCTATGCCGAAGTTGAGGCGGAGGCCGTCAAGGGCGGAGGGGAGGTTATAATAGGTGGTAATCGGCTGCGAGAGGTCGGGCTTGCCTTCCTTGGTGTATTTGTATGTCTGGTAAGGGGCGTGGATTCCTACGCCCAGGTCCAGGCGGATGACGAGTCCGTCGAGGTCGAGGCGAAGGCCGGCGCCCGTGCCCAGGGCGATCTGTTTTGCGCGTTGCGGATTGTTGAGGAATCCGTCCTTTAATTCTTCCGTCAACCCCAGTTTCTCGACAAAGAAGGCATAATCCTCCGGCGAAAGGATCTCGGAACTATTCTGCCATCCCCATACGTTTCCGGCATCGAGGAAAGCGGCGCCGAAGATTTTCCATACGATGGGGAATCGCAGTTCGAAGTTCGCTTCAAGTTTGATGTCGCCGGCGTGGAAGATGCTCTGGTTATAGTTCCAGCTGTGGAGATTGCCGGGGCCGTAGGCGTAAGGCTCGGCCGCCCGCAGGCTGTTGGGACCTCCGGCATAGAATGCTTCTGAAAGCGGAGTAATGATGGAGTTTCCCAGCGGCACGTTCGCCCCTGCAAAAAGACGGGTTGCGATGCAGACCTTTTCCGTCAGGTTGAATTTGTTACGGAGTTCGGCCGTCAACTTGACGAACTGGTTGAAGGGGAGTTTGAAAATGGCTTTGTCCCGTTCATCCCATTTGCGGCCGAAAGCGCAATAGACGGCATTGAGGAGGTTGCCCGATTCTTTGATGTCAAGGTCCAGCATCGTGTTGACCGAACGCTTGGCCCGGTAATCATTGTAGGTGATGCCGTAGCCGATCGAGGGAACGAATTCGTTTCCTGCAAGCAGTCTGACGAGTTCCGCAAAGTCCGTCGTTTTGCCCATATCTTCCGACCCGACCGTTGTCCTGACTATGGAAAGAGAGAAGGGCGTGAACGTGTGCGTGACAAAGTTGGAAGAGCGGATGAAGTACGAGAATCCGCCGGAGAACTTGTGGACGCTGGAGCCGCCGGCGATGTTTTCGTATTTGTATCCGATCCGGTAACGGGTGTCTCCGTCGGGCTTGTTTTCCCCGCCCCAGTGCAGATAGGGGAAAGTGAGGCAGGCGTCGATGCCGAACTTATAGGTGTCGGTTTTTCCGGGGTCTCCCGGATAGCGGTCGCGAAGCGCCAGATAGTAAGCTCCGTGTCCCTTGATGGCGAGGGTCTCTTCTTGCCCCAGGAGGTTCCGTATCGTCTGGGCGAGGGTGAGGTTCGGGCCGATACTGTTGTTGGACCGGTATGCGACATTCGCGTCCGCCGTGAAATTATAGCTGTGAAGGGGAGTTTTCCACTGCTTGGAAGTTCCCACGCCGATTCCCGACTTATAGAGTTCCCCTTCGAAGATGTTGTCATAGTCGCGCTGTGAGAACAGACGCAGGAAGGTGTTCCCGGATTTGGTCAGTTTATAATCTGCGGTTAAATGGCTGAACAGGCCGCTGGTCTTGTTGACCTCCGGGTTGTCGGAGATGGTGGATCCGGCCGTGATGCGCAGTTTATCGTGGAACAGCGATTTGCTGATGGCGATGTTCATATCGTTGGTCTTGCCGCCCGCGTGTACTTTTTGTCCGCTGCTGATATCGATGTCGATGACCTTGCCTATCTTGGAATTGGCCATGGCGGCATTGACGCGGCTGTTGATGATACTGGACAGGGCGTATCCGTCCTTTTGCGCAGCCACATTGCTTTCTCCCATATACATTCCGGTGGCCAGCAGGGTAGCCGCTACGCCTTCGCGCGTGTCCTCATCCATCGCGGCGAGTTCGCGTACGATGGTTTCGTCCTCCGGTGCTTCGAGGAAGAAACCGATGGCCTTCAGGCCTAACGAATCCAACGCCCCCCGGACGCGGACGCCCGTGTTGAAGACCACGCGGCGGGTCTCTTCGCCTTCAGACTGCACGTCCGCTTTCACCTGTTGCGAGGCGGAGATGTTCAGCAGTGTCTGCCCCAGGGGACCCTGGAAACGGATGTTGCTTGCAGAATCCACCTGGAAGGGCATCATAGGATACAACTTGGGGGAGTAGCGGACCTGTCCTTCATCCACCGGACGAGTCCGTCCAGCAGAAGTTCCCCGTCAGCTGTTCCGTAGCGGACATTGACCGTCCCGTGCGGTTTGACTTGCGCCAGATTCTTTTTGTCAATCGGATAACTGATATCCGTCGTGGGCAGGATCGTGACATCCACGTCGGCGAGAATATTGTCCATCGGCCCGCTCACCCGCCCGCGGATATCGGTTTCCAGTTTGCCATAGACGGGAAGTTTTCCGCCCTGATCCAGTTTCGCCGGGGAGAAATGGTCGGCGGACAGATTTACGTCCAGCTGCATTTTCTCGATATCCAGTCCGCCGTTGAGCGCCAGATAGGAACTGTCGGCGCTATAGATGCGGACATCTTCGAGCTTTACATCGTTATGGCTCATCGTAATCGGCGTGCTCCCAAGGGCGAGCCTTATGTCGTAGGGCTTGTAGGTGGCGCTGATATCTATTGGCAGCACTTCGGCGGAGATATCCATTTTTGCAGGCAGACCGTCGATGCCGGCCTTCGCCCGGACAAAACCGTCCAGGTCGATATCGTCCATCTGAAGGATGCCGCTGACCAGTTCCATCGGAAGGTCGTCTATGCGTACATCGGCCCGGATGGCGTCATTATACAGTTCTGAAGGCGCGAAAAGGAGGTCCGCCGTGCGGTTCCCCAGCTGCATTCCATTGAAAACGAGACTGTCCAGTGCAAGCTTTCCCGTTCCTCCCAGTTCATTGCCGCCTCTTTCCAGATCGAGTTGCAGCGCGGCTTTGGTGCTGAGATTGTGCATACTCATTACGCCGTCGGTAATGTCGGTATGGGCAGCGATGGAGGCGGTGGTCTTGCCTTCCGTCAAGTTGAGCCGCAATGCCGCCGCCGCTGCCGGTAAGCGCAGTGCCGTACTGTCGTCCGGAGAACCGATATCCGGAATGGCCGCATCCAGACTCAGTTCCGATTGGCGGGCATCGGAATTCAGCGAAAGTGCCAAACTTCTGATATCCAGGCCCATCCGTTCGATAATGGGCTGGACGGGACTGCCTTTTGTCAGCAGGATGTCCGTCTTCAGGTCGGGGATAAGCCGTTTGAGCGTATCCAGCAGGGTCAGGTCTTGCAGCGAGGTAATGGATTGTATGGCCGTCGAGTCTGAAACAAAGTCCAGCAGGGGTTGGAGCTCGTCCACAAGCCGGAGCACGTGCATCGGGCTTTGCGCGTCGAGGCTGAGTCCCGGCGTCGTTACTTTCAGAGAAGTGGCGGCGTCCGTGGCAAAATCAAGATGGAGATGGTCGATGTCGAAATCCTCGCCTGCCACCTGTGCGGACAGGTTCGTTATGTCCGTATGATAGTCCACGCCCATCTGCTCGGGGGTGAAGAAGTCAGACACGCGGAACTGATGCTCCGTCTGTGCCTTCAGCCGCAGCTTACGGTCCGTCATATTCACCGGCAGATGCAGCTTTCCGTTCACGGTCTTATCGGCCAGTTCGGCATCCAGCATCAGGCCGGAAACATTGATCTGATCATAGATGCCATCCGTCAGATTCAGGGCCAGTCTGCACTTCATCGCGGAGGAATGAGGGTCTATCCCTTTTCCCTGTGCATGTATCCGGCCTGCCAATTCCACGTGGGTGCTGTCTTTGAGGAACTGGCTCAGGTTCACCCGCTCGACGTTCAACAGTATGTCATAGGCCTCGTCGTCAATATCATAAAATCCTTTCAAGATCGCCTTGTTGCCTTGATAATCGGCATTGGCCGACAAGTCCACCCGCATTGTCTCCAGATCCATCATAGTGGCTGACAGGTCAGCTTCCGCCCCAAACGAGTCGGAGCGGACGACAAGCTGGTTCGAATGAATCAGATTGCTGTTCAAGTCCACCAAAGCATCTCCATAAACCGTGTCGAACGGCAGGTATAGGGACGCGAGGCTAAGCGAAGCGTTGTCGATATTCAGGCGGCGTGCGTCGTAACGGTTACCTCCTACGTCGGCCAGTACGTTCGTCGAGAGGGAGCCGACACGGATGTCCAGCCCGGTCGGATTGAGTACGAAGCGCACGTTGCGCAACTCCCCGTCAGGCACGTCGAAGGCCATGGGCGTAGCGGTCGTGTCATTTTCTTCGTCGGGGGGAGTGTCTCGCAGGTCGATGCCCACATACGCATCCTCCAGCTTCAAGCCGTGCAGCGGGTAACTCCCTTTCGCGATATTGAGTCCGGGGCTCTTTACGTCCAGATAATCCACGATGGCGTCGATCCCCACGGCTGCAATCAGCGTGTCGGAATGGAACGTCGTCTCTTTAAGAAGCAGTTGGTCTACAATGATGGTCCGGGCGGTCAGATCCTCAGCGGATTTCCCATCCTCATTTTTTTTCACATCGCCCTTCAGGCGCAGGGCCTGGACGTAGATGAGCGTGTCCTTACCGCGATGGCCCACGAAGAGACTGTCTGCCTCTATGTGCAGTTGCAGGTCTTTTTCTCCCTTGTAGGCGTGATAGAGTGTCAACGGAGATTGATGGAAGGGAGACAGGTAAAGCCTTTCCAGATCCACATCCCAGTCTGTCCGCTCATTGACGGTCTTCACGCATTTGCGCAGGACGGCCGTGCGGGCTGCGGGCGTCACCAGAATGACCGTCGCCACAAGCAGCAGCAACAGCACTATCCCCAGGAGGACAGCTGCTATGCTGCAGGGTATTTTCCAGATAAGACCCCTTCTGACCATCATCTGCTGTAAACTTTCTTCCCTTCGAAATAAGTAGCGCTGGGTTTAGCTTCGTGAATTTCGGTCTCCGGGCAGGAGAGAACGTCTTTGTCTACCAGGAGGAAATCGGCATATTTGCCGGCCTTGATGCTGCCTCGTTCGTTATCGATGAGCATCTGTTTGGCGACGTTGATGGTCAGGGCTACGATGGCCTGCTCACGGGTGATGAGTTCTTCCGGCCACCAGGGATTGCCGTTCTCGCCGTGAAGCACACCCGTCACGGCAATCTCCATAATGCCGAACGGGTCGTCGGGACTGCCGCTCAGGGCAGGGAGGTCCGAGTGTGAGGTCATATGGATACCTTTGTCGAAATAGGACTTCATCGGATAGGACTTGTCTTCCACGCCTGCAGGAGCCAGCCCGTGTTCGCGGATATAGTCGGCTGCAAAAGAGGGGCAATGATGCCAGAGCATACCGGACACGGCATACATATTATGGTCGGCCATACGCTGATAATCCTCGGCATTGACGTTACGTATGTGTACCAGCGTATTGCGCAGTTCATCCTTCCCGGCATTGGCATAAGCGCTTACGACATAATTGACGGCTTTGTTGCCCATCGTATGGATGTGCATCGTAATCCCTTTCGCATTTGTCTTGCGCGTAATCTCCGTCAGTTCCTCTTCCGTCCAGTTGGCCAGGCCCTGGTGCCCGTCGGGATACAGCGGCTCTACGAATCCGGTGCCGCCTTCCACCGTGCCGTCCATAAAGAGTTTGAGCCAGTTGGTCTTGACGCGCGTGGAGGCATATTGCTGGACGTCGGAGGCTTTGGCCAGCGCCTCTTCCACGTTCATCCAGCTTTCCACCTCATAGGTCAAGCCCAGCACGAAGTTCATCTTACCGGCCTTGTCCAGTTGCTGGGCGGCCTTAAAGAAATTGTTGTTATTGAAATAGTTACCCCAACCGTCGATATACATGGTGTAACCCTCTGACAATAGATGCTCCTGAATCTTGGGAATGACCACTTTAGCGATGTCAACGGGATAGAGGCTCTCGTTGTCCAGGCTGAAACGTGTGTACGTGCCGGCCTGTTCTTTCAGGAAACCGGTAGGGGTTCCGTCTGCGCCCATCACAATCTCGCCGCCGCGGATATCTTTATCCTTTTTGAGGACGGTGCCGTCTGCCTTCATAATGCCGGCATTGACCAGACAGAGGGTGTTGGCCAGGCCCTTGTGACCTTCGTCATCGGCAAAGTAAATGGGAATATCGCTGCAGATGGCATCCAGTTGCTGGCGCGTCGGAATCTTGTCCATAAAACTGATGTAATTCCAGCCGAAGCCGAAGATGAGCTTTGCCCCTGTCTCCCTGGCCTTCTTGACGGCGGCGGGGACAACTTCATTCAGAAATTGTTCCGGCGTTTTTCCAATGGCGACCGTTCCCACAATCGGCAGGGCGATGCCTATCGAATAATGGGCGTGACCGTTGCCGCAGGAAGGCATTACAAGGCCCTTTCCGCTGTAATCCAGGACCTTTGTCTTACCTGCTTCAATAAAGTCTTCGGCTCCTTTTCTGTCACCTACATAGACATACTTCCCGTCCTTCACGGCAAACGCTTCTACGACCTGATTATCTTCGGAAGTAAAGATCTTCCCATATACCACAAGATCTGCACTCATCTTTACATTATTTTGATTCATCGTTATATCCGTTTACAGCATATAATATTTGGTAAGGAAATAGGTCCTGTCCCAATCTACGATCTTTACTTCGGATTCCTTGGCGGGGTGGATGTCAAACTCATCCAGGACCATCACCTTTTTGTCTTTCAGGTCGTAGAGGGGCCAGTCCTTGGACGGACAGCCGGTCTTGGCGAACTGCACCCACATCTTGCGCATCGCCTTGCAGAACGCTTCGTCATACGGCCTTCCTCCCGTGAATTCCGGATGGGCAAATACGATGGGCACTTCTTCGAAATGGGCACTCTTCAAGATGGGATCGGAATTCTCCACCCTGTAAAAATAGGAATAACATTTGCCGCCGCCCTTGGTCTGGCTCTCGGACAATTTGACGGAACCGTCAATGAACCAGCTGTGGCCGAACAGACGGCTGTCCGGATCCCAGTCCTCAACCGCCCCTTCCTTGCAGTAACTTTCTATCTTGGCTTTTTCTTCAGGAGTCAGCAACTGGGCATATTTCCTTGTCTTGCGGGCTGCGGCCCAGGCTTTGAATCCTTCCACGGTCCAGTCGGATACAAAGCAGTTCATTTCATCCTTGTTGCAGCCCTGGAGGAAGGTGATGTCCTTGGCAATGCCGTTCTCGTATGCCGCCCAGGGATCCAGGGGCAGGATGCGTCCGTCCCTGACGGGGAACATTCGTAACGCAACCACCTTTAACGCCGTATTCACCAGCGTCCGTGCGTCAAGTTTCATCAAGTCGGCAACGGTCTTGCAATCGAGGGCTTTCAGGAAATCATCCGTGGTCTCAATGCTTTCTTCCAGGGAATTCGTCTGACAAGGGGCGCCGCTCTGGGCGATGACCTTCTTGAAATACTTCCGGGAACCTTTGATGAGCGGTTGCATCGTCACGCTTCCGGCACCGGCCGATTCTCCCCAGATGGTCACGTTGTCCGGGTCTCCGCCAAAGGCTGCGATATTCTCGTGCACCCACTTGATAGCCATATTCTGGTCGAGCAGTCCCAGGTTCTGTGAATCGGGATAATCCTTGCCGTCCGGCAGGTGGGACAGATGAAGGAAGCCCAGGGGGCCGAGCCTGTATGCAACGGTAACAAAGATTACGTCAGGATGTTCCTTCGTCAGATTGGCGCAATCAAAGAGTTCGATACCGGTTCCGCCCGCTGAGAAAGCACCGCCGTGAATCCAAACCATTACCGGCTTCTTTCCCTCGGATGCATCCTCCGCCTTCCACACGTTCAGATACAGGCAGTCTTCCCCCTGATGGTCAGTGACCGACAGATCCTGAACGGAGAGTTTGGCAAAATGATAGGCTTCATAGACGCCGTTATCCGGGGTAACGTCCACAGGGGCCTTCCAGCGCAGCTTGCCGACAGGCTGTTCACCCACGAAAGGAATGCCCTTGTAGGAGATGACATTCTCCGTCTTCGTCCCCACGAAAGTCCCGTTTATACACTTGACAGCCAGGGATTTATCGTAATTTCCGCCAGTAATCTTCTTGTTCTCGCACATAGTTCGGCGTATTTATTCAAGCGTGATTTCCGGATGCTGCACGGACAGCGGAATGTCTTTCTGGCTGAGGTAAAACATATACAGGACAACGGTCTTGTCGCCCCGGTTCTCGCCGTGGTGGACGGTGTTTACCATCTCTACGACCGGCTCTCCCTCGTGTACCACTTTCTCCTTTCCGTCCTGCCCGATGATGGTGAGTTCGCCCTGGACCAGTATCCCGTGATTCATAACGGGATGCTCGTGCCAGCCCAGTTTCTTTCTGGCGGGGATTTCGTACTTTACGGCCACTATTTCGGGGCTCCCTTGCAGATAGTCAGGCAACTCCACGCCATCCCAGCTTTGGCTTGTGCGGATCAGTTCGGTGCTCCTTACCTCCTTGAGTTCATCATTCCCTTGTTCATTGCTTTCTTTGCAGCCCGTCATAAGGGTCATTGTGCCGCAAATAAGGGTGGCGGCCATCACCCAGGACTTCATTCTTTTCATACTATATACTACGTTTTTATGACTGATTATTCTTTTCTTGTATGAAACAGGCCACCAGCCCGTAAGTGATGGTGGGACGAATCCAAATCTCCGTGAGCATATAGGCTGTGTATTCATCCGTCGGCTCCAGGAGGATGTCCAGGTGATAGAGTCCTGCAAGGAGCATATCTATGATGCAAATCATCCACAGGTTACGCTTCGAAAAGGATTCCCAGTCCTTGCGGGCATAGAAGTACAGGAGGACGAGGAGCAGCAGTACAGAAAGGAAGCGGCACCCCAGCAGGACGAAGGCGGCCAGCGGGGGAGGGAAAAGGACATCCCGAAGCAGCACCGTGATCCCTAAGCAGAGGGTGCACCAATAGTTGAACTGCTGCGTCGTGATGCGGTATTGGAAGAAATACAACCACATCATCGCCAGGCAGGCGATGTAGAACAGGTTGAGGACCAGTTCGGGCCACGAATTTTTCAGGCCGAAATGCCCCACGCCGTATAGCATGATCCCCACGGAGAGAACGCCGGCCAGGCCCGTAACCGCGATGTTGAAGATGTCCGATTTTTTCTTGAACCTTACTTCCATCCTTCAAAACTATTTAGCCTTGTTTTCTATCATGTGTACATCGCGCTGCGGGAACGGGATGGTGATTCCGTTCTCGGCGAGAATCTTATAGATGAGTTCCTTGCACTGGTACCGGTATTCAACTTGTTCCGACACCAGCACGTACTGCCTCACCGCTACGTTTACGGAGCTGTCCCCGAAATCGTCAAAACGGATATAATGCCCGTAAGTAGGCTCGACGATATCCCGTCCGTACTTGTCCTTGGTCTTGAGGGCTTCCAGACCTTTCTCCAGCGCTTCCCTTACCTTCTGGAAATTGGTACCATAGGAAACGCCCACCTTGATGATGGTAAGTTCGTAAGCGTTGTTACGGGTGAGGTTGGTGAAGTTCTTGCTGAACAGGGAGGAATTCAGGAAAGCCACCTGGGTGCCGAAGAGCGTTTCCACCAGAGTCGTCTGGTAATTGATGTCAACTACCTTGCCCCGGACGCCGTCGCAGTCAATCCAGTCGCCTACGCGCAGGCGTCCGCCCATCAGTTGGATGCCGTAAATGAAGTTGTTGAGGATATCCTTGAGGGCCAAACCGATACCGGCGGAAAGACCGCCGGCGATAAGACCGAGCGATTGGGTAGGGATATTCAGCGTAACAATGAAGAGATCGGCATATACAAACCATACAAGCACGCTGATGATGCTGTTGCCCAGTGCCAGGTTAATTTCATTGCCCCGCACCGTTTCCCGATTGTGCTTGCGGAGGAAACGGCGATATTTGAAAAGTTGCCACAGGGTGTGGATAGCCTTGTTCGCGTATCGGAACACAAAGAACATTCCTGTCAGGAACAGGAGGCTATACAGCGACACCCGGAATTCGCCCTGACGGAAGAAGGGCTCCTCGAAAATGGTACGATACAGGTCGTTGAATTCGAAGATGTTCAGTGCCCAGTAGATGCAGGCGGGAAGGGAGCACAGGACCAGCAGCGGAATCAGGACCTCGCGGATAAGGTCATAGAACCAGGTCGCCCTGAACAACAACTCATCCTTGACCGAACCGGTTACGTAGGTGATTTTGGCCTTATAGGTCTCCAGGCGCCGGTCCATCCGTTCTTCCTTATAGAGAAGCGTCAAGTCCCAGACGGAGGCGATGGCCAGGATGAGCGCCAGCTGGAAATACCACCATACCAGGATAATCAGCGCCAGGAAGATATAGCCGGCCCAGCCGATTCCCAGGGCGACGGCGGTAATGCCGAAGGAAATCCATCCAATTACTACATCGGTCTGGTCTGCCTTCCCTTGACGCCGCAGATTGGCAGTCAGTTGCCACAGCGTCATTATGAGAAGCAGCGGCGGGAAGAAGAAATTCAAAAAGGCATTGGGCACGAACAATACCCGGCAGCAGATGACGAACAGGGCGGTGAAAATGGCAGGCAGGTAAATCCGGATACTGTTCTTCAGTTTTGACGGTTCCAAGCGGATGAGCAGGGCCGTGGTGATGGCCATAAGCAATCCGATGAAGGTGTGCATAATGCTGATTCCCTTGCGGATGATGTCGTCATCGGTGCTCTCATAACTGAGGAGGATGAACAGGACGCAACCCACCAGCAGGGCCAGATAGCGCCGTTGTTCCCTGGCGACCCGCTCTCCAAAGGGCTTGATAAATCGATAGAGGGGGAGCAACAGCAGCGCCGAAAGGCCCCAGAGAACGAGAAAGGCCAGAAGATACACGATGACCCAGTAGATCTTCATTGAGTTGGCCAACTGGCTGTCATTGTTAATCTCCTCCAGGTCATATTCAACATCCTGCTCACTGAACAGCTCCCGCATAAACGAGAAACTGTATTTTTCGCCCATCGCTCTCCGGGCCTCTTCCCAATACTCGCCGGGGTTTGCCAGGATGGCCTTCCAGGGGGTCTGGCCTTCCAGGAATACCTTGTCTTCAAGAAGGTCATAGTAGTCCCTGGCATACTTGTACGATTCCTCCATTCGCAACTGGGCCTCCTTGTAATGGGTGCTGTCCGCCATTACCTGTTCCCGCGTCTCTGCGTAGAGTTTCAACAGATCGGAGGCATACAGAAGGCAGGAGTCGCGGTTGGCCTGACCGGCGTCGCTCAGGATAAAGGCAGGATTCGAAGCCAGTACAGCGTCCACCTGCTCTTGCAGTTCCTGCTGCAGCAGGCTCTCGTTATGCTTCAGGTGGGCGTCCAGCGTATCGTTATGGTAGGCCAGGCTGTCCGGCACCACCTCTACGGCCCTGAGCTCCGGCGGGAGACGGCGAAGCGACTCGATCAGACGCGCATACCGGTCGATTTCCATATCCAGGGAGAACACGATGCGGTCGTAAGGCGTGCGGTTCTTGTTGAAGTCGTTGAATTCTTCGGAGACTTTCTCCAGGGCATAACTGATGTCGAAGGTATAATCCTGCTTCTGGGAATACAGCATCAGGGACAGGTCGTTGCACTTCTTGACAATGTCCACCATCTTCCGGTGCTGCACGTCATAGGAGCTTTCCATCTGTTCCCGCGTGCTGGTGATCTGCGTAAAGTCGTGATACAGTTCACGGCGCAGGTTGGCAAGCGTCGCGTCCAGGCCCATTCCCGTAAAAACGGCCGTGGCCGGCAAGGCCACGCCAAGCAGGGCGACAAGGATGCTGAAAAGTTTGCGTTTTTTCATATTCGTCAAAACTGAAAGAGACTAGAACTGAAAATAGATGAAAGGCTGGGTGTCAGCGGTAACGAACTGATAGACCAGCAGGATGACGGCGACGGCGAGCAGGGCCATCAGCGGCAGGGGAGTGCTGGCGAACGCCAGGCGGTAGCGCCGTTTCCAGCGTTCCGGAATCCAATGGATCAGCAGTCCGGCGATGACCAGCAGGAAGACGCGGCGGTATTCGAAGCAAATCGTCGGGATGGTCGCGGGGTTCCAGGCGGAGCCGATCTGATTGACCATGTCGCGTGCGGTCTTCCAGGCCACTTCGTTGGCGGTGGCGGGATCGAGGTTGGAGCCGCTGCGGAAGAACAGCCGGGTAAAGGTGATGAAGGTAAAGGTCTGCGCTACGCCCCAGAATACCCCGAGTGCCTTCCGCAGACCGCCTTCGGGCTTATGGGAGACGGCGGCGTTCAGGGCCCGTATCAGCGTGACGGCGCTAATGACCGCGCTCCAGACCAGCAGGATGTTCCAAATCGGCGCAGGGAAGCATTGCTGCATCGCCAGGACAAAGCCAGTCGCGAGCAGGCAAAGCCCGACGCGCCAGCCCCATCGCATCTCCTTCCAAAGGATGTAGATGATCATGCCGATGCCGTTCAGCCCGCCCCAGATGATGAAATTCCAGCTTGCGCCGTGCCACATTCCGCCGAAGAGCATCGTGATGAAGCGGTTGATGTTCGAGATGATTTTCTTGCGGTGCTTCTGGCTGAAAATGCCGATCAGGGTCATTGAAATACCGCTTACGGCGATGATGGCGGCGACGAGCGCACTGCTGGAAAGGATCAGCGCCACCGCGGCAAACACCAGGATCCAGAACCAGGTTCCGAAACTCGCCCTGCGGTTGCCGCCCAGCGGAATATATAAATAGGACTTGAGCCAGCGGCTCAGCGACATGTGCCACCTGCGCCAGAAATCCTGGGGGTTCGTCGCCTTATAGGGCGAATTGAAGTTCTTGGGCAGGTAGAAGCCCATCAGGGCTGCGACGCCGATGGCGATGTCCGTATAGCCGGAGAAATCGGCGTACACCTGCAGCGAATAGGCGAACAGCGCGACCAGGTTCTCGAAGCCCGAAAAGAGCAGGGGATTGTCGAACACGCGGTCCACGAAGTTCACGGCGATATAGTCGCTCAGGATAATCTTCTTTGCCAGACCGTTCAGAATCCAGAAAACGGCAATCCCGAAGGCCCTGCGGCTCAAATTGAAGTTCCGGTGCAGTTGCGGGATGAATTCGGATGCGCGGACGATGGGACCCGCCACCAACTGCGGGAAGAAACTCACGTAAAAGCCGAAATCCAGCGGGTTCCGTACCGGTTTCACCTCATCGCGATAGACATCCATCGCATAACTGATGAGTTGGAAGATGAAGAACGAGATGCCCACCGGCAGCACGATCGCATCGACCTTGAAAAGTTCCCGGCCCGCCAGCATATTGCCTGCCTGTGCGAAAATGTCCGTTACCGCGAACTCGATACCGGTCAATTGCCTGAGCACATCGGCAAAGAAATAGGCATATTTGAAGTAGCAGAGCAGCCCCAGGTTGATGGCGATGCTGAGCGTCAGGAAGAATCCGCGCCAGAAGCCGCCTTTGCGGCAGCGGGCCATCCATAGCGCCAGAAGATAGCCTGCGGCGATGGCAAAGAGCAGCAGCAGGACCGACAGCCCGCTCGTCCGGTAGTAGAAGAACAGGCTGGCCAGGAAAAGGAAAGCGTTGCGCATCAGCGGCCTGCTCCCGATCAGGGCGAAAATCGCGTAGACCACCCCGAAGAACGCCCAGAAGTAGAACTGGGTGAAAATCAGCGGGGAGTCCGGATTGAAGAGCATGAAGGTTTCCATCTACTGTCGCTTGTGCGTTTTCCTATATTGATAATAATCGTAACTCACCATCAGGGAGTTGTAAAGCAGCCGCGAAGCGGTCTCGGCGCCTTTCCGGGTGAAATGGATGTAGTCGCCGCCCGCGAGCGGGGGATTCTCCCTGACCCAGCGGGGCATCGAGCCCTTGCCGCCCATGGCCGCATAGAGGTCCCAGTACGCCGCTCCGCATTCGTGCGCGGCGCAGCGCAGCGAGTCCACCATCGCCGGAAGTTGGGGATAGGTATCCATCGTCCCGCGGATGTTCGTGCTCATGTCCGAAGGGCCGATAAAGAGGATGCGTGCCCCGGGAGCCCGTTCGGAAAGGTACTCCAATTCCCTGACGACCAATTCCTTATAGTGCGATATGGCTTTCTTTCCCGTGCAGGCGGGCACCATATTGCCGCCGAACTGGTAGATGATGAGGCGCACGCGCGCATCCGCGTAGTAATCCTCGAGGCTGCGGGCATCGATGCGGGTAAAAATCGTTCCCGAGCAGCCGCGCATCGCCGCATTGTCGATGCTGACGCCGCCTTCCTGATCCAGGCTGATGCCGTATACTTCCGCTCCGGCGCCGATGCTGACTTTCGCGCGCGAACTGCTGTCCGGGAGCGGGAAACGGTAGAAGCAGACCTGCCGCCCGTCTGCGCAGGGATTGGCGACGAAGGTGCTGTCGCCGCAACGGATGCGGAAAGCTTTGGACGGCGGGGCGGTGACGACGGTCAGGCGGTTATAGCAACTGCTGTGCGCGCCGGCGCCGCTGGCCGGGACAACGCTGAATACGCAGTCACTGTTCAGGCGGGAAGAGCGTCCGGCGGGGCCGTAATGCCCGTCGGCCCGCGAACCTCCGCCGAAATAATAGGCGGAATAGTGGCTGGCGTTGCCGTTGGTCTGCGTCGTCGTCGTGATGGTGAAGTTCTTGGTGCAGGGGAGCAGTCCCGGACCGCCGCCGCCGAAGCGTTCCTGCAGGAGTTCGCGCAGCGTGGCCGACATCCGGTCTTCCTCGATCTGGCTGTCGCCGTAATGGATGATGCGCGTAGATGCCTCCATGCCGCGGTCGAGACTTTCGAAGAGTTCGTCGAAAAGGGCGTAATCCCCGTCCGGGAACTGGATGCGCGCCGGATCTTCGCTCAGGTAGGCGAGCAGGCGTTCGTTCTCCAGGGAATCGCGGCGGGCGGCTTCCGCCCGGGCCAGCAGTTCGGCAGGGTCGATCTGCGGAGCCGGCTCTTCTTGGGCCGGAAGGACCGCGTCCAGGAGTTCCTGCGGGGTGGGGAATTTCAGCGTGAGGGTCAGTCCGTCTTCAGGTATCATGAAACTCAGCATCGCCGTGAGGGCGAATACTGATACGATGAATAGCAATACCTTTTTCCGGGACATAGAATGCGAAGATACGGAAAAATTGTCAGAACTTCTGCCGGAAACGTTCTTAAAGAATTGTGCTTACTGATTTTCTTCTTTTTCACACTGTTTAGCATATTTTGAACTAATTGAATAACAATCACTTATAAAATGAGAGAAAATTTTTTCAAAAAATTATTAAAAATATTTGTAAATTAAAAAATAATCCCTACCTTTGCATTCGGGTTGAGTAAGTGACCGCTCTGGTCCGTCAATCCTATTGGTTATTAGTTTTAGTGTTATTAATTATGTGGTTAGTAGAGTTGTCGCCCGTGAGGGTCACAACTCTTTTCTTTTTTTGTGTCCAGTGCGCAATTTCTTGATTTTTTTACTATATTTGTGGATAAATAGGGAACTATTAACCTTTTATATTATGAAAAAGTTAGTCTATTTAGTCGTGGCCGCCTTCGTCGGCGCACTGGCTGCGTCCTGTGTGGACAAGTCTTATGACACCAGCAATCTGGACACGAACGCTACGGTCAGTCTTGAGATCACCGCTGAGGAATCACCCGTTTCCCCGGTGAATGAACTCATGAAATATGACAACGATGAAGCCGAGGTGACCCAGACCCAGAACGAGAGCGGTGAAACCGAAATCACCGTTTCCTCTCCTGCAACGGAGCCGGTTACGACGGAGATCCCTCCCCAGCAGGTTGAACAACTGAATCAGGGCGAGGAGCTTTCACTTCCTGCGGCTTGCGATATGGTCGTCAAGATCCCCATTTCCAAGAAATTCCCCAAGGATGATATCTTCAAGGCCCTGGACAATCCTCACTTCATCATCAAAGTGAAGAATGAACTGGGTATTCCCCTGAAATATACGGCGACGGTGACCAATAAAAAAGCGGGCAAGTCGTTCGAAATCGAGGCTGAAATCCCCGCTATCCCGGAGAAGGAAATTTCCGTGATGGTGTCCGAGAAGGCGAATCTTGCGGAAGGCAAGGCCCAGTGCGTCGATGCCAAGATTATTTCCGATAAGCCCTTTGCCGAAATCTTCAAGGACAGCCCTGAAGAGTTGAAGATTGAAGACGCCAAGGTTTCCAAGTTTGTCGAAGTGCCGAAGTCGGGTGAAGTCCCCACGGGTGCGGTCTCCGGTGCGTTGGAGTTCACTGCCCAGAGCGTGTTCCCCTTCATCGTCAAGAACGGCGAGCCGTTTACGATGCGTCACGAATTCGACCTCTCCGGTGCTGATTTCTCTGATTTCATTGCCATTACGGCCCTTGAGGCGGACATCATCGTCAAGCACAGCCTGCCGCTGAAGATGTCCCTGGCCCTGGTGGAGCCTGCGAATATCTTTGTGGAGTGCCCCGAGGTCAATCCTTCCCTGGACGGCCAGCAGCTGACCCAGGAACTCACCGTGAAGGCGACCTGCCCTACGGGCGCGACCGCATTTCCCAAGGCAGTGATCGACCTGACTGCCACACTCTGTGGAAACAAGGCTACCTATGCCGTCAATGAGGATTCCACCACCATCTCCGTGGATGTGAAGCGGAATTCCGAAGGCAAGCAGCTGATTCGTGTGACAGGTAGATTAGGAGACAAATAACCAATTATAAATGAAACGAATTGTATTTTCTTTGACTGCAGCAGCGCTTTTCACGCTGCTGCCTTCCTTGCGTGGCAATGCTCAGGAATTGAAGAGCGCGTATTTCCTGGACGATTATGTCTACAAATATGAGCTGAACCCCGCGATGCATGATGCCAAGAACACGATGATGTTCATCGGCTTTGGGCTCAACGACATTGGCATTAACGCGCAGACCAACGTGGGTGTCAATAACTTCCTGTTCCCCATGGACGGTAAGTTGCTGCTCTTCCTGAACGATAAGGTTCCCAAGGAGACCTTCCTGGCCGGCATCCCCGAGGTGGGTGCGAAGCTCAACGTGGATTTCAGCCTCAGCCTGCTCTCCTTCGGTTTCAAGGTAGGTAAGAATGCTTTCCTTTCCTTCGATACCCGTCTCCGCTCTGCGGCGAATCTGGGTGTGAGCAAGGATTTCCTTGCCCAAATCAAACCTCTTGAGATTTCCGACAGGAAGGGAACGCATTACGAGTTCCAGTCGATGAATGCAGAGACGAAGGCCTACCTCGAGCAGGCCATCAGCGCTTCCTTCGAGGTAGCAAAGAACCTCCGTCTCGGCTTTACGCTGAAGGGTCTCTTCGGTCTTGCGGCCGCGAAGGTTCACGCCGACAACCTCAAAGTGGATTTCATCGAGGACGAGGTGGCTAAGGCCAGCGCCAATACCGAGATGTATCTTGCTACCACGCTCCTGGCTTTCCCCAAGACCGCTGACGGTTATGATTTCGAGCATCCGCGCTTCGGTAAGGTCGGTATCTCCGGTTACGGCGGCGCTGTGGACCTGGGTATCAGTTGGGAGTCCGACTTCGGTCTGGACCTTTCCGCTGCTGTTCTTGACCTGGGGGCCATGATGTGGAACAAGAATCTTCACGGACAGAACGTGATCAAGGACCAGATCATGAAAGGCAAGAATGTCACCGATTATGTCAATCAGGTGTTTGCCGTCCAGGATGCTCCTCTGCGCAGCGTCGGTATGCTGACCACGACGGTCAATGCCTGCGCCCGTTATCATATGCCTTTCTACAAGGGACTCTCCGTCGGTCTGCAGGGTACTTACGCCATCCAGACCAATCGCTATGACGTCCGTGCTGGTCTGACCATCAGTCCTGCCCGCTGGTTCAGCCTTACCGCGAACTATGGTTGGACCGATTACGGCGGAACCTTCGGTGCTGCGATGAACCTGCGTCCCGGCCCCTTCACCTTCTTTGTCGGTGCAGAGACCTGCTTCTACAAGTTCACGCCTCAGGGACTTCCCATCGGCCCGCTCAACACGACCGCAAAACTGGGTGTCCTTATCTCCGTGAAGACCAAGAAATCCTGATAGTTCATGGAAAAACTTGATATTATCCAGACGATTAAAGAGGGCGTGAATTGCGCCCTCCAAAATTTTGTATCCCTGCTGATCGCCGTCGTGCTCTATGTCCTGACGGTGTGGATTCCTTACCTGAACGTAGGGACTACCGTGGGACTCGTCAAGTTCATCATCGCGATGAGCCGCGGTGAGGCGGTGGATCCGCTCATCCTCTTCAAGAAGGAGAATTTCGACAATATCGGTAACCTTTTCCTCTTCCTGGGCTTGGAAGCCATGGGCCTGGCGGCCGCTGCCATGTTCATGCTCGTACCGGCCATCGTGCTCGGTATAGCCTGGAGTTTTGCGCTGTACTTCCTCGTGGACCGCAATATGCGTCCCGTAGAAGCGCTGGATCTGAGTTTCAAGGTGACCAATGGTGAGAAGTGGCGCATCTTCGCTACGGAATTGCTGCTCGTGATCGCCATCAGTATTTTGTGTGGTCTGTTGGGCTCGATTCCCAAGGTCGGCGCCTTCCTCTCGCTGATTGCCTCCATTTTCTGCGCGGTGGTCTGCGTTGCCGTGGAGTCCGTGATGTTCAAGCACTTCAGTGCGAAGATCCCGCAATAATTCTTTGAAGGACTTGCGAAGTCAGATTATTTTTCTAACTTTGCAGTCCCTTTGGTGATTTGGCCGAGTGGTTAGGCACAGGTCTGCAAAACCTGCTACGGCAGTTCGATTCTGCCAGTCACCTCTTCTTGGAAAACGGTCCCTTCCTCATTCGGAAGCGGACCGTTTTCGCGTAAAAGTGCTTAACTTTGGGCTATGAAACCTGCTTGCCTTATCTTTGCAGCCCTGGCGCTGCTTTCCGCCTGTGAGGGCCCTGTTCCCCCTTATGCCGTGATGGCGCACCGCGGCTCCACCTATTGGGCGCCGGAAGAGACCGAGAGCGCCTGGCGCTGGGCCCGGGAAATGGGCGCCGATTACCTCGAATCCGACCTGCAATGTACCAAGGATGGCGTTATCCTCGCCAATCACGACGAACTCCTGACCCGGACGACCGATATTGAGACAGCCTTCGGCCCTGAGATCCCCGCTACCCGCAGGGAGTTCTATCTTTCGCTCGGATTTGCCGCCGACGATGTCGAAAAGCAGTTGCAATGCGATGCCGAATCGTTCATTCCCTATATCGCCTCTTCCTATTATTATGTGGAACTGCTGACGCTGGATGCCGGAAGTTGGTTCAATGAAGACCGGCCCGCGCAGGCCCGCGCCGCTTATGTCGGTAGCCAGTATGTCTCCGCGCTGCAGGACCAGATTGCCTATGCGGAGGGGCGGATGCTTCGCCGCGATTCCGCCGGCCGCCGCATCCTTCCGTATCGCCTCAAGGCGGATTATGCCGGCAAAAGCCTGGCAGAAATCCGTGCGGAAGCGAAGGAAGGCGGGGATTATATGGAATTCCTCGATTACGATTTCTCAGAGGCCTATGTCGATGATCCGGCCGACAGCGGCCACCGTCCCGGCATTTACATCGAGTTCAAGGAACCGGAAGTCAATCCCGAGGATATGGAGCAGCGCGTCTATGACATTCTCGATGCCTGCGGATGGAATATCATCACCCGGAAGCCCGGGGAAACAGCGTTTTACAAGGACGGACTCGTGCAGGTGGGCAAGACGCGCGGGAAAGTCATCCTGCAAACCTTCTCGCCGGCCTCCCTTGTCCGCGCCAATGCGGTGTTCAAGGGTAAGTTGCCGATGTGTTTCCTGCTCTGGCCGCCCTGTCCCGAAGAGATTCCCGGCGGAGACCTGGATACCGAAGCGGGCTTCCGCGCCATCCTGGACTGGGCAAAAGCCAACGGGGCGACCATCAGCGGCCCCTCCATTTCCGGTGTGCCGAATGATTATGAGGAACTGAATCATCCCTGGCAGGCGAAACTCGTGAAAGAGGCGGGCCTGCTGAACCATCCCTATTCTTTCGATTCGCTGGAGCAGATGGAGGAGCAGACCGTCCGCTCCGACGGTTTCTTTACCAATCGTTCCGACCTGACCCTGCAATACTTGATCGACAAGGGCCTGCGTGCCGGCAAAATCAACCCTTCGGCGCCGTCCACGGTGCCCGATCCTGTCGCTACGTTGGAAAGGCTGGGGTATTAAGAATTAATCCTGATCTTGGAGAACCGTCACGACGCTTCCGTTCACGCGGAAGCGGACGGTCCTGCCGCGATATTCCAAGGCATAGACGCGCTCCGGATCATCGTGAAACGCCGGGCGCGGATCCTGGGAAAGGATTTCCGCCAGGGCGGCTGTATCCGCTTCGCCCAGTGCCGAACGTAATGCTTCCGGAAATTCGACCTGAAGCGGTTGCCATTCTACACTGTCAGTATAGCCGCCGCGGGCCTGGGGGAAAGCATCGGCATAGGGAAGATAGGGCTTGATGTCGTAGATGGGCGTACCGTCCGCCAGGTCGGCGCCGAGGACAGTGATGCCGTCCGGGCTGATGCGCTCGATCCGCACGCAGGAGAGCCCCAGGGGATTGGGCCGGAAAGGGGAGCGGCTGGCAAAAACGCCTACCCGTGCATTGCCGCCCAGCCGCGGCGGACGGACGGTCGTTTTTCCTTCGGGCGATGTCCCGTTGAGTGAAAAGCCCCAGATCAGCCAGAGATAATCGAAGCCCTCGAGGCCCCTCAGCGCTTCCGTGCCGCGGAAGGCCGGTTCCAGCACCACTTCGCCCTTGAGCGACGGGGCGACGCCGCTCTGGCGCGGGAGTCCGAATTTCCCTGCCAGCGGAGCGCGGAAATAGGCGACAGGTTCCAGGATCATTCGCCGAGTTCCGCCATATAGCGCTTGTAGAGGGAATCCAGTTGCGCCTTGTTTTCTTTCTTGATGGGAACACCTTCCGGCTGGGTGGCACTGACAATTTTCAGGGGATTGACCGGTTTCCCGTTCTTGGTGATGCGGAAATCCAGATGCGGCCCGGTGGAATGGCCGGTAGAGCCGACATAGCCGATGGTCTGTCCCTGCTTCACGCGGACGCCGCTCCGGATGCCGGCGGCGAATTTCGAGAGGTGCAGGTACTTCGTCTCATATTCCTTGCGGTCGTGGCGGATCTTGATGTAGTTTCCGCCGCCGCCCTTGTCCCATCCGGCAAAGACGACCGTACCGTCACCGATGGTGTGGACGGGCGTCCCGGTGGGTGCGGCATAATCGACCGCAGGGTGCATCTTTCTCCTTCCGGTAATGGGATGGATGCGTACGCCGAATCCACTGCTGATGCGCTTGAACTGCAGGGGCGCCTTGAGGAAGCCCTTGTCGCTGCGCAGGCTGATGCCTTTCTCGTTCCAGTACTTGTTGCCGTCTTTCTGGTCCAGATAGACAGCGGCGGCACGTTTCCCGCCTTCGCCGGTATAGAGGGAGAAAAAGACGGTATCTACTCGCAGGGGCTGTCCGTCGCAGGTTTCCTGATTATAAATCACGCGGAAGCGGTCGCCTTTGCGGAGACTGAAGAAGTCGATGGTCCAGGCATAGATGTCCGCGAGCTGCATGATGAGGTCGGGGGAAGCGCCGTCCGCGAGCAGGGCATCCCAGAGCGAAGTCTCGATGCGGATGTCCGAAATGCGGCGCTCGTGCGTCAGGGGCTTCTCCACCTTCCAGACCGCGAGGGAATCGAAGCACTTGAAGACGGTGCTGCGCACGGGATTCTGCGGATAGACGATGTAGCGCAGGGATGCGAGCGTCGTGTCTGCGTAATAGACGTCCAGGCTGTCGTGTGCCCGGAAATCGCGGCTGACCTTGAAGACGCTGTCGCAGATCTGCGTCAGGATATAGGCGTTACCCGGCGTGGCACCCAGTTCCTGCAGTGCGCCGGCGAGGGTCTGCCCGTAGCGGATGCGATAGCCTTGGCGGATCAGTGTATCCGTCAGGAAACCAAGGGGATAGACGGTATCCTTTTGGAGGATTCCCGCATCGGATTCCGGTGCCTGCCGTTTGCAGAAGCAGCCCGGGAGCGTGAGCAGCAGCCCCAGCGCCGCCATCAGGAAGAATTTCGTTCTCATCGGGAACGAAGATAAGGAAATTTGCGGAAAAATGAAAACGCCCGGGGGAAACCGGGCGCTTGGGGAGTGGGACCTGGCAGATTCGAACTGCCGACCTCTTGCGTGTGAAGCAAGCGCTCTAAACCGACTGAGCTAAGGTCCCGTTCTTTTTGGGGTCACAAAGGTATAAATTATTTGTTAATTCACCAAATAATCTTATCTTTGCACCCGAATTCTAAAAAATCATTGCAATGAAGAAGCAAACCCATCCCGAAACCTACCGACTTGTAGCTTTCAAGGATATGTCAGACGAGACCGTCTTCATCACCCGCAGCTGCGCGACCTCCAAGGACACGCTGGAAGTGGACGGTGTTGAGTACCCTCTCGTGAAGCTTGAGATTTCGAACACGTCTCATCCTTTCTACACCGGCAAGATGAAAATCGTCGATACCGCCGGTCGTGTTGACCAGTTCTATCAGAGATACAAGGCCAGGAAGAAGTAGTTCCTTATTTAATCCGATAAGGAGCTTCATCGTAGAGCAGAAAGCGGCGTGCCTTACGCACCCACTTCTGCTCTTCGCTTTTTATATGCTCTTCCACGATATCCGCACCGATGCTCCCTTTCAGGAATTCCGTCATCACCGGATCCGCCAGCCGCGTATAGAGCGCATCGCTGATGCTGAACTGCGAGTAGCGTTCGGCGAAGAAGCGCATCAGCGCCAGCGTGTGACCCAGGGATTTGTACTGGACTTCCGGGGTCAGCAGGATCTGGTAGCCGAAGCAGCGCTCCCCGGCGTACAGCCCTTCGCCCGGCACGAAACTGCAGGGACGCATCAGCACGCCTTCCGGGGCGGGCGGCGTCAGGGCCGAGGGTTTCAGGAAGGGTGCCCCGATCCACTCGTACGGCCGTCCCGTGCCCAGCCCGGGATTGAGACTCGTATCGGCCCAGAGCACGCCGCCGGTGTACATGATGGCGGAGAAGAGTCCGGGAATGTCCGTTGCGGGAGGCACCGCCCAACTCATCAGGGCGCGCCCCGATGAAGAGCAGTCCGCGCTGATGACATGCAGCGGGTAAGTGGCTCCGGTCTCGTCGTAATAGAGCAGGCAGAGTTCTCCGAGCGTCAGGCCGTGCCGGTGCGCGACCTTCGGCAGGAAGACGTCGCTTTCGCCGGCCGGCATCGTGCCTTCCACGGCGCGTCCGAGCGGATTGGGCCGGTCCACGATATAGAGCGGCGGAGCCGTTTCGAGCGTCGCGAGCGCGGACATTAGCCGCAGCACGTCGCCGGTATAGCGGAAATGGCGGGAGCCGGTATCCTGAATCTCCACGACGATGGCATCCAGCGCGGCGAGTTTCTCCAGCTCGAAGTCGATATGGGCTTCCATCTCGCCCTGGGGCAGCATCAGTTCCGCGAGATTGCCCCGCGCCGAGAAAATGTCCCAGGTGTACCCCCGCTGCGGGTCCCAGCAGGCGGGGGAGGCGAAAACGCCTACGCGCCCGTCGCGAAGGGCCTTGTCCAACTGGTTCTCCAGCGGCGTGGTACGGAAGGAAAACATCGCGTCAGGCTTTCTCCATCAGCGAATGCGCAAAGGCGACCACCTCGTTCCCGAGGGCTTCGGCAGCCTCCTGCGTCGGGGCTTCCGCGTAGATGCGGATGATCGGCTCGGTATTGGAGCGGCGCAGATGCACCCATTTGCGCTCAGCCTCGAAATCAATCTTCACTCCGTCGATGGTATTGAGTTTTTCAGCAGCGTAGCGCTGTTTCATCGCTTCCAGGATGCGGTCGATCATCGCGCTGTCGCTCAGGTCGATGCGGTTCTTGGCGATGAAATAGGCGGGCAGTGTCTGCTTGTAAGCGCTGGCGCTGAGTTTCTTATGTGCGAGTTGGCTGAGGAAGAGCGCCACGCCCACCATCGCGTCGCGGCCGCAGTGGGAAGCGGGGTAGATGACGCCTCCGTTGCCTTCGCCGCCGATCAGCGCACCCACCTTGTGCATCAGGGTGGTGACGTTCACTTCGCCCACCGCGGAGGCGTGCCAGGTGCCGCCCCATTTCTCCGTCACATCGCGCAGCGCACGGCTGGACGAGAGGTTGGAGACGGTATGCAGTTCTTTTACGCCCTGCGCCACGGCCCTTTCCAGCAGGTAATCGGCCACGCTGACGAGGGTATATTCTTCGACGAAGGGTTTGCCGTCCTCGCAGATGAAGGCGAGCCGGTCCACGTCCGGATCCACGCTGATGCCCAGGTCCGCCTTTTCCCGCACCACGGTCTCGCTCAGCGTGACGAGGTTGGCGGGCAGCGGTTCGGGATTATGGGCGAAATCGCCCGTCGGGTCGCAATTCAGTTTGATGCATTCCACACCCAGTTTTTCCAGCAGGCGCGGCATAATGATACCGCCTACGGAGTTGATGGCGTCCAGTACCACCTTGAAGCCGGCGGCGCGTACGGCAGGCGCATCAACGGCCTCCAGCGCCAGGACGGAAGCGATGTGCTCGTCGGTAAAATCGTGCTCGGTGATATGTCCCAGTTCATCGACCCCGGCGAAATCGAAATCGCCGCTTTCGGCCTTGGCGAGAATCTCCGCGCCCTGTGCGGCCGTCAGGAATTCTCCCTCTTCGTTGAGCAGTTTCAGTGCATTCCACTGCCGCGGGTTGTGGCTGGCCGTGAGGATGATGCCTCCGTCGGCCCCGCTGAAGCGGACTGCCAGTTCCGTCGTAGGGGTGCTGGCGAAACCGCATTTCACGACATCCACGCCGCAGGCGATCAGGGTGCCGCAGACAATCTGCTCCACCATTTCGCCGCTCAGGCGCGCGTCCTTACCGACGACCACTTTATACTTCCCGCCGGATGCGGGGGCCTTGCGTTCTTTCAGGCAGGCGCAGTAAGCATAGGTAAACTTGACGATGTCAGCAGGGGTGAGGCCCTGGCCTTCGGGGCCGCCGATCGTGCCGCGGATGCCCGAGATGGATTTAATGAGTGTCATAGGCTCAAAGGTAAATAAATTTTCGCAGAAAGTTGTTAAATTTGTTCCGCTGTGACGTACTATTTTCAGGTCATATTGCCCCTGCGTTTGACGTGGATGCCTTTTTACGCTTCCTCGGAGCCCGTCGCCGTGGGTGAGCGGGTGCGTGTGCTTTTCTCAGGAAAGGAGTATGTCGCCGTCATCTCAGCCCTGAGCGCGCAACCGGATGTGGAACTTTCCCGCATTCGTCCCATTATCGGCGTGGAACGCACGCTGGAGCCGGTCAGTGCGCAGGAACTGGCTTTCTGGCACTTCCTTGCCGATTATACGCTCTGTACGCTGGGCGAGGTCTATCACTGTGCCTATCCGGCGACGCGTACCGATGCGGAACTGCGCAAGGCGCGTGCGAAGAAGGCGGTTTCCGGGGCAGCGGACCTGCATCCGCGCCTGGATGCGGCGGCCAAGGACACGCTGAAAGCGATTCTGGCGGGATTCGACGAAGCCCGCCCTGTCCTGCTGCAAGCCGGTGCGCGCGATAAAGTTTATGCGGAACTGCTGCGCCGATGCCTGGACGCGGGCCGGAGTGCGCTGCTGCTCTCTCCCGGCCGGAGTGCCGAAGCCTGGGAAGGCAGTGCGCGGGTCTATACGGCGGGAACGAGCGCTTCCGAGCGCCGCGACATCGCTACTGCCGTACGCGCAGGCGGTCCGGTCTTTGTCGCAGGCGGTCCTGCGGCCCTGCTGCTGCCCTGGACTACCCTCGGGCTGATTATCGTCGATGCGGAGGAATCCCCGCTGCATCGGCGGGAAATGACGGCGCCGCGTTTCAATGCCCGTGATGCGGCGGTCTGGCTCGCGGCCCGCTGCGGTGCTTCCGTCCTGCTGGGCAGCGATTTCCCTTCGCTGGAATCGGCCCTCAATGCCGCTGCCGGCAAATATATTAAGGTAGAAGCGCCCGCCGCTCCCGCCGCCGTCCCTGAAATCATCGACACGGTCGCCGAAAGGGGAAAGAACGGGATGAACGGTTCTTTCTCGCTGAAATTGCTGGAGCGGATGCGCCTGGCTTTCGAGGCGAAGCAGCGCGTGCTCTTGCTCCTGCCCTGGAACGATACGGACAATGTGGAAATCGAAGCGCGGGCTCTTTTCCCCAAGGCTTCAACGCGTTTGTCCGTGTTGCCTTTGCGCAAGGCGACTCCTGCCATTCTGGCCCGGCAGGGGCTGACGGCGCTGCTCTGTGCTGAATTTATGCTGAAGGGCGAGGATTTCCGTACCGATGAAAAGGCTTTCCGTGCCCTGTCTGGCCTGTGTCGCGATGCGGGGGAGTCGCCGCTGCTGATTCAATGCGCCCAGGCGGAGCATCCCGTGCTGCGTTCGCTGCTTTGGGCCGATGATGCGGCTGCCCTTCCTGCGCTCTTGCTTCGCGAGCGGGCCGCCTTTGGCCTTCCGCCTTACAGCCGTATCGTGGATGTGGTCTTCAATGACAAGAACGAGAAGCGTCTGCGCTGGTTCCTGGGCGAACTTTCGGAGCGGCTTGCTGCGCTGCCCTTGTTGCCCGTGCAGGAGGTGAAAATACAAAGCGGCAGGGAGCGTATCCGCATCATCCTGCCGCGTAATGCTTCGCTTTCGGCCCGGAAGCAGGGGATTTATGGCGCCGTGACCGCCTTCTGCACCGAACGCAGTTACGCCAGCCATCTCACCCTGGAGGTCGATCCGCTGTAAAGGCTACAGCGCCGCAATCGCTGGGGCCTACTTTACCGTCTGGGGCCCGCGCATTTTATTTTTTGCCTCATTTTTCGAACTGAGCGGGCCCTTCCACTCCTAACCCGTTCTGCGGAGGAAGCCAGGTGTTGGCCGGTACTTTTCCTGAAAAAGGCCGAATTTTAAGAAAAATGGTGCTTGTCTTCTGGCGTCGGCTGCTGGCGTAATGTTTCCGTTGAAATGGATTAGCCTACAGTGCCGAGATGGCTTCAGGCGATAACCCCGTAATTTCCGCTATCTCCTCCGGATTCATTCGACGCTTCTTCAGGTTTCGCGCGATGGATACTTTCTCCTTAACTTCTCCTTCTGCGACCCCGGCGGCATGGCCTTCTTTCTTTGCATAGGCAATCTGGTTGATGATATCGCGTTGGGTAGTCATATCGTTGAGGTATTTGTTGCGTTCGTCGGCGGTAAATGTAGCAATTTCCGCGGAATCAAACAAACGCGCTAGCAATTCGCTTTGTTCTGCGGGCGCGGGCCGGTCTTCCAGACTCGGAAGGTTCCGCAGCGAATAGCAGAAATTATCCAGGACCGAGGCGGCTTCTGTGAGTGCTTTGCTGCAGTTGGGCAATTCCAGGAAGATATACTGTAGCCGGTCTGACATCAACTCCCCGTCCTCCTTACGCCGCAGGGCATAACGATAAAGGACTTCATCGCTGCCTTTGTGGATGGAGAAGTCCATGATGCCGATGAAGTAGACAGGTGGGAAGTCATAGCTGAGATTGCCTCTTTTGACCTGTTGCTGAACGGCGAAACTGGAATTGAAGATGGCCCTTTCGTAGAATGCCTCTTGACGGGCCAGTTGCAGTTCCACGATGAAGCGCTGGCCGGAGGTGTCGGTCGCGGCGACATCCACGCGGATGTCTTTGTCAGTATCGTCCGGATTGATATACTCTTGAGGTGAAAGGGTGAGTTCCGAGATTTTCCGTTCCGGTATCAGTTCCTGGAGCAGCAGCTGAAGGAGCCGCTTGTTGGCTTCCGTGCCGAAGCTCCGCTTAAACCATCGGTCCATGCGGATGTCCGCAAAGCGTCCGATGCGGATTTCGTTGGGATTGATGTTTGAATTCTGAGTCGTCATAGTGCATTACATTTAACAGTTTTCGGCAAATGTAACGCACAAAGTGCCGTTGAAAAAGTTTTTCAACGCTTAAGTTAGGGGTGTTGCTCCGGGAAGCGGCTGCCTTTATCTCGGATGCTCGGGTGCTGTATCCTGAGGAACTCCGTTCGCTCCGCTCACTCCGGACCCTTCCACCGTTTCCTGCGTCATTGCTGCGCAATAACTTGTCTCCGGCGGACGCCTCCCCGCTCCCCGTGGCCGCGGGTGGCCACGTCCTCCGGATGCAGCACCGCTCACTCCTCGCTGGCAGCCGACATCCAGTTGCCCTTCCCGGCCCTTCGGACTGACGCCGCTTCCCGAATTATGGCATTGTCCCGGTGGCCATATACTCCGGGTGCAGCAATCTGAATGTTTTTCCCTGATTTTGTTAGGGTTGCTGTCCCTCAGGTACAGCAACCTATGCAAAAATACACAAAAATGAGCTGGTATTTGTCCTTCTATGAAGCGGAGGGGCGGCAGGGCAACAGTGGGGCGCGGAGCGAGCCTTTTCGTCGAGCTCGGCGCAGCGCCCCATCTGTAGCTGCCGGAGGGCGTATATTCCGGCAGCGGTGCCTCTCTTCGGGCAGAGAGCCCCTTCAGCTCCGCAGTACGCAGGAGCTTAGTCGCTTCAGGGGCAACTCCGACCCTTCGCAGTTGCGGCACCGCACTATTTGCAAAATAATTACTACCTTAGCGCTGTCGTTCGATAGAGCGGCAGGCATATTTAGATGAAAGTGTTTCGCTTTTATCCTTGTACGGAAATCTGGAAAATTTCAAAGCATCAAGGAAAAGCAAGACGTTCATTACTTGTGTGGTTATCTATGCCCTTTCCGGCATTTTCCATACAGGTGTGGGGTGTTGTTTATTTGATGCTAGGTCTTCCAGAACCTCCGTACAGATAAACGAACGGCTCCACACTTTTTGTTTTATTATTGACTTCTGACCGGGGCCGTCAGGGAATGGATGTATTGCTATGTCCTTTGGCTGTGGCTCTCGAAAGCCTTTGTATGAATTCCCGCAAGCCTGTGTTGTCGAAATGACGCAGGATGCATTGTTATGTTCCAGCCCTGTCCCCGGCGGGAATGAAGGCTTGGTCTATGAAGACTGGGGGAGCGGCGGCAATTGACCTCAAGGCGCAGCAACCTGCGCAGAAGGGGTCGTTTTTGAAGAGGTTGATGTCCCCGGAGTACAGCAAAGTATTCAAAATCGGGTAAATCTGTAGAGGTTGCTGTCCCCTATGAGAATGTGAATCAAACAACGTGAATCAAAACAAAAGCAAAATATGAAAGCAAAATCATTGTTGTATGCCGCAGTGGCGGCGATGGCGTGCCTTTCCTGTACAAGGGAGGCGGAAGAGTCCGGCGTGTTGGATACCGGTATCGAGTTGGCATTCACGGCAGAATGGGTGAATGAAAACGGGACGGATTCCCGCACAGTCTTGCAGGACGACGGCACCAACATCTGGTGGATGCCCGGAGATGAAATCAATATTTTCTTTGGGGATAAGGCTTCCGGCAGGTTCAGGTCAGACAATTCGGAACCGGAAGCCGTCGTGGACTTTCAGGGAACCCTCCCTGTAGCCATCGGGTCCATCGAGACGGAGATGTCAGACCTTGCCTATTGGGCAGTCTATCCGTATAATGCTTCCAATTCCTGTGACGGGCAAAGCGTAACGCTGTCGGTATCTTCTTCCCAGACGGCGAAGGCGGGTGGTTTTGCCAACAAGACCTTCCCTGCCATCGCAAAAAGCCGTTCCTTTGGTCTTGCCTTCTACAATGTCTGCGGCGGAGTCCGCTTCTCCCTCACCCAGGAAGGGGTCAAGGAAGTGGTCTTCCAGGGACAGAACGATGAAGACATTGCCGGCAAGGTGAAGGTCGCTTTTGTTGAGGGCGTCCCTACCGTACAGGAAATCACAGAAGGCGAAAAGACCATCACGCTTACCGCTCCGGGGGACGGCAGTTTCGAGACTGGTAAATGGTACTACATTACTATCATTCCTGGAACCCTTTCAGAAGGCTTCAAGATGACCTTTAATACGGATACCCAGTATGCGACCTTAAAGGCATCCAATGCAAAAACCATCAAGCGTGGTGTTTTCGGTTCCCTTGCCGATGCGGACGAGGATCTGATCTATAAGGATAGGGGCGATGAGCCCGAACCCGATCCGGAAGATATCATCTCCTTCAAGGATCCCATCGCTAAATATGCCTGCGTGGAGAAGTTCGATACCAATGGGGACGGAGAGGTGTCTTATGCCGAGGCCGCTGCCGCCACTTCCTTGAGCGGCCTGTTCACGGATTGGAATACGGTAACGCTTTTCGACGAGATTCGCTTCTTCACAGGAATTACCTCTACTCAAAATGTTTTCACTGGATTGAAGAACTTGAAGCATATCACAATTCCGGACAACATCACAACGCTCGGTACTTTCCAGAATTGTGCTGCGCTGGATACGGTGGCGCTTCCCGCTGCGCTCAATGCCTTGCCGGCATCCTGTTTTGAAGGTTGTACGGCCCTGAAATCCGTCAAATTACCAGAGGAAATTACGGCAATCCCGAACTATGCCTTCCGGGATTGTTCGTCGCTGGAAACTTTGGCTATTCCCTCAACGATTACATCCATAGGGCAATATGCGTTCAGCGGCTGTGCAGCACTAAAAGGGGTTGATTTGCCTTACGGCCTCATAACGATAGGGAATTACGCTTTTCAGAACTGTAACACGCTTGCGTCCGTAGATTTCCCGGCTTCGCTCTCATCTATAGGTAAGTACGCCTATTCGAGATGCGGTGCCATTACTTCTGTCTCCATTGGTGGCGGCGTGTCTATTGGCACCTACGCGTTTTCGGATTGCGCAGCATTGAAATCTGCAACCATTGGAGACGGAGTATCTATTGGCACCCACGCCTTTTCGAATTGCGCAGCATTGGAATCTGCAACCATTGGAGACGGAGTATCTATTGGCATCTACGCGTTTTCGGATTGCGTAGCATTGGAATCTGCAACCATTGGAGACGGAGTATCTATTGGCATCTACGCGTTTTCGGATTGCGCTTCACTAACAGCCGTCGTTCTTCCCGAGGATATGACCTCCATCCCCGAGGGTTGTTTCTATAATTGTACCGTCCTTGCCAATATCACCTGGCCTATGGCACTGACGGATATTGGGGCCGATGCTTTCTACGGATGCGTCGTTTCAAAGGATGATCCGCTTGCATCTACAATGGAACTGCCTGCCACAGTCAAGACAATCGGTTCACAAGCGTTTTGGGGAGTAAGACATCTCATTATGCCCTCTACTTCGGCGATTTCCATTGCTTCGGATTCGTTTGTCACTGGTTATACTCGCTTGTATGTCCCTTCCGGTATGGTGGAAATGTACAAGGTGAGAACCAATTGGAGCGCCTACAAAGATCAGATTTATCCCATCGGCGATTATCCGGTAACTCCCATAGATTATTCTGTTCCGGAAGCGGTTGACCTTGGCCTTCCATCCGGTCTCAAGTGGGCGTCATTCAATCTGGGGGCAAGCAAGCCGGAGGAATATGGCGATTACTTCGCTTGGGGTGAGGTAGAACCCAATTGGAAGTACGTTTGGTCTACTTACAAGTGGTGTATGGGAAGTGAGTATACAATGACCAAGTATTGCAATAAATCCGATTACGGATACAACGGCTTCACGGACAACAAGACTATCCTCGACCCTGAGGACGATGTGGCCCACGTGAAACTCGGTGGCAGTTGGCGTATGCCGGCTGATGACGAATGGACGGAATTGAGGGCCCAGTGCACCGGGACCTGGACGACCCAAAACGGCGTAAAGGGCATATTGGTTACCGGTCCCAACGGCAACAGCATATTTCTTCCTGCCGCCGGCTACCGGTACGGCACTAATCTGTACTCTGTGGGTTCCTACAGCAGCTATTGGTCCTCGTCCCTCGATACGGACTACCCGTACGACGCGTACTACGTGCTCTTCTATTCAGACTATGTGGATTGGTACTACAGCCTCAGCCGCCGCTACTACGGGCATTCTGTCCGTCCTGTCACAGAATGATAAAATTCCCGTCCGGGGAGCCACCCGTCAGGGCGCTCCCCAGACGGGACATCATTAAAAACTTGCGCGCCTCTCGTCGCCCGGTTATTCCCGGGCAGGACGCGAAGGCGCGCATCGGCCTGGGCGAAGCCCAAAAAGTACGGCCGCAAGGCCGTCGATCCTATTTGATATTCAAGAACGGAATGGCGCCGCCGCCGTTGTAGGTGGGGAGTTTGCCGTCCCACTTTTCCACGGCGTCCTGACGGACGAGCAGTTCGTTCAGGGAGGCGGCGACGGTGCGGTTGTAGTAGGCCTCGCCGTCGGCCTTGATCTTCAGTGCCTTGGCTTCACCTTCCGCCTGGGCGATGGCGATCTTGGCGTTGGCCTCGGCCTGCTTGATGAGGTTTTCGGCCTTCAGCGCTTCCTGGATGGCCTGGTTCTTTGCCTCGATGGCGGCGCTCAGCGACTGGGGAGGGGTGATCTGCGAGGTGAACTCGCTGATGATGAAGCCCTCGCTGCCCAGCGAACGGTCGAGCATCTCGCGTACTTCCGCCTCGAAGCGGGCGCGGGAGGCCATCAGTTCGTCGGAGGTGTAGTTGTTGGCCGTGATACGGTAGGCGTCATAGATGCAGGTGCGCATATAGCCGCTCTCGATGTCGCGCAGGGGACGGCGGTATTTGGCGAAGACTTCCGTCGCCTTGGCGCGGTCCAATTGATAGGCGAGCAGCGGGTCCATCGAGAAGGTGGCCGCATCGCGGGTCGTGACGCTGAAAGGGGAGTAGTCCACGCGCTGGATATACACAGGGTAGGTATAGACGGCGGTGGTGATGGGATTATAGAAGGTGAAGCCCGTCACCGGCGTCGCGACCAGCTTGCCCTGTTCGGTCAGGGAGAACTTCTTGAACTTGATGCCGACTTCGGAGTTATCTACGACCGTACAGCAAGTAGTGGAGAACAGGAGTACGACCAGTGCAACAGTACCGGCCTTCAGGATGGCGGAAGAGATTTTCATGGCATTTTTCATTTGGTATTTGCAAAGTTATAATTTTTGCCCTATATTTGCAATCCCAAAATCACGGTGGGTTCGTATAACGGTTAGTACTCGAGATTCTCAATCTCGCAATAGGAGTTCGATTCTCCTACCCACTACCTCTTCAAATGCCCGGTATCCCCGGGCTTTTTTGTTGGAAAATTCCAAAAAATTTCCCAAATTTGCCCTGTTATGAAAAAACTAGTTATCCTCTTCGCTTCGGCGATGCTTCTTGCCAGTTGCGCTTTCTTCGGCGGCGCCCCTGAAGACAAAATTATCCTCAAGCACAATGTCGAAATGACCGGCAACGGTTTCCAGCTCTTTGCGCTCGGGGCCGACGTCAAACTGATGGCCGTCCCCAATCCGGACGAAAACGGCAAATATGCCATAAAGGCCACGGTCCCTTTCCGGAAGCTGGACGACAGCCAGAAAATCAAGGAGATGAACATCGACCTGAACTTTATCGACGCCAACGCCACCAAGGCGCGTGACGGTTTCTACCTGGTCGCCGAGGATCTGGAAAACATTATCCCTATGTATAACGAGGGTTCCAACGTGGAGCGCACCATCGTGTTCGTCGCTCCCGAGGGCGTCAAGAAAGATTTCAGCGCCAAGGAAGCGAACGACCTTTTCAAGCGTACCGCTACGCTGGCGATGAACGTGAACCTTCCCGTTCCCGTCAAGGCGGAGGCGACGAAGAGCAGCAGCCCCCTCAACGACCTGCTCGTCAAGCACAATGTCTATGGACGCCTGGCGGCCTATGACAGGGCCCTGCGCGACGGCGAGAAGAAGCGTGCCAAGCAGATTGAGGACGGCCTCTATGCTACCTGCAAGCAGGTGGAGAAGGACCCCTCCGTTCCCGAATGGCTTTCCGACAAGTTCCGCGACTATATCGAGGATCGCGAGGATGCCATCGAGGACAAATATTAGGATTCTTTTGTAATTTCCGGCAAAATTCCTATATTTGCAACCCCAAGCCACTTTAGCTCAGTCGGTAGAGCAGCGCATTCGTAACGCGCAGGTCGTCAGTTCGAGCCTGATGAGTGGCTCTCCGGACGGCGGTTTATCCGCCGTTGTCCGTTTAAATCCCTCCTCAGAAGTCTATAAGGCCCATTTCCCGGGATTCCCGGTAACGCCGGGGGCTTGTCTTTTCCAGATTGCACTGGACCTGCTCGGCCCCGGGGCCAGTCCCGACGCCGTCAAGGAAATCAAGTTCCTCTCTCCCGTCTTTCCTTCACAGGATACGGAGTTGCGCTACGACCTCCGCTTCGAGGGCGAAAACGTCCGCGTCACCGTCACCGGCGGTGATGTCCTGAAAGCCAAAATGAATTTTCATCTCAAACCACAGACATTATGACTATCAAAGACCTTAAACCAGGCATTGTCTGGAACAATTTTTACTTGCTGACCCAACAGCCGCGTCCTTCCAAGCACGAGGAAAAGGTCCGTGCCTTCCTGCTCAAATGGGGTAAGGAGAAGGGCATCGATACTTTCGCTGATGAGACCGGCAACGTGATTATGCGCGTTCCCGCCACCAAGGGCTACGAGAACCGCAAGGGCGTAATCCTCCAGGCCCATATGGATATGGTGCCGCAGAAGCTTGCGACTTCCGGTCACGACTTCCTCAACGATCCCATCAAGACCCTCATCGAGGGCGACTGGGTGACGGCGGACGGTACCACCCTCGGCGCTGACGACGGTTTGGGCGTGGCGCTGGCGATGAGCGTCGCAGAGTCTTCCGACGTGCCCCACGGCCCGCTGGAAATCCTCATCACCTATGACGAGGAAACCGGTATGACCGGCGCCGAGGCGCTGAAGCCCGGCCTGCTCAAGGGAGATATCCTGCTCAACCTGGATTCCGAGGACGAGGATGAACTCTGCATCGGCTGCGCCGGCGGTCTGGACATCGAGGCGGATTTCAGTTATTCCACCGTGCGCGTCGGTGAGGGTTATAAGACCTTCAAACTCAGCGTCTCCGGCCTTCAGGGCGGACACTCCGGCATGGATATCAGCCTGTATCGCGGAAATGCCAACAAGATTCTGGCCTATGCGCTGCTTCCCGTCATGGAGAAGTACGGCGTCAAACTGGTCCGTTTCAACGGCGGCAGCCTGCGCAATGCCATCCCCTTCGAGGCGGAGGCGGTCGTGCTGGTTCCCGAGAAGAAGGTCTTTGCCTTCAAGCACGCGCTGACCATCAGTTTCAATAACGCCGCGGACGTGTACAAGGAGAGCGATCCTTCCCTCAAGACCGTCGTGGAGCCCTGGCGCGCCGCCACGCATTATGTGGAGGACAAGGTGGCCCTCAATGTCATC
>Ga0265298_10001197_pt1 | contig 38310 bp, 16 predicted proteins | sample AusTroGonzalo_MG_3_FD_193486 | JGI IMG/M metagenome (GOLD analysis project Ga0265298, IMG submission 193486) | Bovine rumen microbial communities from tropical cattle in Woodstock, Queensland, Australia - Gonzalo_01 | ecosystem: Host-associated > Mammals > Digestive system > Stomach > Rumen ...
TACACCGACTTCCGCATCTTGCACGGCGATTGCAAGGAACGGCTAAAAGAGATAGAAGATAATTCTATCGATGCTATCTTTGCCGACCCGCCATACTTCTTGAGTAACGGCGGTATTAGCGTGCAGAGTGGCAAGCAGGTTTGTGTGGATAAGGGAGAGTGGGACAAAGGCGGCACACCCGAATATATCTATGAGTTTAATCGCAAATGGCTTGGTCTCTGCCGTTCAAAACTCAAAGACAACGGCACGATTTGGATAAGTGGCACACACCACAACATCCACGTTGTTATGCGCTGCCTGCAAGAGTTAGGATATAAAGTGCTGAATATGATTACTTGGCAGAAGACCGACCCGCCACCCAATTTGTCGTGCAAGTATTTCAACTTCTCGACCGAACTCATCATCTGGGCGCGCAAGCACGAGAAGAAAACGCATAAGTTCAACTACGAAGTTATGAAACAGTTGAACGGAGGCACGCAGATGACGGATGTGTGGCGTATTCCGTCTGTTGGCAAATGGGAAAAAAACTGCGGCAAACACCCGACGCAAAAGCCTCTACGTTTGTTGTATCGAATAATCCTTGCTTCTACAAACGAAGATGATACCATCCTTGACCCCTTTGCCGGCTCTTGTACCACTGGCATTGCTGCCAATCTCTTAAATCGGAAGTTCATTGGCATAGACCAATCGGAAGAATATCTGCAATTAGGTATGCACCGCAAAGAGGAAATAAGCAGCCTGCAGACTGCCGAAAAGATGCTGAAAAAGATGTCCGAGAATCCGCAAGAGGTGACAGTTCTCGTCAATCACGCCAAATCGGACACAAGGAAACGGATGATTGAGAAGGGCATTTGCTATATGCGTGCAGGAGACAGTGAGGGTTCGTTGCAGGTAACACCCGGCTTTGAGAAAATGCGTTATGTGCTGTTGCATACAGGCGGAGAGGAAGCGCAGTTGTTTCATATAAAGAAAGGCAAGGAAGGCAAGTTTTCTATTTGGACAAAAGAGACATTGGAGAAGCACGGTTTTCATCCCGAACACGCAGCATATTATATTGTGATACCGTTTGATAACACACCTGTTGAGTTTCATAAACAACCGCATATAAAGCAGCGTATCAACACTTATCGCGCAAGAATAAGACCATTAAGCGATTTTATCGGGATAAAATAATCACATTTACAAATAGATATGCATTTTTTTGAAAAAAAGTTGCTTTTTAGGTGATAGATTTTAGCTGTTTTTTTGCTATATTATGGAGGGGTATATATTAAGCGAATCCAATCTGCTCTGACAAGCAACCAATCAAAACATAAAACCACAGAATACAAATAACAACCTTAAAATAAATCATTATGCACACCATCTCACATGAGCTGCTGACGCTCGACCGCGTGAAGCAGATTTTGGAAAACCACGAACAGTTGCAACTCGGCAAGGAGGCTGTCGCCGCCATTGAGAAATGCCGCAAGTACCTTGACAGCAAGATGGGTGACATAGGCCGTCCCGTCTATGGTGTCACCACCGGCTTCGGTTCGCTCTGCAACATCACTATCCCCGAGGAGGATTTGAGCCAGTTGCAGCACAACCTCGTCATGTCCCACGCTTGCGGCATGGGTGAGGAGGTACGCCCGGAAATCGTGAAAATCATGCTGCTGCTCAAGGCGCAGTCGCTCAGTTACGGTCATTCCGGCTCGCAGGTCATCACCGTGCAGCGGCTCGTCGATATGTTCAACAACGACATCCTGCCCGTCGTCTATCAGCAGGGTTCGCTCGGTGCCAGTGGCGACCTCGCGCCGTTGGCGCACCTCTGCCTGCCGCTTATCGGCATGGGCGAGGTCTATTACAAGGGCGCACGCCGTCCGAGTGCCGATGTATGGCAGGAGATGGGCTGGGAGCCGATACGCCTGCAGTCCAAAGAGGGGCTGGCCCTGCTCAACGGCACGCAGTTCATGAGTGCGCACGCTGTCTGGTCGCTCATTCAGGCGGAGCGTTTGAGCAAGTGGGCGGACATGATCGGTGCCATCTCGCTGGAGGCTTTCGACGGCCGTATCGAGCCTTTCTACCCGCACAGCCATCGTCTGCGCCGTCAGCCGGGACAACTCCTTACGGCCGACCGCTTCCGCGAACTGCTGGAGGGCAGCGAACTGATTGTCAGAAAGAAAGAGCACGTTCAGGACCCCTATTCCTTCCGCTGCATTCCGCAGGTGCATGGTGCCGCCAAGGATAGCATCGCCTATGTGCGCAGCGCCATTGAGAACGAAATCAACTCTGCCACCGACAACCCCAACGTCTTCCCCGATGAGGATATGATTATCTCTGCCGGCAACTTCCACGGCGAGCCTATTGCCCTGCCGATGGACATGCTCGCTATCGCTCTCAACGAACTGGCAAGCATCTCCGAGCGCCGTATCTACAAACTCATCTCCGGTCAGCGCGGACTACCTTCCTTCCTCGTGGCGAAGCCCGGACTGAACAGCGGCTTTATGATTCCGCAATACACGGCTGCTTCCATCGTCAGCCAGAGCAAGGGTCTCTGCTGGCCTGCCTCGTGCGACAGCATACCCTCCTCGCAGGGACAGGAGGACCATGTGTCGATGGGTGCCAACGCCGCCACCAAACTGGTTCGCGTGGTGGAGAACACCGAGTCTGTACTCGGCATCGAGCTGATGAACGCGGCGCAGGCGCTTGAGTTCCGCCGTCCTGCTAAGTCGTCCGCCAGACTGGAGAAGATTGTGGCGGAATACCGCAAACAGGTGCCGTTCATCTATGTTGATCAGTATATGCACCCGCTGATGGTGGCATCCAAAGAGTTCATACGCCGTGAAGACCTGTATTAAGAATATCGGTGAGATAGTCGGCATTCTGCCTGCGGGTGTCCTGCGCAAGCAGGGCGCTGAAATGAACGAGACCGGCACTCTCCGTGATGCCTTCCTGCTCATGGAGGACGGCCGTATCGCCGCTTTCGGCAGTATGCGGGACATGCCCGCCGCCGATGCCTGCATAGACGCGGAAGGGGGGACGGTTCTTCCTTCCTTCTGCGACTCGCACACCCACATCGTCTATGCCGGCTCGCGCGACGGCGAGTTCCTTGACAAAATCAACGGACTGACCTACGAGCAGATAGCCGCGCGGGGTGGGGGCATACTCAACTCCGCCGACCTGTTGCACAACACTTCCGAGGACGAACTCTACCGCCAGTCGATGGAGCGTGTCTGCGAGATGACTGCCAAAGGCACCGGCGCCATTGAAATCAAGAGCGGTTACGGCTTGCGCACGGAGGACGAACTCAAGATGCTGCGGGTCATACGCCGCATCCGTGAGACTACGCCTGCTCTGATAAAGAGTACTTTCCTCGGCGCGCACGCTGTCGGGCGAGGCTACGGTCATGACGAGTATGTGCGGCTTGTGTGCAGTGAGATGATTCCCGCTGTCGCACGTGAGGGGCTGGCTGATTTCGTGGATGTGTTCTGCGACGAGGGCTTCTTCACAGTGGAGGACACGGAGCGCATTCTCGAAGCCGGTGCGGAGTATGGACTACGCCCGAAGATTCACGCCAACGAACTGGCGGTCAGCGGAGGTGTGCAGGTCGGGGTGAAGCACCGCGCCTTGAGTGTGGACCATCTGGAGAAGACCACTGATGCCGAGATTGAGGCTTTGCGCGGCACCTGCACCATGCCTACCATGCTGCCGGGTTCCTCGTTCTTCCTCGGTTTGCCTTACGGTCGTGCCAGGGAGTTTGTGCAGGCGGGGCTTGGGGTCGCTCTTGCCAGTGACTTTAATCCCGGTTCTTCGCCGAGCGGCGACATGCGTTTTGTCATGGCGATGGGCTGCATCCGCATGCGCCTCACTCCTGTGCAGGCGTTCAATGCCGTTACCATCAACTCCGCGTATGCCATGGGTGTCAGCGACGAAGCAGGTTCTATTACGGTCGGCAAGCGTGCCAATCTCATTGTCACGCGCCCCTTCCGCTCCTTCACCATGATTCCTTATATGTATCAGACTCCATTTATCCGCTACAGCATCCTCTCCGGAAAAACCGTCAGCGGAAAATTATAAACTGAAAACTTTCAACTTTCAACTTAATAACTTCTTTCAACTATAAACTATAAACTATAAACTCTAAACTCTCAACTTAACAACTTCTTTCAATTTTCAACTCTCAACTGAATAACTTCTTTCAACTTTCAACTCTCAACTAATAACTAACTATGATCTTCGACGGTAAACAACTTGCGGAGCAGGTAAAAGAGCAGCTCCGTGAAAAGACAGCTCAATGCAAGTCTCAATACGGTCGTGTGCCGTGTCTCAGTGTGCTGCTGGTCGGCGACGACTACGGCAGTCAGCGTTATGTGGCTTCGTGCGAGAAGAACGCCGCCGGTGTGGGTATTGACTGCCGCGTGGTGCGTATGCCGCAGGACAGCACGGAAGAGGGGGTCCTCCGCACCCTGCAGCAGCTCAACAGTGATAGTCAGGTGGACGGCATACTCATCCAGATGCCTCTGCCCAAGCAGGTCTCGCAGGCGAAGGTCGTTGCCGCCCTCGACCCGCAGAAGGACGTGGACGGAGTGACGGACACTAATGTCGCGCAGCTCTGGAAGCAGAAACGCAGCGACTATTCGCGCTTCTGTGTCCCCTGCACGCCGCGCAGCGCGATGCGCATACTCAAGGCTGCCGGTGTCGGTCTTGACGGCAGAAACGCGGTCGTTGTCGGGCGCAGCAATATCGTCGGACTACCTGTCGCCAAACTGCTGATGAATGAGAACGCCACGGTCACTGTCGCCCACAGCCACACCCGCGACCTGCCTGCCTTGCTCCGCAGTGCGGACATCATCGTTGCCGCTATCGGTCAGCCGCGTTTCATCACGGCGGACATGGTGTCTGACGGTGCGGTTGTGGTGGATGTCGGCATCAACTCCGACCCTGAGACGGGCAGGATGTGCGGTGATGTGGATTTCGCCGCTGTCGCCCCCAAGTGCGCTATGATCACCCCCGTCCCTGGCGGCGTCGGCCCTCTCACCATCTGCTCCCTCATGGAGAACACCCTCGACTGCTATCTGCGGAAAATAAACCTGTAAAGAGAAAAATCCCCTTTTATATAGGGGGCATTTCGCTGTAAAAAACGGATGATTAACGGGTGATTAACGGGTTGTTCTGTACCTTTCGCAAAACTCGCGCCTTTATCCAACAATCATAAAGACGGTGTGCATTTTGCACACCGTCTTTACAAATGATTATGCAGAGAAAGTAAATCAGAGGGCTTTCAGTGTGGCGAGAAGGAACTGCCAGTATTTCTGCACGGTGGCGATGTTCACGCGCTCGTCAGGAGAGTGCGGGTGCTCGATGGTGGGACCGAAGGAAATCATGTCCATGCCCGGATAATTGCGTCCGATAATGCCGCACTCAAGTCCGGCATGAATGGTGATGATGCGCGGCTCACGTCCGAACTCCTTCTTGTAGATGTCCTGCATCACGCCGAGAATACGGCTATTGAGGTTGGGTTTCCAGCCCGGGTATGAGCCAGAGAACTCAATCTCCGCGCCGGCGATGGCGAAGGCGGATTCGATGATCTGGCGAAGTTCCTCCTTGCGGCTCTCAACCGACGAACGTGTGAGGCAAAGAACTTTGACACAATTGCCTTCCATAGAGACGGTTGAGAGGTTGTTGCTGGTTTCAACAACATCGGGCATCTCAGGAATCATGCGGTAAACGCCATGAGGACAGATGGTTATGGCATGAATGAGGAAGTCCTGCACGTCTTCCGGCATTTCAGTTTTGGGGCATGCTGTTTCCTCGGCAGTGAAGCGGATATTGTCCTCCACACCGTCGTACTCGCGGATGAAGAGATCCTCATAGTCTGCAACGAGCTGCATCATTTCGTCCTTGCCGTCAGCCGGTATTGTGATGACCGCACAAGCCTCACGCGGAATGGCGTTACGGAGCGAGCCTCCTTCAACAGATGCGAGTCGTGCCTCGTAGTTGGCAACAGCATCTTTGAGGAAGCGGAAGAGGAGTTTGTTGGCGTTGGCGCGCTGGAGATGGATATCGCAGCCGGAGTGTCCGCCTTTGAGTCCGGTGAGTGTGACTTTGAGAGCGATGTCGCCTTCCTCGGTTTCAACCGGCGTGAAGGGGAAACGTGCAGTGCCGTCCACACCGCCTGCACAGCCTATATAGAGTTCACCCTCTGTCTCGGAGTCGAGGTTGAGGAGAATCTTGCCCTGCAAGACTCCGCCCTGCAGAGCCTGCGCACCGTACATGCCGGTCTCCTCATCCACTGTGAAGAACGCCTCCAAAGGCGGATGAACGACATTCTTGTCTGCGAGGATAGCCATGGCAGTAGCCACGCCGATACCGTTGTCCGCTCCGAGAGTGGTGCCGTCTGCAGTCACCCACTCGCCGTTGTCCTCAACATAAGCCTGAATCGCATCTTTCTCGAAATCAAAGACTTTGTCGTTGTTCTTTTGCGGCACCATGTCCATGTGTCCCTGCAGAATCACGCCCGGGTGATTCTCATAACCCGGACTTGCGGGCTTACGGATAATGACGTTGCCGATTTCGTCGGTGACGGTCTCCAGACCAAGACTGCGGCCAAAGTCAGCAAGGAAACGCGAAATCTCTTCTTTCTTGCCCGACGGACGGGGAATCTGCGTGAGGCTGTGGAAATGGTTCCAGAGAGCCTGAGGTTGCAAGTTCTTCATGTGTTATGTTGTTTTTGGGTTTGTTTCGTTTTTTCATTCGGCTGCTCCTGTCATCTCACCGGAGACGGAGTGCTGCAGCATGTCCTTGACTTTTTCAATGTCGCCCGGATACTGCCCGAGGAGCCACATCATCTTGGTGAGGAGAGCCTCGGTGGTGATATCATAGCCGGAGAGGACACCCGCCTTGAGCAGGTTCATGCTGACCTCGTAACGCCCCATCTCGACGCTACCGGTGCTGCACTGGGTCTTGTTCACTATCACCATCCCGCGGCTGACAGCGTCCTTCAACTCGAGGTAAAGCCACTCGGAGGACGGGGCGTTGCCCGAGCCGTAGGTCTCCAGGACGACACCCTGCAGGTCGGGGGTGGTGAGGAGGGCATGCACGACCTCCTTTGTGATTCCCGGGAAGATTTTCAGCAAGGCTACACGGCTGTCAGTGCGGTCAAGCAACTGCAGAGGCGCGGAGGAGTCGGGGTAATGTATGAGGTGGCAGCGGTAGGTGATATGCACACCCGCTTTCGCCAACGCAGGATAGTTGTAACTCTCGAAAGCCTCGAAATGCTCGGCGTTCTTCTTGGTGGTGCGGTTGGCGCGGAAGACCTTGCCCTCAAAGCAGAGGCTGACCTCCGGCACAATGCTCCGCCCGTCGCTGTCCTTGGCAGAGGCTATCTCTATGGCAGTCAGCAGATTCTCCTTCGCATCGGAGCGCAACACGCCGACCGGCAACTGGCTGCCCGTGAAGACCACAGGCTTGGTAAGGTTCTGCAACATGAAACTGACCGCACTGGCGGAGTAGGACATGGTGTCGGTGCCGTGAAGGATGACGAAACCGTCATACCGGTCGTAGTTCTCATAGACGGTGCGCGCCATCCGCGACCAGTCGGCGGGACTGACATCAGACGAGTCAATCAGCGGGGAGAAAGGGAACATGTCCACGCGAATGTCAGAGGCGAACAACTCCGGCACAAAGGCCTTGAACGTTTCGGTGTCAGCCGGGCGCAACGCCCCGTTTTCGGGGTTGCGAACCATAGTTATAGTTCCGCCCGTGAGAATAACAAGTATTTGCATGTTGCAACATCCTTTGTTTTGCGCCTACAAAGATAAGACTTTATTACCTAATTTGCAAATATTTGTCTTGTTTTTTTTATTTTTACGCGCACACACCCGTTTTTGCATGGTTTGGCATGGAATTTGTAAGTTTCAAAACGTTATGAAGAACTGCGAAAACAGCACCCTGCTACTACTCTGCGAAAACGAACCCAGCATCCGGACCCTGCTACGTGACTTGCTGCAACAGAACGGATTCGAGGTCCGCACCGCAGATACAGCCAACGAAGCCATTGCCACCGCCTGCAACGAAACTCCCGCCGTCTGCCTGATTGACGGGGTGGCCGACATGAGCGGGACGGAACTGGTGCACGAACTGAGACTGCGCGATGTAAACGCACTGACTGTCATCCTTTCCGACTACAGCGCCAAAGAAGAGATACTGGCCGCCTATGACGCAGGATGCGACGACTATATTGTCAAGCCCTTCCAGTTTGACCTGCTCCTCTGCCGTCTGAACGCCCTGCTGCGCCTCGTCAAGCGGAACCGCCTTGATGAAGACACCGTATTCACTCTCGGCAAACTATCCTTCGATGCTGTGAGCCAGCGCCTCGGCGACAGAAAACTGTCCTCCCGCGAGAACGACCTGCTGCTCATCCTCTGCCGCCACAAAAACCAGCCGGTGGAGAAGTCCGTCATTCTCAAAAACGTATGGAGAACTGACGACTATTTCACCTCGCGCTCATTAGCCGTATATATCCACCGGCTGCGCCGCTATCTGGAGAGCGAACCCGATGTGCACATCCTTTCCATCCACGGCAAAGGGTTCAAACTGCTGGATGAAACCCCGACAGAACACTGACTCCCCTACTCCGTGCAGTTGGTGCAGATAGGCACCGACAGTCTGTGTTTCCGCACCATGCAACGGAAACGCTCTGCTTTTGGCGAAAACCAGCATTCGCGGAACGACTGCTCCCGCAGACTGCCGAACGAGTAACGTCCCTCTTTGTCGAAACAGCAGGGCAGCACATGTCCATCCGCATCAATAACGCAGCCCGTGAGCAGACGGCGGCATACTATGGAGTCATGCAGACGGCGGCGCAGACGATAGCCACCCTCACCGTCCGGAACATAGCGGCTGAAACGCAGGTCGGACGGAATCTGGGGATGTCCGTTCCGGAAATCCAGGAACTGGGCCGTCTTCAAAGTCAGACGGTCGGCACCCAGACGGCGGTATAACCGACGGAACAGCGGCCACTCATGCTCGTTGCTCTTCAGGCAAAGGCACTGCAGTTCAATGCAGGTGCGCGCTCCCGTCCGTGTCTTGGCTTCCTTCAGAAAACGCAATCCGGCCAGTGCCTTGCGCAGACTGCCGCCACGACGGTATGCACGATAAGTGTGCTCCGTCAGACCGTCCACCGACACAACAATCCGGCTCAAACCTGCCTGAAGCAACTGCTCTGCCACCCCGGCAGTGAGAAGCTGGGCATTGGTGGATACTATCGTGTAAAGTCCCGCCTCATGCGCCGCAGCCACCATATCAGGCAAGGCTGTGTTCAGCAGCGGCTCATCCTGGAAATAGAACTGCATGGTATGGACATACGGCGCCAGTTCATCCAAAATGCTGCGGAACAAAGCCGGTTCCATCAGCCGCGGCGGACGCCTTTTCCCCGCCTCTGCCGCCTGTCCCACAGGGCATTCAGGACAACGGAGCTGGCACCATCCGGCCGGTTCGACACTGACGAAACAAGGCATGTGACGGCACCGCGACACGCCCAGACGCGCCAACAGCAAGTCACACTCCGCACGCAGCGCGTTCAGAATCCTATGGACAAGGTATTTTGTCAATGCGGCGCTGATGACGGCCGCCTTCAAACTCCGTAGTCAGGAACGTCTCCATGATACGCAGGGCAAGGTCGGCAGAAACATAGTTGGCGGGCAGACCGAGCACGTTGGCGTTGTTGTGACGCCGCGCCAGTTCGGCCAAAGGCATGTCCCAGCACAGGGCGGCGCGTATGCCGCGGTGGTGGTTGCAGGTCATGGTGATGCCGTTGCCCGTCGAGCAGACAGCAATACCAAAATCGCACACGCCCTCCTCCACCGCTGAAGCCATCGGATGGGCATAGTCGGGGTAGTCGCAACTCTCAGACGAATGGCAGCCGAAATCACGTACCTGCGCCCCCAGTTCCTTCAGTCGGGCGATCAGGATCAACTTGAGCGCATAGCCTGCGTGGTCGCAGGCTATACCGATTTTCATGTCAGAGAAAGTTTTCATTATATGGACAACATTGTTGGCAGACCATGCAACGGTGGGTCACATAGGCAATACACCGACGTGCATCCCACTCCTCGCGCCCAAGTGCCTGCCCGGGGCAGGCCTCCACACAGCGGCGGCACGCACCGCAACCTTCCGGCAGAACGGGCGACTCTCCGTCCGGCTCCACCTCCGTATTCAGCACCAGTTCGCCCAGATGAACCATACTTCCGAACTGCGGGCTAATCAGCTGATGGTTGCGCCCGATGAACCCCAGCCCAGCCTTCACCGCCCAACGCCGCTCCAGCACGGGAGCCGAATCACAGAACACATGCTGCACTTCGGAGTTGAACAGTTCCCCAACAGGTTCTCCCACCCCGCGGCAGTAGTCTTCAATAGCGCCGTGCAGGGCATAAAGCAGTGATTTCACGCGGCGGTGATAGTCGTGTCCGGACTTGTCGTAACTGAGCAGACACACCACCACCGTCTTTGCTCCTGGCACCAGAGAGCGGATATCGTAACGCAATTCGCGGTTGCGCTGCAAATAGGTCATGTCGCCCGCACACCCGCTGTCCACCCAGCCGTCCATGAAACGCGCATCCGCATCCAGACGGCAGGCCGGCGCCGTTCCGCAGGCGTCAAACCCCAGGCCAAGCGCAAGTGTCCGTATCGAGGCTTCCGTCAGCATCCGCCGCAGATATAGGCGCTTCTGTAACTTCGGTGGATACGGCTTCCGCCTGCGGCTGCGGACGGAACACCTTCACCAGATTGCCGAACATCAGCTGCACAGCTATCGCCATCGCTATCACGCCGAAAAACTTCCTTATGATATACAAGGATACGGGACCCATGTGCCTCATAATCCAGTTCGTCCCAAGCAGCACAAAGAAAATGACAAGTATGCAGAGGATAATAGTAACAAGCAGGTTGATGACACTGTACTCCGCCGTCATAGACACCAACGCCGTGAATGTGCCCGGACCGGCAAAAGCGGGGAAGGCAAGCGGGATGAGGTCGCCCGCCGACTCGAACTCCGAGGGCTTGAAAATCACCACATCGAGCAGCATCTCCAATGCCATGAGGAAGATGACAAAGCCTCCGGCAATAGCGAAATACTCAACGCGGATGCCGAAAATCTTCAGCACCATGTCCCCCGCAAGCAAAAAAGCCATCAGGATAATCATTGAGTACAGGCAGACCATGGGCGGATGGATTTTAGCGCCCTTTTGCTGCTGCGACATCACGAAAGGCATGTTTCCGATGGGATCAATAATGGCAATCAGAAAGAAAAACGACGGGATTATCTGCCAGATGTCAAGCGTCCCGAAGAAATTCATAAGTGAGGACATAGTATTACTGTTTTTAATGATTATATTGTTGCTGTTTCAGGCTGCAAAGATACAAAAAAAAACGGAAATATCCAATTTTTTTTGTGCAATTCCGTTTTTTTCCCTACCTTTGCACCGAAAATGGTTTTTGTCAAATTTTATAAAACGTTGATTTATTATGATTAATTCACAAGACATCAAGAACGGCGTATGTATCCGCATGGACGGCCGCTTGTATTTCGTCATCGAGTTCCTGCATGTGAAACCCGGCAAAGGCAACACCATCATGCGCGTGAAATTCAAGGATGTGGTAGACGGCCGCGTGCTTGAACGCCGTTTCAATATCGGAGAGAAGTTGGAAGACGTGCGCGTGGAACGCCGCCCCTACCAGTTCCTCTACAAGGAAGGCGAAGACTATATATTCATGAACCAGGAGACTTACGAGCAGGTGCCCATCGCCCACGACCTCATCACCGGCGTTGACTACCTCAAGGACGGCTTCATCTGCGACGTGGTAAGCGACGCATCAACCGACACCATCCTCTTCGCCGAACTGCCCACAAAGGTGGAACTCACCGTGGCTTACACCGAGCCGGGTCTGAAGGGCGACACCGCCACCAACACCCTCAAGCCCGCCAAACTGGAGACAGGTGCCGAAATCCGCGTGCCTCTGTTCATCAACGAGGGCGAGGTAATCCGCGTGGACACCCGCGACGGCAGTTATTGCGAGCGCGTGCGCTAACCGCAAGCCCGTCCGAACTCCGGTTCCGGAAAAACATACCCGAACAAAGATGCCGGTTTTAGCCGGCATCTTTCTTGTTAGTTTGTATTATCCCACCGCTGAAAGCGGGAACACATGTTCACAGGACAAGCCCGCAGGGAGTCGGATTTCTAACGAATCCGTGCTCCCTGGGCATTATAGCGTATATTGCCGATTTCAATGACCAGCACGCCGTTCTGCATGTATTTGCGGACAGACGGTGCACTGTCTTCCTCCGGCATGTCAGCCTGTTCGATAGCCGTGGCCGTCTCGCCGTTCAGCATGAGGCGCATACGCGGCATAATCCCTTCAGGCATACCGTCCAGACGGAATACTCCGCGGAAGGCACGCATCCAGACGGCGCTGCTGCCCGGATGATAGACACGGTTGTTCTGGATATACGCCAGATTCCGGGCATTAGCCTCAAGACGCTGCTTGAAGAGCGTATTGATAAAAGTCACCGTACCATTGCAGGCATCCACCGCATAACTGTTCTCCTCCGATGCCGCCAACGTCACACTCTCAAAGACGGGATTAACAGTCTGTTCATCACTATAGTACACATACGGAGTGTTGGCCTTCATCAGCACTGAGACAGGCAGGAAGTTGAGCATCAGATAGCCTTCTTCATCACATCTCACGGCATCCAGATAATAGATATGCCCGCTGAATGGATGGTCGCGGTTCTTCAGCAGATTGAAGTCAAACGGCAGCGAAAGCACCTGCCACTGACCAGCTGACAGCGTGCGCACATAGCGCACATTCAGGGTCTGGCCTTTCAAGGCGGTCAATGTTCCGTACCAGGCATCGCCCTCCATCTTGTCGTCCACGAGGTCGAAGTCGGTAATGGAGGCATTGCGGTAAGACGCTGTGTAGTCGGCATCACCCGACACTGTCACCACGGTAGGAGTCCAGCCTGCAAATTCGTACTCGCCGCTTTCATCAGCCGGACGTGAAGGTTTCGCACCCTTGTATTCCGGCATCACACCGTACTCAAGCGTCTCCTTCTGCAGTTCAGTGCCGTCCCAGTTGAGGAAACGCACAGTGGCGGTCTGCGCCTCCTGCTCTTTCCACTGCGCCGTGTAAGTCAGCGGGTATGCAGGCATCTCATCCGCCACAATGTCACCACCCTTCTGGTCGCGCCAGCCCACGAAGTCGAAGCCGTCTCTGGTAGGGTCAGCAGGACGTATGATGGCAACGCCCCATTCTACGGTGCCGTGCGTGTAGTCACTTTCAGTAGAGGTGGTGACGCCGCCGTTCATGTTCCATGTCAGGGTGTACTGCTTCTTGGTCTGTGTCAGCACTGCCTTGTACTCTGCCGGGCCGTTAACAGGCACAATAGCCTTGTCCCACGAATAAGTGTAGGTGTATTGCCCGTCATCATTCTTCTGCGGCAGGTCACACGAGGGTGTCTGCCCGTATTCCCACTCGTCATTGCACAACTCGCCGCCGTTCTCGTCGCGGAATATGACTATCGCAGTCTGAACCGACCTCTTGAACATTGCCGTGTAACCCATATCACCGTTCACGGTAAAGGTCTCGGTCACATTGGAAGAAACGGCGTTGTTGTTTGCATCCAGCCACTTATCGAACTCATAGCCCTTTTCAGCATGGGCGGTAACGGTTATCTTCTGCCCGGCCTGACAGACATAGACGTAATTGGCTTTGTCTTCCATGTGGATGGTCAGCCGGCAGGTCTTGAACGCCGGATTATAGATGGCACGGACGGGCAGCCCGTAGTAATCCATCACATAATCCATCTTATCGGCTCTAGCGTCGTATTTTGGATCATCATTATAACCACTTATACCTACTTGATAACCACTTGGTGCACTGTTCAGCGTCCACGGCATATACAGGTCGTCTCCTGTCTGGTCGTGCTTTGTTCTGAACAGCACACTTGACCAGTAGAAACGATATTGTGTACTCCGAAGGGCAGGGGTGGTTATTTTCAGAGTAAGAATGTCATTGGAGTACAGAATGTGACTTGTTCCGCCGTACAATCCGCCGGCAGGCAGAGAGATGGACCTGTCCTTATAGAACGGGTTGGTGAAGGTTCCGTTGTCAGTACCAAGCACCGCAGTGTTCTTCAGTTCCACCCATTCGTCATCAGTCGGCATACGCCATGCCGTCCCCATGTTCTGCGTGGCGGCGTCATTTGCAGCAGTCAGGGTATAACCGTCGGGGTGATTGTCCGCAAAATACTGGCTTGACGAGAATGAGGTCTTTGCCACAGTGCCGCCCCAGTAGAAGTAACCTCCCACTTCGGTCGTGGCGGTTGCGCCCACGTTACGGTCAGCCCATGCCACACCGTAGCCCATATCAACAGGCGTATAGATGTTTCCGTCCTTGCCCTGACGCGGACTGAGGTCGTACAATATGCGCATCGTGTCTGGAGTCACGCTCTGGAGCTGCTGATAGACGTTCACCGCTGCATCGGGCGACATCTCCGGCGTCTCGGGTTCTTCAGGATCCTCCGGTTCGTCAGGCTCGTCAGTGGTGAAAGTGGCTGTATAAAGCATGTCACTGTTCACGGTGAATGTGCGCGTGCCATCCTGGTTGCCGTCCTCCACCCACTTGTCGAACTTGTAGCTCTTTGCCGCATGAGCAGTCACAGTCACTTTCTGACCCGCCTGGCAGACATACACATATTTCGCCTTCCCCTCCACACTGATGGTCAGACGATATGTCTGGAACGGAGGTACGAACATGCCGCGTACCTGCATACCAAGATAGGTCTCGTTGCCCATACAGTCGTCCTTGTCTTTATTCTGTACATAGTACTCGTTATATCCTGTGCGCACAAGTGCAAAACTGGTGTACTCTGCTGTCGAATAGCCGTAATTGCCAGAACAGCTGTTGTTTCCATATTGTGCGAACTGCCTTGACCAGTAATACTGATAATCGGCGTCATACAGAGTGGAGCCCTTGTATCCGCCGGCAGGCAGGATGATGTAACTGCTGCTGTAGTACTTGTTGGCGAACCTTCTGTTTTCTGTGATAAGCGATTTTGTCTTCAGCTGGTAGAAGTCTTCCTCATCCGGCATGCGCCATTCGCTGCCCATGTTTACGGTCGCAGCATCCTGTGCCGGAGTCAGGTCGTCATATTTCTGATAGCCGCTCACATTGAGGTTGCGCGCATGGTTCTCGCTGAAGTCGGTTCCCGCCAGCGGGTCGCCCCAACGGAAGTATCCGCCCAGACTGCCCACACTGCTGGCTCCCACGTTGCGGTCTGCCCAAGCCACGCCGTAGCCCATATCAACCGGCGTGTACCACAAGCCGTCATTGCCTTGGCGAGGACTGAGGTCATACACAATCTTCATCGTGTCCGCACTCGCGAACTGATATACATCAACAAAAGCTTCGGGCGAAGTCTCCGGTATCTCGGGCGTCTCGGGTGTCTCCGGTTCGTCAGATTCGGAGAAAATAGCGGTATATGTTACATCTTTCGTTACTACAAATGTACGTACTGCATCCGTATTACCATCTTCCTCCCAACGTAAAAATTCCGAACCTTTCTTTGTAGCTATTGCAGTAACTGTCACTTTTTGCTTGCCTTGACATATATATATGTAGGAGGCATCCCCCGAACGAATAGTAAGTCTATACGTAGGATAAGAAGGCTCATATATAGCACGAATAGGAGCATCATTCCAAGCATACATATAGTAGGCTGTCAGAACAAAATTATTGTTTAATGATGCTTCTTCGTTTGAGAACACCCAACCATACGAATCGTATTTCTGATAGGAATTAGTCGCGGGAGCAGCAAGTTGGCTTGACCAATAATAACAGATTCCGTATCCACAAAGTTGACCTTGATTGTAGTAACCAGCAGCCGGTAAGGTAATGTTATTGAAATTATAAGGTCGGCTGGATATGACATTATTGTATATATTTGTTTTTTTCACCAACTCTTCCCACTCATTATAGTTAGGAGTGTGCCAATTAGACCCCATATTAACAGTCGCTGCGTCTTCGTCTGATTTCAGGATATAATCGGCAGGTGTGTGCTTTGTATAGGTATCATAGAAATAACCCATCCAACCGCCCTTTCCGGCTGTTGTTCCGCCCCAATAGAAATATGTTCCGGCATCTTTATTGTTGGTCGCTCCTACATTTCTATCTGCCCACGCTACACCATAACCCAAATCAACAGGCTGATACGTCAAACCATCACTTCCCTCTTTGGGATCAAGGTTGTACAAAATGCGAATTGTATCCGCTGTAGCCCCTTGATAAATATAAACAGATGCATCTTGTGACTCAATCGGTGTTTCGGGGTCATCGCCGTCATCACCACCGTTACCACCATCACCGCCGTCATTGCCGGGATTGTCATCCGGACCGGGCAACTGGTCTGCCAGGCTTTCGTCGCCTGCGGTGAAGTCGATAACGTTGTTTGACGACTCGCCGTTGGTTCGTGTGGCATCGGTGATGGCATGGACATGCATATAGTAATTGCCGTCCTTGTTCACTATCTGCACATAACCGCCACGCAGCAGCCAGTTATCCTTAATAGGAATACCGTATTCGTTTTCATAGTAATGCATTAGCCACGAAGTGTTGCCGCCGCAGGCATAGTTCTTATTGTTGCTGCGGGCAATCTCTGCGTTATCGCCGCAAGGAATGCTGCCGATGAACACCGTACCCGGCTTCAACGTGCTGTTGATAGGATAGTAGCCGGTCGGAATACCCGTCTTACTTTCATCCACCACGAAATTGATTAGAATCTGACAATAGTCAAACGGCGATGACATGCCATAGAAATAGCGCCAGTACTTGTACGTCTCGTTCAGCTCGGCATGATACTCATCACTCGGCATGTGATTCGTTTCATTATATTGGAATTTTCGACCGTTAACCCAACCTGATTCAATAGGCAGAGTGCTACTATAATATTTGTATCGGTAATCTTCCTCAAAAGTGGCGTAGTTGAGCAGTTCGTTGGTATATATCTCAATGTTATAGGTGCGGTCCTCTTCGTCATAGACAGTAGCTATAAGATGTGCCGCACGCAGAAGATCGCCATAATAGAGCAGGCTGGCTTTCTGCGCGTAGTTGATTGTGCGCCTTGTGCCGTCTTTGAGTTCCACATAACTGTCGGCCGCAGAAAGAGCGGTTGCAAAGTCCTTATAATCCGAAACCGCCTGCAATATGTTTCCGTTGAACTGTAAACGGATGGTCATATTGTCCGTTTCGCCGATAACAGCAAACTTAGAAGTGTAACTGTACGTGGTGTACTGCGGGAAGTCAAGAACACCGGTAGAAAGATTGAGCGTGTAACTCATCTGATCATCACCTTCGCCGCCGTCATCACCGCCGTCACCAAACTGCGCGTAATAGGTCTGCGCGGTGGTCTGGTTCAGGATGGTGGCTTTCTCCACTTTCGTGCCGCCGGTCGGGGCGGTGAACCAGCCCTTGAAGGTAGCTCCGGCTTTTACGGGGTCGGCCGGAACGGTCTTCGCCTTGTAGTCACTGCGCACCACGCGGCGCAGGTCCGCATCATACGTGCAGCCTTCCTCCCATGTGCCTCCGTTGGTCTTGCAGTCGAAAGTAAGGTAGGTGAACTCATTCTCCTTAAGCGTGCAGGAATAAGGGAAGAGGGAGGACATGGTCGTATTTGAGTAGTTGGTCTTTGCGACCTTGGTCAGCGGAGTCAGGCCTTTCTGGTAATTGAACGTGCAGTTGGAGTACAGAAAGCCGCTGAACCAGCCGTAGGTGGGAGCGGTTGTGACATCGGTGTTCCCCCAGTCGATCCAGTACATCCTGACATTGAGCGCACCGCGACCGAACTGACCCGCGTTCTGGTTCATCGGGTTGTAGTTCAGCATACGGCGCATGCAGTTCTCTATATCATTGCCGCAGCGGTCCTGAAGCGAAGTCGCCATTATCTCAAGCGACTTGAACGTGCGGTAGTAATTGTTCCTGTAAGTGCCGAACATACCGTCATAGCAATGCGGGGCAAGCTCCTCCGCAGGAAGGCAGTACCAGTCGTTCTCGCCATTGTAGATGGATGCGCACATGTTGAACATAAAGGCGTAGCAGCCTTCAGCCAGTTGCTGGGAGGGCAATTCGGGCAGTCGATAACCTGAATTATAAGCTGTCTGCGAGCAGAAATTGCTCAAACAATACTCGAACATGTGGGCGTAGCACCACGGCTGCATCACAGTGGCAGGTAACTGTGGCGAACTATACAATCCGTCATTATATGCGAACATATATGCGTAGCAGTATGGCTTGAGTTCCGTGGCAGGCAATACCATATCCTTCGCGTTGCTAAGAGAGGTAGAATTAGCAGTAGAATGATAGGTGCCTGACGTTGAGAACGATGCAGGAGGATTGGCGCAGAACAGCCCGTAGAAGCAATAGTCGCAGGGAATAATCTTATTCGAGGCAAAATCCTCCCCGAGCAGCGACATCACGTTACCTGCCAGACTCGGATTGCCACCGGTGATGACAATGGACACATAGTCCGTCGCGCTCTTGTTGAAGCCCTGCGGGTTGCTGCCCTTGAAGTATATTACAGGAGTCGGGTCGGAGTTATAAGACTTCGACTTCTGCAACTGGACAGGCTCCGTTATCTGAGTCCATGATGAGCGGTCGCCTATCGAGTACCACAAGTCAGGCATCTCGGGAGAACCGGTGACTTTGATTTGAAGCGAGAAGTTTCCCACCACCTGCAGATAGTCGCTTGTCTGCGCATGCAGCAGCGCACACGGCAACAGGAAGAGGACGGAAAGAATCCAAAGAGACAGATATTTTTTCATAAGGATATGGAGTTTTTGTAGTATTGGATGAATCAGGTTATGATACACTGCCCAGAGATGCCATGGCATCTCTTCGACAGACAGAACTCTTAACGGAGCATGGTTCCCATAAGGTCAAACGTCAGGCCGCCGCGCACAATCACCATGCGGCCAGCGTGCAGCATCTTGACCGCACCGGCCTCGTCGACTTCAATCACGTCCAATGCCGTCGCTTCGGCAGAGACTTCGCTGATGTTGCTGAAATAGTCGCCTAATCCGGCTTTGGCACGATAGACGCCATAGCATCCGGCAGGGACTGTCACCTTGATATCCGCTGGCGTGCTCCCGTCGGCGGAGGTCCAAGGATTTGACGCGCTGCCCGAACCCGTGGCGCAGGCAGGAGGTACGCTGCCGAGGAATGTGATGCCCGTGATGCCGGGCAGGCAGATGGCCGAGAGATCCAATTCCTGCAGCGAGGCGGGCAAGACAAGCACACCGTTCATATTCGGCATCGAAGCAAACGCCTGCTTGCGGATGGCACGGACGTTCGACCCTTCTTCAAAAACCACTGACGAAGCCGCCGCACCATAGAAGGCCTTTTCGCCGATTTCGACAATCAGAATAATCTTGTCGTAGGCATTCCCGCTCATTCCCTTGCCCTTCAGGGTGAAGGAAGGATGCACGGTCAGTACCGTGTTGGGGTAAGCCTCGGACATCAGGTCCGAGGGATCCATAAGGACGGCTTCCTGCGTCTCGCTGTCATAATAATAGAGGAGACCTTCCTCATCAGGATAAATATCCCTCATCTGCGGGGCTTGCTGCGGATTGACGGGAGCAGCCCATCCCGTGACGGCCGTCAGAACGGCCACTGCCATAATAAGAATGGTTCTTTTCATGTTTATCAGAATCGACTTGTTTGTTTTTGTAGTCTGTATTATTTTGAACAGACGGTTTGATTGATGCAGATGGTATTCCTTAGAAATCTGTTACTGGCTGAATACCAAAGTGTATATCTCGCAATATACCAGTTTGCAAAGGTAATACAAATATTTTGTTCCTGCAAATTATTTTTCGGTTTTTCCTCAGTAACAGGCACTTTGACCCTTTTGGGCTGACAGACCAGCCATTATGCCAGCCTTTTTCAGACAACATGACGGTCTCTCCGGCCGCCATGACAATGTATCCGGTTTGTTCCGCTTTCTAATTATATAGAGGAGTCGGCACCGCAGAATCTATCACCAGCTGTTATTTTTTTTTCGTTCCCCTGCAAACACCCGCTGTAGAGCCATAATGCATTATGGCTCTCATGACAGCAGTGTATGATAATTTGCTGGAAAAAAATCTCCCTCTTTCACGAAAATAACAGAGGGTTTGGCACAACCCTCTGTTATGGAAAGGCAGGTGCAGGAACGGCTCTTGCTGTCCCTGCATTCCTGCGACGGTTAGTCGATCCGCGCGCCGGTGGCGTCATAACGCACGCCGTTACGCTCGATAATCAGAATGCCTTTCTCTATGTACTTGCGAACATCGGTAGCCGTCTCAACACCATCCTGTACAACCTCCAGTTCGGTCGCCGTCTCGCCCTCCACCACAATCCGCACACGCGGAGCAATATTATTTGCATGATAGATGGGCATGTCGTCCGACAGCTTGAAGTAGCCGCGGAACGCGCGCATCCACGTGTCCTTCGTGAGGTTTGGATAGTACAGTCTGTTATTCTGGATGTAAATGACGCGCACGCTCTTGGCAAGCAGCATCCTGGCCGTCGTGTTGTGGAAGGTCACTGTTCCGCCTACCGTGGTGTTCGTGTTGTACACAAAGCAACTGCCGTCCTCCACAGCTTGCAGCTGTACGTTCTCGAACAGGGGCTTTTCCTCACCGTTGGCCGACTTGTACAGATAGGGGTGGTTCGGCTTGATTTGCGTGGTAACAGGCGCGAAGTAGAACGTCAACTGGCCCTCGCCGGTGTATTCCGCGCTGCCCAGTTCATACACGCAGCCTTTCAGCGTGTTGCCCGAACGGAACGAGTACCCGAACGGCAGCGAGAACATGCACCACTTGTCGCCGGCCGGAAGGTCGCGCATATAGCGCACTTTCTTCTTCGTATCTCCGAGAGCAGTCACCAGATTGCTGTAGTCCGTCCACCACGAGTCTCCAACCTCGTGATTGTCCTCCAACTCTATCACGTCCGCAATCCGGAACAAAGCAGTCAGGTCTTTATTCCCGTCAAGACTGAAGTTGTACGGATTGGCGGTGCTGACTTGCTCGCCTCCTTCATTACACCATGCCACAAACTCATAGAATGTGTTCGCCGTGGCAGTCAGGGAAACGGAGGTTCCGCTGGCAAGGTGGTATGTCGTGCCAGGCGTCTTGGTTTCATCGGCCGCCGTACCGCTTACGCTCCCGTTCGCACCTGCCGAGAAGGTGAAGTCGTAGAGGCCCGCCGTCCACTGCGCGTACAGGGTCGCGCCGTCGTCACGTGTCCAGTTGCCCGAAGCGTCGGTATAACCGTCCACATTGGCAACGAGTGTGCCGTTGTCGTTGATGACCTTCACGCCGCCCGTGGTTTCGGTGAAGTAGCCGTTCAGTGTCCAACTGCCTGTGGTCTTGGTAGCATCGGTTACAGATGTGAGTGTGTTGCTGTCGTAGGTGGCTGTTGCGCTACCATTTGCCGTGCCGTCCATACCCTTGTCGAGGGTGAGGGCGTAGGTGTTGGCAACAGGATTGAATTGTGCTGTGTATTCAGCAGCCGCAGTCGCCGCAACTATTTCAGGAGTCCACGTGTTGTTGAATGTATAGGTGTAACCTGTTATTGCAGTCTTGGTCGGAGTAGTGCCGCCTGTGTAAGACGGGGTCTCGCCATGTTCCACGTCATCCGTGTCAAGGGTGTTGCCGTCACCGTCTTTCCATGTGATGGTGTAATGTTTCAACTTGAACACTGCCTTGATGTCGTTGCTCGTGCCGACGATGTAGTCAATGCTCGTCAATCCTGTAGAACCGGCAATCTGCGAACTGCCGTTCTTCCAATAATCCACCTCATAGCCGGTAGCGATATCCGTAGCGGTGAATGTCAGCATAGTGCCGTAGGGCTGCGTGTCGCCGGTAGTGATGGATGCACTTGTGCTTTTAACCTTGCCTGTCACACTACCGTTGGCATCCGCTCCGCTGAAGTTCACGGTGTAGGTGTTAAGCGTCTGCGTGAAGTTGGCACGGATGTTGAGGTCGCCGGTCACGGTAGCGGGAAGAGCGTTGCCCTCGGTGTCCGTCCAGCCGCTGAAGGTGTAGGTGTACTGCGCATCGTCCGTCGTCTTGGTGGCGGTGACGGGCGTGCTGCCGATGGTCAGCGTGCTGCCCGAAACGGTGATGCCCGTGCCGGATTCCACATCGTTGATAGCGGCCACATCCACCGTACCGTAATCCGTGTTGTTGCTGACAACAGTCACATCGTAGTACTGCGTTCCGAGAACGAAGGTGGCGGTGTATTCCATATCTTCGGTTACGGTAAACGTGCGGGTGGCGTTGGTGTTGTTGTCCTCCGTCCACTTGCTGAACGCATAGCCCTCGTCAGGTACAGCGGTCACGGTGATGTTCTGACCCGCCTGACAGATGTACTGATAAGCCTTGTCTCCCACGTTCACAGTCAGCGTGTAGGTTGTGTATGCAGGCTCGTAGATAGCGCGGACAGGCATACCGAGATAGTACTCGTTACCATAATAATCATCCTTGTCCAGATTGGCTGCGTAATACTGGTTGTCCGTGCACCTTACAAATGCGAAACAGGTTCTCTCGTTGGATTTGGTCTTGCTGTTGTAGCCATACATAGCATATTCCCTTGACCAGTAGTACTGGTAATCCGGATCATAATGACTTTGTCCCTTATAACCTCCGGCGAGGAAGACGATGGACTTGGTGTTATCCGTCTTGTTGGTGAAGGTGTTGTTGTTCGACAAGTCGGTATTACCCTTCAATGCCAGCAGTTCATTCTTGTCAGGCATGTGCCAGCATGTTCCCATATTGACGTATGCGGCATCCTGCTCGTTGGAGAGTTTGTCACCGGTGGAGAATCCGCTTGCATCAATATGAATAGACGAATTAAACGTATTGCTTGCAACCGGGTCGCCCCAGCGGAAGTAACTGCCTATTACGTTGGTGCCGGTTGCTCCTACGTTGCGGTCGGCCCATGCCACGCCGTAACCCATATCCACGGGGATGTAGGTCAGTCCGTCGTCGCCGGTGCGCGGGTCAAGGTTGTAGAGAATCTTCGTGCTGCTTGCCGCAACATTCTGATAGACACTTACAGCCGCATCCGCCGACTCAAGGCTGAACTCTGCCGTGTAGGTGATATTCCCTGTCACGGTGACGGTGCGCGGGTTCTGCGTGTTGCCGTCGCTCCAGCGCAGGAACGCGCTTCCCGTATTGGCTGCAACGCTCATCGTAACGTCGGTGTTCTCCGCATAGTAGCCGCTGCCGGTCTGTGCCAGGTAGCCTGCTGCTGTCAGCGTAACTGTACCGCGTCCGCCAGTCTCGGTGGTGAGGGTGTAATGCGGACGGGTATCCACCGCGAACACAGCTACGATGTTGGCTTCCGATGCGCCTACCGTGTAACTGTAGGTGAAGTCCTCACCTGCAACAGGTGAGCCGTTCACCTCCCAGTGGTCGAACATATAGCCGGGCTTCATTGCCGTCATATCCAGCGTGTTGCCGCTGAAGAACGTATGGCTGCCCTGCCCGATTGACACATCCGTCCAGTTGCTTGCGCCCGACAGTGTTGCCGTCACAGCATCCGTCAGAGCCTCGCCGCCTGTGGTCTGCGCGGCAATGGTGATGTTCGTCGCCGTAACAGGAGCTGAGACAGAACCGATACCGGCGGTGAAGTCAATTACCGTATTGTCCGCCTCGCCCTTGGTGGCATAGCCGTCGGTGTAAGCATGAACATGCACGAAGTAGTTCTCGTCCACATTCACCACTTCCACATAACCGCCGCGCAGTACCCAGTTGTCAATTGTGCGCACATAGGTGGACATGTCCTGCATATCGTGGAACACCCACGAGCCGGTGCCGGCATAGCCGTTCACTGAATTGTCCTCGCGTGTGAGACGGTCGGCAGGAATAGCCCCTATATAGACCGTACCCGGAGCCTGCGTGCTGTTAATCGGATAAACGCCGGTCGGTATGGTGCCGGTCTTGGTATTGTCCGGATAGAACTGCAGCTGTATCTGGCACCAGTCATATACCTCACTTCCGCTTTGTCCGAGGAAGTAACGCATGATGTTCCCCGGACGGATGACCATCTCACCGATGTAGTTGTCTTCGCCGTACTCAAACGAGCGACCGTTCACCCAACTGGATTCGGTAGGCAAAGTAGACGAATAGTACGTATATCGGAAGTCCTCCTCGAAGGTGGCGTAGTTGATACAGTAGTTGGTGTAGATGTCAATATTGTACTTCCGTCCGTCGGTGTCGGTCACTTTCGCCACGAGGCGTGCGGCGCGGAAGGTGTTGCCGTAGTACGTTACAGTAGCGAGCGTCGCCGAGGCAATCTGCCGCTTGTTTTCTCCCGCAGGCTGGATGTAGCTGTTCGCAAGGTCGGTGGAGAGGTTGGCAAGGTGGTTGCCTGTGGAGATTGCCGCGCCGAAGTAGAGTCTTACCTCCACCTGCTCGTTCTCGCCGATGATGGCAAACGAGTTCTTCGCGTAGGTCGGGAAGTCGAGCACACCCGTGGTCATGGTAATGTCAATCTCGTCCATCGCATCGAACTGCGCGGTGTAGGTTGCCGCCGTGCTGCCGACGGTTATGGTGCGCGGGTTCTGCGTGTTGCTGTCGCTCCAGCCGGTGAACGTATAGCCGAAGTACGGGGTCACGCTGATTGTCACCTGCGTGCCGGGGATGTACGAGCCGCTGCCGACAGCGTCCGCATAGTGGTCAGCGGTCAGCGAAGCCGTACCCTTGTCAGCGGTATTAACCGTGACGGTGTAGGTCGGGATGACCTGCCAGATAGCGGTGTAGATGAGGTCGGTGGCAGGCATCGTGGTTGCCACAGTGACGGGCGTGTTGTCCGCAGGCTGTGCCGACGACCAGCCCATGAACGTATAGCCGAAGCGTGTCGGGTCGGCAGGAGCTGTGATCGGGTCGCCCGCTTCCATCACGCCGAAGGTGTATTCAGCCTCCGTGGAGGTGGTGGTACCACCGTTGAAGTCCCAGAGCAGCGTCGGGTTCGTGCCGCTCAAGCGAACATAGACTTTCTTGGTCTCGGCGGTCTGCTGTACGCTGAGGTCGGCTTTCACGGCTTCCTCCGTGGTCGCTTCCGTGCAGGCGGGGTTAAGGTACCAGCCCTGTATCAGGCTGTTGTCCTCTCCGTCCACCTGTGCGGCGATGAAGTCGTCAATGTCGCTCTTGTCGGTGCGCCATGTGAACTGACGCTCCGAACTGGTGTTGTCCGCCCACTTGCCGCCTACAGGAATGAGGGTGATGTCGTAAGAATAGACGGTCCAGTTGGTCGGGATGAACGACGGCGTGCTTTCGCTGCCGTTGTAGCGGCGTTCCAGTTCAGGCGGGCAGTAGAACGAACCCGTGGTGTTGATGCTTCCTGTCCAGTTCGAGCAGAACGACATCGCCCCCCAAGCGGTAAAATAGGCGCGTATCTTCGTCAGGGCAGTAGCACTTGAGAACATATACTGCATCTTGGTGTTGGACGAATTACCATTAATATTCGTCACGAAGATATCCGGTCCTTCGGTCAGCGAAGTGCAGTTGTAGAACATGTGACCATAGGTCAGGTTGTTGGTGACGGTGGTCGGCAGCAACCGTGACGGAGCCTTGGTCAGGCTGGTGCAAGAAGCGAACATGTTGTCGCACGCCCCCATTCCGGGTACGGCATCGGCGGCCGCCATAATCTCCGGCGCGGTGGTCAGAGCCGAGCAGCCGCTGAACATATAGCCGTAGCAGTTCGCGGGCAGGTTGGTGCCGGGCAATGTTTCAGGCACACCGGTCAGCATGGTGCAGCCCTGGAACATATACTGGTAGCAGCCTTCCGTCAGCGTGGTGGCGGGCAGTTGCGGCGTAGCCGTCAGGTGCGTACAGCTGCTGAACATATACTGGTAGCAGTACGGAGCCAATGTGGTGACGGGCAGTGCCGGTGCGGTGGTCAGTGCCGAGCAGCCGCTGAACATGCTTGCGCAGCAGTACTGCGCCAGCGAGGTGGCAGACATCTGCGGAGCGGAAGTCAGTGCCGTACAGCCGCTGAACATCGCCTGATAGCAGTAGTTGCTCAAGGTCGTGGCGGAGAGTTTCAGCCCGGAAGCGTCGGTCAGTTTGTTGCAGTCCTTGAACAGCTGACGGAAGCAGTAAGCACCCATCGGATGTTCGGATGTATGCAACTCACCGTTCTGGTACGCCACGAGGGTCATCAGATCGCCGCTTACCGTGAAAGTGGTGCCGGAGGTCGGGAAGTTGAAGCCGAAATAGATGCTGCTGCTCTTGCCGCACTGCCATGCGCCGTTGATCAGGTTGTAGCCTCGGAAGCGTATGCTCTGTCCGGCGGGCAGGGAAATGGACAGGCCGTCGTGAGCCGACGTTCCGTAGGTAATCTCGTCCGTCCACGCGCCGCCGTTGATGCTGTACGCCACATTCAGGTTGTTGGTGCTGTAGCCTCCTGTCGAGCGGCGGTCAAGATAAACGTTACCTGCTTTGTTACTTGTGTTGGTGATAGTCAGGTAGTTCAAATCATACACATACGTTGCCGTATAGACGGTTGTGCCGCTGACGGACGGCAGAGCCGTGCCTTTGGCGGTGAAGTTGTCGTTTCCGTCGGTCCAGCCGGTGAAGTTCCACACGTAGTCTGGGTCGGCAGACTCTTTCACGGGAATGTCGCCCGTGAACGCCGGTACCACGCCATAGTCCAGCGTACCGCTCTGAACAGTGTTGCCCGCCGCATCCTTGAAGGTGACGGTGTAGCTGTTCAGCGTGTTGCTGTAGGTGGCGGTATAGGTGGCGATGCCGGTCACGGCAACCACCTCGTTGTCCCAACCGTTGAAGGTGTAGGTGTACTGTGCGTCCGCCGGACGGGTCGGTGTGCCGGAGTAGGACGGGGTCTGACCGTATTCCACGTCCGTCGCCTGCAAGGTCGAGCCGTCCCAGTTGCTGAAGGTGACGGTATAGCTGCGGCGCACAGGCGTGAAGGTGGCGCGGTAGTCCATATCCTCCGTGGCGGCGGGCAGAGACGTGTTCTTGGCGTAGAAATTGTCGTTCGCGTCAGTCCAGCCTGCAAACGGATAGTCGAATTCGGCGGTGGATTCCTTTGTTGGCTCCTCGCCGTCATAGACGGGTACCGTATTCTTCTCCACTTCCATCCAAGTTATCTTCGTCAGTCCGTCCTCGCTCATGAAGTTGATGATGGGATTCTCCGATTTCTTGGCGAACTCGGCGGAGAGTTCCATGTCGCTGCTGATAACGAATGAACGGGTGGCGTCCACAACGTCGTCATTCCACCGTGAGAAGATATACCCGTTATCGGGTTTGGCTGTCACCTTCACGGGCTGATTAGGCTGGCAGAGGTAGGTGTTGGTGTGCATCACCTCACCGGCTTTGACGTATTTCACCGTCAGCGTGCAGGGCGTGAACGAAGGCACATACACGGCGCGTACCGGCATACCGTAGTTGCAATAACCGTTGGCCGGCACATCCGTTCCGTATTTGACTTCACCATCGTAGAAGCAGTACGGCAGACTCTGCCAAAGTGTGCCTGCTTTCGATTGCAGCGTGCTGCTCCAATAGTAACGGTGAGTGGTATTGGAAGCAGAAGGATTTCCGCCGCTACTGTTCGTGGTTGTCGGTATCTTTACACCTGCGGCGGGCAAAGTGATTTGTTTGGTTGCATCCGTTTTACTGGTAAAGGTGCCGTCGGAATAATCGGCGTTGTCAATCAGGTCTTGCCATTGCTGCTTGGAAGGCACGCGCCAGTTCGTACCCAACTGGTTCATCGCTATATCGTATGTCGTATTGGCGGGCAAATCATCTTCCGCCGACATACTGCTTAAATTGGCACAATAGAATGTCGTTGAATTATAGTTACTGAATTTGGTTATCAATCCGTTCTTGCCCCAAATGGTATAGTAGCCTGTCAATGTACTGGGAGCGGTAACGCCCACGTTGTAGTCACACCACGCCGTACCCGTACCCATATCCACAGGGGTATAGAACATGCTGTTCTTGTACAGGACGGGCAACGGATAGAGAATCTTCGTCGTGTCGGCGGTGAAGAGCTGCGAAATGGGGGCCTCCGCAGCCTGCGACAGATCCTGCTCGAAGACGGCGGTGTAGGTGGCGTTGGCTGAAGCCGTGAAGATACGATTAGGGTCGGTGTTGCTGTGGTCATCGCTCCAGTAAGCAAAGCGGTAGTTCTGCGCCGCCTTGACAGGAATACGCACCTGCTGCCCGTTATCGTAGTTGCCAACAAAGGTCGCGAGGTTGTTTACCGTACCTGTGGAAGCGGGCGACACATTGAAGGTGAGTGTGCGCTTGGTGGTGTAAGACGACTTGTAAGTCACTGTCAGCGTTACATTCGACAGAGCGATGAACGAATAGGTCTGGTCTGTAGAAACAACCACATTGTCCTGGTTTGTCCATTTATCTACGCAGTAACTCTGATTGGATGCCGTAGCAGCACCGTAGAAAGCGGTGATGGTGATGCGCTGACCCACTTCACACATATAGATATAGGTCTTGCTGTTTGTCACCACTTTCACAGAGCAGGTCTGGAACGGCGGCACATAGACGGCGCGCACCGGCATGGCGTTCCATGCGTAGTAAGAAGTGCTACCCGCACTATAAGAGCCGCTGATATAATATGTCGGTTGTGACGATGCGGCACTGACAGTCTTGACCGTGCTGCCCCAGAACTGGGTTGTACCGGTTGTTACCGTTTCCGCACCCGAAGTCTTTTTGCATCCGGCAGCCGGAATAAAGATCTGCTTTGTGTTATCCTCCACATTGGTATATCTGAATCCGGCTGATGCCTGGCCTTCCTCGGTGGAACCGCTGCCTGTCACATTAGCCAGATTGTATATCTCCTCGTAAGTCGCCATACGCCACCGCTCGCCCATTCTCTGCGTGGCGGCATCGTTGGCGGCGGGAAGCGGATACTGCACGGCTGTGTTGCTCGAAGTCAGGGTTGAGGACATTGAGGTCACACCGGTCCAGTAGTTGGTTCCGCTGCTGCTGACCGTAGTGGCGGGAGTGGTGAGACCCCATACGAAGTAGTCACCCGCCTTCGTGCTGTCAGCGGCACCGATGTTCTTGTTCGCCCATGCGACTCCGACACCCACATCCACAGGGCGGTAGCCGTTGGCGTCATATCCCGGCAGGTCATAGCGCAGGTATGTACCCTGATACGTTCCTCCATAATATACTTGCGCGAAAGCGTCCGCCGAGGTGACAGAAGCGAGGTCGTAGTCAATCTCCAGTACCGCCGTATAGGTGCGGTCGGCTGTCACGGTGATGATACGCTCGGGGTCGTCCAGACTGTGGTCATCGTCCCAATAGAGGAAACGGTAGTGCGGGTTGGGATGGCAGATGATTTTGGCAACCTGTCCGTCCTCATACACACCCTGACGATTTGTCTTGAGCGCGCCATCGAAAGTAGCACCTTCCGCCGGCTCAGCGGCGAGGGTAATTGTGCGGGTCGTGACGCGGGTGGTATAGAATGTGGCGTAATAGGTTATGTCGCCGTTTACAACCAGTTCCACCGTCGGGTCATAACTCATAATGTCGTAGTTGGTGTTGGTCCAGTGCAGCAGTGAGTAAGAAGATGTATTGGTGAAGGCGCTGACCGTCACTTTCTGCCCTTTCTCACAAACATAATTGTAGGTCGCTTTGACAGAATTCGCCTGATAGGTCTTGACTGTGAGCGTGCAGGTCTCAAGCGGCGAACCGTCGTAGAGCGTCTCGGTGGTGGTAGTGGTTGCTTCGTGCCAAACGTTCACGTACTTGTGTTCCGAAGCGGCTGTTTCGCCTGCGCGGGTAAAGACGGCATTGTAGGAAGCATTGCCATTGACGGTTATTTCGCGGTAGGGGTTGGTGGAGTTGTTGTCCTCCCAGCGGACGAATGTCCAGCCCTCTTCCGGCACAGCGTGCAGTTGGGTAGTAACGCCGTTCTTATAGCGGCCCACACCATACACATATCCAGCCGAGCGGGGCTGCGGAAGGGCGTGGATAGTGGAGAAATTGGAGGTGGTGGAGGCAAACGTAGCGGTGTAGTTGGTATTGCCCGCGATGACGAAGTCGAGAGTCGGGTCCGTCCCCACCACAGCACTGCTGTTGTTGTCGTCGGTCCACTGCGTAAAGGCATAGGTGAAGCCCGTAGAACCCACAGAGTGCGGTTGTGCGGTGATACGAACGCGCTGACCCACTTCGCAAATGTAATAATAGTAATAGGTGCTTGTGCCGTTGCCTACCTGGTTAAGACCTGTCACCGTTACTTTCAGCGTGCAGGTCTCGAACGGAGGCACATACACGGCGCGGACGGGAAGGGCGTAATAGACATACGAATACGATGACGAATAATAGCTTGCGGAACCACTTTGGTAGTAGGAAGCACCACTATTATATCCGTTTGCATTGAACGAACCGAGTGTGCTACCCCAGAACATACACTGGTTGGTGGTCTTGGTCGTACCCGACTTGTAAAGACCCGAATTGGGGATGAACAGCGTTTCGCCGCTGAGTTTGTTGGTATAGGTCATACCTGCGGAGGCGGAACCCGCTTCTGTGGCACCGGTGGGGTTGGCGAGATAATAGGCCTCCGCATAGTTCGGCATACGCCACCTTTCGCCCATGTTCACCGTGGCGGCATCCGCATCGGCGGGAAGGGCATATTGCGGTCTGGCATCCTGTGATGTGGTAAGCAGCATATCCATCGCCCCAGCATACCATGTGCCGGTAGCCACCGACGTGAAGGGTGTGGTCTTGCCCCATACGTAGAAGTTACCAGGATCCGTTTCAGTAGCGGCACCAAGGTTTTTGTTCGCCCATGCCACACCGTTACCCATATCCACGGGACGGTAGCCGTTCACCTCTGATGGGAGGTCGTAAAGTATCTTGTAGCAGTTGGTGTTGGCGGTGTAGGCGAACACATCCACGTTGGCTGTAGAGGATGTAACGCCCGTCACATAGCCTTCAAACTCCGCCGTAAGCGTAACAGCCGCATTTGTGGTAGTGTAAGTACGCGGGTTGTCAGTATTGCCGTCCGACCAGCGCACAAAGCGGTAGTTGGCATTCGGCGTGGCGGTAAGCGTGACGCTTGTGCCGGTGGGGTAATAGCCGCCGCCGTCCACTGTTCCGCCCTTGAGCGGAGAGGCTTTGGTGGTCAGCAGATAGGTGGTGGCGGAGATGTAATGCGCCGCTATCGTCTGGTTTTCCGTAAGCGTTACCGTATAACTATTGTCCGTTGAGAGTTCGGCACCCGAGTAGGTGTTCTCCCTCCAAGCGGAGAACTTATAACCCGAATAGTTCGGATGCTGGTTGATGGTGACGGTCTGCCCCACCTCGCATATGTAGTTATAAGTCCATTTCAGCGTAGATGCCCAATAGACAATCACTTTCAGCGTGCAGGTCTCGAACTTCGGCACATACACGGCACGGACCGGCATCGCATAGTAGGCAAGTGCATAGCCGGTAGATGTGGTATTACCTCTTATTGCATGATTATAATATACATTTGGTTTGCTACTTGCTCCGTTCTTATATGCTACGGTACTTGTCCAAAGGTATGCCGCGCCTTTTGCCAAAGCGGTTGCATATCGTCCACCGGCAGGAATAAAAATCTTATCGTCTGTGTAGTACTTATTGGTAACTGTATAGTTATAATTAACCTGCGCGTTGGTTGTGTAAGTGGAAGAAATGAGGTTATTCATTTCATAGTAAGTAGGCATACGCCATTGCCCGCCAATCTTTTGCGTTGCGGCATCGGCTTCAGCGGGCAAGGGATACTGTGAAGCGACAGCAGTTGATGTGGTTGCCGTCATATCTGCCACCCCAGTATAGTAGTTTGCGGTTGATACCGTTGTGTAACCGTCTTCGCCGTAGGCCTTTGTTCCTCCCCAATAGAAATAGGAACCGGACTTTGTCGGGTCAGCAGCACCGACATTCTTGTCCGCCCAGGCGACACCCGCACCCATATCCACAGGGGTGTAGGTGATGCCGTCGTCTCCCACTACGGGATCCAGATTGTACAGGATGCGGTAGTTGCTGGTAGTGATTGTGCTGGCGCAGGTCCGTGTCACACCCGATGCATACACATCCACGGTGGCGGGAGCGGACCAGAGGTCGCCATCCAAGTCGAACTCCGCCTCAAACGTGGCATCGCCCAATACGGTGTAGGTGCGGACGGGGTTGTCGCTGTCGTTGTCGGTCCATTTGACGAACTTGAACATCGCGTTGGCAGGTGTGGCGGTCAGCGTCACCACCGCATCGATGTCATACGCGCCGCTGCCGGTCTGCTCAGGGTAACCGTCCGCTGTCAAAACAACCGAACCGTTACCTTTTCCGGTCTTTGTACCGGTGACGGTGTACTGCGGCTTGACGAAGGTCGCGCCCACGGTCACTTCGTCCGGTGTCAGGGCGGTGATGGTGTAGGTGCCTGTCACCGCCTGGTCATAGACGTAAGGAGCAGCCGTAACATTGCTCAACGCCGTACCCGTGAAACCCGTGAAGAGACGGTGGGTGGCGGGTGTGGCGGTGAAGGTCAGCACCTTGTTGAGGTCCAACTGGCGGTTGAAGGTGTAGGAGGTGCCTGAAGCATAAGCGTTCACGCCGTCGGAGGCTGCCAATGTGCCGTACTCGGCGGGCGTCTGGATGGTCACGGTGCACTCGTCCGCCTCGAAAGTCGCGCCCACGGTGATGTCGTCAATCAGATAGTAGGTGTTGCCTGCATCCTCCGCCGCCTTAATGGTGGCAGCTTCGCCCGTCCAGCCCGCGAAGCGGTAGCCCGCTTCCGGCACGGCGGTGATGGTCAGCTCGGACATGTTGTGAATCGACGAGGTGGTGGTATATTCCACAGCGGGTTCCGCATTCGTCTTCGTCACCACCACGTGTCCGTGTGCGCCGTTGCTGATGGTCACGGTATAGTCCACATCGTTGGGTATGAAATGCGCGTAATAGGTCTGCGCAGTGGTCTGACTGAGGATGGTGGCTTCATCCACTTTCGTTCCGCCGCTTGCAGCGGTGTACCAGCCGAGGAAGTTGCAGCCCAGTTTGTGCGGGGCGGCAGGCACCGTCTTGGCAGTGTAGCCCGCACGCACCACGCGGCGCATATCAACGTTGTAGTCATCATCCAACTCCCACGTACCTCCGTTGGTCTTGCAGTCGAAGGTGAGGTAGGTGAAATTATTGGCTGTCAGAGAACAAGAATATGGGAAGGTATGAGACATCACACTGCTGCTTCTTGAACTGGGTTTGGATGTGATATTCAGCCCGCTTTGATATTGGAAATAACAAGTTGAGTAGTCATATCCGTAAAACCAACCATAGGTGGGCGCCGTGGAACTGGCTGTGGTCGCCGCCGTTGTAGCGGAGCCCCAGTTGTCCCAGTAGAAACGGACGGTCAGTCCGCCGCGACCGATGGAGGTGCTGTTCGCGCAAGCGTTGTTGAACATGTAGGCGCAGCAGTTGGTGATGTCGTCACCGCGACGGTCCTTCAGCGAGGTCGCCATAATCTCCACGTACTTGAGACTGGTTGACTTATAGCTACTGTACAAGCCGAACATACCCATATAGCACTTGGGAGCGAGTTCTTCGGCGGGAAGGATGTAATAGTTGTTCGCATCGTTGTTGTACATGCTGACGCAGCGGTTGAACATAAATGCGTAGCAGCCTTCCGCCAACTGCTGGGCGGGCAACGCGGGTGCGGGTGTAATATAGCCGGAATTGGCAGCCACCGAACCGCCAAAGTTGTTGATACAGTAGTCGAACATGTGGGCATAGCACCACGGCTGCATAACAGTGGCAGGCAGCGTAGGCCCGCTGTACAAGCCCGAGTTCTGCGCGAACATGAACGCATAGCAGTACGCGGTCAGATTCGTGGCGGGCAGCACCAGTTCGTGCGCGGTGGACAAGCTGGTGGACGCGGAGGTGTTGCTGTAACTGTATGACGAGGTGAACGCCGACGGCGGATAAGGGCAGAACAGCGCGTAGAAGCAGTAGTCACACGGGATGGTGGAGTTGTTCGTCGCGTAGTTCACAGGATCAATCAGCGACATCACGTTACCTTTCAGGTTCGGGTTGCCACCCGTGATGGCAATTGAGATGAAGTCCGTTGCACTCTTGTTGAAGCCGGTCGGGTTGTTGCCCCTGAAGTGAATCTCGTGCTGCACGCTTTCACCGACTCCCAGACTCGGTACAGTCAATGTGCAAGGCAGCTGCTCGATGGTAATCTGGCTCCATTCGCCGTTGTCAAGCTGCCACCACAGGTCGGGCATCACGGGCGAACCCGTTTTCTTGACAACGATGGTGGCGTTCTTCACCACGGACACCGGCTTGTTCAACTGCGCCCTTGCTGTCATCGGGGCAAAAGCGAATAACATGGCCGCACAAAGTGCCAAAAGAGATAGATGTTTTTTCATACGCGTAAGTTTTTTAATTATTTGCTTGTTTTTTGTCTGTCCTGTGGAAAAGGCGGCGGCTCAAACGGCGGTGTTCTCACCGTCGCTGCAGCATGGTAACGGCGTTCTCACTCCGGAACGCACACACCGAGGCGGGCACGCCCCCTTACGGACACGGATTGTGTCAGAAAAAACGGCCGTTTTTTCTGACATAACATCTCATTTCCCGACAAGTCATTCATTTCTGCCCGCAAAGATAATACAAAAATTTCTTTTTTCCAAATATTTTATTACATATTTTTAATATTTTTATTCATTGGGTTGTTTTTTTGTCAACAAGAACCCAAATCACAACAACACTCTGCCTACTCCATTTCCTCTTTGTGCAAATCTTCGCAACCGTTTCCAAACCGCGTCAGGAAAAACGGCCGTTTTCCTGTCGGAGCAAGGAAGGCGGTCAAAAGACAGCAGGCACAACAGGATTAAGAAACGACATGCATACCGTCTCTACAAGGGGGATGTCAGCGGAATCATATAAGGGTACTTCTAAAAATTCCACGTTTTAGAAATATACCGGATAATTGAAATAATGAACCACTTTTAATTGCTTTCGGTTTTTTAACGGCATCTTGCTGACTTTCATTCAGTCACAATGCCCGCATTGCTCCATCAATCAAGCCAACAATCTGCTTGCTAAAAACTCCGAAATCAAAATAAAGCAATTTTTAGAAGTACCCATAAGATTTATTGCTGCCTGTATGCCAATTCTCCGCGGATTCTCAAAATATTCAGCAGACTATCTTATTCCTCCAGTCCGGAGGATGTACGGTTCTACAACACCACCACTCCTAAGAAATAATACGCACGCACATGCATGTGCACGAAGACAATCCTCATCCATCATTTTCTGCCAAACCGATATCGGATTGAGCCCAAGCCTCCTATCATAGTGTGTGAGTCGGTAAAAGAAACACAAGCGGCAACCGGCTCTACGAGCGAGCGGGGGCGCTGTTGTCCGCCGCCTATAAAAAACACATGTCAGAAAAACGTCCCTTTTTGATGCAGAAAACAGCGGTGTTTATGTTCCGGCCTCCGGACGCCTTGTGCCGTGTCTCCTTGCACCGAGCCTTGCCCAAGGGTAGCCTAAGGGTAGCGCAAGGGTGATTTATTGCGGATGCCGGGCCTCATATAAAGAGAGCAAAAACCGACAAACCGTAAATAGACAGACAACCTTCGTTATGTTCTCTGTTGTGTTCCTTCGTTATTTCATGTTGTGTTCCCTGTTGTGTTTCCCTTGCGGGCCGGACAATTTCGGCACAAATATAGGAATTTGTTTGCGAATGTCGTCAAAAAGCAGTACTTTTGCAGCGCTTCTTCCGGAGCGCAGGCCGTTTGCGCCTGCCGCCGGACAAGGGGATCACCAATATGTCAGTCTGTATGAAACACCTTCTTCTCTTCTCCGTTTCCGTGCTGCTTCTGCTGCCGGCAGCGCTTGCCGCTGAAAACACAGTCAAAGATAGCATGAAAGTCAGCCCGTATGTCCCTTCCGCCTCCAATCTGAAGGCGCGTCAGGAGTTCCGCGAGGCGGGCTTCGGCATCTTCCTCCACTGGGGCATCTATTCGATGGCGGGGCGCGGCGAATGGATGATGAACAACGACAAGGTCAACCGCGAGGAGTACGCCAAACTGGCGGAGGGCTTCTATCCCGCGCACTTCAACGCCCGCGAATGGGTGAGGCTCTTCAAGCAGGCGGGCGCGAAATACATCTGCTTCACGGCGCGCCACCACGACGGCTTCTCGATGTTCGCCACGAAGCAGACCAAGTACAACATCGTCGATGCCACGCCCTTCAAGCGCGATGTGGTGCGCGAACTGGCGGCGGCATGCCGCAAGGAGGGGCTGAAACTGCACCTCTACTACTCGCTGGTGGACTGGTACCGAGAGGACTATCCGATGGGCGAGCGCACGGGGCTGGACAACGGCAAGGACCCCGCCAAAGGCGATTACGACCACTATTTTGAGTTCATGAAGGCGCAGCTTACCGAACTGCTGACCAATTACGGCGAAATAGGCTGTATATGGATGGACGGCTTGTGGAACCAGAAGCCTGATTTCGACTGGCGGCTGCCGGAACTCTACGCCCATATCCACTCCCTGCAGCCCGCTTGCCTCATAGCCAACAACCACCATCAGACGGCGAAGGAGGGCGAGGACATCCAGTGCTTCGAGCGCGACGTGCCGGGCGAGAACAAAGCGGGATACATCACGGGCGAGATGGAGGTCAGCGAGCAGCTGCCGCTGGAGACCTGCCAGACCATGAACCGCACATGGGGCTACAGCCTGACCGACCGGAACTACAAGCCGGTGGAGGAGATCCGCGCCCTGCTGGAGGCGGCGAATGCCAAAGGCGCCAACCTGCTGCTGAACATCGGCCCCATGCCCTCCGGCAAACTGCCCGACAAGGCAATCGACATCCTCAAGGCGTTGCCTGCCAAGTAACTTTCAAAACCGTCCCCCAAGCGCACGAATAATTTGCACAATCCGATTTTTCTCTGTACATTTGCACACAGGTTCGCGTGGAGACTCCAACCGCACCACAAAACAGCATGGCGGAAAAGAACAAAATAGCAAAAGCCGAATCAGCGTCTGTCCAGCCGGTGGAGCCAATCGAAAGCCTCATCCTTACCGTCCGTGGCAAGCAGGTCATCCTTGACCGCGACTTGGCACGCCTGTACGGAGTGGAAACCAAACGTTTGAACGAGCAGGTAAAACGTAATATGGAGCGCTTCCCTGAGGACTTTATGTTCCAACTTTCTAAAGAGGAGTTTGAAAATTGGAAGTCACAATTTGTGACATCCAATGAAGAACTATTAAGATCACACATTGTGACTTTAGAAAATGATAATGAAAACATGTCGCCGCAAATTGCGATGACATAATGATATTACATGCGCGCAAGGCGTTGCGCCACAACATAGGAAAATAAAAACAGAGCTTTTGCTCTTATTCTCTAACATCGAAATTCTGGAAAAATTACGGGTGAGAATAAGCAAGCCGAAGTTCACGCTTTATGGCGTGGATTATTTGTGTGCTTATATGACCCAAACGGTGTTTTCCAGAGCCGCGATGTTAGATGTAAGCGCAATAAAACGAATAATTCATGCCCTTTTTATGCAGATATCTGAATTAAGCAAGGTAAAGCAGGACCTCATCGCGGAGATTGAGAAACGTGTGGAAGACCATGTGCTGGAACCGTCGAATGCGGAGTTATTGAGCAAACTTATCGCACAAGCGGACAATGACAACGAAGCAATTTCTATTGCGGCGTTGGGTACGACCTACAAGCGTACCGGTTTGCATTTTGACAAACGTCTGGAGCGAATGACCAACGACATCCGTTATTTCCGCAAGAATACTGACCTTAGTTTCCATACGGACGACAGCAAGCCGACACACAAACTCATCATCGGCGACAACTATGAGGCGTTGCAGAACCTGTTGGTGCAATATACCGGTGCGATAGACGTCATCTATATCGACCCACCCTACGGCAAGGACAGTATGGGCGAGTTCGCGCAGACCAATTATCAGAACGCCATCACCCGCGACAACTTGCTATCCATGCTCTATCCGCGTCTGCAACTCGCCAAACAACTTCTTTCCGATAGCGGCGTTATCTTCTGCTCCATCGACGACAAGAACCAAGCCTACGTCAAATGCTTAATGGATGAGGTGTTTGAAGAAAAGAATTTTGTGGCGAACTTCCCGTGGAGGAAAAGAACAGCCAAATCCGATGTACCTTTCGGTGTTTCGCAAGACTATGAATATGTATTAGCCTATGCAAGGTCTGAAAGTTTTGAGGCAAGCATTGAGGGGAGCGC
>Ga0265298_10001198_pt1 | contig 38306 bp, 31 predicted proteins | sample AusTroGonzalo_MG_3_FD_193486 | JGI IMG/M metagenome (GOLD analysis project Ga0265298, IMG submission 193486) | Bovine rumen microbial communities from tropical cattle in Woodstock, Queensland, Australia - Gonzalo_01 | ecosystem: Host-associated > Mammals > Digestive system > Stomach > Rumen ...
GGGCAAGGGATTCCAGTATCCCATTCCGTCGTTGCTTCCCGTTAACTTCGGGGAGCGGGACAGCGTGCTTTTGTGGACCCTTGCCAGCCGGGATACGGAGCAGGTCTTTACCTTTGCTACTGAAGAGGGCGAGGAAGGGGAACGCACCATAAGTTCTGCTCGCGAACTGCTCCAGCGGCATTTCAAGATTGTGGTGGAGGGGGAGGAACCCTGCAAGTTCCAGTTCCGCTTTGCTCCGGAAAACCTGCCCACCAAAAAAGATTCTTTGGGAAGCGTCCCTTATGTGGGGCGAATCCGTCTTTTAATGCGGGCCTTGATCCGCGGCGAGTTCCTGAGTTTCGAGGAAAAGACTGTGGTTCGGGACCAGTGGACCCGCATGCTTCAGTACTTTGGGGTGCCCCTCCGCTATGAGGGTCGTGGCGTAGAGCAGTTGAGCGAGTTTGAACGCCGCCTGCTTATGGCCCAGGGCAAGAAGGTGGAACGGACCCAGTTTACCGAGCAGTCCGAAACCAAGGTCCTTACTGGCCGTGACTACTACGTGGCCGGCGACTTTACCGAGGCTTGCGCCCTGATATTGCTTTCTACCGTAGGGGCCGTTCCCAAGGGGAACCGTATCCTCATCAAGAACGTGGAGCTGAACGCCAGCCGCACGGGTGCCATTACCTGCCTCAAGCGCATGGGGGCCAACATCGAGGTGGTGACCCGCCGTGAAAAGTTCGGCGATGTCTTTGGCGATATCGAAGTTTTCCCCGTAGATGCGGGCAAGCGTCTGCAGGGCCGCCGTTTTGGCGAAGACCTGATTGCCTCCAGTTTTGAGGAATACCCGCTTTTGGCGGTGGCGGCTTGCTTTGCCGAAGGGGAGACCATCTTGCGGCTGCCCAAGGAATTCCGTAAGTCCCAGAGGCCTGTCAATGAATTCCTGGCGTCGGAACTGCGCAAGACTGGCGTGGAAGTGGGCGTTTATGAAGATGGCCTGGTGGTTCGCGGGCTAGAAAACATCGTATTTGACGGTTCCTTTGACGGCGGAACCTGCCCCCAGGTGGGGCTCGCCTTGAACGTGCTTTCCTTGGCGTTGGACCTGCAGGAACCGGTAGGCCACCTGGAAGTGGTGGAAGATGCCTTCCCGGGAATCCTGAAAAAGCTTGCGGACGCCACGGTGGACGAGAACGTCGTGGAAGATGTTGGGGAGGCCTCGTGAAAAAGTCTTTCGAGAAAATCGGCATTGTAGGTTTCAAGGACAAGAGCGCTGACTTGGCCCTTGCCCTGGAACAGATTTCCGCATGGGCCAAGGCCCATTCCAAGGTTCAGTTTTTCGCGCTGGATTCCTTGAAGGGACTGGTGAAAAAGCCTATCCGCGTGGTGAAGGAATCGGGCCTCAAGAACATGGACCTGCTTTTGGCCATTGGCGGTGATGGCACCGTGCTTTCGGCGGCCCATATTGCCTTGGGGCATGGCATTCCCATATTGGGCGTGAACGCCGGACGTGTTGGCTTTTTGGCAGAGTCTCGCGTAGAGGGCCTTTCCAAGACTTTGGATGATTTGCTCAAGGGGGAGTTTTCTACTCGCGAGCGCATGATGATTGATGCCGCTGTCTACCGCGGCAAAAAGTGCCTGTTCAAGCAGACGGTGCTGAACGAGGTCCATATCCGCGCTCCCGCTCCCGACCGCATGGTAAACGTGAACGTGGTCTACAACGGCACCAACCTTACAGAATACTGGGCCGATTCCCTTTTGATTTCTACGCCTACGGGTTCTACCGCCTATAACCTGGCGGCAGGCGGACCCATTATCCACCCCTCCATGAATGCGGTGGTACTGACCCCGGTGGCTCCCAGCAGCCTTTCGGTGCGGCCCCTGGTGCTGTCTCTGACCCCCAAGAAACTCCAGATTGCATCGGCAGTGGAGCGGCCCCTGGACCTGGTGTTTGACGGGCGCGTTACCTGCCAGATGAACCCCGGCGACGAGGTGACCCTGACCGAGAGCAAGGCGGTGACCACCTTTATCCGCATGAGACACACAGGATTCGTGGGAGCACTTCGCGAAAAGCTGGGCTGGACAGGCAAACCCCGTTTGGCATAGGGCTTATACTATATTTTTAGAAACCAAGGAGTTTTTATGGCTGAAATCGGTACACCTCTAAGTTCTAGTGCAACCAAGGTCCTGTTCTGCGGAGCGGGGGAGTTGGGTAAGGAAGTTATCATCGAGATGATGCGTCTTGGCGTCGAAGTGATTGCCGTGGACCGCTACGCCAATGCTCCCGGTATGCAGGTGGCCCACCGCAGCCATGTAATCAACATGCTGGACGGTGTGGAACTGCGCCGCGTGATTGAACTGGAAAAGCCGGACTATATTGTCCCTGAAGTGGAAGCCATCGCCACCGACACGCTGGTGGAACTGGAGAAGGAAGGTTTCAACGTGATTCCTACCGCCAAGGCCACCAGACTCACCATGAACCGCGAAGGCATCCGCCGTTTGGCCGCCGAGGAATTGGGCCTCAAGACCAGCCCCTACCGCTTTGCCGACAACTTCGAAGATTTCAAGAAGGCCGTCAAGGAAATCGGTATTCCCTGCGTCATCAAGCCGGTGATGAGTTCTTCGGGCCACGGCCAGAGCGTCATCAAGACCGAGGCTGACATCGAGAATTCCTGGAACATTTCCCAGACGGGTGGCCGCACCGGTGCCGCCAGCCGCGTGATTGTGGAAGGCTTTGTGCCCTTCGACTACGAAATTACCCTGCTTACGGTCCGCCATGTGGCAGGCACCAGTTTCTTGGAACCCATCGGCCACCATCAGGTGGGCGGCGACTATCAGGAATCCTGGCAGCCCCAGCCCATGAAGCCTGAACTTTTGGAACAGGCCAAGGACATCGCCAAGAAGGTCACCGACGCTTTGGGCGGTCGCGGCATCTTTGGCGTGGAACTGTTTGTGTGCAAGGACCAGGTGTTGTTCAGCGAAGTGTCCCCGCGCCCCCACGACACTGGCATGGTGACCCTCATTTCTCAGGATTTGTCCGAGTTCGCCTTGCATGCCCGCGCCATCCTTGGACTGCCCATTCCCAACATCGCCTTCCACGGCCCCAGCGCCTCCAAGGCTATCGTGGTGGATGGCAACTCCGACCATGTGAAGTTCGGCGGCCTGGAAGAAGTCCTTGCGGAACCCGACACCGCCCTTCGCTTGTTCGGCAAGCCCGAACTCAAGGGCCACCGCCGTATGGGCGTACTGCTTGCCCGCCGTGGCACGGTGGAAGAAGCCAAGGCCCAGGTCATGGCCATGCGCGAAAAGGTGAAGGTGGAGCTCTAGTAGGCTTTTTATCCGCTTTTCTTTGAATTGCTCCCGAAAAACTGGCTTTTTCGGGGGCCTTTTTTGTATTTTTCGCCTATGAATTTTCATCCTTTTATAAAGTTGTTCCTCTGTGCGGGGCTGCTTTGTTCTGCGGCTTTTGCCCAGGAAACGGTGGAGTCCGTCCGTCGCCAGATCAAGGCGGTGGAGGCGGAAACTGCCCGTGAAAAGTCCATGCACGATACCGAAAAGAAACGCCACGCCGAGTTTGTGGAAGTGGGCCGCAAAAAGGTCCAGGCCCTGGCCTCCCAGAACAAGACCCTGAAGGCGGAAATCGACTCCCTGAAGGCGGAACTTTCCCACCTGGCAGAGACCCGCCAAAAGACGGCAGGTACGGTCCGCTGGTACGAGGGCCGCAAGGCCAAGTACAACGAGTCCCTGGCCAAGGTCATCGACTCCCTGGCGCCCGTGTTCGAATCCGATTTCCCCTACCGCAACGAAGAGACGGTGAAGAGCGTCCAGGAAATTGCAAACCAGCTCCACAAGGGGTTCATCGAGGCGGACGACGCCCTGAACCGCACCCTGGAGGTTTTCTACGACCGCATTCGCCTGGGCTACACTACCGAAGTCTACAAGGGTTTTTTGCAGGTGGACGCCCGCAGCGTTCCCGGCACCTACCTGCGTTACGGCGCAGTGGCTAGTGTGTTCGTGAGCAACGACGGCAACGACGTGCTGTGGCTTTCCCGTGAGGCCGACGGCTCCTACCGCTGGAACAACGTGTCCGACGACCTGGCCATGCGTACGGTCCTGAAGGACGTGATGAAGGTGGCCGAAGGCAAGACCGCCCCCCGCCTGGTGACCATCCCGGTCTCCCTTCCCAAGGAGGCTAAATGATGATTAGATCAAACGTCATCCTGAATCACGAGCCTCACGTCATCCTGAGCCACAAAGTGGCGAAGGATCCAGTCCCGAAGTTCTTCTTTGTATCTCTGTTCTCACTCCTTCTTTTGGCCGCCCCCGCCTCCTTCGCACAGCAGGGCGCCTCGGACATTGACGCCGTCAAGAAGCGTGCAGAACTGAACAGCGCCAAGGCCGACCTGGAAGAGGCCCGCAAAAAGCGGGACATGGCGGTGGCGGAACGCTGGAAGGACCGCGAAACCGCCAACCAGGAACGTGAACTCTTTAACGAGAAGTACCAGGAAAGCAAGGAAAAGGTGGACGCCCTGATGTCGGAACGGGCCCGCCTGTTCGAAGACGTACGTGTGGCCCGCGAAGACTTGGCCCAGGTCAAGTTGCAGGCGGAAAAGGCTCGCGCGGAATACCTGTCCCTGGCGGCAGGCCCCGAGCGTCTGGAAAACCTTTCCAAGTTCCAGGAACAAGGCGTGCCCTTCAAGGTGGCAGAACGGGTAGAGGCCCAGAACAAGGTGAAAAAGGAAATGGGTCTTTACCGCGACGACCCGCTGCGCATCGCCAAGTCTATTCTGGAAGTGGCCAAGGGCGAAATGGACTTTACCCGAGAAATCCAGCTGGAACAGGCGGAACTGATATTCGGTTCTGCGGTGGCCCAGGGCAGTCGCCTGCGTTTGGGCGGCCTTTATGCGGTGCAGGTGGCAGATGCCGCCGCTGACGTGCACGGCAACAGGCCTACGGCAATCATGCTTCCGGTGGCGGGCGAAAAGAAGCGGGTCTTCAGTTGGCAAGAGAACCTGACGCCCGAAACCAAGACTGAAGCCGCTACCGTCTTTGCTAAAGCCAAGGACTCCGCTTTTGTGATGGTGCCTGCGGACGTGCTGCTGAGTACGGAACTTTCTTCGGAACTGGCAAACCACCAGGAAACCACCTGGAAGGACGACCTGATGGAGTTCTTCAAGAACGGCGGAATTTTGATGTATCCCATCGTGACGCTGTTTGCGTTGGGACTCCTGATTGCCCTCTGGCGTGTGCTGTGGCTTCTGGTCGCAGGTTTCGGGGGACTCTCTACCCGCCGTACCTTGAAGGCTCTGAAGAAAGGTGATATTGAAACTGCCCGCACCCTGGCGGCCAAGTCCCATGGCAAGGTGGGCAAGGTCCTCAAGACGGTACTCTGCAAGAATTACGCTGGCCGCCAGGCCGCCGAAAAGGCCCTGGAAGAACTGTTCTCTGCCGAGGTTCCCAAACTGGAATCGGGCCATACCTGGATTTCCGTGTTTGCCGCTACCGCCCCGCTGCTGGGTCTGTTGGGTACGGTCATGGGCATGATTGAACTCTTTGACGTGATTACCATGCACGGGACCTCGGATCCCAAACTTTTGGCCGGCGGCATTTCCATCGCCTTGGTCACCACCGAGGCGGGCCTTATCGTGGCTATCCCGCTGCAACTGATTCATACTTTCCTGGTGAACCGCTCCGACGCCCTCCGTGGCCGTATGGAAAAGGCGGGTCTCGCCGTGCTGAACGCCCTTTGGATTGACCAGAAAGATTAAGGGAGAATAAGTTGCCCGTAGTGGATCAAAATTCCGTGCTGGAAGCGGCCATGGCCATCGTGTTTCGCGGTGGCTGGGTCCTTGCCCCCATATTCGTATTGGGGTGGTTCGGCTGGTTTTTGATGATCGAACGCTACTGCTACTACTTTATGCTCAAGGGCGGCAGCGTGAACGGCGTGCTGGGCGGCTTCTGGAAGAACCTGGAAAAGAAAGGGGAAGAGGTGGCCTTCAAAAAACTTTCCCGCCGCCCCTACGGTTATTTTTACGCATTGGCCTGCGATGTGCGGGATTATCGGGACCGTGGTCCCGTGGCGGTGCGGAATGCCATGGAACAAACCCGCCACCGCATTTCGGTAAACCTGTCCAAGTCCTTAAAGACCATTTCCACCTGTGCGGCCATCGCCCCCATGCTGGGCCTGCTGGGGACAGTTTCTGGCATGGTCCACACGTTTGAAACCATCCAACTTTTTGGCTTCGGAAACCCGGTGCTTTTGGCCGACGGTATCTCGGAGGCCCTCCTTACCACCCAGGCGGGGCTCTTGGTGGCTTTCCCCCTGATGCTGGCCTATAACTACTTGGCGGGTCGCGTGGAAGAGGTGGAAGAAAAGGCCTGGAGCGAGGCCTTGAAGTTTGAAAGTTTTGTTTTTGAGGGAACTTCTTCTGGCGTCATCCTGACACCACGAAGTGGTGGAAGGATCCAGGGCATGGATAATTCTGATTCTCGTGAAGACGACGAGGTAAAAAAATGAGTTTTATCAAAAAACGTTCGCAGGATTCGGGAAGGATCGACGTGTCCCCCATGCTGGACATGGTGTTCATCCTGCTCATCTTCTTTATCGTCACATCCACCTTCACCCGTGAAACCGGCGTGGACGTGACCAAACCCAAGGCCAGTTCCGCAAAGGACCTGGCCAAGGAAAGTATCCTTATCGGCGTGACACGCCAGGGCACCATCCATATCAACGAGACCCAGGTGAACCTGAGCACCCTGAATACGGTGCTGCGGCAGATGATGGCCGAAGCCCCCGACCGCCCGGTGATTATCGTGAGCGACCGTGACGCCCCCAACGGGGTGGTGGTGGACATCCTGGACGAATGTAACCTGGCCAAGGTCCGCAAGGTCTCCATTTCCGCGAATAAGGAGGAGTGATTATAGGTGTTTAGTGACAAATGTGTGATGTGTAATGACTAACGTATAATTACACATTCCACATCTCACACTTCACATTAGTGAACCATGCTTGATTTCCTCGTGAAATATTTCCGGTTCCCGGTGGCTTTCGTGCTCTCGTTTATCGTGAGCGCGGTGTTCTTCCTTGCCATTCCTGTGATCAACACCCTGTTCTTTGACAAGGGACAAAAGACAGAAAAGGAACTGGACACCGTTACGGAAGTGGAAGTGCTGGTCAGCGAGAAAAAGCCCGAAGTCAAGCAGAAGGTCATCCGCACCATCGTGAACCCCAATCCCTTCAAGATTTCTTCCAACATGGGAGTCTCCCGCAGCCAGAATTTCCAGATGGATTTGTCTTTGGCCCGTGGTGCCGCAGGCGATGGCGTGGCGGTGGGTACGGGCTCCATGGAGAACGTGGTTTACGAGGCAGGTGAAGTAGATGAACAGGCTCAGGTCTTGAAAGAAGTGCAGCCCAAGTTCCCCGAAAAGGCCAAGAAGCTGGGGCTTTCGGGCTACGTGAAGGTCTATATCGTTATCGACGTGTACGGGGACGTGGCCCAGGCAAGTATCATGAGCCAGGACCCGGCAGGCTACGGGTTTGATACCGAGGCCCTGAAGGCCGTAAGACAGTGGAAGTTCGCTCCCGCCAAGCTGGGGGGCTATCCTGTGGCGCAAAAGGCCACAAAGGAGTTCCGCTTTGTCAACTAGGCTCGCCTTCATTTTGTTCATTCTAGTCGCCCCGTTGCTGGCCGCCGAAGACTACTTCTTCAAGGCCAACGAACTCTATGATCAGGGCAAGTTCAAGGAGTCGGTGCCCCTGTACCGTGCCGCCATTGACGAGGGCCGTTACGAGCCTTTTGCCTGGTTCAACCTGGGGAATGCCATGGTGCAACTGGACCGCAAGCAGGTGGCCCTGGTGGCCTACAAGCGCACCGTGGAACTGCTGCCCAATTTCGAGAAGGCCTGGATGCTCATGGGCGACCTTTATTACCTGAACGGGGACGTGGGGCAGGCCATAGCCTCTTACAACCGCGCCATAGAACTGGGGGTGGAATCGGACCACGTGCATTTTGCCTTGGCGGAATGCTACCTGAAGGGTCGTGACTGGACCCTGGCCCAGAAGAACTTCGAGAGGGCCCTGCAATTGAACCCGGACCGCATGGACGCCTGGTACGGACTTGCCGAAGTCTACGAGAAGTTGGGCGACTACGAATACGCCATCAAGACCCTGCAAAACGCCCTCCAGATGACCGCGACGGCGGGGGCGGACGTGCATTTTACCATGGCCTATTATTACCGCAGCATGGATTCCACCCGGCAGTCCCTGAACGAGATGGAAAACGGAATCCTCATGGACCCGGAAAACGTTTCGGCTAGGCGCTATTTGGCCCAGATGTACGTGCAGAACAATTCCCCCTGGATGGCCATTTTTACCTTGGAAGAGGGGCTTCGCCACAAGAAGGGCAAGGGGGAACTGAACCTGGACTTGGGACAGATTTACTTTAGCCAGAACCGCTACGACGAGGCCTTTGAATGCTACATGAAGGCCTGGCTGGCGGGCAATTCCCAGGGCCGCATTGGCGCCGAGAACGTGGGCCACGTGTATTCCAACGCCGGCGACACCGAAAAGGCCGAAATCTTATACAAACGAATCCGGGAAAAGAAATAGCCCCCTTGTAAACTTCTGTTAGTGTGATGAAAATCGCAGTGTGATTTTCGTTACTTTAAATTTTTTGGGGCCTTATCTAACTTTGTGGTACAAAGGAACCCCCACCATGAAGGAACAGATCATGAAAGACCTCACCAACAACAAGTTCATGGCGAATTTCGTACTGGCCTTTTCCGGCGTATTTCTGGCCCTGGTATCTTACCTGGTGTAATTTTTTGCCTGCCGCGGGGCCAGTTTTCTATCTTTGCAGGCATGGCAAAGAAGAAAAAAGTTTTCAAGTCCGCGGCCCTCGCCCAGGCGAACCGCAGTAGGGAAGACCGCCTGCGGGAATCCCTAGTCCAGGTGGTGGGAGGCCAGAGCCGCCTTTTGAACCGCCCCGAGGACCTTTACGAGGCCATTGCGAACGGCCTTGACGATATCGAAAATTTCAAGAACCCCAAGGACCAGCTGGAACTGCTGGCTTGGACCCTCCGTTGCGATTTTTTGGCTTTTAAGGCCGATTCCGACGAAGAAAAGGCGTATTGGGACGACCTTTTCTACGATGCGGGCACTTTTTTTGTGGAGCTGGCCTCCCAATACAGCGAAAAAGACTATTTGGCGGACCTGGTCCACGATTTGGCGCTGCGCCACGTGGGGGGCGAGGGCCGCTCGGTAGTTTTCCTGAGTGTAGGGGAGTTCTTGCCAGCGGAGCGTGCCAAGGCCCTACTGGAAGAACTTATTGATGCCGTCACCGAGGTGGACCAGGGCAACCGGGAAGACATCCTGGACGCCATCTGCGACATGGCGGATTCCATCAAGGATGCGGCCATTTTTGCCAAGGCCGCCCTGCTGAAGGACCCCGACAAGAGCAATGCCACCCTCATAGATATTGCCAACGCCCAGTTTATGGCGGGGAATCTGGAATTGGCCAAGCAGTGGCTGGGCGATGTTCAAAACCCCGGTGCCGAAGACGAAGAGGCCTACCTGGATTTGCAAGCCGCCATTGCCGATCGGGAGGGCCGCAAGTCCGACTGTATCAAGACGGCCCATGTCCTGTACGAGAAGTTCCCGAAGGTGGTGAACTTGGGGCGGCTTTGCGCCTTTGTGCCGGCCCAAGAGGCCTCCAGCCTGTTGCAGGAATACGCTCGCTTCCGTAGCGGGAATGGCTTGGAAATGGATTTTATGCAGCTTTTGGTGAGCCTGAAGGCCTACACCGTGCTGGAAGAATATCTGGATATGTTCGAGAAGGAACTTACCGTGCAGGACGCCCAGGACCTGAACGAGATTTCCGCCGCCTTGGAAAAGGACGGCCAGAAGGCTCTTGCCCAGCGGATACGGGATTGGACCGTGGAAGAACCGGAAGATGCCGAGGCCTTCGATAACGCCGAAAAGTAAATAACTATATTCTTTTTTATGGACAAGTCTTCTACACGCAGCAAACTTCGGGACGAAGTATATACACAGATGATGTGCGCCCAGGCGCGCCTTTCCAAGGACCAAAACACCCAGATGGGGGCGGTGCTCGTCTCTGCCGAGGGTCGCGTTATCAGTACCGGCTACAACGGGGCCCCGGCGGGCTTTGATGACGAGACGGTGCCTTATACCCGCGAAAAGCAGTTGCTGGCCTATGACATCCTGGATGCGGATTCCGGCGAACTCCTGAGCCATCACGAGTTCGAGGCCAACAAGTATCCCTTCATGGTCCATGCGGAAATCAACGCCCTGCATTACGCTCGCGGCAAGGTGCCTCCCGGCTCCAAGCTCTACGTAATCGGGTTCCCCTGCGAACGCTGCGCCCTGGACGTTAGCCTTTCTGGCGTGGCCGAGGTGTTCGTGACCAAGGACGATTACGATCCGAAGTCCACCCTGAACAACAGCCGCGATACCGCCTACTACATGTTCGCCCAGGCGGGAATTATCGTGACCTTGTGTGGCAAGCGCCTGCGCCCTGTGGTTTCCAAGCCCAAGGGATAAACGTCAAGCTGGTTTGTTGCCGCCTCGCCCTGGCCTCCGCTACTTTTTATCCATGAGCCACCTGACGGCTTCGTCGATGGTGTTTACCCTTACGATTTCCATGCCGTGATTGCCCTCGGGCAGTTTTCCGCTGCCGGGAATCAGCGCCTGGTTCATTCCCAGCCGTTTGGCCTCTTTTAATCTCTGCTCCAGCAGGTGCACGCTGCGGATTTCGCCGGAAAGCCCCAGTTCCCCCATGGCGATAGTCTGCCGCGACAGGGGAATGCCCAGATGGTTGCTGGCAATGGCCAGGGCGAGGGCCAAGTCCGAGGAGGTGTCGTTGACCTTAATCCCTCCGGCGATACTCACGAACACGTCGGAAGCCCCGATGGATATGCCGCCGAATTTTTCCAGCAGGGCGAGGATGATGGTAAGCCGCTTGGGGTCGATTCCTGCGGCCACCCGCTGTGGTACCGCAAAACTGCTCTGGTTCACCAGCGCCTGGGTCTCGAAAAGCATGGCCCGGGAACCTTCCATAGTGCAGCACACCACGTTCCCCGGGGTAGGGGGAGTTCCCTGCTGCAAGAACACCAGACTGGGGTTCAAGACGGGAGTGAGCCCGTGGCCCGTCATTTCCAAGACGCCGATTTCGTCGGTGGCGCCAAAGCGGTTCTTGATAGTGCGGATAATGCGGTATTGATGGTTCCGGTCCCCTTCGAAGTAGACCACGGTATCTACCATGTGTTCCAAGATGCGGGGGCCTGCAATCTGGCCGTCTTTGGTGACATGGCCGATAAGCACGGTGATGCAGCCCGTGTTCTTGGCGAAAACCATTAGGTCCAGGGTGCATTCCCGCAGTTGGGTGGTGGAGCCCGGAGTCCCCGAAAGGTCCTGCTTGTAGACGGTCTGGATGGAGTCGATGACCAGAATCTGGGGCTTCTGCCTGTTGGCTTCTTCCAAAATCTTTTCTAGGCTGGTTTCGCACAGCAAGAGCATGTCGCTGCCGCTTACCCCCAGACGTTCGCTGCGGAGTTTGACCTGCACGGCGCTTTCTTCGCCGCTCACGTAAAGACTCTTGACTCCAGCGGCGTTCATTACCGCTAGGGAGGAAAGCACCAGGGTGGACTTGCCGATACCCGGGTCCCCGCCGATAAGGACCAGGGAACCGGGGGCAAAACCGCCTCCCAGCACCCGGTCCAGCTCGCTGTTGGCGGTGGAGAGCCTCTTGGTGTCTTCGGCGGCCACGTCTTTCAGCGCCACCACCTGGTGTACGGGCCCACCTAGCCCCCGGGAGGAGCGGACGCCCTCTGGCGTGATTTCGACGGAATGTTCCTTGAGCGTGCTCCAGGCTCCGCAAAAGGGGCACTTGCCCGCCCACTTGGGGCTGGTGTTGCCACATTCGGTGCAAAGGTACACGATTTCTTTTTTCGATTTGCTTTTAGATACTGCTACCATGTGCACTAATATAACTAAAATGCCGTGACAAAACGTGTCATTTTACAAAATAGTGTACAAAAAGGCAGCATTTGGCCAGGCTCTGCTGGGCCAGATTGTACTGCTGTGAACTTGCTGCGACGGTCAGGGCGGGCCGGATAGCGAAAAAACTACGGTTCCGCAGCGAATAAACAGCCTGGAAGGGGCTTACGAAACCCCAAAAGTTTGCTAGCCGAGGGCGCCTGTACAGAATAACCCGACAGAGCCTTTGGCCAAAAAAGTACCCGATTCTCCAAAAAATGCCGAGCCAAAACCCAAAAAGAATTATCTTTAAAGTGGGTTAGATGGGGATGAAAGGAGAAATGTATGGTGATGCGCAAAATTTTCACCCTTGCCGCGTTGTCTGCCGCAGTGACCGCTACCTCGGCCCTTGCCGCTGAACCCTATTCCGGTGCGGAACTTTATTCACATGGGTCTAATGGCCAGTTCAAGTACGGGCGCTTTGAAGCCCGTATGCAGATGGTTTCTTCTCCCGGAACGGTCAGTTCCATGTTCCTGTATTACGACAATTCCTATTTGGGCGGTGGTGAACCTTGGGAAGAGATAGATATTGAGGTTTTGGGCAAGGATGCAACAAAGTTCCAGTCCAATATCCTTTCGAACTCCAAGGAAAACCAGAATTCCAGCGAAGGCTTCCATACGGTTAACCCTGCAACCAATGCCGGTTACCATACCTACACCATTGTTTGGACCCCAGAATATGTTTCTTGGGAACTAGACGGAGTCGAGGTCCGTAGGGACGTCTCGGGTGTGAACAAGAGCAAGCAGGGCCTTGAACAAGTCAATACCCTGGTCCATGACGAAAGCCTCCGCTTTAACCTGTGGCTTTCGGGCTCTCCGGGTTGGACTGGCGACTATAACCAATGCTCCTTCCCGCAGTACCAGTACATCAACTGGATAAAGGTTTATAGCTATAACCCCCAGACCAAACAGTTCACCTTGAAATGGAAGGACAGCTTCGATACCTTCAATTCCTCCATTTGGGCTAAGGGCAACTGGGACATGGAAAAGGTGACCCACTCTACGTCCAATGTGAATATCGTGAATGGTTACCTGGTCCTTTCCCTTACCAGGGCCGGCCAGGAAGGTGCCCCGAGCTATGTTCCCCAGGACCCGAATCCGGAACTTTACGACCAGGATATTGGTGGCCCCGCCTCTAGCCAGAGTTCAAATCCGAGTTCCAGCCAGAGTTTCAATCCGGGTTCCTCGTCTAGCGCCTTTGGTCCTACCTACGGTAGTTCCGATTCCCAGAACCCCTATAATCCCGAAGCTCTTGTGGCTGGCGTGGAACACCCCTTCTCCCTGAGCATGCAGAAGGACGGCTTTACCGTGAACGGTGCCGTGGAAGGAGCCTCCTGGGTGGTCTATGACCTGAACGGCATGGTGCTTTTGAAGGGTTCCCTCCCTGGAAAGGCCAGTTCCCAGTTTGTATCTACCAGGAACTTGCCCCGTGGTGCCTACCTGCTCAAGGTTGGCCGGAACGGTTATTCCCAGAGTTTCCGCTTTGTGAAGCCCTAGCAGAATTTCCTTAACAAGGAGCTTGTCATGAATTTCTCTCGTCATGCCGGAGCAAAGGCTTCGGCTGCGTTGGCGGTGGCTGCCGTCGTGTGTGCCCAGGCTGCATCCATAGTGGTTCAAAAGGATTACCCTGAACAGCGGGTGGTGGGCTTTGGCGGTGCAAGCGTTTACTACCAGAGCTGGATAAAGCAACTTTCCGATGCGGATCAAAAAGCCCTTTTCGATACCGCTTTTACGGGGCTGAACATTTCCCTGCTTCGCGTGGGCAACTGGTACCAGGACGAAGACATTACAAAGGTGAAGGACGACATTGATATTGTCAAGGCGGCAAAGGATCGCCTGGGGGACCGCCTGAAGATTCAGATGTCCAGCTGGTCCGCCCCCGCAAACCTGAAACCCAGTAACAGCCTCAACGGTCAGGACGGTCATTCTAAGTCGGAGAAGACCTTGAAGAAGGCCAATGGGGATGCCTACGGTGCCTATGCCTACACGGACTTTGCCAACTGGTGGAAACGGAGTCTGGCGGCTTACAAGGCTGCGGGAATCGTTCCGGAATACATCTCCTTGCAGAACGAGCCGGACATGGAAGCAACCTACGAAGAGACCCTCTTTGAACCGACGGAAACTTCTGAAATCGCAGGCTACAAGGAAGCCTTGAACGCCGTCTACGACGCCGTGAAGGGCCAGACCAAGATTTTGGGCCCCGAGCCCTTGGGTATCGGTTACAGCAATTTTGAAAAGTATGCCCAGAAATGGGACGAAAGCAAACTTGACGGTTACTCTTACCACCTTTATCATGCGGGTGACGGGAACGACAATTCCGGCGACAACTACCTCAATCCCGAAAACTTCCGCAAGCCCATGAAGGCGATTGCCGATGTATACGGTCAGGGTAGCAAGCCCATCATTATGACGGAGTTCTGCCCGATGTTGGATGAACCCCGTGAAAAGGACATGATTGGCCTGGCTCGCATTATGCAAATCGGTTTTACCGATGGCCGTCTTTCCGGTTATATCGCCTGGCAGCTGTTCTGGGGTTACCACGCCCAGATGATTGGTGTTTGCCCGGGTGCGGGTTGGGATTTGGATGGTTCAGGCAAATACGTCTGCCAGAAGGCGGGCTTCACGATTTTCCCTGAATACCATGCCATGCGCCACTTCTCCAAGTTCGTGAGTCCGGGCTGGTTAGTGGTCCCCACCATGTTGTTGGATGATGATGCCGACAACTTGTCCGCTGTGGCTTTCCGCAGTGAAAACAGCATGGATTCTGTGACGGTGGTGGTCATTAACGGAGGATCTTCGGCGGTGGATATGGAAGCTCCTACTATCCAGTACGATCAAGTGCTTGTTATGGGAGCCAGCGAAGAAATTTGGACCCTCACTACGGCATTCCAGTCTGTAGAAAATGGTGACAAGAGCAAGGACCTTGAAGTTGCAGAGGCTTATAGCCTCCCTGCAAACTCCATCACGACTTTTGTCTACAAGTGCATAGGGAAATCCGCTATTCCGCTGGCCGCCGATATTCGCGGTTTGGGAGTTTCCCTTTCGGGTCGCATTCTGACGGTGGAGACCTCTGCAACGCTGCAGCTCTTTGACATGCAGGGCCGCCCCGTCTACCAGGCTCATGACGTGTCGGGAACGGTTTCCCTTGCCAACTTGGCCACGGGCTCTTACGTTTTGCGGGTCAAGGACGGTAATTCCTGGAAGGTGCAGCGGATCCAGCTGCGGTAACGTGTAGCAAAAAACAGTCTGCGCCTTACTGCCAGCTGTTCAGGAATCCCATTCCCAAGGTGAACTTGATGCGGGTGGGGTCCGCGGACTTGGGTAGCAAAGGCAAATCGATGGGAGTGAGCCTGAAGCCGCTCCCGTCTTCTTCTCCGATAGGATCCAGCGCCCTGGCGAAGGTGAGGGTCAGGTCCACGGGAATGCTGTAGAATAGCTTGTTGGACATTCTGAAGCTGAGGCCTACGGAACGGTCCCAGAAACCGTGCTTGGTGAATTTGTCGGATTCGTTCCATTTGCCGTTCCAGGCTGCACCCGCCTGGGCAAAGAGGTCTATGTAGAAGTCCCTGATGGCAAAAATCCAGAAGGAGTGGCGCCAGTCCTCATAGATGGGGAACAGGTAGTGCAGTTCCGCGATGGCGTTCCTGGTGCCCGACCTGGTGTAGTTCTCGGAGTTACGCAGGTAGGGATAGCCTTCCAGGAATATGGGGCTAAAGTAGTAGGAGTCCAGGGTGTCTTCCTTGGCGTCGGTGTTCCAGTTGAAAATGCCACTTAACTTGCCGCCTGCTGCAAGTCTTGCTCCCGTAAGGGGACTCTGGACGCTTCCGTAAAGGTTGATTCCCATCTGGTGGATATTGAAATTCCTGTAGCGGGGTTTGACGGAACCGCTCTCGGTGACATAGAAACTTTCGGCGAAGGTTCCCGGCCTGTACAAGTCGCTGTTGGAGTACTGGTAGTAGAGCAGCAGCCCGTTGCCCTGCCCGTCAATGCTTGAACCCTCTTCGTCTCCGTGGTCGCCGTAGAGCCCAAGGGCGGCAAGGGCGCTAATACGTTTGTGGTAGGTCCAGGAGAAATCGTCTTCGTAAAGGTTGAAATCTGCCCAGTCGTAACCCAGCGCCACCTGCAAGGTGTCGATGGATTTAAAGATGCTGTAGCCCGCATTGCCTGCAATGGACTGCATGGAAATGGCGTAGTGGTTGTAACCGATGGAATCGTTGTGGATGCGCACATCCTCGTAGCGGACGGTGTCCTTGCTAGTGTAGTTGGCGTAACTGTAGGTGAGCCCCAGGTCCAGGGGGGTGCTCCTGTTGAGCCAACTGGCAAAGAATTCCTTTTCCTGTTCCGGGTTCAAACCGTCGGCGTTGATGTAGTCTATGCCTTTGCCTACTTCCAGCAGGAGTCCCAACTGGATGACGTTCTTTTTCAGGGGGTCGCTCAGTGCGGTGACGAGCCCGATTTTTGTCTTTAGTTCGCCTTCGCCGAACACCGTTAGGTCTGGGGCGTTCTCGTTAAAGCTGAGCAACGGAACGAACAACGGGATAAAGGGAATGGGGTGGTAGTCCTGTTCGGCGCCCGCAATTTCGCGGTTCTCCAGAGGGGTGAATTTCTTTTCGGGCCTTAGGGGGGTGCCGCGGAGCTGTATTTCGGCGGTTGCGTTTTTAGCCTGCGTGGAGTCTTGCACTGCTGACTGCGCCACCGCTTGTACCGCCACCTTCACCTTTATAGTGTCTCGGGCTTCCACCTGGAACACACTGTCCCTTTCGGCAACAACGGCCTCGGGTGTGCATGTGGAATCGTCGGGCGGGCATTCCCTCCAGAGGGTGTCGGGCACGGTAACGCTAGAGTCCCGCAGGGTCACTATAACGCTGTCGACGGTAACGCTGTCTTTGCTGGTGTCCCGGTAGGGCAGTTTATACAGGGAGAATCCATCCTGGTCGTATTCCGTGAAGTACAGCGTGTCCTGTGCCAGCACCGGGGTAAAGGCTCCGCCCGTCACGTTGGTGAGGGCGCGTTCCTTGCCTGTGGCCAGGTCCTTCTCTATCAGGTTGAAGATGCCGTTCCTGTTGCTGGCAAACACGATCTTGTTGTTTTCAATCCAGTTTCCGTCCCGCTCGTCAAACAGGGTGTCGCTTACCACCCTGAAGTTCTTGCCCTCGGAATCCACGACGGCCAAGCCCCGATGGACATCGTCAAAGAACCCGAACAGAATCAGCTTTCCGTCGGGACTCACCTTGGGGCTGTAGATGTTGTAGTACATGTATTTGGAGTCAGGAACGTAAAGGTCCACCGGGTCTTCTGCCGTCATCTCCTTGAAGTCCGCATTGAAGGGAACCTTGCTCAATATGAACCGGGTGGTGGAATTTTCCCTCCGGGCAAAGACCACGAAAGTCCCCTTGGGGTCGAAGGTGGGAAATATGGCGTCGGCAAGGTAGGTGAGGTTCGCCTGGTTCTTGTTGGTGTCGCTGACGGCAATGTCAAAGTGGGTACGGCCGTTCTTGTCCCGGTTCTGGAAGGTGACGTAGGCCAGAATGGGACCATGCTCGCTGTCTTCGAAAACATCTATGCCCTTGTCGAACCAGGGCTTCTTGGCCCGGAATCCCGTCTCTGCGTAGTCGCCAATCTCTATGGTGGAATCCGAGGCCTCTTGTTCCACGGTAATTTCCCCAACACCAACTCCTGCGACGGTATCGGTTTTTGTCTCCTTATTCGTCATGCTGAGCCCTGTTGAGGGCGAAGCATCCAGTCCCGAGTCCTGTTTTTGCGGGGTTTTATCCTCTGGCCTGGATCCTTCCTCCCTGCGGTCGTCAGGATGACGATTCTTGTCGGCACCCATAGGCATCTTGAACACCGCCCCGTCAAACCAGGGCCCACCAAAGTTGGAAACACCGTAAAGGTGCTTACCCGCTACCACGGGGTAGTCCTGCCAAAAGGCGTCGGTGGTCATCTTCTTTCCCTCTACGAGGGGACCCAGGGAATCCTTTTGTGCCTGGTAGTGTTCCGTGACCTCTTTTTTCCAGGCCTCGTACAAATCTTTTTCCGAAATGCCCAGAACCTTTTCCAGTGCACCCGAAAGGGTCACACGGTAGGGCTTGGAAAGTTCCTGCCAGATTTTAGGGATGGCGTCCTCTCCGTAGTGCTTGGCGATGTAGCGTACCATCGCAAAACCTTGGGTGTAGGGACCCAATTCTGCGTCCAGGGAATTGTCCGAGAACTCGTGCATGTATTCTAGGGAAAGCAGGTCGTCATTCAGGACAGCCGTACGGAGCAGCATGTCCCTGTGGGTGTCCCAGGAGTCAAACCCCATGCGGCTGGATTCGAACTGGGCCGTGCCTTCTGCAAACCACAGGGGCTGCAGCGTAAAGGGAACCATGGTGGCAAAGTCACTGACGATGCGTTCGTTGTAGTAGTCGGTATAGCTGACCTGGAACCCGTAAAGGTTGGGGGGCAGCTTGCTTCCGCTCTCGATACTTACTAGGTGGCTGAATTCGTGGGTCACCACGTCGGATACCCAACCGTGACTGCTGCGGATTTTGAAGTCCCAGTTGGTGAGCCACAGGTTAATGGAATTCTCGGCAGGGATGGCCGCGCCGTTGCTGTACAAGGCATTGTTCAGCACGGCGCTAATGCGGGGGAGGGGCTTGTTGTAGCGGTTTACCACAGTGTCGTACACCGCCTCGGCATAGGTCGCTACCGCGGAAGCCTGGTCCGTGTATTCGGCGGGGTAGATGAACTGGAAGTGCTCCGTGCCTGCGGTTTTCCACTGGATATGGCTTTGGTTGCCGTAGAACCCGGAGGCTACGGCAAATCCGCAAGACAACAGAATTGCGCCCAAAAATTTCATTGGGTACAATTTAGGAAATTCAGCCGCTAAAACCCAGTTTGCGGCTGTTTACGTCGGGTTTACTTCAGCTTGAACGCCTTGTCCAGGCCGTCCACCAGCTTCCCGTTCCTGATAACCTCGAATCCGCCGGTGTAACCCCAGTGGGTCCAGGGGACTTGCAGGGTGTCGCATATTTCACGCATGGCGGTCAGGTAGTTGAGACGGTCCTGTGCGGTGGATTTCAAGTTGTAGGCACCGAACTCGTTGATAATGATAGGCACCTTGTTCTTTACGGCCCAGGCCTTGGCGGTGTAAATCTGGTTCAGGATGGTTTCCTTGTTGCCGGTCTTGTAGTAGTTCAGCACGGCACTCTTGACCCAGCTGGCGGTAGAACTGGTGATTCCCAGTTCCGAGGAATATTCCGGCCATTTTTTCTTGTCATAGGGGAAGGGAATGTTCTTGATGCCTGCGGTCTCGCCCCAACTGGCGCCCTGGTGGGTGAACACGAAGGGTTCGTAGGAGTGGATGACATAGACGATGTTGTCATCGGCAAAGGGGGTGCGGCCGACCAGTTTGGTGATGGAGTACCATTCCACGTCGCCAAAGAGCAGTGTGTGTTTCTTGTCTACGGTACGGATGGAGTCAATGATTCCCTGGGCCGCCTTGGTCCACTGGTCCGCAGTGACTTTTCCACTGGTCATGTCGGGTTCGTTCAAGAGCTCGTAGAAAATGTCCTCGCGGTCGTTGCTGGCGTAGTGGCTTGCCACCGCCTTCCACATAAGGGCCATCATCACCTGGTAGCGCTCGTTGCTGGCAGAGGTGGCGTTGTAGCTGTTGTCGTATTCGTGGTAGTCGATGGTCAAGGACATGTTGTATTCCTTGGTCCATTCCACAAAGGAGTCCAGCACCATGAACAGGGTGTCGGAATTGATTTTCAGTTCGGTCTTTCCGGTGGCGTCCTTTACGAACTCGTCACGGTTGGTGGCGTACTTGTCCAGGTCGATGGGCAGGCGGATGGCCTTGAAACCGTTATCGGCCAGGATTTTCACGTCGTTTTTGCCTACCTTGAAGGTGCCGTCGAACTTGCGGTCTTCTTCCAGCCAGTTGGTAAAGCTCACGCCCTTGTTCAGGTACTTCATGGCCTTCTTCTGCAGGTCGGTGTCGATGGTTACCTTTTCCGCTGAAAGGTCGGGCAATGCCGGGATTACCGCGTCCTTGGGCACAATGTCGGGAACTTTTTCTTCGGCCTTCTTTTCAGGTTCTTTGTTTCCGGAATTGCCGTTTTCGGAGCCGCCATTGTTGGTGCTGCTGCCGTCGCCAATCAGGTAAATGTCGTCGATAAATACGGAGTCCTTGGAGTCCGAGCCCTTGACCTGGAAACTGACCTTGTTGAGGTGGGCTGCGTTAAAGGGCTTGGAGGCGCCCCAGCCTTCTTGCGCCAGTTCGCTGAACTTCACGGTGACGGTGGTCCATTCCCTGCTGGCGGGCATGTTTTTTGAGTATTGGTCGCTGTCCGTGATGTCCGATATTTCAATACGGACGTTGTGGGTACCGCCCTTGTAGCGGTAGGTCACGGCGGTGTAGGTGCCGTAATCTTCGCTTGCGGGCAAGTCTACACCCCAGCCCACGTACGGGTCGTACTCGTATCCGCCCTTTTTCAGGGTGTAACGGACATTGAAGGAGAATTTGCTGCCGTTGTCCGCGGCGGTTGGTGCCGGCTGCCCTTCTGCATTTTTGGTTATGGTTTCAATGGTGGATTCCGCGCCGCTGCCCGAATCGTCGTAGATGTACCAATAGTTGCCTAGGGGGCTTTGGTGGTCGCCGTCTTCAAAGTTGTCTACCAGGAACCCTGCAATTTCCGGGTTGCCGCCTTCGGAGGTGGAGTCGCCGGGAACCACCGACGGGTTCTCGCCGGAATCCGGTGCGGGTTCTGTCTTGACGCTGACGGAGTTGTCGCCTTCACAGGCGGTCAGGGCCATGGCCAGGAGTGTTGCGGGCAGGAGCAAAGTCTTTTTCGTGTTCATAGAAACCTCTTTGTTCCTAATATACATAAAGGATTACTTACCATTTGCTTTTTTCGGAACAACCTCCGTTTACCATAGGAACCGAAGCTTTAAAAAAATTTAACTTTGGTTCGTGGACTTCTTTTCCGAGACATACCACGGTTCTGTCAAGTATTCCCGGCAAGGGTCCGGGGATCCCGTTACCCTTCATTGGGAAAAGTCCGGTAATGGCGAGGACCCCTATGGCAGCGGGAAACGGTATTCCCCCAACGGGGTCAAGGCGGGCCAGCGTAAAAAAGCGGGTTCCCTGGAGTTGTCGGACCTGACCCAGTCCTCGTCCACCCTGCTGAACAAGCTGTTTTCCAAGCTCCAGGGCGATATTTCTACCGATTCCCTCCGGTCTGTGGGTATTTACGCCCTTATCCAGGGGCAGAGCGTCCCTGACGACCTTTACAAGTTTGACCCCGAAACCCAGGAGCTGGTGGCGTTCCCCTGGGAAAATGCCAAGATAAAGAAGACCCGCCTGGAAGCCCTGGTGCATGCCTTTGCCGACGGGAACTTTATAGAGGAGGCTCCCGTCACCCTGTTCTTTACCGCGGTTTTGGACCGTGCGGTATGGCGCTTTAAGGAGGCTGCCTACCGGGAGCTGGAATTGGATGTGGGTTCCTACGTGGGGCTGACCTCCATACTGGCTCGTTCTATAGGGGCCATGGCCATTCCTCTGGGCAGTTTTGTGGACGAAGAGGCTATTTACGGGCTTTCCCTTGCGGACGGGGAACTCCCCATGGCGGCGGTGGCGGTTATGCCCAAGGCCATGAAAAAGTACGAACTGGCGGCACAGTTTGCCTACTCCAGCAGGGGCGAACTCCCTACCTATGGCGGTGGCAAGTTGGGCGCCAAGGTGCAGGCCCGCTTTTTGCTGCAGCACAAGGCGGAATGCATTACGGACCTGTCCAAGTGCATCAAGGTTTACCGGGTGCAGAACCAGTCCTTTGACGGTGACGAATTTCCGCTGACGCCTTTGAAGTACCCCAACGAATATTTCTTCAGGGAATACGAATTCCTGGGTCCCGGTACTTTGGAACACAGGCCCTTTAAACCTTGGACCGCCTCCTTGGATGACTTTTCCACCATCCTCCGCTGGATGGAGATTTGCACCTTGAACGCCTTCGGCGCAGGACTCCTGAAAATCTGGGTGGCCTGCTTTGACGTGTCCCTGGTGTACCCCGGGATGTACCGTTACCAGCCTTCGAAAAAATCCCTGTACCTCCACGCCGGTGAACTGGACCGCCAAAAGTTCCAGCGGGCGCACCTGGAGGGGGAAAACACGGAGAACGCCTCTTTCGCGGTGTATTTCTCTGTGGATTTGAAGGATGCCTGCGGCATTATGGGGGACCGAGCCTACCGCAACCTGAACATGAATGCGGGTTACGCGGCGGAAATGCTTCGGGAGGCTGCCCGCTGCCTAGGGAAATACGCCCGCAAGGAACAGTTCTATTGCGAAGACGAAATCAAGAAGCTTTGCAAGATTCCCGAAAGCGAAACTCTGCTCTGCGAAGTGCTGGTAGGGCGGTAATTTCCCGCTAAAAAAATTCTAACAATACTGGTGCCACGATGGCGGTGAAAACGCCTGCAATCCCTATGGAAAGGCTGCTCATGGCGCCTTGCACTTCTCCCATTTCCAGCGCCCTGCTGGTGCCAAGCGCATGGCTTGCGGTACCGGTGGCCACCCCCTGCGCCACGGGGTTCTTGATGCGGAAGAACCGGCATACCAGCGGCGCGGTGACGGCGCCCGTAATGCCCGTGATGGTGATGGCGATAATGGTCACCGAGGGAATGCCCCCAATCTGCTCGGAAACTACGGAACCCATGGGGATGGTGATGGACTTGGGGAGCAGCGAAAGGGTCAGGACTTTTCCCAGGTTGAAAAGCTTCCCGCACAGGAGTACGCAGAATATGGAGGTCAGGCTCCCTACGGCGATTCCCGTGAGGATGGGGAACCAGAATCGTTTCAGTTTCTCGATTTGCCGGTACAGCGGGACTGCCAGGACTACGGTCACGGGCCCCAAGAAGAACGAGATGTAGTCGCCGCCCAGGTTGTAGGTCTCCAGGCTTATGCCCGTAGTGCAGAGGAACCCGATGATGAGCACGTTGGCAATCAGCAGTGGGTTCAACAGGGAATATTTCCATTTCCTCTGGATGGCAACGCCAATCTCGAAAGCCACCAGGGAGAGCAAAATGCCAAACAGGGGAGTGTTCATGGTTTGTCATCCCCCTTTTTGCGGCTAAGGATTTGTACGGTCCAACCGGTAGCAACCATAGTCACGATGGTAAGGACGATGCACAAGATGAGCAGCAGAGGCCATCTCTTTAATATTTCGTCACCGGCGGCCATGATGCCGATACTTGCGGGCAAAAAGAAAAAGGCGATGCGCTTCAGGAAAAAGTCGGAAACGTCCTTGATTTGTGCGGGCTTGATAATTTTCAGACAAAGTAACAAGAAGAGGAGGATCATGCCGATGATGTTCCCCGGCAGGGGAACGCCCACCGTGTTGTGCAAGAATTCGCCCACCAGACAGATGGCAAAAATGACGGCGATTTGTAGCAGGATTCTCATGGCGGCGGTAAATTTAGAAAAAGCCTCTTTTTTTTTGGAGCCCTTACTTGTTATGTGAAATCCCTTTTTTCCGTTTTTTCGCCCCTTTTGTATCATAGATTTTATAAAATTAACTTACAAACTTTAAAATAGAACAAAATTGCTCAATTTGTATCAAAATTTATTGCTTAAACTGGGAAAGTAAAGTAACTTTCCCAGTATGCGATCAGTAATTAGTTTTCAGGATTATCGGGAGTTCATGCGGCAATGGTTTGCCGAGAACAAACAGCGTCACAGCCTTACCTGGCGCGATTTTGCCCACCGTGCGGGGTATGTTTCGCCAGTGTTCCTTAAGTTGGTGAGCGAGGGTAAAAGTTCCTTGCGGGGCAGCGGCGTAGAACGAGTGTCTCAGGCTATGGGGCTGGAGGGATTCGAAAAGGCGTATTTTGCCTCTCTTGTGACTTTTAACCAGTCAAAACTGGGACCTGCCCGGAAAAAGGCATTTGACGAGATGCAGGCTTTGGCCCAGGCCCACAAGGTGAATGTTTTGGGCCGCAATGCCATGGGCTACTACGAATCCTGGAAAAATCCGGTACTTCGGGAATTGGTGCCCCACGTGCCGGGAATGTTCCCCAAGAAGGTGGCGGATTGCTGCCTGCCCAAATTGACTGCCGCCGAGGTAAAAGAATCGCTTCGATACTTGGAAGAATTGGGACTCCTGGTAAAAAACAGGGATGGCTCTTACAGACAATCGGATAAGTCCATTTCTACGGGAGAAATGAGTTTTGTACCGTTGACCATTCAGCAGATGCATTTGCAGATGGGAAACTTTGCCCTTGATGCCATCAAGAACTTGCCCCTTTCGGAAAGGAATGTTTCAGGGATTACTATGGGGCTTACCCAAAAGGCTTACAAAAAAATTGTAGAAGAACTTGCAGAATTCCGGAAGAAAATCGTGGCCATCGCTTCTGAAGAAGATGGAATGGATCGGGTTTACCGCTTGAACTTGCAACTTTTCCCCCTGACCAAAAATATACAGGAGATTCAAAATGCGTAAATTAGATGAAAAGATGTTTTTCCTTCTTGCGGCTTTGTTCGCACTCCTGTGTGTTGGCTGCGGCGGCGACAAGCATGCCGGCGGTACTAGCGAAGAGACCCAGATTATAGCCATAGAGGACAAGACCGTGGCGGGAGTTTCCCAGAAGGGTCCATTCCTCAAGAGTTCCAGCATTACCGTACAGGAATTGGATGGAGAGGCTCTGATAGAATCTGGAAAACTCCGCCAGACGGGAAAGAGCTTCAAGGGAAAAATTTCCAATGACAAGGGTGAGTATTCTGTAAAGGATATTTCTCTCATTTCCCAGTTTGCCTTGCTGGAAGTTGAAGGGTTCTACCGTAATGAGGTGACTGGCGACGTGTCCAATAGTCAAATCACCTTGAATGCCCTGGTGGACCTTTCCGAACGGGAAAAGGCGAACATCAACTTGTTGACTCATTTGGAATACGAACGCGTTATCATGCTGATTGGGAATGGTACAGATCTTTCCGAAGCGAAAAAGAATGCCGAGGCGGAGGTCTTTGAGGCCTTTGGCATCAAGGTGGATAATGCCACTGCAGAAGACTTGAACATCTTTGCCAACGGTGACGATAATGCGGCGCTCCTTGCCATAAGCGTTCTGCTGCAGGGAAACCTGACGGAAGGCAAACTTTCCGACCGTTTGGCGGGCTTTGCAAGCGATATTGAAAAGGACGGTACGTGGGAAGACGAAAATACAAAGACGGCCATTGCAGACTGGGCCAGCACCGCCGACCTTGCGACCATTCGTGCCAACATCCGGTCTTGGGAATTGGGCGACGATGTCCCCGCCTTTGAAAAGTTCTTCAAGCGGTTCTGGTGGAACAACTTTAAGTTGGGAGAATGTGACGACGAAACGGTGGGAGTTACCCGTAAAAACAAGAACGAGTTGAGTGCCACCTATGGAGAGGACTATTCCTGTGCCGCCAAGGAATGGAAGCGCGTTTCAAAGTCGAAAGACTCTACCGCAACTGAATTTGACTACGGAACTTTGACCGATTCCCGCGATTCCAGGACCTACAAGACAATCAAGATTGGAAGTCAGCAATGGATGGCCGAAAACCTGAACTATGCTTACAAGGCGAGTGGAACTATTTATGGGAATTCCTGCTATGGCGGCGATTCGGACAATTGCATCAAGTATGGCAGGCTCTATACATGGGGCGCTGTCATGGATTCCGTCAAGACGGGCTGTGGCATAGACCATGCTTTTGATCATGGTGAAAATCAGGAGTGCGGAGAATTGAGTGCGAAGGTCAAGAAGGGCGAACATGTCCAGGGAATATGCCCCGACGGTTGGCATTTACCAAATCACGAAGAAATCATCGCTTTGGTCACTTATGTGAATTCCGTTACGGGATATTCTCCGTTGAAGGCGATGGTTGCCGCAAAGGTGGATTCCATCAAGGTTGAAGAAGATTCTCCTTTTAAGGCTTTGAAGGCAAAGGACAGTTGGAACAGAGTGGGTTCCGATGTTGTCGGGTTCTCGGCTCTTGCGGCAGGAAAATGCAAGGAGTCTACCATGGCCTGTGACGGTGATGGTAATGCAACCGGATTTTGGATGGCGGGTTGGGATGATGTTCCCTCTGAGGATCCCAGTGGTGAAATGAGCTCGTATTATCCTGGAGAATATGCTGGTTTGGTGACTGCTTTTAGGACAAAGGTGTTTTCGCTTGTCGAGGATTATGCTCAATGGGCTTGGGCAAGTGAACCGCCTGCGGATTTGGAATTTTCGGTCCGTTGTGTCAAGGACTAGAATCCTTTAGAATGTCAAATAATAGCCTGCATGCGAATGCGTGCAGGCTTGATGATTCTCTGGCAAAGCAGCAAGAAGCGGCTTCTCATGATGTTTTTTTTGCTAGAACAGCGTAATCCCCAATGAAACGTAGGGCGCAAAGTAGGTGTCGAAGTCTAGCATGAATTCGTCGTCCTCTTTGTCTAAACCGGTATCTCTTTCAAAGTAGGTGTGGAAATACTCATGACTGTTGCGGAAGCCTCCTGACAGGAAAAATCCCTGCCAGGCACAACGTATGCCGGCTCCGTAAGCATAGCCGTACAACACAGGAGAAAGGAACTTTGTGTCATCGGCAAAAAAGGTCTTCCCGAAAATGACTCCACCGAATACGTAGGGCTTGAACATGAGCTGGTGCCGGTAGCTATAGACAAGAGGCAACGACAGGTCAAAGCCGAATTGGAACAAGGCGGTGTGTATCTGGTGCCGTCCATCGATGTCATCCTCGTCATAGGCCGGGTCAAAAAAATCGTCCTCCGTCAGGGCTTTGTAGTCGGCAAGGACTTCATCCCGATTCCTAGGATGGTGGCTTACTCCCAGATACTGGTAGCCTGCCATCAGGTATATGTCGAACCATTCGGTAAGGGGCATGCTTCCCGAGGCTCCGTAGACATAGGAATTGTCAATGGAAATATCGTATTTCTGGCCATGAATCTTGTAGGAGTAGGTAACATTCTTCATCTTGATGTTGCCGAATTCCACGTATGGGCCAAAGGAACCCCGGTCTTCGTATTTCAGGTGCTCATTGTCGTTAGATGCCGCCATGGTGGAATCCATAGCAGGAGTGTCAGCCAAGGAAAAACCGGTGACCAGCAGAAGGAGGGAAAGGATTCTTTTCTTCATAGAATAAAATATAGTAGGATATTTTTTTGTTTCTATATTTCAAATTATGAAAGTAGTCTTTATGGGAACGCCGGAATTTGCGGCTCATTTCTTGGAACACCTTGTTGCATCCGACAACGAAGTCCTGGCTGTTGTTACACAGCCCGACAGACCTGCGGGTCGGGGTCGCGTACTTACGCCTCCGCCGGTAAAGGAGGCCGCGTTGCGTCACGGTCTGCCCGTTTTGCAGCCGGTGGACCTCAAGGCCCCGGAATTCGAGGCGGACTTGCGCAAGTATGATGCGGATTTGTTTGTGGTGGTGGCCTATTCCATTCTGCCCAAGAACATATTGGCGGTAGCCAAGTTCGGCGCCGTGAATGTGCATGGAAGCCTTTTGCCCAAGTACCGTGGGGCGGCCCCGGTACAGCGGGCCATTGCCGATGGCCTCAAGGAGACGGGCGTTACCGTTTTCCGTTTGGACGAAAAGATGGACCACGGCCCCATTCTGGCACAGCGTACGGTGGAAATTGGCCATCAAGACACTACGGCAAGCCTGCTGGAAAAGATGGTGGCCCCCGGCTGCGAGGCCCTAGACGATGCCATAAGCCAACTGAAGGAAGGCCACGAAAAGGACTTGACCCAGGACCATGCCCAGGCCTCGGGTGCCCCGAAGTTGAAAAAGGAAGAAGGCCTTATAGATTTTAATTTGCCTGCCACCGTAATCCACAACAGGATTCGGGCTTTTAACCCGTGGCCGGGGGGCTACGGAAAGCTGGGCGGCCGCATGGTGTACCTGCGCAAGACCGACACTCCCGAGAACGGCCCTAAGCTTGCCCCTGGCACCGTGGAATTCAAGGACAACCGCCTTTTCGTGGGCACGGGCGAGGGCTTGCTGGAAGTCATAGAAATCCAGGCCGAAGGTAAGAAACCCATGCCGGTAGCCGACTTTATGCGGGGAATCCAGAACCGCGAAGGACTTTGTTTTTGCTAGACCAGTCCCTGATAGAGCGCATGGATGCGTATCGGGTCCTTTTGCTGTGGCAAAAGGAAGGGACCTTTATTAAGGAAAGCGGGCTTTCTCCTTTTGCCATGGAACTTGCGTTGGGCGTGTGCCGCAGACACTTGTACCTGCAATATTTTATCAAGAGTTTAGTTAAAAAGAAACCCTCCTTGGAAGTCTACACTATTCTTGAAATGGGACTATTCCAGATGTTCTTTATGGACGTGCCGGACCATGCCGCCGTTTCGACCTCTGTAGAACTCGCCAAGGCGGCGAACCTTGGCGAAGGTTCCGCGCGGCTGGTGAATGCGGTGCTTCACGCCGCGCGTAGGTCCGGCACGCCGGCACTCCCACCCCAAAAGGTGCGTCGGGTCTCCATCGAGAATTCCGTGCCCGAGTGGCTGGTGCGCCGCTGGTTTGATATGTATGGCAGCGAGCGTGCCGAGGCACTGGCCAAGGTGACCTTGGAAAGACCCACGGAATGGCTGCGGGTAAACCTGCAAAAGGTGGCGGCTCCCGTGCTGGCCCAGAAACTGGGGCTTACAGGGGCAAGTATTCTTTATGACCGCTACATCCAAGTGCCCGAGGGTGTCAAACTCAAGACCATTTTGGAATCGGATGCCTTTGCCGCAGGGGAATTCAGCCTGCAGAACCCTGCCGCCTTTGCGGTGGTAAAACTGCTGGATTTAAAGCCGAACCTTAAGGTATGGGACGCTTGTGCTGCTCCCGGCGGCAAGTCTGCGCTGATGGCTGAGATGGAACCTTCTCTGGAAATCCTTGCCAGCGATGCCTCTGAGTCCCGTGTGGAGAAAATGCAGGATCTGGTGCAGCGTCTGGGACTCTCCAAAGTGAAGACGGCGTGCATCGATGTGCTGGACGGTACCTTGGGCCTGGATGCTTCGGCTAAATTTGATCGTATCCTTTTGGATGTGCCCTGCAGCAACATGGGCGTCGTAGCCCGCCGTCCCGAATCGGTGTACCGTTTGACTCCCGAATCCATCAAGGAACTGGCGGAATTGCAGTACCGCTTGCTGGAAGCGGCAACCACTCGCCTTGCTCCCGAAGGCATTCTTGTTTATGCCACTTGCAGCCCTGATCCGGAAGAAACCACCAAGGTGGTGGCCCGTTTTGTCAAGGAACACCCGGAATTCGAAAAATCGGGTTCCCCGTTGTTTGCCGCCGAGGAAGACTCCCGGTTAGATGGATTTTTTGCACAGGCTTTGCGTAGGAAATTGTAAGAATGGACAAGCTCTTTCGCATAGTATCATTTATTTGTATCATGGCCGTTGCGGCCCTTGCACAGGCTTCGCCTGAATTGGCAAAAGCCTTGCCGGATTCTACGGTATCTCTTGAAGATGTGTCTTTCTCCCATATTTACGTGTTCATCGAGGGTGGGAAAAAGCATCCTGTTGGCGATTTGGCGGATGCGGTGGACAACTCCTTCTATATGGGCCTTGGTTTCCGTTATACCTATTGGGAAAATTTTGACGGGATAATCCTTTTCCAGTATTCCTATTTTGAGCCCCATTTTGATGTTCCTCGGATTAACGGTGTTCACGAGGTTAGCGGAAAATTGGGGCTAGATTATCGTTGGAACATGATTGCCCCCATTGTGTTTGGGGCGGGATTCCTTTGCAATTGGACCCGTGCCGATTATGATGGCGACAAGAAGGCCTTTGACTTTAACAATGATTATGGGGCGACCTTGACCGACAACGAGACGGAATTTGGGTGGTTCGCTCGCCTAAACTTGCCCGTTTTTACCTACGGCAATTATCGTGCGGGTATGAACGTGTCTTGGGAACAGCTTTGGACCTTGCCTGAACGTTCCAATATGCTGGTCGTTGGCCTTTATGTGGAAAGGAGGATTTGGTAATGTTCTCCTTTGCAAATAAGATGGCCTTTAGAGCTGTGGCATTTTCCTTGTTCTTTGCGGTAGTGACCTTTGCCTCCGTAGATGCAGAAATGGAAGGCATGGAGGTGGATCAACGGGACGATGGTACTTTCCTTGTTGGTAGTCCCACCTTCTATTTTGACCGTATTTTGGGTGCAGGGGGAATGCATTCCGAAAGTGAATTGTGGAGCCCGGCCAAACTGCGGCAAAGGCTGCTGTTTAACCGGATGTCGCTATTGCCTAGTTGGGATGTCCACGAACCCTCCATCTGGATGAAAACGGGAAATGAATTGGGGGACATGATTTATCAGGACTTTATCACGTCGGATAATCGCCCCAGTAACAGGACTCCCATATTGGAAGGGGGCTTCCGTACCCCAGGTTTCAAGGGCTTTTGGGTCACGGGCAGGGCTTTCCAGGACGACCATTTTTCTACGGCCAACATGAAGGCGAGGAAAAAATGGGTTAGTGACGAGTTTGCCATTTTTGGGGAAAACTACCCCTTGTTCAGCACGCTTTATGCAGGTGGCGGATATAGCAATGGTACTGTCAATGTTTCTGCTTTGGCAGGTGAGGAATACTTGTGGCTATTTTCGGAAAGTTCCCGCTGGATTCCGGTGCACTACAAGCCCCGTGTGGAGGCCCGTGCGGACATTGAAAACTTGGGCGTGACGGTGGTTTACGAGGATGCGGAATACCAGAACAAGTCCAAGAAGGAGGCGGGGGAACGCAAGGAATGGAACGGCTCCCTCCGCTACCGCTGTGGCGCCGTTTGCCGTAAGGGCGTTCTACAACTTTCTGCAGGCTTGGCCTTCCGCATGGTGGACGACGACGGCACCGTATACACGGAACTGGATGACGATAGGGTTTTATTGCCGTTTATGGAGCTGCGGGTAGAGCCTGCAAAGCGTCTTTTTGCCGAGGCCATGTTCGCTATAAACGATAGGGATTGGCTGGTGCAAGACAGCGTGGAATTCCGCCCGGCCACCCCAAAGAATTCTGGCGTGATGCTTGGCGTCAAGAATATTTCGGGTACGCGGCTGAACCCGCTGGCGGACAACCTCGAGTTTTTCGATGGCGACACCATTTCCCTTACGGCCAAGGGCCAGATGAACTTGGTGCAGGGCTATACCGCCTTCGCCGATACCGTCGGCAACGTGGGTCTGGGTGGCCGGGGCAGTTTCTGGGCGGAACATGGTGCAGAAACCTTCGCCGTAAAGGAATTTGTGGAAGACGAGAATATGGTTTACCGCCATGGCGATGTTACCCGCATCAATTCCTGGATAAGGGGAGTCACCGGAGAACTGTGGATTAGCACTTGGTATGGGAACATGTTCGCTTTTACGGCATTGGGCGGGTTTGAGCGTGTGGACGGCAATGACGACCGCTTCGAAGTGACTCCCGTGGAATTCTTTACCTCTTTCACGGCGGATTGGCTTTTGCACAAGTCCTTTAGGCTTTCCCATTCCCTGCGTTACCGGAGTGATGCCCGGTGGAACTTGCGTTCTGCGGACCCGCTGGTGGTCAAGGGCGACTGGTATTGGGACGCCACCTTTGAGCAGCAGTTCCCCAAGTACGGATTATTCCTGACAGGAACCCTGCTGCATGTGCTGGGAGACGAGGTGATAGAGACTCCCAACGGTGCAGAAAATCGCCTACGCTTTGTCTGTCAAGTCAAAAAGACGTTTTAAATCTGGACAAATAGCGTCATGCTGAATGCGAAGCATGAAGCATCCAGTCCCGAGTCCTGATTATTGCATTATGCGGAAAGGACGTGCTCTAGCGCTTTTAAGCTGAAACTGTTGGCGAAAAATTCCTTCGCTTTTTCTAGCGCAACCCACTGGATGTCTTGTACCGTGCGTTTGGGAGCTTTTGTACTGAGCAAAACGTGCAGCACACGGCATTCCATTTTGTGGACGGTAATTCCATGCTTGAAACTTCCGCATTTTTGTACGCTTGTTATGCTGTCGGGGTTCATGTATTTTTCCATTTCGGGAGCAAATCCCACGGGAGCGTTCCTGGCGGATTCAAAATGGGGTAGGGCGAACTGATTCTTAAAAAACTTTTGCCCGCCATGGACTGCAAGAACTTTGTGGTCTGAGCTTTCCACCACAAGTACAGTTCCGTACCAGTCCTTTTGCAGGTGCTTTTTAGCGGGTGGAAATTCCGCTACACGGTTTTCGCGGAACGCCTGACAGCCGTCTCGTAGTGGGCAATAGCTGCATTCGGGATTCCTGATTTTACAAACGGTACGGCCCAGCTCCATCAGGGCTTCGTTGTGCATGTAGGCTTTGGGGCTGTCCGCAACACTCCGGGCGTAATCCCAATACACTTCCGCAGGCGATTTTTTTTGGCTGGTCTTGTCCGTAGGCAAAAAATCCAAGGCATAGAACCGCGAAAAAATCCGCACCAGATTTCCGTCCAAAATCGCTTCCCGCTGGTGGTACGCTAGGCTAAGAATCGCCCCTGCGGTATAGGCCCCAATGCCGGGCAGTGCTTCCAGTTCTTTGCGACTGTCGGGCAACTTTTTTGCCGCAGCTTTGCCTTCGCAAACCGTCCTCGCCGCCTTCAAGATGTTTTTGGCCCTGCTGTAATACCCAAGCCCTTGCCAGTAACGGAATACTTCTTCTTCGTTGGCGGCGGCGAGGGTCTTTACGTCGGGAAACCGTTTCATCCACTTTGTAAAATAGTCGCGTACGGTCGCAACCTGAGTCTGCTGCAGCATGGTTTCGCTAATCCACACGGCGTATGGGTCCCGCGGTGTATCTAAATCGGCAGGGCGCCAGGGTAATTCTGCGGCGTTCTTCTTGAACCACTCGCGGAGTTTTTTTAGCGTTATGGCATCCATTATGGGCAACTGCCGTATGTTCCTACGGAAGTTATTTCAAAAGGAATTGAGAGCGTTGAAGCGGATTTCCAGTAGATTTTAATGGCTGCAACCTGAGATAAATATTCATCTCGACCAAGGGAAATTTGGCCTTCCTTTTGTTCCTGTAAGAAATCATTCCAGCTAATTTTTGCAGAAGTCGATATCGGTTCTAAATAAGCCACAAATGGAGCAACCTTTTCACCTTGCTGGTGGACAAGTTCCACTATTGTCTCAGAAGAGATTTTGCCCGTCATGCAGAATCCTTTCCAAGAGGAAATGTCAGCTCCATCGCGTTTCTCATTGACTAGGTTAAAATAAAGTCCGGCGTAGGGAGTGCTATATAGGGAATTATCAAGGTATACGTTTCCGCAGAGCCCCGCACATTTTTCAGTGCCCTCATACACGTTGATTACCGATATTCCGCCCTTTTCGTAGTCTCCAAAATCAATCCAAATTCCAGATGTTTTGTTGCCGTCGTCAAAACCGGTGTTCACGGTCTTGTCGTGGTCATGGCCGCACCAAAGGTCTCCGCACAAGGGGTTTGATGTTTTTGTAGACGAAGAACTATAGCCTTTTGAGTCGCTGCTTCCGTAGAAATCGGTTCCATTTCCGTTTCCGCTATTGTTTGCACGGTAGTCGCTGCAATTGGATAGTTCCGGATGGGGTTGCCAGATTCCTGGTTCTTCGCAAACAAAGATGACGTGGTAGGCTTCCTCGTATAGGGTCCTGCCAATTGTTTCGGAGTTGCAGTCAAAGTCTCCCATAATGCCGTGGTTGTCGCAGTCTTCAGGAATGGTGGTCCATATGTTGTCAGGATCGGCATAATCGGGGTCATGGTGTTCGTCACGGCCATCTTCTCCACCCTCCTCGTCGCAACTTCCGGCAAAACATTCCAGTGCGGAAATATCGTTCTCTGCACCACCGCACCCACCGAGCGTTAAAGAACACAGCAGGGCCAGGCAGGCTGTGCATCCCGTAAAGAATTTCAGGTTGTTTGTATTCATGGGTTACCTCTCTATTCTTTTTAGAATGCGAAGAATATGCCTATGCGGGGCACAATGCTCAAACCGGTTGTATTGTACAAGAAAAACCTAATGTCGTCGTGGTCGCTAAAGGCATCTAGTTCGTTCATTTCATCTGGATAGTTTGAATACTGAGCCGATGTCATTCCTTTTACACCTTCTTTAAGCCCATCGGGGACCTCGGAACTGGACATCAATGCGCCCACGCCAATCATGTTGGTGGTAATGTCGACCCCAGCCAACACGCCAAAGTTGCTGGTGAACTGGTAGCCTATGACCAAATCGCCTCCAAGTTCCAGATCCAAATTGTGTGCGGTCCATTTCAGTTCAAGATTGGTTTTGGCCACTTCGTCTGGCATGCCAAGGCCTTGGAACATCTTGTAGTCGCCGATCTTCTTTTGGAATACGGCCTTTTGCATCTTGTAGTCAAAGACGAATATAACATGGAGAGCCAATATGAACCGATCGGAAAGTGGGGATACGCCAAAGCCGAACTTGAAGTTGGCGTCAAGTCCGCTGAAATCAATATCTTTTTTTCCGCCTCCATCCCATTCGCTCATGATGTAGTTAATGCCAAGGCCCACCACCGAGGAATACAGGCTCTTTTCTACGCGGATGCGGTTCCAGTTAATGCCAAACCCAAAGTGGCTGGCGTCCACGTCGTAGTCGGGGCTTTTTAGGCCATAGGTCTCGGACTGGATGGGAATGGAAAAGTTGAAGCTTTGCAGGCTCTTGTAGTCCTTTTCCTTCTCTTCTTTTTTAGCTGTGCTGTCTGCTTCTCTGCAGCAACACCCTGCATTGGCATTCTCCGAAGGAGGGGCGTAACCGAAATAGCCGTAGAATCCCTCAGGCGGTTTTCCGTAACCCTGCACGTACGTCTGTTGGGGTGGCTCGTAAGCCGGGGCGGGTTCTATGTAGGGTTGCACTTGGTCACTGTCCGGTGCGGCGGCAGCCTGTTCGTCAACGGGAGCCTGTTCGCTAACGGGGGCCTGCTCGGCATAAACCGGCTGAGGCTCGGCAGCGGGTTGCTCCGCATATGCCGTCGGTTGTTCTGCATAAACAGGCTGCTGTTCGGCAGGTTGCTCCACGACGGCCGTAGGTTGCTCCGCGACGGCCTGTTCTTGTGCAACGGCGGAAACGCCAAACAAAGCCAAAAAAGCTATGGACAAACGGATAGGTGTTTTTCTAGACATAAAGGCTCCCCGTGCAGTTATATCTAGAATATATATAAATTAGAGCCCGTATGCTTCTTTTTTCAACTTTTTAAAGTATTCGAACTGGGCCTTGGTAGAGCTTTCCATGGTGTACTTCAGGCTGCGTTCGTGGGCCACTTCCCGCATTTTTGCATAGGTTTCCGGCTTTTCCAGGAATATGCGGCGGCAATCTTCCAGGGCGTTCAGCCAGGCGTCTTCGTCAATAGGCAAAATCCTGCCGGCCTCTTCGTCTAGCACAATGTCATGGGGCCCACCGTAGTTGCTTACCAGCGCGGGGGTTCCTGTGGACATGGCTTCCACCACCACGTTCCCGAAGGTGTCGGTGACGCTGGGGAACAAGAAGAAGTCGGAATCTGCATAGAGGCTGGCCAGGGCTTCGCCGCCCTGCTCGCCCGCAAAGTGCACACTGTTGTCGCCCTCAAAGGACTTCTTGATTTCTTCAAGATACCAACCGTAGCCTACATACATGAGTTCCACGTCACTATGCAGGGCGGCGAACTTTCTCCACACCTGGTTCAAGAACTCCAGGTTCTTTTCCTTGGAAATACGCCCGATAAAGGAGAAACGAACTTTGCGAGCGGCCTTTACGCCAGCGTTGTCGCCTTCTGCGGAACCATTGTACTGTTCCCATACGCCCTTGCCCCGCAGGTCGGTCGAGAACTTTTCCAGGGGGAGCCCTCGGGGCAGAATCTGCACCTGGTTCTCGGGAACTTTCAATTGCGATGTCAAGATTTTCGCGTAGTCCTTGCAGGGGCTGACCACGGGCCGTGCCATGTGGTAAAACACCTGCATCAGCCACAGCACGTAGTTGTACATCCACTTGGCCTTCACCAAAGTCTTGGTGTAGGTGGGCACGTCGGTACGGTAGTGGCTGAACACCTTGATGCCTGCCACCTTGGCGCAGAAACACACCAGCCAGGCACCGGGGCTCGGGGTCTCGAACTCAATCAGGTCCACGGGATAGCGCTTGAGGAGCCTGAGTACCGGGCCAATGCGGGGAATGGCCAGTTCGCTGTTGGCATACCCCAGTTGCTCCATGCTGAACATGCGGGGGAGCAGCAGGCAGTAGCCGTTTTCCACCACGCCGCAGGGGCGGGTGTTGAAGGCGTTTCCTGCAAGGAAGGCCTTCATGCCGTGGGCACGCATATAGGGAATCACGTTCCGCAGGTTGTTGGCAATTCCGTTGGTCTCGTCCAGGTTGTCGGAATAGAACAAAATGCGTACGTCGTCGGTGGGGCGGGACTTCCGTTCCTTTTTCAGGTAAAAACGGAGCTTCAAAAGGGCGGGAAAATTCAAGAACAAAGTGCCAAAAACCACCGGCGGGATCATGCAAGTCCGCAGGTTTCCGGGGGGCTGGTGCCTAAAGCCGAACATCTTCTTGAACGTGCTGGTAACGGTACGCCCAAAAATCTGGGGACGGCTGTCCAGGTTGTCGTTTGGCTTAAGCTTTGTTGAATTTGACGCAGTCGTCATACTTCACTCCTGTTCCACCGAAAAGGTCCAGTGCCGATCCGATGGTAAGGTCTATTTTTCCGTTAGAAATCTGTTTGCAGTGCTCCAGGTCCGCAAGGGTTCGCGCCCCACCCGCATAGGTGCAGGGAATGGGGCTGTGTTCGGCCAGGAGCATAATGAGCTCGTCGTCCATGCCTTGCTGCTTGCCCTCTACGTCGGCGGCATGGATCAAGAATTCGTCGCAGTAGCGGGAAAGGTCTTTTAGCGTCTGGGCGTTTACCTGAATGTCAATAAGGGTCTGCCAGCGGTTGGTGGCGATTTTCCAGCCTTTGTCGACCCGCTTGCAGCTCAAGTCCAGCACTAGGTGCTCTTTGCCCACGGTTTTGGAGAGGCGCTCCAGGCGTTCCCGGTCCAGCTTGCCGTCGGGGAATATCCAGCTGGTCACAACCACGTGGCTCGCTCCCGCATCAATGTATTCCCGGGCGTTATCCGCGGTAATGCCGCCGCCTACCTGCAGTCCGCCAGGGTATGCCGCCAGAGCTTCTTTGGCGGCGGCTTCGTTCCCTTTGCCCAGCATAATCACGTGTCCGCCCCGGAGGCCGTCCTTCTTGTAGAGTCCCGCGAACCAGGCGGGGGAGCGGTCCGTCTCGAAATTGGTCTTGAGTCCCGCTCCGCTGTCGGAGAGGGAACTGCCCACAATCTGTTTGACGCGGCCATCGTGAATGTCTATGCAGGGACGGAACTTGGTCATCAGTCCTTGACTCCCGTTATGGTCCAGTCCACCTTTTTCCCGTGGCTTCCATCGCTACGACCCCTGTGGAACAGGATTTCGCCGCCGGCAGCCAACTTCATGGCCTGCCGTGCTACCCAGCTGTCAATCTTGTCCAGCAGGGAGGCCTTTTGGTAGGGTTTATTTACGGCGAAGGTCAGGGCGGGAACTCCGTCCGTCCACTCGATGGCCAGCGATTCTTTCGGGAACTTCTTGCCGTCGTAATTGTTGTTGCCGTCCTTGAGGCTTGTGGGTTTTGCCACCTTTGTGCCCTCAGGGCTATTGTAGATGGTGTAGCCTATCAGCTCGCCACCGGTACTCAAGGATACCCGGCCTGCGTACATGGGGCTGCGTGTGTTGGTGCTGAAGTTGATGGTCCGGCGGACCATTTCGGTGGCCTGAGCGGATTGCCAAATCTGGTCCATGTAGGCATAACCCTTTACGGTCAGGGTATCTTCGTTATAGGCGATTTTTCCGGATACTCGGCCATAGGGAATGTGGATGTACTGGCCCATCTTTTCCTTGCCCACCTTCCATACACCATCGCCAAAGACCTTTCCTGCCTCGGCACTTTCGAAGGTCACATCCAGCAGGAATTTTCCACCCTTGTCGGCGGTAAAGTACACCCGGTGGCCCTTGCCCGGCTTGTTTTCCATCTTGTATTCGCCCTTGATGTCGATAGTGCCCGACTTTCTGTCGGCCTTCAGGCGTTCTGGCGGATATTGGCGGCCCACGGTATAGGTTTTGCCCTTGAAGTTCCAGAAGGTAATATCGCAGGTCACTTTCTGCCCCGAGGCGGGTACTTGCAACAGGGCGTAGTTCACGAAGGCTCGGGTGCCGTTATCGAACACGAACTGGTAACTCCAGGTTTCGTTAAAGTCCTTGCCTACATTGGGGTGGGGCATAAAGTCGTTTACGGTCAAGTTACGTGCCGTTCCCTGTGGGGCACA
>Ga0265298_10001199_pt1 | contig 38284 bp, 43 predicted proteins | sample AusTroGonzalo_MG_3_FD_193486 | JGI IMG/M metagenome (GOLD analysis project Ga0265298, IMG submission 193486) | Bovine rumen microbial communities from tropical cattle in Woodstock, Queensland, Australia - Gonzalo_01 | ecosystem: Host-associated > Mammals > Digestive system > Stomach > Rumen ...
TTTATAAGTCGCCTCTCCCCCCCCCCCCATTAACATTCATTAACAACAATGTTACGATATAGAGTATAAATGGGAGGATTTTCAAAATAGACCCCGCTGACGCGGGGTTTGAAAGTCTCTGGTCTTTTAATGACCAGAGACTGAATTTCTTGAATTTTTTAATTATTCTTCCACGACGGGACGCACGGAGAAGCCGTAAGCCCGATTGGTGAAGTTCCAGTACCAATAGCTGGAATAGACGTTCAAGCAGCGACCGCTGCGGGTGCTGCTGGGCGTGGCCGACCAAAAGTAGCCGCTCGAACCCACATTGCTCAGGGAACCTGAACTGTAGCTACGATAACCGGCAGCCGGAAAGTATATGCTTGCGCCGTTTAGCGTCCAAGTTTTTCCTTTATTAGTAGAATCCCAGTTTGAGTCTGACCTTGTCGTTGAACTTGTAGGATTACTTAATCCGTTACCCATATAGCAGTATAGGTTTCCCGTTGGAACACAGAATCCTGGTGGACACGGATCGTAGATAGTTTTCTTCGTTGCCGTGGTCACATTATTTGTAGTAGTATTCTGAGCATCCCACATATTATAATACGTAGTATTGCAAGGACCATAGTTGGAACTATTATAATAATGCTTAATTGGGTTTTTAATATTAGTTGCGATGGTAGCAGATGTAGTAGATTCAAACTGTATACCAGTGCTTGACGCAGTAATACTTGCTGGAGTAATATTCGTTCCAGAAATATTATAAATCGTCTTATTAGTATTACCGTTGGTTGTTCCATTACAAGGAATAAACGGATCCTTACGTCCCCACTGATAGTAAGGACAGTAACCCTGCTTTCCACTGCCGCCGGTAGGAATCCATCCGAGGTTTACTGGAGCGACTCTATAAGTATGTGAACCGGTTGCAATAGATGTCGTGGATGCAAGCGTTTCAGTAGTCACCCAGATATGCCATGACCATACGATGGTTGATCCGGACTTGGCAGCGATGAGCGCATTACCTGCCTTTGAGCTTGCGGCGGCAGGCACGGTAAACGTAAGATAATCACCATCAATACCGACGGCTGAGATAAGTCCACTGGCATCCTGCCAGAGAAGTTCAGCTCCGTTGACGGTCACACCCATACCTTTATTAACACCAGTACCGCTCGTTGATTTGGTAATCCATGGGCCGTTGATACCCGTACCTTCATGGTTTACAAAAGGATATAATTGCCCGCTGACACCTGCGTATGACGTAGAGTTTGCGTTTCCGTTCTTGATAGCGTTACCATATACGAGGGGTATTTTGTAATCACCGGCATCATGAACCATGTAACAGTTCGCCGTAGTCATCGATGCACGTGCATTTCCTGCATTATCAACCATAGAAAGGTCTATGCTATTAGCACTCTTAACGACACTATAGGTATAGGTCTTACCTGCTACCCATGTGCCAGAAATAGCCGTCTCATAAGTATCATCAGCAGTGACCACCTTCAGCTTGGCTGACGAGGTTAATGTCTGAGGTAGCATAATTAAAATATTGTTTGATCCGGTTATATCTGCAGTTGCATTGTTTGCAATAGCAGAGCCATAAGACAGTGAGAACGGGTTTACGGAACTTGTGTTTAAATTTCCCGAAAGCGTCCAGGTCCCGTCATGGAGCGTTCCGTTGTATTCTATACCTTCAATTGATACGGAGTTGACGGTTATCGAACTACCACTGTTATTAGTGATGGATATCTTGATAGCAGCACAATGATGAGAGAAATTCAGCGTCAAGGCTCCTTGTGAACCTGCCGTATGGTCCGTGACCTGAGCAGTCATTACATCCACTTGATTTGAAATTGTGGACGGAACGGTATAGTGATATACAGGTGAGCCGAGTGTTGCCGCCGATGAACTGACCGTGAAAGACGCATTGTTATATGGATAATAGGCAAAGAAGGATATCTCCTTATCTGCCGTCGGCCAATAATAAGTCATAGCCGTATTGGGTACGGCTTGCTGTTTGTAAAAATACGAACCGAGTCCGTAGCTTGTGTATGTTCCAGATGCTGGATAAGCAGAACTGCTTACACCGAAATTAGTAATACCGGCCTCTGATGTTACCAGAGTACCGCGTGTTATTGATTTTTCTTCTGTTCCTCGTTGTGTGAAGAAATCATCTTCAAGAACATGAAGGTGCATGACTTCATTTTTCTTGGAGCGAAGAATTTTGCTCCCAATATAAACAGAGCTTTTTTCATTCGCATCTCCGACCGTCCGGGTAGATAAGGAAGATGCTTCCTTTATCTCCGGTTTGTCGAATGTTATAAACTCGTTACATGGTGACGGTAAAGATTCCGCATCCTCCGTACATGCAACCACAGAACTTCCGACAAGTGTTATCACACCAGCCAGCAATAGGGTCTTGATTTTTTTCTGTTCCATAATATATATTATTTATTATTTATGTTTGATGTCGGTAATGAGGCCATCAAGGATTCCCTTATAAAAAAGATATGTCCCTGTTGGTTATTACCACGTCTGATATGTGGATATTCGTCTCTTATTTTGTACATGTGGCTAACAGACACACCTATTATACGTGCGGCTTCCTTGACGCTCACGTAAACAGGAGCATCATTTGGTTCGTCCTTCAGGCGATGCAGGACTATTGCAGCTGTTCTGTCCGCTATTTCTTGAATTTGCTTATCATTGATGATAATTTCTTCCATATATCGAATGTTTTAATTGATAACTGCCTACAAAATTAGCTTTTGTTCCAAAAAGTCCCAAACCTGTCACAAATAAAGTCTTGATTTAACAAATTCAAGACCCAAAACGGTCTAAAACATGCTGTTTAACCGCGTTTTAGCAAAAAAACGCGAGAGTTTATGACTTTCTTTTGCCTTTTTTGAAAGAAAAGTTGTACTTTTGCAGAAAATTAGGAAAATATGATAGGTTTACGATCCTTTTTTTGGCGGTGGTGGTATCGTCTTGTGTGCCATCAGGCATCACATTACACTCGGCCAGAAGCTTTGGCTATCGCTCGTAAGTATAATCTGGAGTACGAGGTTATCAAGGCGATGGATCACGGGTGTAACCCCGACGAAGCCCTGCAGGAATGGGATATCTATATACCTATAAAGGAATAAATATGGTTGCACAGTATAAATTATATAACCAAGATGTTTTCGAAGGGCTGAAAGAACTCGACGCAGACAGTTTTGATCTATGTATTGTTGATCCTCCTTATGGAGCATCATCCAAACATTCTTGGAACTATGATCGGTCTAAAAAAATCTCTGGCTTCGGGGGTGATTGGAACCTTGAAAATGAAGCATGGGATCTGCTGACCCAGAACGATTCCTTTCTCAGCACCTTTGCTTGGCTTAAAGAACTGAAAAGAGTTGTCAAGTTAGAAGGTTCCATTTGGATTCATGCAACCTATCATAACTCAGGATTCGTCAACGTCTGCTGTCAGCTTCTTGGTTTGGAGATAATCAACGAGATTGCATGGTATAAGCGTAATTCTTTTCCAAACCTTTCAGGAAGAAGGCTGACCGCCAGCCACGAGACTATCCTGTGGGTACATAAAGGAGGGGAGAAAAAGCGGAAATATTTCTTTAATTATGAAGCATCCAAGGCATATTTCTCATCTTCCGACAAATTAAAGGAGGCCGGTAAGCAGATGCGCACCGTCTGGGACATTCCTAATAATAAGTCAAAGGAAGAGATGAAGTATGGTTCCCATCCGACTCAGAAACCATTGAAGGTTTCGGAGAGGATTTTGACGTTATGTGGTGTTGAAGGAGGAAACCTTCTGGTTCCTTTTGCCGGTTCCGGCACAGAAATGGTCGCAGGACTCAATTTCGGAATGAATGTGACCGGCTATGAAATAGAAGACAAATATTATGATATAGCGTTAAAGCGGTTGGAGGACACGCTTCAGAATATAAACAGTTCCTTGTTCAAATGAAACCGTTACAGCCAGTCATCAAGTGGTCCGGTAGCAAAAGGACTGTTGCAAGTCAGTTAGGAGAATTTTTTCTTCCGGCGAAGACCTATTATGAGCCTTTCGTCGGTGGTGGTGCCATGATGCCCTTTGCAAAGGCAGAGAAAGGCAAGGCCAGCGATATCATACCAGAGCTCATTGCCTTATGGAATGAGATAAAAAACAATCCCGAAACCGTGGCCTCAGAATATGAAGTAAGGTGGAACAGGCTTCAGAAAGAAGGCTATCAGGTTTTCTATGAGGTGAGAGACAGCTTCAATAAGACAAGGAATCCGCTTGATTTCCTTTTCATAACAAGGACATGTCTCAACGGAATGATAAGGTATAATGCCGCAGGGGATTTCAACAATTCCTTACACCTGACAAGGCCGGGCATTGATCCTAAAAGGCTGTCGCTCATAATAAACCAATGGAATCAATACATCCGTAAGTTCGACTTCTATAATGTAGATTACAGAGAATGTCTTATAGATGTCAAGAAGGGGGATTTTGTGTTTTTGGATCCTCCTTATGGGGGAACCAAAAGCAGATATACCCAGACTCCTTTTTCACTTGACGAGTTCTATGGAACCCTTGATCTCCTTAATTCAAAAGGCGTGAATTGGATGCTCACTTTTGACGGTTCCTCTGGTGACAGGAATTATTCGTATGCTCCTCCAGAGGAACTGTATAAGTCCACCTTTAAGGTGAAGACTGGAAAGTCTGCTTTCAGAAAGGTTATAGATAAGGTACAGGAGGACATCTTAGAGTCCGTGTACCTTAACTACAAAACCACCTTGTTCTGAAGCTATCTTTTCCAGATAGTCAAGAAGGATCCTTCCGTTTTCGTTGGCGTAGAAATGCAGTTTCGAGACATTTCCGAACTCAAATGCGAAAACGGCATCCAGGTTTCCCCGTCGTAGGTGGATGCCCAGCTCGTATTCATTCTTATATAGAAACGCTCCGACGGCAATCATTTGGTATCTCACATTACCGATGGATCCGTTAAAGAACCTCCAGTCGCTTTGGACGCTGGCTTTGTAAGCCGTCGGTTCGCTTCTAAACAGGTCTCTGATATAGTCTTTTAACCTGTTTCCGATATTATCTTCAAGATCATTACCCCAGCCTTTTGATTCGATAGGGACAAATATCAACTGACCATTTCTTTCTATCTGGAAAATATGATCTGGCCTTTTACTAAATTCAGACACACGGGGAAGGGAAGTCCATTTGTATTCCTGATTACCTCTGAAGAAGGATATACCTGACCAATCTCCACCAGGAGGATTGCAGAAACATTCGTAGATTCCAAGCTCATTATGACTCGACAGGATCTGATGTATGCCGCAGTCAGTATCATGTTCAAAGTAATCGACTACAGGATTCTTGACGTATGGGAAACTGATACGGTTTTGATTTTTAGTCAGGGAAGCTCCTGTTTTCATAAAGATATATTTTCCGCATGTCGCACTATCCACGAACAGATAATTGCAACATGCAAATATCGCCTGAAAGAGTCCGTTACTTTCACACAGGGCTTTGGGTGAACGTAACAGCATTTGCCAGGTATTCTGTTTCCCTGGGCCAGAGACTATTGCCATGATGTTCGCATCCTTACCCAGAATCATACGGCATAATGGCGACAGTCCGCGATCAGGACGAGAATCGTCACCTCGTGGCTTAAAACCTGTTATCCAAACGATAGCCAGATCTTTGTCAGTACCAAATTCTGCGTCCAGTCCGTTGTAAGTTTCCTTGATCCAATTCTTTAATGTTTGAAGGTTTCTTCTCGGTACTACACAGAAAGGCAGGTCTTTTGCGGTAATCGGAACCACCCCTAATCTCTTGATCGCAGACTTCAACCGTTCGAAAGTCTGAGATACAAGAACCTTATCTGATGACTTCTTAACCCATTCTTCTCTATAGTTCTGAGTAAGCCACTCAGCCCTGTCGCTGGAAATGAGTAGTTGTTTCCATCTTTCACCTTTAAGTGTATCATTCTTCTTTCTACTGTTAGAAAGAATTTCAACCATCTTGATAGCTTTTTCGGTCAGAGAGGCAACTGAGTTTGATACATCCTCTCCGTTTATCGTCTGCCGGATAAACGAAAGTCCATCATCATAGCCAAGTGCCGATCTGTATATATTCATATTTTCAGGTGTCATAGAGGGATGCGCCCTGTACACAGGGAGGCAGACAATCTTCATGTCATAAGAAAGCGAGACATAAGAAAATGGCACAGCGGGATTTGGATAACGGGGAGCTTTCGGAGATCTGTTCTCGTCAAGCTCGATGCCGCCTATCTCTGCATAATAGAGATATGGGACGTTGGCGAAGACGCTGGCCAAAGCGCGTCCGTTTCTCTGCCAAGCATTGTTTCCTGCTGGTAATGCAGAGCAGTATTCGATACCCAGAAGAATGATTTCTTTATCGTCGATAACCTCTGTAAGATAGGAGTCTGCAGACTCCCGAAGTTTTCCTCCTGATTTATGAATGATGTCACCTACATCAAGTCCGCTCCATCGTCCATGACCGGATAACAGTTCTATTACGAAAGTACAAGAGGGAGTGGTTATAGAATATTTCGGGAAATAGATAGGACTGTCCAGAAGCTTATAGGTTGAGCCGTATGCTTCAGCTATCATTTTCAGGGTTCTCTCACACTCAACGATATTATCACCGTGGATTCTTAGGGTTCTTGTAGCCATACATTTTTAGTTATTAAAAAACGCACTCAAAACGCATCGAGTGTGCGTATTTCAGTGCGTAGAATCTGTAAACGCCTGATAATCAAGCTATATTGTGGAGCTGGAGGGAGTACCCGTATATATTTGGTTATATTCTGACATCAGATTTATAGACTGAAAATCAACAGTTTATAAATTTGTTAAACTAATAGAATATAACTAAATATATAATAGATTTTAAAAAAGTGTGCGTAAATTTGTGCGCAAATTCCGGATGGATTATATCTGGTTACGGTACAAAGGTAACTATTTTAAGTGAAACATCCAAATATTTGGAGATTCAAATGGCAGTAAATTTTTATATCGACAAGAGGCCAAACAAACAGGGCGAGGTTGCAGTCAGATGCTCTATAAGTATTCAGGGCAAACGATTGACTACGACTGCAGGGTTTAGCATCAAGCCCGAATACTGGGACAGTCCTTCACAGAGAGTCCTTTCCTCTTTCGGAGGCAAGGCAGTTGTCAACAGCAAGGGTATCAGCGCGAAGATGCTCAATGCCAAGTTAAAGAAGATAGACTCTTTCTTCTCGGATTTAGAAAACGCCTTGTGGACGAATCATGAGAAGGTCGGTAACCTAAAGGATATATACAAGGACGAATTTGGCAGGGAAAAGCCAGCTGACAGCATAAGGCAGGCTTCCCCCGGGTTCTATAGTGTTCTTGATAAGTTCAGGGATGAGTCAGCCGTCCAGAACGACTGGAGCGTTTCTACTATCAAGAAATTCAAGACACTAAGAAATCACCTTGTGGATTTCAATAATGACTTGTCATTTGAAGACTTGACGGAATCAGGGCTAAATTTGTTTATGGACTTTCTAAGGGAGGATTGTGACTTCAGAAACTCCACCGCCTTAAAGACACTGAAGCAGTTGAAATGGTTCCTCCGCTGGGCTGTCAAGCACAACTATTGCAAGGAAACGTCATTTGAAGCCTTCAAGCCGAAGCTGAAGACTACAGAAAAGAAGATTATCTTTTTGGACTGGGACGAGCTTATAAAGGTGTATAATTACAAGTTCCCTGAGATTGGAAAGAAACTTAATCTCATTGATCCCTACGGGAATAAATATGAAAAGGTCGTGGCAGTTGGCCGCGAAACCTTGGAGCATGTAAGGGATCTGTTTTGTTTTTGCTGTTTTACCGGCTTGCGGTATTCTGATGCTGCAAATTTGAAAAGGAGCAATGTGTTCCAGGAGCACATCAACGTCACCACCATTAAGACATATGACCTTTTGAAGATAGAATTGAATAATTATGCCCGTGCTATTCTGGATAAGTACAAGGAAACAAAGTTCCCTTACGACCGCGTGTTGCCCGTTTTGAGCAATCAGCGAACGAATGAATATCTGAAGGAAATGTGCGAAATATGCGGGCTTAATTCGCCGGAAACCGATACATATTATAAAGGGAACCAAAGATTTGACGAAGTACACCCGAAATGGTCCCTTATCGGTACACACACCGGTAGGCGCACCTTTATTTGTAATGCGCTGATGCTTGGCATCTCTCCCCAGGTTGTGATGAAGTGGACCGGTCACAATGACTATAAAGCCATGCAACCGTATATTGATATTACCGATGCAGCCAAAGCCAAAGCGATGAAGAAATTCAATAAGAAAAGTAAAAAGGTTTCTTCCAGTCAGAAAACGAAGCCCTCAAAAAAAGAAAAATAGGGAACGTTTATCTTAGTCCCCTATAGCGTAGCGTTACATTTTTACATCCTGTCCGTTCCCGTCTAAAAAAAACAAGAACGGGCAGGATGTATCTATACATATTATTTAGTCGCTTCTTTCAGCCTTTTATTTTCTTTCTTCAATTTCTCATTTTCTTCTTTAACCGAAGCTAATTCATTTTTAACTGAGACGAGTTCGTTTCTCAGACGGTTATTTTCCAGAAGCATCTCATCGTATTTCGTCTCAATAAAAGACTTGATACTTTTATCTTGATCTTCTACAGAAATTGGAATTTCATGATAGAAATCCTTGAAGAAATTATAATTAAGTATTCGGGAGATCAGTAAAAGTTTGTCCGTCTCAAATGATGTCCTTTTTAATATCCTACTGATATCAGTTGGTTTAACACCAAGTGCTGATGCGAAATCAGCGCGAAGCATTTCAAGCTTATTCAGTTGTTTTTCTATACATAAACCGACTTCAGGTTCTCCCAAGGAGTATCTTTCAAGAAGATCTATATCATTACCAAACAAGGCAAAGAAATTATATTCCAACTTCATGCTTATTTCAAAAAGCCGATGTGTTTCCATTGAGCTTCTTTTAAGTATCCTTGTAAGGTTAGATGTTGGCATATCCAACAGTCTTGCCAGGTAGGACTGTTTCTCACCAATTTCCTTAAGATGCCGGATGATTGCATTTCCGACATGGATATCCTGTAAAAAAACCGTTTCTTCAGCCATATTATGTTAAAGTATGCTAAATTATAGCTAATTTACTATTATAAGTTTGTATTTTACAATCAAAATGTTTAATTTTGCACCAAAATTATTTAAGTCAAGTTTTAACCTGACATTTGAATATATATTTTCGCCTGCAAAGGTACTAAAAAAAAATAGAACTATTCACATATTAAATAAATAAATTATGGCTACACAACTTCAAATCACCGATGAGACCCCTATTGCAATGCTTACTGTGGGTCAGCAGAGAGAACTATTTAAGGAATGGTTCAAGGAACTTTCGGGCGATAATAAATCCGCTCCAACTTCGAGTGTTCAGAGTTCTAAACGCTATGTTTACGGTATAGCCGGAATTGCCACATTGTTTCAGACATCTTACGCAACAGCCCAAAAATTGAAAGATGGTGTGCTGCAGCCTGCGATTTACCAGCAGGGACGGAAGATAATGGTAGATGCCGATCTTGCGATGGAGTTGTTCCGTCAAAACAAAAACACCCCTAAATAGCCGGACATGAACAACGAGAATAATTTCCAGTTACACAGTGACGAATTAGAGATTGCTGTTAATAGCACTCTTATGAGGTCATGCAAGGAAGGTAACTTTGATGCTTTCTTTGAGGCACGACTTACTAAGGATTTGTTTTTCACACGAGAAAATGCCATTATCTTTAGTGTCATGGCAGACCTCATTTCGTCTGGTGTTATACCCGACGCCTTCACTATCACAGATAAGATAATGAAGGATGGTATTCCCAATATTGATCCTGCGGACGTTGTTGTCAGAACGGACTGGCAGCCAGGACAGGAGGTTAATTTCTTCGAGCATGTACGCATCTTGCGTGAACTGGCCATGCGTCGTAAGACGCAGGCAGTAGTGCAGTGTCTTGAAAAGGGTTACAAAGATTTTACATCAGACATCTATGAAGTTATTCAGAATGTTGAAAAACTGAAAGAGGATGCGGAAACGATGGTTTCCAGTGTCTTTTCATCTTTTTATAAAGGAGCAAACAAAGACAGGATTCGGGAACTGCTTGCAGCGCGAGGACAGAATCTGTCCACTGGCTACCGTTTTGGCAGTGAGGAATTGATGATTCCACCGAAAGCCCTGACTTTCATTGTCGCCGCTACAGGACATTGTAAGAGTACCTACCTTATTAACCTCGCCCTCCGGGTATGTGCTGCATACCCAGAGAAGAAGGTATTGTTCCTTAGCTACGAGGAAGCCTTGGAGAGTGTCTATGTGAATATGCTGAACACCTACGCCAAGGTAGAACTTGGTGAGAATAACCGTAATATTATTGCCAACCACACCATTACGGGTGGCAATCTTGATAAGCTGCCGAACGTCAGCCAGGTCGAATACGACGATTACAAGCACTTCTTGGAGAATAAGCAATCTTTAGCCGACTTCACCGAGAAGGAAGCTGAGTTCTATCAGCTCATAGAAGACGGTCGCTTGAATATTCAGTATATTGAGTTTGCCGTCGATACACTAAGTTCTTATATTAAGGAGATGCGTCGCAAGGGACTTTGCGACATAGCTTTCATCGACTACGTGCAGCTGCTCAACGCGCCTATCAGAAGCAAGTATCGTTCCAGAGAAGATGAACTGAAGGAGATTTGTATCAGCCTGAAGAATCTGGCCGTTGACGAAGAATATGGTTTACCCATCGTGTTTGGCGCACAGTTCAACCGCCAGGTGAAGTCTGCTAAGGATCTGTTACCGACAAATATCGGCGAGGCCGGTGATATTGAGCGTATTGCCAACACCATCGTCGCCCTCTGGAACTGCCAGAAGACGGAGGATCCTGGCACTGACGAACTCCGTCAGAAGATTGCAGAATACCAAGGTACGAAGGAATATAATTCTTCAGCCATCTTCGCCAAGATTCTGAAGCGTCGCGGTTATGCCAGCGGCTTTACAGCCACCTTCCCCTTTGAGGGTAATACTGGTCGTATCCTCGATAGAGGTGATGCTACAACAAAGGATATTAATGTCACACAACAAGAAATTAGTTTTGAGACAGAAAACGATAAGGAATATACACCTTTTTAAAATAATATAATGTCAAAGGAAAAGAAAGACATAAAGGTAACTTTACGGAAACCTACAGCTAAGAAGCCAAAGAAGAAGATTCCCAAGGCTCTTATGGCTGACCGCAAAGACATTTGTCGCCCGCATTATTATGGTATTTATACCAATGCGGCGCAGATAAATGGTGCCCGGAAGAAACCCCATCTTCTTTTCGACAAGCTTGACAAAGATGCACAAGCACAATATGAAGCTCTGGCAAAGAAACTGAATGTCAACGAAACAGTCAGTTTTTACAATCAGAAAGGTGAACAAATTGTGCTTGACAGAACAAAGAGATTCATTATAATGGTGCTTCTTGAGATGTACAACGAACAAGTTGAAAACAACATCGATTTTAATAATCCTAACTTTATGAAAAATTATGGAGGCTATTTTGGTAGAGTTTACACGTCTGCCTATGCCCTTGCATGTAGAATCTATAACACCAAAGATCCTAAGAATAGAACTGGTGTGATTATGAAACACCTTCGTCAATTAGCGGGTATCCCAACATACGAAGGAGAAAATATTAGTAAATGGAGAGGTATGCTTGTCTATGACGCTCCCAACAGGGAAACAGGAGAAATAGAAACTACTATTATGTATGACAATCTTATTTCTCTTGGAGGAGTATCAAACAAACACGGCGTGTTTGGATTCATAAAGTTACATGAAGCTTTTTTTGCAAACATAAAGAATGTATACATTCACTCATTTGGAACCTCTTCCAAACTGACGGAACATTATAAGAACAAGATACCTCCCCAGGCAGCAATCACACTGGATCAGAAACTCAAACAGGCCGGTAGTTTAGGAACACCGATACTTAAAATGTATGTATCATTATTGTATGACACACTTGCCCATGAGCGATTTATCATCCGAGACTATGCTGCTTGTAAAAGAATAACTATAGACGCTATAGAAGCATGTAAGTTTACGGGAATCTTAGAGGACTATAATATTACCTCCGGATCTACTGGAGAAGAATTATATGAATTGAAGATTAACCAAGAGTTCTTCCCGCGTAAGGAGGGTGAACAGAAACCCCCAGTTTTAGTACAAAAAAATGAGCAAAACCCCCAGTTTTAGTACAAAAAAATGAGCAGGATAGTACAAAAAAATGAGCAAAACCCCCAGTTTTAGTACAAAAAAATGAGCAGGATAGTACAAAAAAATGAGCAGGGTCTCTTTATAACACACTGTAATACAGATGTTTATGAGGCTAAAAAATGCTTAGAAATTATTTCTGAAATACTAAGAAATAACTTAGTAATTTTAGAAATAGAGAAACACGCCCAAAAATTTTTGGATTTTTGGTCTGTTTCTCTTTCCCTTCGGGCAGGCAATGCAGAAATAATAGTTACTAACAACAGTAAATAATGAAGTTATGGAGATAAGCGGTAGGAAAATCAATTATAACGGTAAGATGGAGTACATCTTTGATATTATCAACACAGATCCATCATGGGCTAATTTACATAGAGACGAGCTGGAACCCAGCGAAGTCGCTTTTTTGGAGGTAGTCACGACACCAACTCCTACAACAGATATTCAGGTAAATCCAGAAGACTTCAAAGATATACTTGAACGTATCATCAACGAGCCAATTATTCAAGAACCTCGAATAAAAAAGGTGATTGAATTAATGTATGCCGACATTAATGAATATAATAAGAATCTAAAGCATGGTTCCTTTTCACATTTATCGATTTACCATACAAACAACGGTAAACCGTACCCATACATACATCATGTCGACAACTTTGGTGAAGCGCTTCAAGAAAAGATTTATGCTCTTTCTTATATGTACAGACATGGGAAGTTGTCAGAAGAATTGTTTCAGTCTTGTGAAAGAGTAAGAATATGTGCCCCTGGTATAAAGAAAAAAATCAAGGAACTACTTACAAAATATGGCGAGGCTCTTAATCAATTTTTCACAGAACAGGGGAATTATATAAAGCTTCGTCGTGAACGAGATGATACTTATTTCCTTTTTAAGGAAACGTATCACTATCGAGGAAACATGGGTTTTGGTAAGTACTATCATAGAAGCGTTAGCTATGTAATAAAGAATGATATTAATTATATTAAATGGGCACTAAAGAACATACTCGACTTCACCCTAAAAGGTGATGACCTTGAAGAGTTTATTGAGAAAGCCGGGTATGATCCTTACTCGAGTTCCGATAGTAATACAAGTTATCCTTCCAACGAGACGGTAGCAGAATTAGCTTCGTTCTTTGATAACTTTGGATGTAAACTCGATTCTGTAGTGTTCAAGACATCGAAGATGCCGGAAACGAAAGCATTAATGTCTCTAACTGAGAAATATCCTTCTCTGAAATATAGTATAGTATCTAAGGGAGATAATTATTTAGTTACATTATCTGGCGACTTTGAAACAAGTACATATAATGAAGAACCATTAGTTATTTTCAAAGAAGATCCCGAGTCTTTTGACTTTTAAGACCAACAATTAAATGAATATACAATGAGACAGATTGAGATTAACACCTTTAACCAATTCCTGATGGAAGCAGGAATCCGGGATGAATATACGGCTCAGTTTACGAACAGCCGTATTGACAAGACGGACAGCATAGACAGCTTTATGTCTTCCGTCAAATCGGCCAATGTGTTTACCGACGGGTTTAACCCGGAACTGGTAAGTGATTCTGAATGGCAGGCCGCCGCGAATCTCTGGAAGGAATACAGGGATGAGCATCTGCCATCTAAGCCAGTGTTTAAGTTCTGCCCATGTTGTTGGCAACTGAAACCCATAAGTTCCTTTAATGTGCATACACAGGAAGCGAATGGATTTTCCGTCTATTGCAGGGAATGTGTGACACCGAAGAAGTGGATGGAGAATCATCCTGACGAGAACCCAAAAGGATGTATGACACCATACGAATGTATTCTGTTGGGTGATCATATATTTTTGAACATGGAAATTTCCAAGCTTATCAGGGAAAAAGGCTTCAAGCATTGCGGGCTGAGACATCAGGAGGGCAGACTGTTCCTCATTTTCTGTGAAAAGAACTCAAAGAAGAATCTGAGATTTTCCAAGACCGGTGGTGTGTCGATAATTGATCAGATTCTCATAGATGATGTGATCAGATCAATGAAAGTGAATTTTACCGATCCCGTTCATCTGCGGGTCACCACGAACAAGTCTTTAAAACCGTCGGCTGCGACCATTGAGGTTCTTCAGTGCTTCTCTCATGAAGACTATGTGAATAATCCTGTTGCGAAGGGTAATGACAACGAAGAACGTCCTCTGGATGTTCATAAGGAAGATGACGAACGGCCTGACGAAAGAAGCTGTACGTCTGGATACAAATTCTGTATCAACTGCTGTACCCCAAAGCCTGTTTCAGAATTTAACAAAAACACGTTCAACTTTGACGGATACCACCATTACTGCAAGGAATGTGTCAAATCCAAGGATGCAAGTGTAAATAACAAAATTCCCATAAGCACTGCGATTCTTTTTGGGGATAAGATTTTTTTCTCCCCAGAGGTTAGCAATATGATAAAAATCTCCCTGTCCCGCTCTTGCACAGTTATGAAAAATAATAAAGGATGTTCCCTATTCTTTAATAAGTCTAATCATGACAAAAACCCCAATGCGTCAATGTTTACATCATGCAAGAGTTCTGGCGTGACGGCATTGAAGGATGAAAATGAGATTAACAAACTCCGTGAGTATTTTAATCTTGATAAAGAATATGCTTATAATTTAAGACTGTTTATTAGACAGTCAACTCCCACCCGTCCGTTAGTCTTAGTAATCAAAGGATTTACACCCTACTGTTTTCGTGATAATGTAAATTCTGATCAGATTGATAATTCTGAAAAGTCAGGATCCATATCAGACCAACAATATTCAGAAGCTCTCGAAGATAGCTATATTCAGCAGTTTTATGATAAAATATGGTCTGACTTTCATTTGAGTGATATTGTCAAGGAGTTGGAGGATCCTATATTTCAGAAGCATGTACCAGCTAATATTAAAAGTCAGGCCGGTGCAATAATTCTGTGGCTTATTAGTGAGATGAAAAAGGTTTGGAGTAATCAAAACAAGGCCGACAACGATACGTCAATAGATACACCAGCAAACAGCAATCCGTTTAAAAATGTTGTGCGCTACCTTATCTCAAATGATCCGACACAGGACTTGACGGCGAAGTTTGTCAAGAACCATGATAATCCCGATTATGAAGAGGATATCTTAGCATTAGAGGAAACCTTCGCCAATGCACTGAAGGCCGTAGGCTGGAAGCTTCAGCGTCCAGTAAAGGTTGTTCACTATGAGGAATTTTAAAACAGACATAAATGATATATAATATATAATATATAATATTTAATATGAACCACATCATTACATTTGCCAACCAGAAGGGAGGCGTGGGTAAGTCCACCCTCGCCATTCTCTTCGCCAACTACCTGTACTGGAAGAAAATGAAGGTGTGCATCATCGACACAGATCTCCAGCAGACCATTGCGCAGATGCGCAAGAGCGATCTGGACTTCTACGCCTGCGAGGCTCCGTATAGCGTCCAAGGATTCCCTGTGTCCGATGTTGACACCATGCGGCAGCTGATGGAGAACGCCCGGAAGTTCGACGGTTGCGTCTTGATTGACGCACCGGGCAACCTGAGCCAGGATGGATTGATCCCTATCCTTTCAGAGACGGACTTTATTGTCTGCCCTTATAGGTACGACAAGGCCACCACCGCCTCTACCAGTACTTTTGTAAAGACCATCCTGCGCATGATGAAAGAAATCCGGGGAATGAAGCCCCAGCTACTGTTTGCTCCCAATAATATATATCGTAAAGGAAACATGGAGGAGAAGAAGGTCTGGAAGCAGTTCGCGGAAACCTTCGAGATGATAGGTACGGTACTCCCGACGGTATCGACCAGAGCCGATCTGGAGCGTATTGATACTATTGAGATCACCCCTTCCCAGAGGGATATCGTTCAGGACACCTTTGACTATGTTATCAAAATCATAAAAGACAGTGAGTTATGAAGAAAATCAGTTTTAGCGACGTATGCGACCTGACGGCCTGCGTACTCAGAGGAGAGGTTACAAACAAGGTTATGCCAGTAACCATGACGCTCCATGTAGAGCTGTCAGGTGGTGATCTGAAGAAAGTCGGTCCCGATGAAATGACCTTCTATTTCAACAAGGAGGATCTCTTGTGTGTGGAATATGAAGGGAGGCACCATATAGTTCCCAAGCAGAGTCAGCCTGTCTATTCCGTCGGAGAGACATTGGCCGTAGCACAGTGTCTGAGAGATCTTGGCTATGATGCCAGCGAAAAATCAGACGGCCACATATACGGACTTGGGCATACTCTTGCCTGGACTATGAAAACCCATGTCTCAGCCAATCAGTGTAAGCATTTTATTAAGATTACTGGTAGACAAGTAAAACGCTTGCAGGATATCACTGATGAAGAGATTCTGCATTCTGGCGTGTATCGCTGGCAGGATATGCCAGACTGCCCTGAACTTACAAAAGAATCTGAATTGATTATCTATGGCTTTTATAAATTCTGGGATGGCTACGAAACACCCCGGAAAGCCTATGCTTCTATGATCGACAAGACACAAAAGAAAGGCTTTTGGGAGAGCAATCCCTGGTGCATTATATATAAGTTTGAATTAGCAAAGGATGAATAGAATATGACAGACAAAGAAAAAATCAGAGCCGAGATTGAAAGGCTGAAAGAGAGTGGTTGTGCATCGCCTATAGTAATATGCGATACTCTTCTTTCCTTCATCGACTCCATGCCAGCCGAGCCAAAGTTTAAGGTTGGTGATGTGGTACGTTCATCAAACGGCACAATACTAACAATTATTGGTTTGGGGCAATATTGCTATCATTGTGACAACGATTATTCTTTTGGGTTTAATATACAAGATGAATTTGAACTTGTAGAAGAGCCTGTAAGCGAGGATTTGGAGGAGGAGCTTGATAGATATTTGCCATCTGTTTTTAGTAAGGATATGGATGGCGGTAATCCGAGATTCACAACATGGTTTAAGGCCCTCCGTAAAACAGCCCTTCACTTCACCATCTGGCAGAAGCAACAGATAATGAAGGACGCTGTTGATGCTTTTATCTACAAAGGAGGTATAAGGTTAAAGGAATGGCCTTTACCGGAAAAATGTGGTAAACATTTGGATCCTGTTAAAGTTATAATCATTAAAGAGGATAAGGTATGACAGATCAGATGAAGCAGGCCCGTGATGAGAAGGCCAGGACTTACGGTTACAACAATGCCATATACATCGATAAGGCAATGTTGAATAAGGAGGGATATCAGTACCTCGAAGAGAAGCCTGTAAAGGACTTCAAAGAGGGAACCGACTGGTACCGTAACAACGTGTGGCATCCAGCCAGCGAGGAACCAAAGGATAAGGCTCAATGCCTGGTAATCACCAAACGAAAGTCAAAGGATATTGTGACTTACAGTAATCAGTTTTTCTATAAAGGCCATGTCGTGGCCGATCCGTGTAAATTGTATGCGCTCTCAGATGTTATTTTATGGGCTGATACTGAAGATTTATTACCTGACAAGAAATTGTGATATGGACCGACTGAATATCTTAAACGAAGTTTTTAACTGTGATTGCCTGGATTTCATGAAGATCCAACCTGACAAGACTTTTGACCTTGCAATCGCCGATCCTCCATATGGCATCAATGCTCCCAACATGAGAATGGGAGAAAAAGCCGGATACATCTCTACGGCTACCAGAAGCAAGAAAAGCAGGCTTAATATGGGTGCAGGAAAGCTGAAGAATAGGACGCTCAACACAATGTCATGCGACTGGGATTTGATGCCACCGACACAGGAGTTCTTTGACGAGCTGTTCCGCGTGAGCAAGAACCAGATCATTTGGGGAGGCAACTATTTCCAGCTGCCGCCCACACGGTGTATTGTTTGTTGGGACAAAATGCAACCCTGGGACAATTTTTCTCAGATAGAGTTGGCATGGACATCCTTTGACATCCCTGCAAAGATTTTCAGGAAGAGTACCACAGGAGGAAGTGTACCCAACATGAGACTGTTCCCGAAAATACACCCGACACAAAAACCCGTCGAGTTATATGCCTATCTGCTTCAGACCTTTGCCAAGAAAGGTAATGTTATTTTTGACCCAATGATGGGTAGCCAGTCAAGTCGTGTTGCTGCCTTCAAGCTTGGATTCGACTATATGGGCTGTGAGATCGATAACGAATATTATGTGGAAGGCTGCAGATATTTCGACAGAGAGTGTCACGGAGTAAGCACTCTGTCTAACGGAAGAGCAATACAGCAGCTGTCAATATTTGAAACTATTGAATAAATAAAATATAATATGTCAGAGAAAAGAGTAAACTATGGAGTCCAAGGTATTGAGGACTTAGTGGCCAACCTGAACAATAGTAAGGATCAGCCTGGAACAGGACAATCGGGAGCTATTGCCATTCCTTCAAGGAAGGCAACAGGTCGCCCGACAGTCCGGAAGAATGGAACGGCACGCACCAGTATTACCCTTGATCCAGAGGTCATGGGAAAACTGCGCCATCTGGCTCTTAATACAGGCCGCCAGCTCAATGGTATCATCGAGGAGGCACTGGTCAAGTATTTCGAGGGATATGAGAGAAAGCACGGAGAAATCACCGTACCGGAGATATATCGTAATATATAATGAATAACAAATAATAAATATTATATAATATGGAAAACCAAGTAAATAAAGAACAGATGCTTGAGAACATCCTGAAGGAGTTCTCGGCGCAAGGAGAGTTGGTTAATGGCTTGGGCGACGCACTACAGAATATCGCCCTTGCAGGTCATTTTGATGAGCAAGGCCAATGGCAGGAGCCGGAGTGGAAGAAGACAGTGCTGTTTAATGTCGCCCAGGCCCGTGCGCTTATCAAAAAGCTATATTTGATAGCGCAATAAGAATATTATCTGTGTCTTCTGACAAGACGTTGGCGATAGGGCTGACCTTGATGGTCGGCCCGTTTTTTTGTCTATCGTTCTCCCAAGATGGGTAAAAAATCGCCTTTCGGGTCTTGAATTTGTTAAATCAAGAGATTTCTTCTGACTGGTTTGGTGGCCACCTTTTAAAGGTTTAACTTTGTCAGCACGAATTATTTAAAGCAGAAGAATATGGAAGAAAAGATTCAAGAATCTCAGGAGAATATTCAGGAGAAATTGGTGTATGTAGAAAGGAAAGACGGCTGTTTTGACGGCTGCCTAAAGTTTGGTTGTGGATCTTTTCTCGCTTTGTTTGCTTTTATTTTTTGTTGGATTTATATAGAAATTCTTTTTCAAGATAAAACGGACTGGTTCCTACTTATTGTTTTTAGTATCATTGTTTCTTGTGTGATATATCTGATGTTATACCTTACCGACAGTCTTGGCCAGGAACGGCGAAAACATTCAAAGGACAAACCTAAGAAGAAATTCAAGGATAGACTCATTTCGGAGGTTGTTAGGTTCCTGAAAATTTGCTGTGTCTGTTTGGTGATATCCATAGCAGTGTTTTTTGTCTTAAAACAATTTATAAATAATGGTTCCAATACGGTTCCCAAACAGTGTACTACTGTAGAAGATAATCTGGATATAGAGAGGGAGGCAAAGAGCCATGTAGAATCGTTTCATTATTTCTTCTACACCCTTACTCCTGACAAACAATATATTGACTATACGATGAATAAGGCCATGTACCTGGTTGACGAGACGGGTCTCGCCCAGTACAATACCTTGAAGGAAAATGATTTTTATGATAATATTATAAGCTCGAAAAGTACTTTCAGTGTTTTTTGTGACTCCATCAAGTTCGATGAAGAGAATATGCGGTTCATTTATTATGGTCACCAGAAGATAGAACGCCCGATGGACACTATGCTCCACCCTCTTATTACCGAAGGCAAGCTTGTATGTGTGCCTCGTACAGATAATAACCCTTATGGTTTTCTGATCACCGGCTGGCGCATCATTGAAAACTATAATATTGATAGGAAACTGATTAAATAAAAAAACTGTTATGAAGAAGGTTTTGTTATTTGCAATAATCAGTCTTGTATTATTGGCATCATGCTCAATCAAGACGAATGAAGAGAAGGCACGTGAACTGATAGAACCACAGGTGAAATCCAGTCTGATTAAGCCTGAGAGTTACGAATTTGCACAGATCCAGCTTGACAGCTGCTTCAGTGACAGTCAGCGGAACCCCGAAGTAATCGCATTTGCGACGAAGGTGGCAAAGTTGTTCAACGAATACAAAGAGTACTCTTCAGATGCCGAAAGAGCAGAGTCCTCGATGACTATCTATGCACCGTCGTATGGCTACCAGTCTGCCCATTCTGCACAACAGCAGAAGAAATATAAGGCAGAGATGGAGAAAGCCAGGCGTAAAGCTGCTGATAAGAAGGAGCAGATCATCCAGCTCTACAGGGACAACAAGAAACTGTTTATGGCCTTTCAATCCGGCAAGCATGAGTTCATCGGATGGATGGCTGTTTTCGGCTATCGTGCTGAGACTGCAGGCGGCATGAAGACGATGGGCGAGGAACTATTCTATTTGAATAAGGATTTAACGGAGGTCACCAATCGTTTCACGGAAGAAGATATGAGGGATATGCAGTCTGCAGATCCCGATGACCTTAATTATGAGTTTGGGGACGAATTGAAGAAAATCTTCGATAATTGATTGTGTAACGATATCAAAGGAACCAATGGAGCAGCTGATGCAATATGAAACCCTGAGCCTCAATGAGGCTATCAGAAAGTCCACCAATAGGATTTTCCAGCTGACAGGCCGCTCCCGACGGTCTGAATACTGGTGGACGATCTTTGTGGTTTCCTTAATAGGTTTAGTTGCTACACCTCTTGTCGGTGTGGTACTTAACCTTCTTACTATCCCTTTAACCTTCCGTCGGCTGCATGATACAGGAAGAAGCGGATGGTGGTGGGGGATCAGGTTTGTCGGCTATTTCATCTTCATTTGCCTATTTATCGGCGATATCATGGTCATTTTCACCGAACCCAGCTTAGAAAAGCTCTATAGCTTACTTTTAAAGCAAGCCTTTTGGATGATAGGATTTGTGGTGTATCATATTGTCTTCATAGTCATTTTATGCCTGGACGGAGATCAGGGCATAAATGAATATGGCGAATCCGAGAAATATTTCATCGAGGTAACAGGGGGAGAAGAAATGAAATAATAATGTTTAACTTTTAAATAAGAATGAATATGGATATAACAATTGCACTGGAGGTAATCGGTTACCTCGATACAGAGTTTGATACTCACGACTTTATCCGGAAGCTGCTGGAGAGACACCCGGAGGTGTATGGCCGGTATCTTGTTAATCATGGTGATCATGGCGGCAGCGTGGCAACTGCCGACGGCGAGATCTCCAGTTTTCTCGCCAGACATGCTTCTGATCTTCACATCACCAAAATAGGCGATGTTCCCTCATCGAATATTCTTGGAAACATTTCTGATAACGCCAAATGGCATAAGTGATTATAATTATGAAGAAGATTTTATTTATTCTGATGATGCTGCCAGTGGCAGTATTCGGACAAAACGACGTAACCACCTTCCTCGGCATCCCCGTGGACGGAACAAAAACCGCCTTTAATCAAAAATTAAAGGCAAAAGGTTTTATTACAGATAATATTTATGATTTAAAAGGTCAATTCAACGGAAACGATGTATATATTGATGTTCAAACAAACAACAACAAAGTAAGCCGAATAGTTGTTACATATCAGAATTTAAGAAAAGAATCTGATATTGTTATTGACTACAATAATTTAATAGAACAGTTTCGTAAAAACGGTCGTTATGCCGAATATCCTCTTCCAAACGAGTTAATAGAAGAAGGAGAAAATGTCTCTTATCAGATAACCTGCAAAAATAAAAGATATCAGGCAATTTTTTACCAAAGACCTGTCGAATACGATCCAGAAGATATTGAAAATTTATCAACAATACAAGAACGCTTGGATTCAGCACAATCAAGTCGAGATTTAAGTGCAAACTTAAAAGTTCTTGGTGATATTAATGGCTTTTGGAGAAAATACCTTATGAATAAAATTGTGTGGTTCATGATTCATGAAAGTTATGGTAGATATACAATAGCAATTTTTTACGAGAACAAATTAAACACTCCTAACGGTGAAGATTTATAAAATTTGCTCCCGCGTTACCGAGGTCGCCCTCGGTAACGCCTGTAAGAACGAGATTTAGTTTTAATTTAATCAGAGTTGAGCAATATTTTTACAGAAAAACGAGCTATAAAAGAAAGTTTTCATTATTTTCGTTGGTCATTTCGTTAAAATATCATACCTTTGCATCTGAACACCTGGCCGTGCCTATAAGTGTTCACCTCACGCCGTGCGGAGGTCAAAAAATTGGTTTCGAGCCACTGACGGACTGAGTGGCCACGAGTTTACTGTTGGAGCAGCGCCCTTAGCTGCATTTTTCGAGGTTGTTTACAACCTTCAGTCCAAATTAAAAAAGGAGTGGCCGTAATGGCGGCAGCTCACTCATAACAGTAAACAGCCCCGACAAGGCTGCCTGTGGGGCATAAAGAAACCAATTCAAGTATGAAAAAGAGTTTTATTTATTCAGCTCTGGCCGTCATGGCCATGATGACAGTGTGTATGTTTATCGCCTGCGGCGGTGATGACAAGGACGAAGACCTTCCCGACGGCTACCAGAAAACGACGGAAGGCGTTCATCGTATGGAAGTGTCCGTCGATGGTGATCTCACCGGCTGGAACGGTAAGTTTGCCTTTGTGGCCGTCTGTGGCGACGGTACTCGTGGTTTCGTAAAACTCTACGAGAACGGCAGGCAGATCTCCGATGACGGCACGTTCCTTGGTGAGGAACTGCGGGACTACACCATCGAGACCGATGCCAAGTGTGACCAGATGACCTTGACGGCTACGCTCAGTCATGGCACCTCTGTTTCTGTCAGTCCGGTGACCGTCACCCTGAAGAGCTTCATCAATGGCCAGCCGAAGAAGGCGAAGACGGTGGAGTTCACCGACTCGTACAAGACGATTGTGTTCAACGCGGAGCTTGACGCGGATAAGTATTAATACACTATGGCTATAGAAGCATCATATTATGGTCTCTATCTCCTGAAGTATCTCAAAGATACGGAGGATCCCCGACAGCATGACCACGACTTCATCAACAGTCGTGCGGATGATGCTGCCGGGACCTTCGAGGGAGAACGTCGTGCCGGTGCTACGGTAGATCAGGCTCAGGAGGTGGCGATGAAGATACTGATGGATGGGGTTGATTCATAATAAATATTATATAATAAATAATATATAATACGATGAGAATAAGAGACGAGCGTGTGACATGGCGAACAATGAGCCAGGAGGAAACGGCAGAGATCCTTTCCCTCCTGGGCCCTCGCCGAAAGAAGGAGGTCATTAAAGACCAGTTGGGCGATGGTGACTATATCCACATATCGAAAGATGCTTATTTGTTCATAGAACGTAAGAAACGGGAACAGAAGCAGCAGCTCATGGCTACAAAGCTTCAGGACGGCACATCTGCCTACGACTATGTGATATCATGGCCGGAGGCTGATCGACCCTGGGCATTAGCTGGAGTCCTTTCCTGCATCGGTAAAGGTTACTCCTTGAACCGCCTCACGATTAACTGGGAGGTGCGAGAACTGAGATACGGAAAATAATGAAAGATAAACATGGATAATAAGAACAACAAAAAACGCCCTTACCAGACAACACCACTAAAGAAACGCCTGTTAGATTCAGTCGTGAATGTCGTCTGCCAGGCTGATTTGACAGACCAGGAAAGATCGGTGATGAACATGATCCTTGATAATCTGTCTTCAACGGAAATATCCATAGCGGCTGGCGTGTCGTCAGTGAGGGTGAGACAGATAACTAACGGGGCTATCGTCAAGATAGCAGACAGAAAGGCGAGGGCAGCTCTCATTGAGGAAAACAAAACACTCAAAAACGAGCTGAAAGCCGCAAAGAAGTTGCTTTCGGAGAAAGAGAAGGAGTTGGCCCGTCTGGAAAGATATGACTATAATCAGAGGCATGACTCGTTGAAAAGAGAAAATTATCGCCTGAACAAGGAACTTTTACAGTTGAAAGAGATCCTACAGACAAAGGAAGACGGTTCAAAGAAACCTCATGCTGACATGCCAGCCGAGTTGTCTGCAAAGAGATTGGACGATTTCAATTTGTCGGTTCATACGACAAATTTTCTCAATAAGAATGATATCGTTACCATTGACGACTTGTTAGGCAGAGAATTGTCAGAGCTGGCATCTATAAGAGGATGCGGCAAGAAGACCATCAAGGAACTGGTCACCCTTGTTAAAAACTTGGGGGTAGTTTGGTGCTAAATATTGGAAATAAAAAAATGGGATTATCTATATCTGACATCACCGAAGAACAGAAGCAGCAGCTTATGGCCACGACACTCACCAACGGCACAAATGCTTGGGAGTTCGTGCAGTCACGCCCGCAGGACGCACAGCCGTGGGTGGCTAAGGGCATCCTGTCCTGCCTGGAGAAGGGCTACCGTCTGGATCTCCTTATGATAGGCTGGCAAACGAGAGATCTCCGGCGCGACCTTTGCGGCAAAAGGTAACAAAAGTAGTGGGCGGGTTATATATTTTATTGTAGTGCCTCTGCTTCGGCGAATTGTTAAATTCACCTCGGCAGAAATCGTTTCTGTTTTCTACCGACGCAATCCCAGGCCCCTACCCTTCGGCTTCATACCGAAGAGACTGCGCGGCATCCAATCATCATCATTCTTTTTCTTAGGCAGGTCATTATGACCGCCACCTCCACCACCCAACGGAACATTCACCGACATTGCGCCGGTGATTGCACCAAATATCGATGCCAGGCTATCATTAAATGACGCGGCGATCTCATTAAAACAACTTAGAGTTTCGCTGACAGCTGAATCAGACTCGAAACTTTCTTGTTCCGGGAAGAAATAATCTTTCAGATCCTGAAAAGAATAGTTCCAGTAATTATCGGCTTCTTCAGAGCCGAATTTCCTGATAAACAGTTGTTCATCGGTCTCTCCAGGACGGTAGTCATCGCTGTAGACAGTATGACGCACATTGTTATCCCAATCACCATTTGGATATTTGAGTTTGACAGTAATGTAATTCCTTACATTGTCAACCTGGATGCCATAGGGCATCTTATGGCGGTTGATACACTCCTGCTTATACAGGTCACGCTTATACTGATAAAACTCTTCTGCGAAGTAATGTAAGGCCAGCTGCTTGGCGGCAGCTTGTTTATCCACCCTATACTGATACCAGTTAGAATGACCAAGGAGGAGCATTTTACTCATCTCCTGACCGCTTATATTAGTTATGACAAATGACATGCCATCCCTATTGACCACCCGGGCATCAACATCGAGGAATGAAATAGCCCTTGGTACGGTTGGCTTCTGTATCGTTGTCTTTGGAGTAGGCTTTCCGCCATTTTTGATCTGTTCCAGCTTCTTCCATTCGGCATATTTTGCATAAAAGATAGCCCTGTAAGCATATTTCTTCTTATCCTCCAGCCTGTTCTTGGGATTGACTGTTTCTTTAAGATTTTCCAACGCGCGACCTACAGCAGTAATTGGAGAAAGATTCTCATCGGGACTAAAGGTGTTGTCGGTATCATATTCTATATTATAATCATCGAGGAAATCCATAACGAACTGTCCGATACGGTCTGCGGACATTGGCTGTGCCTGTTTGATTCTTTCTGTCCCAGAAATATTGATTTCTTCAGCTTTCTTCTCTTGGGCCTCTTTTTCCTTTTGTTGCTGACGTTGTGCATCAGCACAGAAAGCGCGGAGCAAGGCTTCCTTCGCAGCCGCTTTAATAGCGTTTTCTCCTTCCGCTGTTATATCCTCACCTTTATCAACCAGTTCAGTCACCTTGTTATATAAAGCCACCGCCTTTTCCCGGTTCTTATATTCAGTGGTACCACCATACTGAGTCAAGGCCAACTGACTACTATAAACAATATCTACGCCCAGCTCCTCCAAACCTTTTTCGATCGCTAAGGAAAGATTTTTCTCCTTCCAGATCTCATCGGCCATGTTCGCGGCATCTTCCGCACTCAGAATTAGGTCTTTCTCCTTCTTTCTGTTCCACTCAGGATTGAGAAGTTGTTGCAGATCCATGATGTCGCTACCCTTGAAAACTATCTTGTCTTTATGGTCGATGAGTGTGTAGCCATTAACACGGCCATCCCTGGCTCTGGAAAACACAATAGCCAAACCCAGCTCCCGCTTCAGGTCAAGAAGAAACTGCTTGAATTGAGCCTTGCGCTCACCATCCATATCAACACCGCTGTCATCCCTAAAACGGTTGTTGTTAATGTCCTTCAAGTGGTTAGTAACCGTATGCTGCTTGTCATTCTTCGTCCTGACCTTGATAGGATCATCATCTGTTTCTGATTTCAGAGACCTGCGCCGATGATCCTTTATCATCTTCTTCAGCTTATTTATAAGCGGTTTATATTCAGTTTTCTTATTTCCCGACAAGGCCATCCTGTTATCCAGTTCTTCTTGTGACACACTACCGACAAGCTCACGGTTCCTATAAACGTCTATAATCTTATTATCAAGATCGTGATGGCACCTGTAACCGGAATTGTGTAAGATATTAAAAAACTGATTATAATTTTCGAACTTGTAATCGAGAAATTTATTTATGTCGTTAGCAGCATCGACACCACGAAGTTTATCAAGTATCCGCTGCACGCGAAGATATTCCTTATAATCGTCGATCCACTGGCCATTCTTCACGCTAACGGTTACCGTTGCAGCATGAATATGGGTATTCTCGGTATCGTTATGTACCCAGAACACCTGTGGCTGGCCTTCATATCCGAGTCTGTCAAGGGTCTTCTTGGCATCCTCCAGAAGTCTCTCGGTCTGCTCAGGCGTAGCCTTTCCGGGATAAGACCAGACGACATGTTTCTGAGGATGTTTGACCCGACTGTTATGATCAGCGATCTTCTGTAGATAGTTAGACATTACTACAGGAGAATGAATATTATATCTCTCCAGCAATCCAAAATTACGAATTGCCACACATTGAGCCGTTCCTTCGGCCACCTTCTTCTCATTATAGAAACAGGCAGCAAAGCTGGTTGCCGAGTTATTCAGAATCTTTACGATACAGCGTTCCATAACATATTATATATTATTTATTATATATTACAATTGACTCTTAGCCGAATTTATATCTATTCGAATACTCATCTTCAGTCTATCTATAGACCACTCATTATGAACGCCGGACTCCTTCTGGTAGTCATTGACCATTCGCAGCAGCTGGGAAAGCCTGTGATGTCTGTTACCAACCTCTGGAAACACCAGGCATCTTGTAAGCAGCTCGTCTTCCCCGCGCAGGGCATGATTGATCAGGCTCCTCGCTGATTTTATCGACTCGCTATATTTATCCATTATAGAAGAGATATCCCTTATATGTCCGATAAGGGTATTCTGGAAATTGAGTAATTTCATGATCACGGAGTCTGTAGATTCTCCGTTTTTTCTTGCCTTCAACATGATTGTGTTGACAGCCTTGGCCACCTGATTAATATTCTTTCCGATGGCGTTTAACTCATGGGGAATATTAGCAATAGTCTGGTGCGCTTCGGCAATATCAGCACGATTATAGCTTATCTCCAGCATAAGCTTATCGACATAATTCAAGTCAATCGGACTTGCGTCATCCACATGTCGCAGTGCATATAGGACAAAATTAGTCATGGTAGAGGAACCTTTGCCGAAACCATTTTTTGCTCGTTCCTCGACAAACATCTTATCCTCTGGATAGCATCTGATGTGGATGTCCGCATCCTTAGTTCTCTTGATTTTATCTTCCATATTATTCTTCTTTTATAAGTGAAATATCTGATATTTTACGATGCGAAGCAGGAATGTGCCGGACTTTGGAGGGCACGAAACCCGCTTGTCGGCAAGATAGGAGGGGTGCCAGTTCCAGCAAAATGAAATTTTGGCTTGGAAACTGTGTCACACCCGCCACATCTTGCCTGACCCTAAACGGGTCATCACAATGCAAAGATAGTGGCTTTGCATCATAGTTTCGGTTTCCAGATATAATAACTATACATGTTACACGTTTTCGTTTTTAGGTGTGGACAAAGAAAATAACACCTGTGGACAATGTAATTACATATAAGTGGACGTACATTTGAACGTAGATTCCACTTTCTAATGGCATAGTAGTACACAGATAACGTAAATGTTGTTTCCATAAAAAATTATCTACTCGTGTACTATAATTAGTATAAAGTTGTGGTTTGGGTCTTGAATTTGTTAAATCAAGAGATTGTAAGTGTATATTTTGAATTTCACGATTAGGTTGTGTACATTTGCAGCCATAATAGGTTCAACACATTAATTAGTATGAGTACAGAAAAGAAAAAAGGATTTGTGCATATAAAATGTAATTCAGTCGTGAAGAAGTTCACGATGGAGCGTGTACGACAACTCGGCATAGACGTGGGTCTTGCACAGTTGTATCTAAATCTCGCAAAAAACGGATCCACTTCATGTAAGCGTGATGCCCGCGTAGTCAAACTTGCAGAGATGCTAATCAAGGCTATCCCAAGTATTCGTCCGCGGATCATGTTGACGGTAGCAGATGTAAATGAGCTTACGCAGTTCATTACAAAATGGAAGATTCGCGTATCAGAACTGATAGCGGAGCGACAGTATGTACCCGTCTATTATGAAGACATAGTAAACAGTCTGCTTCTTGGTAAAAGTGACATTAAATGTTCCCGCATTCACCTTGAATGGTGCCTGGCCGTTCTTGGTCCAAAAAATATGAAGCCGGGAAAGATTGTGGATGTGATACTCAAGCACGAAAGCAAGGAATGGGATGAGCTGCTCCCGTTGGCCAACGATGACTATTATAGTGTCAGGATGGCCGACAACTCCGGAGAGATACAAGCCGATTTTCGAAAAAAAATTGAGTTTATATATAGACTGTCCGTTCCATCTTTGGCCGACACAATCATCGATGAATTAGAGAACGATATCCAAGTTGTAAACGAAATGAAGCACTTACGTGAAAAGGCAACAACAAACTATCGTGAAATGATTGCAGAATACCTAAAGTCCTTTAACAACCTTCAGACCGTCTCTCCCACCATATTACCGAAAAAACTCATAAAGAAGCTGGAAAGTATTGTCAACCAAAAGGAAAACGTTACAGAAGCCGCGAAGTCCGAAGTTAAGCCGAAACTAAAAGTTGTTCCCATCAAATCTGATGGAACTATGAGTGAAACCTCGAAAAATCCCTCTGGTATTATAAAGGCACCTGTGGTACAGGATTTTCCTCAGAAAGAAGATAAAGATAAAACTGCATTACCGTTGCTAAATAATGGTAGTTCGCCCATCATCAATGACATACCTTCTCAGGAGGATATGTCAGACTATCCAGACGAAGTTCCAGGCGAACCGGGTGATGATGAATGGAACTATCGCGACTTGATGGACTATCTAAACGAAAAGCTTATAAACGATTCATCAGGAAGGGAGAAAATCAAGAACGCGATGGATATAGTATATTCCTTCTGTAAGCTCGAAAATTTCACCACGAGGTTCGCCCAACTCCGTGCCATGATTGATAGTGGGACTGTCAAGTACCCAGGAGGTTTTGCCGTATACGAGATGAGTAAAATGCTCAATCCTGAATATATACCAAATATAAGATAAAAAATTTGCAAGATTCATATAAAATTTGTATCTTTGCACCGAGATCGTGAGAATACGGGCCAGCTGATTGGCCTTATGTGGAGGGATAATCCACTCCGCAAGATGCTTAAAAGCGTCACACAGCACAAATTCAAGAGGGGGTAAAGCTGCGACCGAAGGGAAGCAGCCGCGCACAGTTATCCCATCAGCGGCCAGAGCTGGCTATGAACATCATTGGGGCATATTACTCAACGCCATCATCACGTAACACACCAGTATAAAGCTGGCTGCAGTAGTGACAATCAACATACCCTCAACGATATTTATCAATCTTTCTTGCATATTATATAATATATATTATTTATTATTTAATCATTGTCATTGTGACTCCAGCCAGTCAGGGTAGCCTTACCCAGCATAGCCATAAAGATCCAAAACAGAATTGTCATAATATATATGTTTAATTTGAAAAATACATGTGATTCTTATCACACTCGATTTCATCTTCAATTTCAGAAGCATTGTTACCGTAGCAGACATGTTTCAGACTACAGTCATCACAATGGTTGGCGTAACTTGCCGATGCTGTTGTCAGAGTATGCTTAATGCCTCTATAAATAATGTCTTTTGCCATAGTTTTTATTTTATGGGAGTTGGTTAGGCTCCCGTTACCTTATTCTTCATCTCCTGACGTGCCCATTTTGGTGGCAGATTCTTATAGATAAATACCACGTTCAGGACAACCACAAAAACGTTTAAAACAGCAGGCACATAGTCACCAATAATAAAACCACAAAGGCTTGTGACACCACACAACACGATTAAAAACAAATGTACCCTGTTCTCCTTCCAGAATGAATACTTTGAAACTGTAATGTACTTACCCATATTTTTGTCGGCTGTTTATATCGCGCCGCCTCCGCGTTTATGTTACACTTTGAATTATCTGTAAAAATGGGAGTTTTCAGACCGCTGTCTTGGATTGCTCCCAACCAAATTAACTTAATCACTTTATCAAAAATAAGATCAATATCCGCATCGCTGCGTAATATGTAACAAATGAAAACATATATTTTTATCTCTTGTCTTTTATTAAATGGGAGTTTTTGCGCCGCTGCCCCGGATCACTCCCAACCAAGAGAGTTATTACGTTTGATCAACATATTGACAGAGCCTTATTCGTTTCCCAACGTTTTTTAGTATCTCGTACCTGTCGGCTCTATGAATGTACTTTTGTGAGGTATCGGCTGAAATGAGGTAAGATTCTTGTTCTTTTTATCTTTTTCTCAAGTCTGCCGGTGTGTCTTCTATTTTTGGTCGTCATCGACTTCATTTCGGTTGAGTTCTTTTCTTTTGCTGTTCAAAGATGGGAAAGCGGCCTTAAAGCCAAGGAATTTACAAGAAATTTAGCGGAATACCCAGATAGGTACAGCTATCTGTGGAAGGCTGCTGCTATAATTTCGACGGAAATATGCGAAGCGGTACTTGGTATGGCTGCAAGCCTATCTAACTTTGCAAAGGAAAAGACTCGCCAGAACCGTAATGAACCTGTAACGGCAAAAATGACACACGGACAGGACGAAGAGAAGTTTTTTCCATCTCATATTACGCTGTCAAGCGTTTTATAACAAGACGGACATATATAATATATAATATATAATATATAATATTTATTATAAATTAGCTGTATTGATTTTGACAACCAAACATTTCCAAATACGGTTTATTTGGTAATATTTGAGTTTTTTTTGTTGCAATTACTATAATAAAATAAGGAATGAGCCTTGTTTGATAAAGTTCTACCCTTATTTTTTGTCAGAAAATCAAAGTTAAGCCTTATTTTATAAGCTTTGAGTTTGTTTTTCTGCCTGTAGGCTCTTGAATTTGTTAAATCAAGAGATTGTTTGTGGAAAAATATATAACACATAAATATTATGTGTATATTTGCATCAAATGGAAATGATATGCAGGATATTTTGAAAATTTTTACTCTTACAATACTATTGGCTATAGTGCCGATAGTGTATTGTCATGCTGTGGAGAGCAACCCCACGCTTGCAGCAAGAATTTTATTAGCCAAGAACGATTTCGAGAAGGCACTACAGAACCAGAGGAACAGGCAACTGATGGTTGGCGAAGGGCACGTGTTTATCGGTCGTGAAGTCCAGGCATTGAATGAGCTTCAGCGTGAGTATAATGACTATCTCGATCAATTTCACGATGCAGTGAGTACGGCAGCGGAGTTGTATGGAACCTATCTTGAAATAAAAAAGACTGTAAAGTTATCGAGACAGGTTTCATCTATCCTGTCCGATGCGCCAACCAACGCCATCGCCGTCCTGCTGAAGCCAAATACCAGCGGACTCTACGGCTCGATCATACAGACTTCCCTCGGAGCTGCACAGGACATTTATAATGCCTGTATCTCAAAAAAGAAACTGACGGCCCAGGATAGGAACAAGATGTTGACGGATGCCCGTAAAAAGATCAAGGCGGTAAACAAGGATCTGGCGAAGCTGATTATTGTTCTCAGATACACAACCTTTGAGGATATCTGGTTTTCAATTCGCACACGTGCGAAGTATATGGATAGAGATCAAAAGCAAGCCATCATAGAGCGTTGCTATGATAATTGGAAACATAATATAAGATTATAATGTATAATGACTATGAATATCAGAATAAACTATAGAACCATTTTGGTCTGCATCCTGTCAACTGTGAGTATCAGGATGTCAGCTATAATCGACTTTGTTAGTGTTGATCCTCTTTGGGAAGCGGCTGTCATGACTGGTACTAAGAAGGTAATGGATCAGTATAATACCCAGAACACCAAATTACTGGAGATGGCAGCCTTGCAGAATACGATGGCCCTCCATTTTAACGCCGTGAAGGAGTGGAGGCGAAAAGAAAATGCCTATCTGAAAATTGCCTGCTATGCAGAAGCTGTGCAGGCAGGATCGAGACTCACGGCAGAAGCTGTGCGTACTGTCCGTGATCTTATGGACTTAAAGAAGGTGATGCAGCGTAACCCGGAGGGCATCGCTGCTACCGTATCAATGAACAATTTGTATATAGAGACTATAGTCGAGTTCATTAAGACGTTCAGAATGTTACAAAACGTGCTGATTGGCGAAGATCCTAATGAGGAAGATGTAACAGCTACACCGGTTCAGTCTATTCCTTATGAAGCGGGATGTGTGCAGGTGACGGTGACGCTTCAGAACAATTCAAATAAAGACGTGACATTTGACGGGAAGGTATGCTTTATCCTGCACGGTTATATCGCCTCTGAAGACTATACTGGTCACAAAAGCTTCCACGGTATATGCACAGGAGGCGACTATACAATTCCTGCGGGAGGTAGCAAGACCTATACTGTCATTTTTACGAAGGACGAAACACCCAGAGACGGTATCGGTCTGCCTTTCGCTGGATCAGGGCATACAGGCAGTAGGACTGCTAACAATGCCTATTATATCGGCAACAAGGGTTTTACCTGTGAAAATATCTCCGAGAGTGTAACCTTTATGGAAGGTGGATCTTACACGATGGTGATTCCATCAAATACCGATATGTGGTACTCTAAGACCGGTGCTGACGGCAATGGCGGCATGTTAACCGGTAAGGAACGTGTTGAAATGATATGGTCTTTGTGTGACCGTCTGGAAGAGATGAACGCCAAGGTGCGCAAGCTGATACTCAGCGTCGCCTACTACAGGGTGAAGGACATCTGGGCGTTCTACACTCGCGGGATGTTCGACCGTAACAAAGGTGAGATAGCCGAAAACTGCCTGGAACGGTGGAACCGTGTTCAGGAAGCAGTAAAGATACTTAATTGATAATTAAAACAGTATATAAATAGAAGAATATGAGTCAAAACAAATTTAATCACGAGAAACAGATTGGTGAGATAGATTTCTATAAAGTAGAAACCTTCACCATTTTAATGCGAAAAGTCTATGTCTGGATGACGCTTGCGCTTATCATTACTGGCATCACCGCCTATGGTGTTGCAGACAGTACAAACGTCCTTTCGGCCATTGTCAACAACCAAGTTGTATTTTTGGGATTGATCATAGCCGAACTGACAGTGGTCATTGCTATCAGCGGAGCGATTAATAGATTGTCTTTGACAACCGCAACGCTGCTTTTTGTCTTCTATTCGGTCATCAACGGTGCGACGATGGCTATTGTCTTCGCCGTATATGAGATTTCATCTATTGCACATGTTTTTTTTATCACTGCGGGTACGTTCGCAGTAATGGCAGTTATCGGCTATACTACCAAGACCGATCTCACATCGATGGGCAAATTCCTGATGATGGCACTCATCGGACTGATTATCGCTTCATTGGTCAATATCTTTCTGGTCAGAAGCACCGGAATGGATTTGATAATAAGCTACGCAGGTGTCCTGATATTCGTTGGCCTGACTGTATATGATTCATGGAAGATCAAGATGCAGCTGATGGACATGAATTCTGAAGATATTGAGGTTTCCCAGAAGATTTCCCTTCTGGGAGCTTTGCAACTGTATCTTGATTTCGTTAATCTCTTTCTTTACCTTCTTCGTATTATGGGCAAAAGGAAATAATAACAAACATTGTTATGAAGAAAGTTTTGTTGTTCGTTCTGGTGATGGTTTCCTTAATGCTATGCGGCAAGTCATATAGAAACCAGACAGTAGTCAGTGAAAACATTGGCAGGTCTCTTATTGATCCAGAGAAATACGAGACAATAGGTACTGTTATTGACAGTGCCTTTGCACCGTTTGATGATCCTGTGTTCTTTGAGAAGACTCTGAAGATCTGTAAGATGTCTGTTGGGGAATTGGATGATTCCCTGATTACAAAGATACAGGAAAGTGGTAAAGAACTTATCGATATGATGGGGTCAGAATATCGTTTTATCGGATTTAAGGTCACGCAAGACTATTGTTTGCGAGATGATAATACTGAGATTGCTTCGGAGAAGAAGATCTATATCATGGATAAAGATATGACCAACATCTTTGCCGAATATGATACTAATAGCCTGGATTATATCATGGTCCAGGCTATGTATAAAATGTGGACGGACGAAACTTTGCGGATCCAAAATTAAAAAAAACATCCCGTATCTCACGACAGGGGATGATAAACATTTTAAATTATGGATTCAAGTTCACATTCTATTATCCTTAGTATATAGTATGGAAAGCCATTTTTGCAAATGGTACTGCAAAAATGGGAAAAATATTTGATAATAGGCTTTATTTATAAAAAGAATCTCTTGATTTAACAAATTCAAGAGACAAAATCCATTTCGTATGATTAATAGAAATGCGTCAGCCAATAATAATAGTTCTTCATATACTCCGGTTTAAGGATTCCTTTTGTCATCCATTCATCAAAGACGAAGTACTTTTTGAAGGCAGGCACATCGAAGTATTTTTGGCGAAGATTAAATGCTTTGTAATGAGAAAGGATTCCACAGTATGAATTGACCCTTGATCTGATTAGTTCTAAGTCATCGAGCGTCGGGCGTGAGAAGATTAGTTGATATTCCATTTCCTGCGCGACCCTCACGAACTTATCTATAGTTCGTTGTCTTGGTACAATATAGTTAGGTCTGACGTATGCTCCGAGATACATATTGGAGGCATTGGCAGATGAATATTTTACTTTGTGGGGATGTATCTCCACATGTATCATATTCCAGAAAACTTCTCGCAGTTCATATTCTAAGTCGTGTAGATACGACAAACTGCGGTGCATAGCGAAATGGTCATCCACATAGTGCCCCCAGTGTTTGACTTTCTTTGTTCTTTTGGCCCATTGATCGGTGACATTCAAAAGAACATTCGACAGCATCTGTGAGTCGATATCACCGATGACCAGCCCATAGCCTGGAGGACTGCAAGACAAACGTTTCTTAGGCGGCAGACCTATCCAGTTGTCTGGATGGCCAAGACGAATACAGTTATCGGCTGGATTGCGATCAAAGAAGCAATGTAAAAGCCATTCGCAAAATACGGGATCAATCCGTTCTGACCAAAAGCGCCCATCTGGAGATCTGCGATCAAGATGTTTATATACCTCAGACATGACTATTTCCATCAGCAGATTCTTGTCTATACTCATAAAATATCCTGAGAGGTCTATGAGTAACACGTATGCTTCGTTATGGTAATTGTCTGTTACAGAGCGGATGTGGTGACAAAAACGCTCCATACCGAAATGTGTACCTTTTCCCAATCTGCAGGAATAAGTGTCATAGATTAGTAACGTATCGAATAATGGAGCGAGATAGTTATAGAGCATGTGCTGAATAACACGATCACGGAACTGAGAGGCGAATACTTCGCGCTGAACAGGATCAAAGGTTATGAAGCAGAACGCAGGAAGCGGTCTGTATGTCCTGTTGATAAGTTCCGGATAGAGTTCTTCAAGGTTTACCTCTTCCTCCTCTTCAAATTCCAGCTGTGCAAGCGTATTGCGCTTGTACTTTCTGGCATCGTGGTAAGCCTGATAGAGGTCATCATGTATCTGCTGTTCCGTTATTGTCATAATCTTATTATAAAAGGTGTGGAGAGAGTCGCCAGGATGTTGTAATTGCCGCGACGGGACGCACGGAGAAGCCGTTAGCCCGATTGGTGTTGTTCCAGTTCCAATTGCTGGAATTGACGTTCAAGTAGCGACCGTTGTTGGTGCTGTTGGGCGTGGCCGACCAATAGTAGCCGTTCGAACCCACATTGCTCAGGGAACCTGAACTGTTGTTACGATAACCGGCAGCCGGAAGTGGAGTGGTTTCTTGACTGTATGACAGACGGGGTTCACTGAAGAAGACCGCCTGCCAGACCCTTGCCAGGAAACGTCGCTGGGTCGGACATAACCTGTCGGCTATCCCGTAACCAACAGGTGAACCACCGAAATTACTCAGTCTGTGCCTGGACATCCCTGCCAGCCCATGCTGGCTATCCAGAGCAAACTCCTTCACCATCCTTAAAACTCATCTCCCACCTTGTTTTTTGTATTGCCGTTTCCTGCGGCACTTGCATTATAGAAGTCGCTCCAGACTCTCATATTCTTGGAGAGTTCGGAGGTGTATTTTGATATGATAGCATAGTCTTTCGTTGATAAATCACCGAAATCCTTCATGGCACGTATAATAATGATTGTCTCCAGTACCAAAGCAAAGGTGTCAGGAAGGATGGATGTCGGTTTAACCTGCCAATGAACCAGTTCAATATTGACCATTATCCGTTTAAGGTTGCCCGTTACCTCGCGGGCTATAGCTTTCCCATCCCCTGCAACATTCCGAAAACGGAAGCGACACTCTTTATAGCTGTCATACGCCGCTTTATACACAGGTAAAGCAAATACGCCGTTTTTCTTTGGCGGACGCTGCTTATGCTTTCTTTTCTTTGTAGGATCTTGTGATTTTGTTGTTTCTGTTCTCGGAGGTAAACCCTCCTGTAGTATAGGAGGAGCATCTTCCGGCCCATCAGGTGGGGCCACCTGATTGTCATCAAACAGGTCAAATAGATCTTTACTCTGATATTCCTTCATTTCTGATACGTTCCTGTAGAGAGTTGAGATAGTTGAGTGCCCTCATGGGCGTATAGTCTGCAAGAGGCTGCTGCATGATATCTGCAATGATCAGCTTTCTCCTTGTCTCTGCAGACAACTCAGAGGCAGCATCGGCATTGCCGCCGGTGCCTTCCGGATTTATGTCTGGGCTTTCCGCCCTTACAGTCTTTTTCTGGCCGTCCTTCGCCGTCTTGGCGGCGACGGCCTTCTCCTTCCAGGCGATAAACTCCTGTTCGGGGAAATCCATAGCTTCAGTGCGGGTCAGGGTATGGATGACGATGCCGTCATCCTCCCTGCTGGAGTAGGAATAGCCGTCGTGTGTCCTGTATCTTTCGAGCTGTTCCTTCGGGTACCCGATAGTGACATACGGGCCACCGTATTCCTTGTTGTTCTTCACGATGGGCGCGTGTTCCTTGAATACCTTGCAGAACATAAAGGCAGACCGTTCCATCATACTGATGAACTTGCTGCCGTCCTGATACATGATAATGTTACCAGACGTATTTGTCCTTTCTGTTCGTAACCGTTCAATGAATGTCATAAAGTAAACAGTTTGATTATAACATGAGGGTGCAAAGTTAAACATTTTACCTTTGATAAGTCCGCTTCACCCCCCCCCCATTAACATTCATTAACAACAATGTTACGATATAGAGTATAAATGGGAGGATTTTCAAAATAGACCCCGCTGACGCGGGGTTTGAAAGTCTCTGGTCTTTTAATGACCAGAGACTGA
>Ga0265298_10001200_pt1 | contig 38279 bp, 51 predicted proteins | sample AusTroGonzalo_MG_3_FD_193486 | JGI IMG/M metagenome (GOLD analysis project Ga0265298, IMG submission 193486) | Bovine rumen microbial communities from tropical cattle in Woodstock, Queensland, Australia - Gonzalo_01 | ecosystem: Host-associated > Mammals > Digestive system > Stomach > Rumen ...
GTTTTGATTGGATGTTAGTGTTGAATCCGCAGCCGCGGACCCCATAGCGCGGCATTTGAGAGCGCGTTCTGGAGGTCGATTTTACACCATAATCTTTTGCCATCCCGTCATAAGAGGAAGGTTTAGCATTATATGGATAATCCACGTCCTTGCGGATGTCTATATTCGTAATCAGATAATATCCGGTCACGTCCGAGACATATTCGGAGCGATAGAAAAGCGGTACATAACCCATCCCGTGATATATTCGATATTGTTTCCTATAGAGGTGCTGCGTATATGTATTCGGGTCAAAATAATACTCAATATCCGCGGGAAGATATAAATACTGTTCGTCTACTGCGCAATACTTGTCTGTCTCGGTCCTCTGGTATATATATCCGGCCGGTACGTCCTGTGTCTCGTCCTTGTAGAGCCGCTTGTTTTCTTCAGATATAACCTTCACAAATTGGATAATGGGCCAGTTGGAGTTAAAAAGCAAGTTGGAATCCGTGCCGGTTGTCGCGTCAAAGCCCTTCCGAGCTACGCGCACGCCATAATCGCCACGTCCTACCTGCTTAAACTCGTTTACGGGGTATCCTGCCTTCGAGAGTCCCATCTTCCCTCCTAGAACTTGCCCTTGCCATATCCCATAATCATTACTTTTCGGCCATTGGAGTCGACTATCTGGATTTGCCCGCGGACCTGCTGATTGCCACGTAAATTGCCCGTACGCACGCGTCCCGCGTCAAAGCCATAAACTTCCGCGTTGGATGTCACATCCACGTTGTCGACCGTTCTAAAGCCCGTGAGAGGCTTTCTAACGGTGCCTTGGCCTAGCGGCCGTATAACATCCGCTACTTTGTCGTTATAGCCATAGTTGCCGGAGTTAAAACCATCTGCCATTATATTTTCGCCTCTTTATTGTTAAGCTTGACTTCTGCTACGACCTGCTTAATAACCGGAGGAGTCATCCCGTTGCTTGTCGTACCGATAAAACCGCATTGGAACTCGTGTATACGTTTCGTGCCGATTCCGCCGACTTCGCAAGTGACCTCTTTCATACCGGCCGTGGCCGTTTTGGTCCCCTTGTACCACTTCTTGCCGCCGATTGTAATAGATTCTACGCCTTCAAAGTCGACAGCTCCGTCGTCGATTCTGTAAATTGGAGTGAGAGTACATCCGGTTGGGAGAGCGTTAAAATATAGGCCGATTCGTAGCGCGGACTTTTCGAGAATTGGAGAGCCAGCGTCGTATACCAGAGATTGCCAGTAAAAACTTGTGGCCGCTCCGCATAGGTTGTCTACGACGGCCAGACTTGGGTCTACAGTCGTGACCGGTTCTGCTCCCTCTGGATGAGTCGTAGTCGTGACTTCGTACCCGTAGAATAGAGTGTCGCCAAAGTTGTAGACGCAGCCGATTCGTAATATCTGGTCGTCAGTGTTATATTGGCCTTGAGTCGTGCTAGGTACAGCGTAATTGTAAGTAAAACAGTTCGGGAAGTTCTTGTCGATTGCTCCCCAGCCGTGTATACCAAAGCGCGTTTTCTGGGAGGTTGTCCACGACGGGAATCCCACCATCATAATTTCGCGCCGGACAGCCATCATATTCGGGTATACATCGTGGATGGTGTTCTCCCCGGTATATTCGGTATCAGTGCCGCGCATTGTTCTCACCTTGATAAGCTCCTTGCCGCCGGTGTAGGCGTAGAGCGCGCCGTTGATGATGATATAGAGGATATTCTGGTAGTTAAACATCGCGTGAGGGGACCCCATAGGACACTCGATATAGAAGTTCGGGTTGTCGGATTGGCCGTCCCAGAAGTAAATCATACCGTTTTGGAATCCGCGAGACGCGTCGTTGCTAAACTTCTCCGCGCCGATGACTACATATTCATCTGTTGACGCGATAGAACATACCTCGTACCCGTCGTCTAGGCGCAAGCGGTTAGGTATATAATCCGTATCAGTGAGAGCGTCATAAGGACCCGGACCCATCTCAGCAAGGTAGCGGCCGTTGCCGATAAAGATTTTATCTCCGATGGTTATAGGATGTTTGCCGTTGAAAGTATAGGCCAGAATCTTGCCTTTTGCCGTGAGACGCATACCGTAATAGAGGGAAGCGTTGCCATCTGAATCAGTCGTGACTGTTTGTAGCACATAGTCGTTCGTGGAAGCTACGACGTGGATATGATATTCTCCACCAGCTTCGAGAGTCGCTCCGGACCACGGTGTCGCCTCGAATTGGTTGCCGGGTCCCTCTATACTGGATGGATTCGGGACTACAGTAAACTCTTGATAAGTACCGGCCGTGATACTTGAGGCGGCTACGGTGCCGGATTCGGCCACTACGTTGTCTCCTATATCGTGTACTACGACCTTGAGAGTGCCAGTGCCTTTTGTTTTGACATAAACTCCAATTTTGATAATAGGAGAGAGAGCGGGGAGGAATAGTGCTTTGTCGTTTTCTGATTCAGATATAGCCGTCGGGCAGCTAAAATCATAATATGAGGGGTTATTCTCCGTGACGTTGCCATAGGTGCCAGCGTCGTTGCGAGGGATGTCCGGATTCGATATATAGTTCCCAGCATAGTTTTTCGTGATTGAGTTTACGACATACTCGGAGAAGTCGTCCATCTCGCTAAATTGCGTGACCGTGCGCGCGTTGTTGCGCGGGTTTATGATATGCCCGTAGGTGTATATGCCAGCGTTGCCATCTGTAAACACTAGCGCGTCCTTCTGTTGAGAATAGACTAGCCCGTGGCCGGTAGAATCAGCTGGAGTGTTAATTTTGGCTATATGATATTCGCTATCTATAGAATAGAGCTTGCCGTCCTCATCTAACGCCCAGATTGTACCGTCTTTTGTCTGGCACATCGCCGTAATAAGGCCCGTAATTGTACCGGAATCCGACAGCTCGCGTGCTTGTGGCAGCACGGACATCTGGGAGGGAGACTTGCGAACGTCGAGACAGATACCATCAGCGTAGCTATTCTCTATCCCTATTTTGTCATCGGTAGATAATCCTCCGTAAAACTCGGTGTTGCCAACAAGTCTAACTTCGCTTTTGGTACTTGCCATTTTATGCTCCTTCTCTTAATGTTGAGTTTGCGAAAACATCGCTAACGTTTGGCAAGCGTTTGAGACCCGGATTGACTACTCCAGAGACCGTTTTATTGCCATAGGTTGTTTTGTACTGTTCTAATGCTTCGTCAAAGAGAGAGCGGTACATCGCCGCAGTGTCAGTATCCTTGCGCATAGCAAAGAATCGGTAAACAGCATAGTCGACGGCCGCTTCGTGATATTCTTCCGGGTATGGTGCAGCTTGGCCCATTTTGAGACTTGCAGTCGCGTTTGTTTCTCCGAGGTAGGGTAGCTCTAGTTTAGCTACAGTTGCGCTTGTGACTTCCGCAATCTTATAATAATTGCCATCGTAGCCGTCAGTATTGTAGACGTACCAGTTGTTAATCATCGAATCCTTGAAAACACTCGTTGTAGCCGTGATTGTGACTTCTCCGTTCGTGACTGCAGCGGTAAAGGCCACATCCTCGACTCCCATATCACGGATTCTAGGTTCATAGGATATAATCAGGCCATCTTCTATATCGCGAGAGGGGATAGGGAAAATACCGATTTCGTTATGTCCCTTGATAAAATAATGAGTTGGGAACATACTCGCGTTCGGGAAAGCGTTTAGGCGGTTCCAGTTCATCTCGGACGCGACTTCTTCGAGCGGCAATATAACGTCGCTATCGTCGTCCTGTTTGCAGCGTACTTCGGCCACACGGACCATATCAGCTGGGATTTTATAATACTGTTGATTCTCTACAACATCCGCCGTGACTTCTACGCGGGTCCACGGTCGTCTCGCGGCGTTCTGGAATAGTTTATCAGCGAGGTTTAAGTTAGCTACGATAGTCCCTACTTCCGGCTCCGTGTCGTAAATGCCACAGAGGTCGAGGGCCATTTTCTTTCTTTGACTAAAAGTAAGCATTGTTAATAATTCTCCTTGTTCTTATTATACCACAAAAAATCCCCTTACGGGGATTCCTTGCTTTCTAGGTGGTTATTTCTTCGCTGCTTCGACGGCTTGTGCTTTATCGTAGCTAATCTTCGCGATACCGAAGATTGCGCCTAGGAATAAATCAAACGCGCTCAAAGAGGTTGTCACGGCTTCCGTTGGGAAGTCCTTGAACCAGAGAGGGACCACGGTGTCTATAAGCACGATAAGTGCCGGTAAGACGATAGCCACAATCCAGCGGATAACTTCATAAACTTTTTGAGGAAGTTGCATATTTTCTCCTTATTTTACTCTTAATACTTGGCCCGGATAGATGAGGTTAGGATTCGGGATATTGTTTACTTGCGCGAGCCACTGCCACGTTGTACCATAGCGCGCAGCAATAGAACTCAAGTTGTCTCCCTTTACGACAGTGTAGTATTCTTCTCCAGATGGAGCAGGAGCGGAGCCGTCAGTGTAGATTTTGAGAACTTGGCCCGGATAGATAAGATTCGGGTTAGCGATATTATTGTCGGCCGCTATTTTCTGGTAGGTTGTACCGTAGCGAGCAGCGATTCCGGAGAGAGTGTCGCCTTTTACGACGGTGTACTCTACATAGTTCGACGGAGCGGGAGCCGGTGCCGGTGCTGGTGCTGGAGACGGAGCGGGAGCAGGTTGGCCGTTTTTCGCGGCGTACTTCATCCATCCATCGCGGTCCATTTGTGCTACGTCGCAGTCGAGAGTGCCGTTGCGAGACGAGAATTGCCAGATAGCCCAGAACGGCCACGCGCCGATTCCGTAAGTCATTTGAGATGGGTCTGTCGGCCATCCTTGTCCGTATTGGTATTCGTTCGGCCAGTAAGCAATCCATAGACCGTAGTCAGCGGCGACGACCGGAGACCAGTCATAAGAGTTGACAACAGAGCCAGACATATAAATCATTGGTTTTACGCCAGTGAGCGAGTAAACGCGGTCAAGCCATTGTTTAGCCCATCCGACGTTCCAGACAGCTTCGACTTCCCAGTCAAGGATGAGGATAGCTTCTCCGATATATCCTTGAATCTCGTGTACAAACCAGTCAGCTTCAGCGATTGGGTCATTGTACCCCGGACGTGCAAAATGGTATACGCCTAGGAGCTTGCCTTGTGACTTTGCTCTTTGATAGTGAGCGTCGCAGCTTGGGTCAGTATACCCTACGCCTTCAGTAGCTTTACAGATAATAAAGTCGTAGTCTCCATCGCCAGTTCCGACGGATTGCCACATTGACAGGTCGAGACCTCTAAGCATTTTCTACCTCCTTTATTTCTTGGCCGTTGTCGGAGCCGTGAGCAGCTTCGCCAGCGATAACGCCATCTTCTTGTTTGATTTCTTGTTCAGGCATTTCGTGTCCTTTCTGTTAATGATTATATTATACCACAGAGCCGGACATCCCGCTTTTTATCTCTGTTAAATACTTCCCGTATAGCGTCTCGGCCGCTTCTGTTTTGCCTTTTAGCTCGTCGCGCTTGCGTTCCAGCTGTTCGATTTCTCGTAGCAAGTCGCGTTTCTTCGCGGCCAGTTCGTCGTATTCTAGTTGCATTTCTAGGAGACTCTGGTTGCCGGTCTCTGTCGCTTCATCTATCTGTTTTTTGGTAGTTTTAAGGAGCTGCCGCAGGTTGCGCAGCTCCTCTTTTTCGCCTATAAGATTATCAAGCGATGATTTTACCATTAGATAAGCCCTAGGTCGTGTTCTAGCGCGGTTCTAGCGTCCATCGTGACAGTAGTATCCTGTCCGGCGTTCGGGTCGTGTATCCCATCGTATACCATTCCCATAAACTTCTGGAAGTATACTGGGCTATTCATAGCGACAGTGAGTTTCCCTTGTTCTTCAGCTTGGCACCACTGTTTGTAAAAGCGGTCTAGCGCGATATAGGCTTCCCACCCCGGTATAACAATAGATTGTCCGGCCATAAGGATTCTCGTTTTTGGTTTGCCCGGATATACGCGGCGTGTAGCAGAACCGTCGGTCTCTACGACTTCTTCGTCAGGATGAGAATAGGCCCATCCGGTATGCCAGCTAAAGGGATTATGGATTTTTACTAGGTCAGTTGGTCGGAAGTAATCCATAATCATCTCTTTGACAGATTTGCGGGAGTTGCCGAACTCTACACCGCCAGCAACGGCTCCCACGCCAGCAGAGCTTAAAATCTCTGCGGCCATTTTTTGTTTTTCTGCGTCACTAATCTGTGGCTCTACTGGTTTTGCCGGTTCTGGAGTTGGTTCTGGTTCTGGCGCAATTACAGGCTCTACAACGGGTTCTGGTTCTTTGGACGGTTCAATTATCGTCTCCGGCTCTTTGACGGCCTCTACGGGCGTTTCTGTGGCTTTTACGGCCGGTTTGGTTGTTTTCTTATCACTCATTTTTTATATTCTCCTTATTCAGTGATTCCCTCGCGTCGCATAGCTTCTTCTGCTACGTCTTGGAGAGACATATTAGACCCCGGACGATATACCGGCGTTTGATTATAATTATCAGCACCACGGCCGCTTGTTTTCTTGCCGGTTGCTACTTTACGCGCGATTCCGCCACGTTCTGCGTCGGCTTTCTCATTATACGCGTTTTTCTTCTCGAACATCTCCGGATGTTGTACTCTGTAAAGAGCAGCAGCGTCTTCGATAGAGATATTATATCCGGCCGCGAGCTTTTGGTCGCGTAATCCTACAACGCCATCAAGGATTTTGACAGCGGGGTCGTCCTTAAACTCCGGCGTATTAGGTTTTGCCTTTGGAGTTGGGAGCGCGCCGGTCTTCTGGAGAGCTTGGACTTCGGCTACGGTCTGTTTGGCGAACGCAATTCGCTGGTTATCAGCTTCCATCTGTTTATCTCTAGCGTCTAGCGCGTTTAGCCACTCGTCGGAGCGTTTACCTTGCTCGGCCATCGCGGTCATAAACTCTGTGCGGGCCTTTTCGTCGGCAAACTCGAATCCATCCGGCAGTTGGGTCGGGAGTTTTACGTTTACGGTCGTACCATTTTTACCACGGGCCGTAATAATTGGGAGAGAGTTGTATACCATCCTGTTATTCTTCGGGGTATTCTCCCAGACTTCTTCTGGGACCTCTTTGGGTCTTTTAGTGAGGCGTTCCTCCGCCTGTTGCGCAGTTTCGGTCTGTTTCTTTTCTTCTTCAGAGGGAGCCTTGGCATATCCGCGCTTTTTCGCCATCTCCTCAAACTCCTCGTCGGATGGTTCCTTCTTCTCCTCCTTCTTTTCTTCTACCTTTTCGGAGGATTCTTTACCATCACTATCACCATCGGTATCATCGCTATTATCACTATCAGTAGTAGCTTTGCTATCGTCTCTTGAGTCATTATCTCCTTTGTTATCTTCTTCTTGCTCGGAGCTTGATTCCTCCTTCTCATCAGAGGGAGTGTTTTCCGGTTCTTGGCCGGTATCAGCTGGTTCGCTGTTAGTCTCCGAATTGTCGCTTGCTTCGCTACTATCGCTTGTATCAGCGTCTAGTGCAGACAGAGCAAGCTCTGTTAAGTCGTCCATTGGCTGTAGCCTTTCTGTTAAATTGTTAATAACCCCATTATATCACAAAAAAGCCGCCGTTCCTAGTTGGAGCGACGGCCTAACTTTACATCGCCGGTTGGCCCATCATTGGTGGCATAGATTGCTCTACGGAAGGTATTGCGTTCTGGCCTTGTGCCATATCCATCATTGGAGCTGGCGCGCCTTGTGGAGCTTCCTGTGCGCCCATAGGCGGCATTTGTGGCTGGCCTTGTCCCATCATAGCTTCTGGTGGGAGTTGCGGTTGCGGCATTGGTTCCGGTACTTCCGGAGTGACTGGCATATTTGGGTCTACCAGTAAGCCTTGCATACTAGCTTCTTCGAGCTTCACGCGTTGCGATAGCTTGAATACTTCGCCTTGGATGTGAGCGACCATCGCTTTTTGGCGTTCTGGCTTGGCATATAAGAACTTATCCGTCGTAATCTGCGCTCTATGCGCGAGGATATGCTCGGAGTCTACGTCGTCGTGCGGTGCGACTTCCTCGCCGTTCATAATACAAGCAAAGTCGATGTAAGCCAGACGATTTTGTTGCTCGGAGCGGACTTCTTCAGACAGAGAATCAGGAGACATCTTAAACTTGACGAGGGTTTCGTACAATTTATCTGGATTCGGCATATTGAGACCGCGATAGAGGTTGTACGGGTCGATAAGGCCCATCTGCGCGAGGGTCATATAGATATTCTCTTGGCGATTCTTATCCTTTTTGACGGTGCTGCCGTGTTCGACAGATACCCACGCGTTGTCAGGGATTCTCTCGCGGGACAATTCGACTTGGACAAACTTGCCGTCGTTATCTCTACAAGCAAAGAACTTCGGCTTTTTGTAGTATACCTTCATCATAGACGTAAGCAGCTTGAAATACGAGTCTAGGCCGCGTTCTAGGGCCATCACAAGGTCATCTTGACGGCCGGACGCTTGCGCTCTCATCATCTGCGCTTCGCCTAGTGTACCAACGTTTCTGGAATCATCAGAACCGCGGAATTGTGCCGGAGTACCGATGGCTTCGTGGATAGCGTTTTTCGCTTGCTGGTAAAGGTTTAGGACGTAGTTAGGCAATAAGTGCGGGTCGATAGTGCCGTACGAGTTAGAAAGGGCCTCTCCGCGCTCTACATTGAGCAGGAGGATTTGTTTCGGGTCACGAGTGATATTCTCTGCCGTTTCTTTTGTAATCGCGTTAGAACGCACGACAAGCACGGAATTGGCCGTATCCGCGTTTTCGATGATTTGGCGGCCGATTTTGTTTAGAATATCCTGTTGCGGGATGGCTTGCTCGAATTGGCTGGTACGGTCGACTAGGTGTTCGCCGTCGTTTACGAAATTGAATAGCACATAAGGTTTACGGACGCAATCCGGAGTATTTACAATCTGGACTCCCTTGCGGTCATAGAGGAAGTTAGGGTTTTTCGCTTTACCAAGCACGAGGTCATCCATATACCACGCGACACACTCTGTCTCGCCGTCATCGTCGATTTGAGTAAACCAGACTTCTTTGTAAACGTAGATGGAGTTTTGGAGCTTCGCGGACATCCGGCTGCGGCCGAGATGGGCCATAATCTTCTCTTTTTTATCCGGAAACATATTCAGGAGTTGTTGGAAAGTGGCTTCGCAAGTCTCGGAAATAAACAACGGGTTCTCGCCTTGTTTACAGTAGCGGTCGAAAACAATCTTTTCTGGGTCGACAACGGTCGGGACAATATCTTGCTTGGTCTCATCCCAGTAGAGTTTGATTATACCGACGTATTTGAGGAAGGCGTTTAGTGCTACCTGTTTGATTTTGGCCGCTAGGTCGTGAGTCTCCGTATGGACGTTTAGCCCGAACTCTAGCTCGTCGGCCATAACTTTAGATTGAGTCGTATCGTTCTCCGGTCGTACTTCAGCGTTCGGATTGCTGGACGTGATATAGGCGGAGACGACTTGAGTCGCTACGAAAAGCTCATTGTCGACATAAGGTACTTGGAAATCGTACAGTTTAGACTTGTCGATTTGCTTGCCTAGGTAGTAGTCGACGTTCCTTTTACGACGCTCGTGGAGGTCGTAGTTCTTATGGTCGTTCCAGAATTGCTGCGAATCCTGTTCCCATCTCTTGAGGTTTTGTATTAAGTCCCTGTCGGGTATATCGAGAGACAACGCTGGCAGCTCTTGTTGGAGGCCGGTGTCTTTGTCTTCTTGTTCTTCATTATACATTTTAGCGAAAGCTCCTTTACTACATTATACCACAGTTGGAGCTTATTTCATAAGAGGTCACTTTTGGAAAAGGATTTTGTATACACAATCACAGCCGCGGCATTTGTGTTCTACCATATTCATATCGGCCACAAGCTCGCGATGTTCGTGCGGGTCGTAGCCATCCTCGAAAATAATAGACTTCACGTCGGAGTTTACCTTGCATAATAAACGCGCGCAATTTACGCAGCGAATCTCGCGCAAGGCCGGAAGATTATTCTCATATAGAAGAATCGTTATAGGTTTTTTATTATTCATAAGTGCATTATAACACAAAGTCCCCGCGTCTGCGAGTGACACGGGGAGGAGAGACATTTTATTTTCAATGTTTGTTTTACAAGAGTTTTGGTTAGGCGCAACGCGCCTTCAATATAATTGGGTAGGTGTTAGAAGAAGGTTCTCTATGCTGGCGGCATAGCAATTCTATTGTAGCAAGCATAAGCGATTTTGTCAATTACAGCGTCCGCCAGTCGCGGTGCCGTTCCTTGCTGGCCTTGACTGCCAGAGCAGCAGGGTCCACTCCAGCGTCCGCAAAAGTATCTCCGGCCATAATACCTTTTGGAATCTCGTCGTTTCGGTGGCTTTTGTGTATAATCTCGCTTTCTCGACGCTCCATTAGCCAGCGTAGCCCATAGGACCATCCATCATAAGGGTTCGTCAGCTCGTGGTCCGTGTCCACGTCGATTTCTTCTTTTCTCGTCTCATCGTACACAAGTTCCGGCAAAACTCGCGTCAGATTCGCGCAGCTTTTGAATATCTTGGCGCAAGGTTCGCCTTTTAAGTATTTATGCGTCGCGTGCTGCCGGATTGCACGAGAGCCAGCCTCGCGTCCTATCATCTGCATAGACGGTTGCTCGCTTGGAGGAAGTTTCTCCAGTTCTTCGCGTATATCGTCGATTGGAGAGGATTTACCGTTCTTCTTGTCTTCCATATCGCTTGGATAGATAAAGTAGTCGATTCTCTGGCCGCTTGTTTCGATATATTCTCGGATTTCTTTACCCCACTCCGACGCGAGTTTCTGATTCCCCACCATTTCTTTATACGTCACGGGCCGACCGTCGAGATAAGCCGTAAAATAGATGGCCGTATCGTCAGAATAACCCCAGTCCATACTGATAATCTTCGGAGCGTCCTCAAATTGCTTGGTTGTCGTTCCGATGTCCGCAAAGTTGTTTATAACGTGCTTGCTGCGGTCAAACTCTGTAAATACTTGTCCGGCAAAGACACTCCAGTCGCCGTGTCTCCACGCGTTGTAGAGTGCCTCGTCGGTTGTTTTGAGACCTTCGAGCATTTTTACATAATTCGGGTCATTTTCCGTGAGTATTGGATTCGTGTCGATAGTCGCGGGGATAAAACATCGCCACGTCTCCTCTATTTTGTCGTAGATTTCGTTCCAGACTGTGATTCTGTTTACGCCTTTTACATCTGTCCAGAGATATTGTTTCTGGTACCAGATTACGCGGTCAGATTCGAGCTTTACGTCGCCGTTTTCTAGCGTCTCCTCCGTGTATTCGTCTTGGTTCTTGTCGATTGGCTCCACAAAGCGACGCTTTACCCATCCCATACCGACTCCGCCGGGGTTCGCCGTGAGAATCATCTGGGGATTGAGTTCCTTGTAGACCGAGCGGCAGCTCGACATAATCTGTTTATACAATAATTCACTTGGTATTTGCGTCAGCTCCTCGATTGCGATTCGTGAGAACTGCTGGCCCTGATATTTTATATATGAGGTTTTATCGTGTAGATGGCCGCCGCGTATCATCGCGCCTTTTGCGCGTAGAGCGTTTACGCCAAAGCGCAACACCATCGGATTGCGCCGGACGACGACGCTGGCGTACTGGTACATCTCCTCGCAACGGACGCAATAATCCGTGAGGTCATCCGCGTTTTTACGCAACACTAGGCCCTGATAGCGCGGATTGTCGATTCGCTCGGCCATTACAATAATAGACCACTCTGTCTTCCCCGGACCACGCGCTCCGCCAAAAAGAATCTCGCGGTATTTTTTAGTCATCATTGTAAGCTGGCACGCGAGAGTTTGAGGACCCGGCAACGGGGTCCAGAATCCGGCAGCTTTAGCTGCGTTTATTTGCTCCTGCTCCGTCATCATCTATCCTGCATAGAACATCATACTTATACATAATCATTTCAAGATTTTTGCTACCTGCTTTTATTTCGCCTTTGTCATCGAGAATCAGATAGTCGCCATCATCATCGGATTTTATCATTGTCCGCCATATAGAATACTTTTTGCCACGTTTTATTAAAAACCATTTTACTTTTTTTGATTCCCACGTCGGTTTGGTCTCATTATTTATCAAGAACGGATTAACTTCTTCCCATTTTTTATTCATTGTCATTACCCTTTGGGATAAACACTCCCTTAATAAATCCGGACTTCTCCTTCTCCTCCATAGAGCCAGCGTCGACCGTGACTTGAGTCTGGGCCGGAGAGCCGTAGACTTGGTTTATCATTTTTTCGATTGCTTGGAAGCGTAAAGCAGCCGCTCTAGGCGTTCCAGAAGCGTCTGTATCGTCTTTTGCTTGTAAAATGATACTTGCTATAGCTTTTTCAAAAGAAGGCGCTTCTGGGTCGTTTTGGACGGCTTCTAGCTCATCGTCTTTTAAGACTAGCATTTTTTCCAGCTTAAAACGCGCACAATCTTCTTTCTTCCAATGCCCTCCCTTGTTTTGATTACCGCGAGGACCACCAAACTGCGTATCTTTCGGTGGATGTTTATAGCCGACTTTATATTCGGTATCTTCAGATTTTTTCACGGCTGTAGCCTTTCTGTGATTAGATAATGTTCTTGCTTATATTATAGCACAAAAAAGCCGGTCTCGTATTTAGTACCGGCAGCGTTCCTCTTTTCGTTATCTGGGGATAGAGGTATCCGTGGACGCGATGGGTCTAGCGACAAAGGAGTTCTCGGAGAGACAGCACGCTCTCCTTACCGCTACTGTGCGACCCAGACGCTAGAAGCGCGCAATCTCCATCGCAATTACATTATACCACAAAAAGAGCCGCCGGTTGGCGGTCTCTTTTAGATTCCTAGCGCAATTATAATTCCGATTGCTAGGCCGAAGGCGATAGGATAGATATAGTCTTTCATAATGTAAACTCCTTTCTTGCTTTTGTTTACATTATAGAGTGTATCATACCATAAGTCTTTTGTCAATAGGCTTTATTGGTATTTTGCAACAGTAACTTGGAGGAGGCCCGGAAGATTCGGGTCCGCGGCCGTAAGAGTGATATTCGTTTGTGAAGCGTAGGAACCACCTTCGAGAAGCGCGTCAAGCTGCGCGATGAGAGTTGTATTCGTGATAGCCGTGTTGGTGGGAGTGGCGAGTGCGTAATAGACGGTCGTATTGTGAGTCGAGAGCCAAGTCGCGAACAGGTCTTTTGTAGTGATTGCGTCGTATGTGAAAATCCCACGTCCAGTTGTATTTATGAAGAAGGTCCCATCAGCATAGCGGTTGTCTGTAGGTATCCCAGTATAATAATTCGACATATATGTAGCCGCACTACCTATGTATAGATTGTTAGACGCCATATTTTCCATATAGTAGTTATAGTGTCCATCTCTTTCCAATAGTACCCAGTCTTCCGTTCCATCAAGCACCACCTTTCCTATCGCCTTATGTATGCACCACGCTCCCTCCGGCAAGTCGGAATCGTAGTAGGGGTTTTGATATGGCTCGTATCCGGTAGCGGCCGGTCCGAGTTCTAGTTGTATATCGGTCCACACGGTCGTGCCTTCTGCCGGTGTGCCATTATAGAACCAGATGTTGATGTCTGTCGCGTCAGAGTCGGTAGTGAATGAGAGAGAACCAGCTCCCGATGTCGCATTTTGAGAAACATAGCGTCCTGAGCTTGTTGTTGTCCCTTTGTAAACCATGACAAACGGAGAACATTGAGCTTCTATAGACAAGTTCCAAGACAACGCATAGGTCGTGGAGGCTTTAATTGGCATTGTTATTTTCGTAGCATAACCGCTTGATGTCGTGACAGAGCGAAAGCCATTCGTGACGAATGTAGTAGTAGTTTGAGCGGTTGCCGGAACAGCCGTGAGGTAATTTAGCAGATTCTTCCCGCTCGTCTGCACGTTGCGGTATATAGCGTCCTGATAGCCGTCGATTTTGCAGAGTTCGGTTGCACCGAGGTCGATGGTGTAGCTCTGGGATTGATATGGCTCGTAGTCGGTGACGGTTGAAACATTGTGTAGAATCATCGGTTTAGCCGTTCCATTGAACTCATATCCAGAGTTGAAGTTCGCTTTCACTGTTGAGATGGTCTTGCCTACATAGTCCTCAAGCGACATGATTTTATTAGCGGCGTTCATAGACGAAGCAAAAGTTGTGCCGTCTGTGAATGTTAGAGCGATGTTGATTCTCTGTGAGACAAGAGTGTTGTTGTAGTGAAAATAATCGCCAGCTTGTATTGTGTATGGAGCGATGACACTCTTTGATGACTGCGTATGACCAGACTGCGAAGTTCCAGAGAATGTCCACACACCTTTAGAACAGGAGATATTGAGCGTTCCTAAGGTGTCGTTGAAGTCGGCTGGTGGAGGCAGTAAGTTCTTCCCCGTCACCGTGACCGTCTGGCCGCCAGTCACGGTCTTAATCGGCATTGGAAAATCGGGATTCGGAGCTGGTAAGCCACCAGTATATGGCTCAAAATCTGTCACGGTTGAAACATTATTGAGAATCATCGGCTTGAAATCACAAGTAATGTCATATCCGGCGTTAAAATATATTCTTATCCCTGTCACTGTTTTGCCCACGCAGTCTTCGAGAGAGTCTATTCTATTTACCGATGATGGTGCCTTGTTAAAAATGGTGCCATCGCTGAAATATAGAGAAAGCTGGAGATGGGTGGCTGTCGTAGGATTCCCTAAATGGAAGTAGTCCCCTGATTGGATTACATATTGTGTAGTAGTCGCTTGGACTGCAGAGCTGTTTCCGCTTGTAGCGTTGCCGTTTACAGTATAAACACCATCTTTTCCGGTGAAAATTAGGCCGTTAGTGTCTACGCTAAAATCTGCAGTAATTGGGAGCAAGTTTTTGCCGGTCGTTGTGAATTGGTAAGTATCTCCATAGATTTTAAGGTCTTTGAACGGAGCTTCGGCCGTGTTGTCCAAGGTGATAATTGAGGCTGGGTCGTTAGGAGGCAGATAAGATGTATCCATAAGCGACAAGTAGTATTCTTCGCGAGTGAGCGGCTTTTCCGGCCTGTCCCAGCGCGCAGAAATAATATAGCGTAGATAAGCTCCGACGCGGCGATAGCAGTTTACCGGATAATCCGGCGCAATCCCGCAAAGATAGGCCACATAGTATTCTTCTTCCGTGTACCATTTTGGCTGCCCATCCTTCGTAGGATAGTCGTTGCATAGGCCACACCAGTACGCGAGCCAGTGTTCTAGGCCAGAATAATAATTTGTTTTAAGCGAGGGTTTGAGGTCGGATTCCGATATAACTCCGGCCTTGTAAGCGAGGTACGCTTCGACTCTCGTCATTGGTAATACTGTTGGCATTTTAATTTTCCTTTTGCAAAAAGATTATATTCTTATTATACCACAAAAAACTCCGGCGTGGTTAGCGGAGCTTCTTGTATTAACTCATTGAAGAATTGTAATTTATTGTATAAAAAGAGCGACTTGCGTATCACTCCATTATACCACAAAAACCAAAAAATCCCTTGTTTTAGGGATTGTTTGGCATATAATCTCTCAACCATAAGAAAAGAGCGTAGAAACTCTACTAACTACGCTCTCAAGGTCATATCAAGCGGCAAACATACCGGTAGGATAAACCGCGCCCGAAGGCAAATCCGCTTGACTACTCTAGTGTATCATAGCATAAGTTTTTTGTCAAGTTTATGCTGTATTTCTTCCCGCGCTTTCTGTTCCGCCAGTGCCATAGCTTCCACGTCGTCCAGATAGTCTGGTACTTCTACGACCGTTAGCTGGTCTACTACCGATAGGCCAGAAAGAGCGTCTGTCTTATGCCATACTGATATGTATCGTTTACCCATATCTCCTCCTATAACGGCGATTCTTCCGTCTCCTTGTAGTATTCTTTTACGAAGTCGATAGCTTCCTGCGCGCCATAGCAGATTTTATGAGGGATTCCGGCCATATTGTAGATAGAACCCCACGCTTTTTGCTCCGGCGAGACTGTAGAACCTCCCCCGCGTTGTCTTTTCATCTCGATTTTAAGCAGCTGGTATTCTGCAAGGTCCTTGTCGCAATCATAGACCGGTATATAGACCTCATAATCCCAGACTCCGCGAGCCACTCCCATTTCTTTCATTTTTCGAGCGCGGATGGCCGCGTCACGCTTGCCGGAGTTCGATTCGTTGGCGATATGCGTATGCGGTATTTGGTGGACCCAGAGCCATTGGTGGAAGATTTTGGCTTCGACTTCTTCCAAAGGTACTATTTTTGCTTTTCTAGGCGTTTTCCGGCGCGAGACGATAGTTTTACCGTCTTTTGCGCCAGAACGCGTCCTAGAGCGTTTTAGAGCGGTTTGAGGCATTATTCTACCCTCCCGCGCAGCAAGTCTACTATCCTATTCAAAGCTCTCCCGTCTTCTATTAGTTTAGCCATCTTGTTTCTTTCTTCAGGAGACCCCGGCATAGAGTGCAGTTCGTTGTGCCTTGCCCTTAACTGGTCTATAATTTGTTGAGAGATAGTGGAGAATCGTGGGTCGTTTTTGTCCATCTCGATTCCTCTCCCTTCTTTTCGCAACATTTCTTTTGAATCAGCTATGATGATTGAGCCACACTCCTCGCATATTATATGGGGGATACTACTTTCATCCAGTATCTCCTTGATTTTTTGTATAGCGTCTCCGTATCGCAACATTATTCTACCCTCTCTAGCGCGTCGAGCGGTACTGCTCTCATCGCCATTATTTGTCCTTGCTTGGTTTCCATCCCCTCTACAGGGGAGTTTATGATGGCCTCGTGAGGGACCTTATAAACTCCCTTATACGCTCCATAGAGGATTTTTACTGTCACGCCTTGGCCGCACGGGAGCCGGTACTTCGCCAGCAATACAGTGCGGTCACGATAGCGCGGGGATTTAATTATAATCACTTGATTCTCCTCCCCGTAGAGTTTCCTCCGATTGGTTGCATAGGCCTACGATATATCCTAGACTAAACATTAAACCACATCTATCTGTTTTGCTGATTCCATTTGCGTCTCTGATTATTAGAGATAAATCTCGTGCGCGTTTTGCAATCTGCTCAAACCTTTGTTCCTCGTCTATACAACAGCTCATTCTCCGCCTCCTAGCTTGTATATTTCTTTTTGTATAGCTTCTATTCTCTCGTTTAGCTCATCTATCTTTCGTCCATTATGCTCGGTTCGCTCAATATCAAGAAAGCAATATGCCTTCGCCAACGCACAATAGGCTTCTAATAAATTACCTTTCATTTTTCACCTCCGCAAGTAACTTTGTATGGTGGCTCAAGAGTTGGCTCTTTCGAGAAATAAGGGCCTAACGGTGTTGGTGGGTATGTAGGAACAATCCTCTCTGGACACTTGTTTTGGAGCTTGACGAGTTCTTTCAATAGCTCCACCTCGGTTTCTAAATGCATAACTCTTTTTTGCAGTTCTTCTATATTACTCATTCTTCACCTCCGAAAAGCAAAGTCATATCCTCGTCAACACCCTCTCTGGGAGTGTTGTATGTCTCGAAAAATAGTTGTCCACAAAGAGTACCATTATCTCTAACTGCTAGGTCATATCCCGTGAACTCAAACCCCTTATCTTCCAAGCGCTTCCACGCCTTGAGCTTCTCCACCGCTTTCTCGGCTTCTTCTCGTGTGTTAAAGTAGTTGCCGATAGATTTAGCATTTTGACTATATTCTGGCACAGCTTGTGGGTCAAGAACATACACTTCACCTTGATAATTTATATACCAATGGTCTTTCGGTTCTTCGTAATCTTCCCATTCTTCATTCAAGTCTGCGAGCGTTTTATATATTGCTATGTCGCTTGGAACTTCTGGACAGACTGCGAAATGGTATTCTTTGTCTGACTGGTATATTAACTCTCCTATTTCTCCTGTTTTCTTATTGCGTAATTTCATCTTTAGCTCCTCTCTTTCCTTTATGCCCTCCCTCTGCTGATATTTTGCTCAATCTTTCGGGGTCGTGGATTTTCATATACGCGAATCCCTTGCAGACTCTTGCTTTGCCGCCTTTACTTGTCCCGCGGCGATGGGCCTCTTGTGTTTTCTTTGACTTAAACATTATTTAACCTCCTTCACAATAAAGTAGAAATCGAACGCTGGCATTGTGCGGCGCATAGCTAGAATCTCGCGGCCATTGAACTCGGAACAGCCTACACGTCTGTCCGGTCTCCATAACATATTATTAACGACAGTAGACTCCAGTCTACCTTTTACGAAAACGTGTCTGGCAATAACTTGATATTTTTTCTTGTACATATCCTTGCGAGTCTGCTGGATTGTATCCTTGACTGCCTTCTTTACCATCTTGGCAGCCGTTGGGCGACCGTAGTCGATAATTATATCTATTATTCTTACTTTTTGTTGGACCATTTTATTCTCCTTTTAGATTTACTAGACATTTTGCGATGTCGCGAGCCAGTTTTGCCTGTTTCTCGACCATCTCTTTTTGCTCCGCGATTATATCTTCCATCTCGGAGCGTTTTACAGTGATAACGTAATGTCTCAAGCCCTCGACAAAGACACGCGGGTCGTAGAGACTGTAATATACCGTCTCAAGCTCCGGATTTACCACGAACGCTTGGACAATCTGCAGCCGGTGTTCATCGGCCACGAAGTCGATTCCGCGATAATCCTTGCCTTTATACGGACACTGTACTGCAACTTGGCCCGGAAGTTTATTCTTGGCCGTGAGGTCGGTTGCAATCAGATAAATATGCTCTGCGGTTTTGAGACTTTTACACTCGATAGCCCATTTTGGCTTTTCGGTGTCCTCGAACGCGTCCGGAGAGTATCCAAGCAGCCCGTCGTCCGTCTGCCACAAAGCTCCTACGTTATACTTGCCATTTTTAAGGTGCAATTTTTCGATAGCGATTTGGGCGTTTTCATCTTCGAGATGAGTGCCGCGGACCATCGGGGATTCTTCTTCGACTCCATAGCTCAAGTATTCCGCTATGAGTCCCCAGAATCCGATAGTTTGTAGGCCAGTTTTGACTTTTCTGGTAGGAGGTTTGACTTCTTTTACCTTCGTGCCACTAATGACCGTGTTGCGGGCCTCCAGCCACTCGTCGCTATCCTTCTGAAACTGTAGTATCTTCATAAGGTAGTTCTCCTAATTTTTTAAGTCTGGCCTCCTTCGCCTTCTCCCAGTCGTATCCTTCTGGTGCGAATAGATTGTTGTAGGCCACTGTATCCTTGCGGTTAAGGTCGCGTCCGAATAGTTTACCTAAATGCTCGGCTGCGTCCTTGATTGCGAACGACTTTGCGGCCGGTGCGCCAGTTGCTACTGCGTCAGACTTGATTTTAGATAAGTCTGCGGCGGAGCAGCCTTTGTCGGTTTTGAGCGGTACCGCTCCGACTCCATCGTGGAAGCTCCACTCTTTTGTGATGGGGTCTTTGTAGTGTAGGCGGACAGTACAACAGATAGATTGTGCGAGCTGGCTGATATTCAATACTTCTACACGCCACTGCTGGAACAACATATCGAGCATTGTCTCTACCTTGTCGATAGGGAGATATTTGACCCCTTTGGCGTAAGGATGGTCGTTGACCCACGCTTTCGCCGGTTCTTGATTCAATATCTCCTTGAACGCTCCCTGCGCTGCGTAGGATTCTACGTCTTGCATAGATTCTACGATGGCGGGGAGGTCTTTCGATGTTGCCATAAATCTCCTTTCTTGCGTTATGGTTATTACATCTTAATTATACCAAACCATAAGTCTATGTCAATAGGTTTTCTGCATTTTGTGCTATAATTATCTTGTAAAGGAAGGAGCCATTATGCCTTGCGGCGGTAAAAAGAAACGCAAATAGCAAATAATCCCCGATAAGGGGATTATTTTACTCGCGGTACCCGTCGTAAATCTCTAGGTTCCCTACGACTCCGCTGATTGGTCTGGCCGGACTGACGATGATGTCATATCCAGTGATTTCTGCCAGCAATAGGATGTCGGATAGGCCCTTGACTTCTATAACCGAGATTTCGTCGTCTACGCGGCGGATTTTGAATCCGTGGTCCTCTAGCTCATAGACTGATATATCGTGGTCGCTTAATGTGCCTGTACGCGTAATTGTAAACTTCACGAGTCCTCCTCCAGCGTCCTTCTGACGGATTCTTCTAGCGTTAGATGGTCCATTATACCTCCTTTGTTAGTTCTGTTAATCTTCCGGTGCCGGATATTATTCCGTGGATATGCTCGAACGCTTCTTCTATGGCCCGAACGTTGCGCGGGTCATCGTCGATGAATATCGCTTTTTCTCCGACATCAGTTATTTTGATAAGGTCTGCCTTGACTTGCGCGGCCTGTCGCCAGTCGTTGTCCTTGCGCATAAGTAGGTGCCTGTCTGGGTATCCGTGGCGGATAAGCCAGCGTCGCGTTGCTCCGCGAGTTCGCTCCGGCCGTCCGGTCACGAAGTAAACGTTGTCCCAGCGTCCGCGGGATAGGGATTCGAGCAAGTATCGTCCGAACTCCATATCTCCATCTTCCTCTATGTTTTCTGCGGCGTAGAACTTATCGTAGTTTTTGTCGTCTAGGAAGTGCAGCCGGTGTTGTAGGTTGGCGATGGTGTTATCTATGTCGCAGTATATAATCATAATGTCTCCTTTCTGTTAGTTGATAAAAGCTCTGTCCCACCACAGAGCTTTTTCGTTTTATTCTTGGACTTCGATGTCTACTTGGTCCCACATATCGAAGAATTGTCCGATGATGGTGTCTAGCCACTGTTCCCACTGCTCGGCGTTGCGGATTCCGTATTTTACGATGTCGCTCTCAAGCAGTAGAGTGTCGTGTTCTTCTCCTTTGATAAGGTGCATACTGTCGAACGATTCGTTGCGGACCACGATGTCGTTTGGCCCTAGAGCAATACTTTTTTCTCCTAGAAGGCGGAGATTTACATCCTTGCCATCTCGGATGGCCGCGAAGACTTTGTTATCTTTAATTTGCAAGGCTCCCATTAGATTCGAGAGTTTAATCCTGATATTGTTTTCCATAATTATCCTTTCTATTCGTTCCACGCGCGGTGGTATTTACTTTGATATTCGGACGGAGTTAATCCGGTAATCTTTTTACAGGCCTCGTCAGTGTTAATGTCGAAGTCGTATTTTTCACTTGTTAAGGTATCTCTTGGTGCCGGTTTCAATCCCTTTACTTGGATTCGTTCGGCCGCTGGCTCGAACTCCGGATTCCCAAACTTTGGTGTGATGTCCCAGACCTTTTTCTCGGTCGGTGTCATCGCGTATTTTACTTTAATTTTCATAGCGTCTCCTTTCTTGCGATTTGCTACACTCTCATCTTACTATAACCATAACTCTATGTCAATAGATTTTGCAAAAAAAGTCTGCAAAAAAGGCCCACAACAGGGGTGGACTTATGGTATTTTTTACAACATTATTACTTTGTAGGATGATATTGCTCAATCCAAGTATTATATTCGAGGACCTGCCTAGTGATTGTACCGTTGCCGCCGTTCGCGTGGTATATAGTGTACTCGTCTTCTATGTTGTCGCGATTCTCCGGCATTTTGTGCAGAATCTCTGCGCGGATAATGTCCTGTACAATCATATTCTGGATGGAGAGTTTCGCTGCGTTGCGTTCCTCGCGTTTACGTTGTTCTTCCTTGTCCTTGTGACGCTGACTATTCTGAAAAAGTGACACTATAATTGTCGTCATAGTTGGGACGATGGCTATAACGGCCAAAATAATCTTTAGTGTGGATTCTTCCATACCTTAATTATACCACATTCTTAATTAGATATAAGTATTATACATAGTATATTCTTAATTAGAATATATACTATGTATATTAGTTATATTCTTAATTAGAAGCAGACTGGATTTTATAAAAATGTGTATTGACACGGCCAAAAAGCTCGTGCTACAATAAATGCAGTTGTCTGCGCCTGAACGCTTGACAACACCTAACTCGGTCTGATATAATGTAGGCAGTTCAGACGCAGAACCGCCTCAACCACTCCGAGGCGGGTCTTTTTATCAACCAAAAGAAAGGAGTGGCCTATGTCACAGAGAACAATAACAATGTATAACCGGCTCAAGGAGGACTTCCCAGAGTTTGTCGAGATGTTCCCTCCCAACGAGAAAAACGATGGATTATACCGGAGAATCCGCCATATCCAGAAGACAGGAGAGTGCTGCGGATTCGAGATGACCCAAGATGAATTACGGGCCATTATACACCTATGTAAATCGGAGACGGTAAAAGACCCGTTTGCATATCTTATAACGATTCTAGCGCGTTATAGAGTCGAACAGACGCTACAAAATATCCGTGCTACACTAGAGATAGGCCAATCAGAGCAGATTCGTGCCGTCGCCAAATACGTCGTCGGTATCACTAAATGGCAGCTCAAAACCGCCTACAATCTTATGCGCGGCAAGTATTCTATGAACGATGTAATCATTATGTGCGAACTGGCCGCAAAGAAGGAAAAACCGGCCGCATACTTCCTCGGTATTCTGAAAAGAGGGTACAGTGCTAGTCGTAATTGACGCGCTAATAACCCAAGGTGCGAAGAAGAAGGTCCGGCTCAAGGCAAATCTTCCAGACGCGGATTCACTGACGAAAAAACACTATAATATGATAGAAAAGTCTCTACGGTCCAAGTTCCGCGGAGCTGAAGAAGTGTACCTTATCGAAGCACGAATAGAAAAGTAGAGTTTTTGGCGGGGATGTGATATAATGTAGAAAATCCCCCGCTGAACTCCTTTCTTGCGTTCTTATGGGGGATTTTTCGTGGTTGCTAAACAGAATTGCTTGTGGTATACTCGAAACATACAAAATAACGCTTGAAAGGAGCAAATGCTATGCCAGCAATAAAATTATCGCGGCTAAAACTCGAAGAAGACTATGCCGTGCTACGTCCGCTGCGCGGGGATTCGGATATTGTCCGGTCGGAGAAGAAATATGACCGGCACGGATTCGCGGAGGTCCTCGCCATAAATTGCGGGAAGATATGGCTAAAGGCCAGTACCATAAAAAGGGGCGACATCGTTATATACGACGATTCAGACGCTATAGAGTTCCCGCTATGTGTAGAGCCAGACCGCTTGCCAGAGGTGGTAGAGTGCGTACACGTCTCTGATATATGGGGTGTCCAAAAGGAGAAGAAATAATGGGACAAAAACTATATATTCGCGAAATGACTATAGGCCCGAAGCTTCGTGATGGTATCACGGCTGGCGTGACAAAAGTGTTTGCCGTGGCCCAGACCGCCTACGGAGCGGCCTCCGGCAACGTAATCATAGAAAATCGCGCTGACGTTCCCACAATCTCCCACGATGGCGTGACGAACATCGCTGCGCTGGAAGCAGAAGACCCAATCGAAGATATGGCAATCTCCGTTATCAAGCAAGCGTCCAAGAGGACCAACGATACGGCCGGAGACGGTACTACTTTATCCGCTGTGCTGGCGTATCATCTGTATATTTACGCGGAGAAAGACCTCATCCAAAAGCAAGGGATGTCGCGAGCAGCTGCGGCCAAGAAAATCCGGAGTTATATTCCGGCAATCCTAGCCGCAATCGACGCTAAAACCAAAAAAGACATCACGGATAAGAATCTGCGCGGTGTTTGCGAAATATCTGCCGGAGATTCTGGCCTAGGCGCGCTGGTATATGACGTTATATCGAAAGTCGGCCTATTCGGAGGGGTAAACGTAATCTATACTGGTACCTCTACGACCTCTGTCGACTTCGTAAACGGTGTCTACATCGAATCCGGAGCCAAGGACGAGATGTTTTTCAACGACCAAACCTCAAAAGAATCGGTAATGAAACCTCAAGAGGACTGCGACGGCGTTCCGGTGGTTATTCTAGGAGCTACAATCGCGCGACAGGACGAAATCGTCCCTATCATAGAGAAGCTAAACTCTAGCCGCTACAAGCAAGTGCTAATCTTTGGCAACGTGATAAATGACGCGCTCAAGTTCCTATCGACGCTGCCAAAACCTCTGATGGATATTATGGTAGTGACTCCCCCTTCTAATGGGTTCTCTAATAACCTAGAGGACATCGCGCTGTATTCTTCCGGAGAAGTATTCCGCGGGGAGCCGAAAGACTGGACCCCAGAAATGCTCGGATGGGTAGAATCCGCGACAATCACAAGAAACCAGACTACAATCACTGGTGGCAAGGGAGCCAATTCAAAGAAACTCGCGACTGCTATTGAGAAAATCAAAAAGCAACGCGACGAAGTAGCTCCGAATCGTCGCCTAGAATATGAGAATCGAATCGCGCGCCTCACGGCCTCAATCGCTAATATCTACGTCGGAGGAGCGTCCGATACGGAGAGAAAAGAGACCAAGCTGCGAATCGACGACGCTGTTTGCGCGGCCAAAACTGCGCTGACCGGAGGGATTGTGGCCGGTGGCGGTGTTTGCTTACGCGATATAGGCAATAAACTAGGCCTGAAATATCTTACGAAGCCATATTATGACCTGCTGCTAAACTCTGACGCTACGCCGGAGATGATACGCGACAAGTGCGAAATCGGAGACGGCTACGACCTCCTGACCCACGAAAAGCGCAATATGGTACGAGCCAATATCATCGACCCAGCAATCGTAATCCGCGAGGCCGTGATAAACTCACACTCCGTTGTGGCCCAGCTCATCACGACCAATCTCGCGCTCACGTTTAAGGAGAGAGACCAATGGAACTAACAATCATCGGCCTAGCCGTTGTGCTTACAATCGTCTGTATATTATACGCTGTGGAGCTAAATACGCTGCGTAGACTGGCCGAAACAGTCGAAGACAATAAAATACTCATCGCGCACCTATTCGACGTTGTACGCGGCGTTAGGGACGAAATAGACAATATCTCGGAACCGCCAGCTTATGTCACGGACCCAGTGAAGAAGCCAAAACATATATACCAATCAGAAGGCGGAATCATCGTACCAAAAACGCCGGACGAAATCCGCGCGGAACACTACGCGGAAATCAAAAAAGGCGCGGAATACGGGAGCGCGGAATAATGGGAGTTCTTCGCAATGGGAAATACTATCCGGACGAGAAACCGAGCGACGCGGAGCGCAAGCTCCCGCCGCTTGCCAAGCAAGCCGACGTGTCGCGCCGGACGATGGAGTACCAGCGTCACGATGTCGACCTGTTGCAGCCATATCTGCCGGATGGAACGCCAAATCCGGACTTTATCAAACATTATCCAAAGGAAGCCGTGGAATATGGCTTTATAAAAGAAAGGAAAGACCAATGCTAATAAATCTGTCGGAAAAGAAAGGAGAGCCGGAGGTGCTGTCTTCCTTGCTAAAAACTGCGTCACAAAGCCCAGCATATACTGACGCAAGCAAGGAAACTTTTGTCAGAATAAGAGAGAAAATAGAAAGTCAATTATGATAATAACAATCGAAGAACGGGGGTTAAGAAATCAAGTAAATATAGACGACGACGCGGACTCTACGCAAATGCGCACCGCTTTTAGCCGTCTCCTTATTGCAAGAGGTCATACTTTTGGGGACGAGGTGGACGGAGCTATCATAGATGATTATGAAGAACTATATAAACAGGACGTCGTTAAAGATTTTGAAAAGGCAAATATATGAAAAAGTTTAATCTAAAACCACACGAGGTAGGATACCTCAAATTATTATATTCGACTTTTGCCGGACTTGACTACGCGACCGCGAACGCTGCGGCCACGGCAAAAGCCAGAAAAGACGCGAGCGCGCTAAAAGTAATCCGCGAGGTCCAGATTCGAGCTTGCGAGGGACTTGCGAGCGAGTACATACGAGCGGCCCTCATAAAAGACAAGCTCATAGAGAACGACCCGACGCTGCTATGCGTTTTCGACCCATCAGACGACAACACAGACGGCCACGTCGAAGTCTGGACGCGCGACGAAATCGCCGCAAACCACGCTGCTGCGATGGCTAATAAGAAGTAAAATTATTTTCAGACATTAAGATTTTTTGGTGGAGACGGTATCTTTTACTTGTGTCTCCACCATTTTGTCATATCGACTTCTCCGAGCGTCATACGGGTAGTTATACACTCGGCTCGTCCTTCAAACCAACGATATAAAACATAGTTATAAACCACCATCTCCACGTCGGAAACAGTATTCATCAAAAGCGGCACAAACTTCTCCAAAAACTCTATCACGACTGCACGCTTGCCGCCAAAAATGCCGCAGTTCCACGCTACATCTTCGAGATGAGTAGCACGGAGCCAGCGCACAATATGGTCGTCTTGCCGGTGTCCCATCATAAAGATACCCGGAAGCCATACTCCGTCGGCCGCGCCGCCAATAAGATATTTTACCGGATAAAACTTGTGAAAGATAGGCGCGTAAGCGTCATATCCTCCGTAAATGATACCATCTTTTGGCTGCGGAGTCCCCATCATCTCTGTATCTGATGAATCTACAATCCAGATTTCTTCGTACTCTGGATGATTCAAAAGAAACTGGTAGCAAGCAATAAACTTGTGTACATATAAAGACATTCCCTTCGGTTTTTCTAATGGGCCGGATAGCTCTACGACCTTCCACGTCTTGCTGCGGGCCGAATCCGGATATAATTCATTCGCGAGCGTGATAAAATCATAGCCACGGTTAGCTACGCTATTATAAAGCGTATCAAACTCCCGCGGGTCCGCGTGATAAACGTCGATGTCCTTGTGCCAGACATCGTGTTCTCCGGTCCAGTAATAAGTTAGTACAAGTTTGTTATTCTTTTTCTTGCGTCCTGTCATAATGATTCCATTATATCACAAAAAATCCCCCGTAGGGGACTTTTTGCTGCTTGAGATTCGATTAGGCGGAAGCCGCAATCGGATTTTGGAGCATAACCCAGCCGTATTTGCCAGAAGCAATAGCGGTAAGTGGAGTACCTTGGGTCTTGCCGGAGGTTGGAGAACCACCACAGACAGCAGGAGTGTTGTCAGCGATTCCAGCGAGAGTATCGGTAGAAGCAAGGACACCATCGCAGTCAGCGATAATGTTGCTAGAAGCACCGAGGGCGGCGTTCTTGATACCGAATACACCACGGACGGCAGAGCCGGAAGTTGTGACTTTGACGAGTGCGCCAGCAACATCTTCTGGAGCGACAGTCGTTAAAATCGTTGGGGTTGTAGCCGTGATTGAGATTTTACCAACACCCGTCACGGAAGCGGTACCGATGGTAATAGGCGCGACTTTGTAAGCAGTACCAGCAGTAAGAGCTGCAGTGGCCTTGACATAAACAAAGGTTTTGCCGTCGTCAGTCGCAATAGTGCGGCCGAGCGGATGGCGAGGAGCGTCATCGACTTCGTATGGATTCCCGTCTACGAGGGTTCCGATAGCGTCAATTTTGTTAGCCATAGTTTTCCTTTCTTAAATTGTTATTTTATTAGGCCGAGTAAGAAGCGGTTGTAATGCCGGTAATCTTGCCTTGGCGACGAGGAGAGCGGCAGATAAAGTTGCCCATAACGATAAGCGCGCCGATTTCTCCGAATTGGTTGATTGGGGACATAAAGTCTTTGAGCTGTAAGAAGCTTGGTTGCTTGATGTCGACGTTGGCACCTTCAGTCTTATCTGGGTTAGAATCGACTTGGCGGAGGTCCTTGGAGATGAGTCTATCAAACTCAAGATAGCGTTCGTTGAGCCAGAAGAACAGGCCGGACGGACACTTGTCGTCTGCGACGACTGGGCGGCCACGGAAGGAGATGGCGGTAAAGCCAGCTGCGCCTTTGAGTTCGCTTTCTGGAACGGAAGTACCCATTGGAGTCTTGCCAGAAACGCGGTTGTAGCCACGGATGTCGGTTGCTTCGTAGCGAGCCGAAATAGTTGGGGTAAGAAGCTTGTCGAACAAGTCCCAAACAACAGGGGTCGTAAGGCCCATAGTTGGGGTTTCGTGTTCTGCACCAGCAGCGGAGACAGCGGTCATCTCGCTCTTAACGAGGTCGAGAGTGAGTTCGCCATCAGCGGCAGCAGTGACATCAGCGTTCGTGCCAGCGATAGTAGAACGAGAGAGACCGCCGTAGGTTGCGGAGACGGTACCGTTGTCGACGATAAGGCCGAGACCTTCGATGTCTTTGGCAACGCCGTTGCCATAAAGCAAGGTTCCGATAGCTTCCGTGAGGGAGATTTTAGCTTCGTCGAGACGGTCAGTGACGAGCGAGATAACTTGCTTGTCAGAAGTACCGTTGACAGCTTTTTCGATACCCGGAACGACTACGCTTTGCTCATAAGCTTTGACGTAGAAGGTCAAGGAGCGAGTATTATTGGTTGTAGAAGTGTCGAAGGTGTCGAGACCATCGAACGAACCACCAGTCGTAGAGTTCGCAATACGGATTGGGAACTTCATATTGACACCACGCCAAGTTTTGACGTTGGACATCACACGAGCGGTGAGAATGTTAGAGTTGTTCACGAAGTCCACAATAACCGGCATAATTTGGTTATAGGTAATCGCAGTGACTCTTTCACTAAATACCATTGTGATTTTCCTTTCTTAATTTTGATACTAAAAAGCCCTCCCGCTGTGGGAGTAGCCTTATAACTCAATAATACCACAAGCATATCATTTTGGTCAAGTGGTCAAAATGATAATGAAAGAGCTTCCTGTTATATCACCACATTTTGGTATTATAATGTCATTTTTTGACGAAAATCCGTAAAAAACGGGATTATTTTACATATATTCGAGGTATTTTCCGGTATTATAAACCGTCCAAGCTCTTAATCCGCTTCCCAAGTATATATCGTGGGCGCACTGCCAGTAGTTCTCCGAGGATTCGCACCACTCGCGCCCGGGGAGGATTCGGACCTGTAGCGCGCCGATAGAATATCCGTACTCGCGGCCGTTCTGCTCCCACGTTAGGCTAGTGTCGCCTACACGCTCCATAGAGCAGCTACTCTCGCCTTGGGATATAGCTACCATAGTATCTACGTCCCAGTCGTCCCATTGACTAACTTGGGCGCGAACGTAGTCGCACCCAGTTAATTCAGACTCGGATGGAGAGGGAGACTCCTCCGAGTCTACTTTTTTCCCTCTGCCTCGGCTGCGACGGCAGTGTCCTCGCCGATTTTAATCTGCACGACGTTGTTAGGAATACTCTCGCGAGTGATGTGCATACCGACGAACACGCCAGCTCCGAACATCACGGCGGCCGCTATGATAGTTATAATAATCATAGTTTTTCTGGCCGAGCGGACCTTGGATTCTACTACATAATCCGCGAGCGACACGGGGTCGCTTTTGATGATTTTAATATCCTCATCAGTTAGCATTTTGGTTTTAATTTTATTATTCTTTTTCATATTATTTCCTTTCTGTTACTTTGCCTTCTGGGGTCACGTCATAGTGTGTTGCGAAGTCGTCTACATACCCATCTACACAAGTGAGGACGGACGCTTCGACTCCAGTTTCTCTCGCCATCTGTTTTGCAGCAGCGATAGCTTGGCGTTTAGTTTTATGTATTTCCTCTGGTACGGAGGGGTCTCCCTCGACGATATAGTCTCGGTGGCCTTTGTTATCATACCCCCCAGTAGAGAATATGAGAACTTTTTTCTTTTTGCGCATATTTGCTCCTTTCTTGCGTTTATGCTACATATCCATTATAGCACACCATAAGTTTTTTGTCAATACTTTCCATAAGTCTTTTTTGCGCTAAAATACCGATGTTTACCAGAAAATCGTTAATTTTTTTCTTTACTTGCGACAGCAGCTCCGCCAAAAAGCAACGCGAGTGACGGGAGCGCGATTCCCTTTTTAGACAACGCTCGTAGTTTCTTGAAAAACTTGTCGAAGGCCGGTTTAATCTCGTCTCCCCACTCGGTCCCCTTTTCAGAGTTCTTCCTGTATGTATTTGTATAGCCTTCATTATCGAGGTAGCTCTGGAGCATACGCGCTTCCTGCTCATCTCCGCTTATATAATAATCTGTTTTGCTGTTCCCGTGATATGCCTTTATTCGTTTCTCATCGTGATAAAAGTTTTTAAGCTCCGCTCTCAATTCGTCTATAGCGTCTACTACTTCTTCGTCCCAATCGAACTTATCTATATTCTGCATAGCGTGGAGGCGTTCGTGCGCAGCTGTGCTTACTCCGGATTCCCCTGTAGCCCAAGTCGGGTCGGTGCCAAAAGCTCCCCGTGCATAATCTCCCATCGCTCCACCATAGGGATTCACTAATCTATCAGACATAGGAGTATTGCTGCGGCCAATTCCCAATCTATCCGAATATTCAGCGTCAAGTCTCCCTGTACGCCCTTTTGTTCCTATGTAATAGTTTGTAGCGTCTGTAAGGCGCGGATTCTGTCTAAATGGCAATCTGTCCTGCAAAAACTCTCCCGCAGCTCCTCCGGCTTCGTACAATTCGTCTACAGCCGCGTCGTCTATAGCCATCAAAGCACTTTTCCATAATTCGTCTTTGGTCCCCTCTGTATCATAACCTACGTCTTCGAGGTATTTTACTATATCTCCTTTTGTGATTTTAGAGGGGGGTTTCCCTATAGCGTTTGGGAGCCGGTCCTGCGCTGTGTCGAGATATTTTTCCAGTTCCTTCCATCCACCCGGTAGTGTTTCGGGGTTTACCGCGGCCACTTCTGCGCTACCAACCCTCTTTATCCCGTCAGATGATAGCTGCCGTGACGCTTGCATTTGTCTCAATCTGTTAGCTTGTCGCATAAACTCGCTCTCGTTTGCCTCTTGAGTTTTGGGGACTATAACTACTTCTCCCTGTGGCGCGCCTGTGTTCCCGCGTTCCATAAACTCTGGAGCAATAATCCTGTCCGTGTCCTTTACGGTATAAGGTATGACATCTCCGCCAGCACCATTGAAAGCACCCTGCGCTCCTTCTTTCGTGATACTATAACTTATACCGTTAGCAGAGTTAGGAGCGCGCCATACTTGCGTACCGGATGGGATAAGTCTGTGGCTCGCGTTTACTACGGAATCGCTATCTTGTGACTGTAGAAAAGCAATCAAGTCGTTTTTTGCAGCGTCATAGTTCGGGTTCCCCACGGCCGCATAGCCCTTAATTTTCTCCATAGTTGGCTCGTACGCGTCGCCAAGAGCTTGTTTTATATAATAGTCATAACCTGTTTGGGCAACCGCTAATGGGTCTCGATGATTGAGTTCGTCTCCAAAGCGGTCATACTTACCGATATTATCGTTCTTAAACATCCTATATCCTTCGTAGGAGTCTCGCAGTTGAGATAATGCTTCTGACAATCCTGTTGCGCTTTGTTGGATTTTTGGAGTGCTAGAGCCAAGTAGGTTATATACACCCTGTGTAGCAGATGGAGCGATTGATTTCGCTACGGTATCTGTTATAAGAGGTGTCGCAGCGTTCGCGACAGCTTGCGTACTTTTTTCTGCTAGGACGGGGAGTAGGTTGCTTAACCCGCTTGTAATGAGTTCGCTTCCCATCGTCCCCTCCTATTTGGCCGCGGCCGTTTCTAGCATTTGATAGATTGCCCTAAACTTCTTCTCCGCGACTTCCGGAGCGTCAGTCACTTTTGGCAAGTTGTCGTTGATATATTTACGGTCGGTATCAGAGAGAGTACCTTTTTCGCCGAGCGCGCGTGCGAGGAGCGAGGAGGTCAGAGCGCGAGTCTGGTTGTAGGTCGAGACATCCGCGTTGTAGGCACCGCCGGATAGGTCATTGAGTAGATTCGTGATATTGCCGCCGATTACGCCTTGAGAGCCGCCCATTTGCTTGTACATCGAGTATAGCTGGTTGAGGATATTCATACCTGCGCTCATCGTGTTAGAACCGCTTGCGGATTCGGTAGCGGCCGAGACACGTTTTACGCGATTCTCCAGAACTTCCATCAGCGACGCGATTTGTTTAGCCGCGTTTGTATCTCCAGCAGCCAGCGCGCGAGCGTATCCTTCTTCGAGTTGTTCCATATTGTAGCCGCCGATGGTTTCTGTCTGGTATGGGTCAGCCACCGGAGTTTCTTCTTGTACGAGAGATTCGCCGCCTAGAGTTGTCATATCGCCTAGGTCAGAGCTTCCACTACGTCCACCGCCACCGGCAATATAGCCGATTCCAGCGGCCGCAGCGTAAGGAGCGATTTTACGCGCCTTGCCGAGCAAGCCAGAAAGCCCGCTTTGGGCCGTTCCTTCGCCAGCCGGTCCTTCAAAAGTATAGCCTGTGGAGCCACCAGAGCCGCTAGGAGGCGTTCCAGCACCACCAGCAGTACCTCCAGTCGTTCCGGCACTTGCAGCACCGCCAGCAGCGTTTCTAACGCGTTCTGCGCGTTCTGCAGCGTTATAATACGCACCTTTTATCGCGTCTGCGATGTTGCCAGTAGGATTCGGGATTCCGGTATTTATTCCGGCGATGTTGATAGTTTTTTGCGCTTTGAGTTTGTTGGCAGCGAGGTCTTGCAAGCGGATAAGGTCGGACATATCACGTCGGAGGTCGGAGAACTTAAACTCTTTACCGTTAGCGATGGTTTGTAGATAGGATTGGTCTTCTCCGGCAGCAGCAGCGTTCTTGAGGAGAGCGTCCTTATAATTGAGTCCGAGAGAATCCATTGTGTTGTCGAGAGCGTCGGAGACGGCCTTGGAGGAGTTTACCAGAGCGCGGCCGCGTTCCTGTGAGGTCCCGTCGGTCGCTTTCATCAGACGATAGCCATCATCACGGAGAGTTTTGTAGATTTTCTCCGCTTCTTCTGGAGTAGCGGTACCTTCCGCGATGATAGATTGGATGTCGACACCATTTTGCGCGAGTCCCTGTGCTTGTGCTTGAGTAAGTTCGAGTTTCGGGAGAGTGACGCGTACGCCTTTTTCTGTAGCGTAGCGTTCGGCCTGTGCGAGAGGAGTTTGGCGGGCCGCAATCATCGAGTCGAGGCGTTCTCCGATATTAGCCGGATTGAGTCCGTTAGCCAGAGCGCGTTCGGCCGGAGTTTTGTAGTGTCCGCCGTAAGAATTACTCTTTGAGAGAGCCATCTCATACTGTTTGGAAGTTGCGTTCATACTGTCGAGCCATTTTCTGTTCTGGAAGCTCGCCTTTTTCTGCGCGGCAGTCGTTCGGGCCGCTTGAGGATTCACACGGATAACCTTTTCGCCGCTTTCGTTAGTTTCTAGTGGTACATTGAATCCTGCGTCTTCTGGAGAAGGAGGAGTGATTGTCACGCCACCGCCAGCACCGCCTTGTCCGGCACCGCCAGCGTCCGTTCCTAGCACGTCCTCTAGGTTTCTCGTGGTCTGTTGGAATGTAGCTTGAGGAGCAGCAGCGACGGTTTCTTGCGCGGCCTTGATTGTTTCTGGAGTTTTGAGGCCGGAGACAGCGATAGATTCAGAAGGAGAGGAGACGCTAGAGATAGGGACATTAAGTGGTCTTCCATCTATATCTTTGACGAGATAATCCTCTACTTGTTTAGCCATATCTTTGTCCATCGCGAGATACCTGGCGTAATTCTCCGGAGTGTAGATATTTCTTGCGTCGGAAGTACCATACATCTCATAACGGGCTAGAATATCATCCGGAGTACCGGTAAACATCCCGCCTTCGCCTTCGCTCACCATATCTGGGAATACTTCTCCCCACGATGAGTCGAGGAAGGAGCGGCCGTTTTCTTCAGACAAGAATTGCCTCATATATTTTGGTATATCTTCCCCTTTATATCCGGTTGCCTTGGAGTATTCGGAGGTTTTTATCTTCGGTAGTTGGCTTTTGGACGTGACAGCACCCCATCCGATATTCTCTGGGTCTATATCTGCGGCTAGATTCGCTACGCCTTGGCGGAGCGGGTTGCGTAGGGAAGGTGGGAGGGATTTGTTAAGGATGTCCACGTCTATCATATCGCCTTGTTGGAGCGCGTCTCCTAAACTTGCTGCTCCAAAATAATCGCTAAATGTAGCTGGGGTATATTTAGCTTCTGGGAGACGTACGCCAGAGGATAACGGGTCGAAAAGTCCCTCTATATTCGAGCCGGAACCTTGCGGGAGCATTTGAGATAACGATTTAGCGATTTCTGGTTTGAGAGCATTGTTAGCGATGGCCTGTCCATAGCCGTCGAGCGCGTTTCTAATCACTGGGACCGCGCTGCCAGAAAAAATCTTGCCGATTTCTGGAGCAGCCGCTTGAGTTATAGTTTGTGCAGCTATAGGGGTTATAAGTTTAGACGCTGCGCTTGCTCCTTGATTTATGAGAGCGTTTGACGCTGCGCTACCGAGTAATGCCGGTAAATTATTCATTGTTTCCTCCGTTTCTGTTTCCTAATAGACGCGAGATTCCATAAGCAGCACCGCCGACGGCCGCGGCTTTTCCGAGTTTACTGGAGCCGAGCTTGCCGAGTTTCGTGCCTTTTAAGTAATCAAGGAGAGCTTGATTCGACGCTTTTTTGAGTGCTTTTTGGGCCGCTTTTGATTCCCCTAGTAGGTCAGCAAGGTCCGCACCGGATAACGTGTTATAAACGTTGCCAGCCGCGCTCTGGGAAGCTTGTGCCGCGTTTACCGCGTTCTGGTTGATACTATTTACGAGATTTTGTGCTTCTTGAGCCGACATAGAGCCGCTTTCTGCCGTACTAGATGGGAGGAGAGCGATAACTTTTCCGGTTTTGTCTGGATGATTAGCGATAGAAAATGCACGATAAGATTGTTTTAGAGCTTCAGGAGAAGATGTGTCGAGACCGATGTCTTGCGCAGCCTTCATAGCGTCTTGGTAAGCCGTCACGTTCTGTTGTGCTTGAGTTGCCTTTGCCGCAGCTTCAGCCACGTTCTGATTGCCTGTAATAGCGTTAGAGCGCAATTTTCCGATACCATAGCCAGCACCGGAGATTCCGCCGCCTAGGATACCGCCGATTCCGGCTCCCATCGCTGTATTTAGAGCAGCGTCTCCGACAGACGCTTGGTCGCCAGCCGTGTTGAGATAGTTGCCTAGAGAACCGATACCGCCATAGATAGCACCCCTTCCAGCACCTTTTGCGATGGCCGATTTGAGAGTAGTAGGAGCAATAGCCGTGCCAGCTTTTGCGGCAGCTTTTGCCTTACCAAGTGCGCCGAGTGAGGCCAGCGTGAGGCCAGCTTCAATACCGGCTCCGATGTCGCTAACTAGACTTCGGTCTCCCTTGTCCCATTTGCTTGTGCCGGATTCTACAAGGTCTTTTCCTCCAGAGACAAGCTGCGCGAACGGGTCTATAATACTTCCGACAAGCGGGATACCAGAGAAAAGCCCTTGGCCTTGGTTTAGCTGTTTCAGACGTTGTTGGCTATATGCGTTCCCAGCGTCGTATAATGAGTTCATCCCCGTAGTGTTTATACTGCCAGCTTTTCCTAGAGCGTCGATTTCGTCAGTGATACCATAATTTTTGAGATAGTTGCTTTTACCCCATCCACCGCCAGATACTCCAGTAGCAAGTTTACCTAGGAATCCTAGGTCATCGTAGCTCTGGTTTATATTGTTGACATAATTTTGGTATGCAGTTTTGTTGCGGTCAGCGATATTTTGCTGCGCTCTATCGAAAGCACCTTCGTCTATGACTCGCTTGTCGCCAAACATTTTAGTAGCTCCCTCTCAATCTGTTAAGATAATCTTTATATGTGGAACCTTCCATAATTCTTTGTCGTTCAGCCGCGTCTCCGCTATTCCAGCGAACGAGCATATCATTTAGATAATCTGCTTTGTCTTGGTCGTTCATCCAGTCTGCCCATCCGCCTACGCCGGATTGGTTGAGAGAAGCATTAGACAACAGATAATCAGAGAACGTGTTGCCGCTGCTCTGGTTATTATTGAGACTCATCATATAGTCTTGGTAGCTCTTTTGCGCGGCATTTGCGGCCTCTTGGATTGCGAGTTGTCTCTTGGCGTTTTCATCGTCGAGTCTCTTGGCCCAGTAGTTGTATTCGAGTTGCCTATGTTGCGCTTCGTCGTCATACATCTGCTGGTAGATGGTGTTGCGGATATTCTGTTCGTTGAGAGCTTGGTTGTAAGTTTGAGCCGCTTGGTTGAGGAGAGTTTGCCAGTCGCTTTGCTGCATACCGAGTTTATACTGTTCTTGTGCCATATTCTGCGACGCTAGATTGCGCGCTTCGTTCATCGCTGCCTGATACATCGCTGCGTCAGTCGCGTTTTGCTGTTGCCACGAGGACAATGTATTCTGGTATTTATTCATCTGATTGCCTAGCGCGGCGTTGCGTTGCGCTTGCGTTAGGACACGTTCAGAGTTAGCGTTGATAGTAGAGGGGAGCGCGTTCATCGCTTGATTGGTGGCCGCGATAGCTCTCATAGACTGCTCGTAGCCGCTCCTGCGGTCGTCGACTCCGTATTTGCCTTCCGCGGTGTTTAGGAGGTCTCCGTAGCCAGTCTGATTCGCGAAAGCTTGCTCATAAGCGTCTCGCTGCGATTGCGCGGCCGCTTGGTCTGCAGCATATTGGCCGTATTGCGACTCGACTTTGGCGTTTTGGTCGCCGATTCGTTGGCCGAAATTATGCGTGTAGTCCTCTGGATTCCCCGTAAAAGAAGTAGTTTTGCTGGCCGTAGTTTCCATTATTTAATTTTCCTTTCGCGCCACGGCTGTATGCCTCTTTTGGCTCTTTAGATTATTATACCACATAAAGAATAAACGTAAAAGATTTACCATCCTCCCCCTCCTCCTCCGCCACCTCCGCCGCCGGAGTAGCGATTCGAGGATGATTGTCTTGCTTGCGCTTGCATAGTCGCGAGGCGGTCTTTTGCGCGCTGGTCGACTTCTTGAGAGAACTGCATATAGTTTTGCCATCCGGAGTAAGTCGCTGCTCTTGCGTCCTCCAGTGCTTTTGCGGCCCGTAAGCTCGCGAGTTCCTTGCTCCAGCGCATATATTCTTCCTGCGCTCTGCTGTACTGCCAGTTGCGGTACTGCTCCTCGATTTTGAGCTTTTCTTCTCTTGCGTCTTGCCATCTCTGCTTGTATTGTGCAAACATATTAACGTCGACGTTCCACATCGTCGCCAGATATTGCGCTTTTGCTTCCTGCTCTGCGAGTCCGGTTGCGGCCAGCGCGTCGGCCTCCCTTCTCGCGTTCTCCCAAACCTTCTTATTTACATCCGTGATATTCTGTTGCGTATTCATCCGTGCTTGCCACTTGGTAGCTTCCGCGTTGTATGCTAGTTCAAAGCGATTCTGTGTCATTACGCGCTCGGAGTTGGCATTTATCGTGGAGGGGAGCGCGTCGAGCGTCTGTTCGATGGATTCTATCGCGCGTTTGGATTCTTCGTAGTCATTTTTAGCCGTTGCCACGCCAAACTTGTTCTCGGCTTCTTTAGAAAGCTCGGAATAGTGTCTCATCTCCCCCTTAAACGTGTTGTACGCGTCTTGAGACTCCTGTTTTTGTATCTCCGCCGCGTTCATCTCCTGATACCGGCCGTCAATCTGCGCTTGCGCTTCGTTCATCCGGTCAATAAAAGATTGGTTGTAAAATGATTCCGCGGCCGCGGGTTTATACGATTCCAGTTCTGATATTCTTGCGCTGATATAGTCCATATCTATATTATACTACGCCGTCCTTTTGTACATATAGCACGTTATATATGGTTGGAGGTTATTATGCGCGGCGTTCCCACCTGCGTCGGCCATACCAGCTGCACCATAACCGGATACAGTGTTGCTTAAACCCACTTGTTGCATACCATTACGATAATGAGCAGTTCCGGTAGTGAAAAAAGTAAACTCGTGATGGTGTTTCGGCATTTCGTTTGTCGTGAGTTGATGGTACTTTTCTCCTCCTGTTTCTTCAGCGGTGTCGAAGGAAGTGTCGTCAGTGTCTACGCCTACCGGTACGCGGCCAGCTCCCCACGCTACCCACGTCCCTCCGAGAGCCGCCTCGACTTGCGCGGCCGTCGATAGAGTTGCGCTCATATAGATAGAGCCGACAGGATATACCATATCAAAAAGAGTCGCTAGTGCTTGATTCATTTCGTTAGCTTTTATTGTTGTGCCGGGTGTAAAAGTTGGCAGTGCCATTATCCCCAAACCTTTCCCCCGTCCCATTTAGATTCGTCCCAGATACCCACTGGAGACGGGTCGATATGAGTATCTGATTTACTTAATAATTCTTCGATAGAATATGGAGCCAGATAGACTGTCACGTCCACCATAGAACCAGTTGTTTGATTTACCACCTTAATATGCTCGCGGACATCGTTCAGGAGCGGACTTGTGACCGGACTATTGGCTTGTACGACGCGGCGGATAGTGTCGGACCACCAGTACGTTCGGTATATATAGATATACTCGTCGTCAATCTCGACTTCGTAGAGGTCCATCGGAGGTTCTAACATTATATTCGGTATCTGGATATTCGTCAGATAGTATTTCATCCAGAATAAGATGTCATCGTGGAACACAGTCCCGATGTAATCCGCGGGGTCTAGTTGTACT
>Ga0265298_10001201_pt1 | contig 38278 bp, 51 predicted proteins | sample AusTroGonzalo_MG_3_FD_193486 | JGI IMG/M metagenome (GOLD analysis project Ga0265298, IMG submission 193486) | Bovine rumen microbial communities from tropical cattle in Woodstock, Queensland, Australia - Gonzalo_01 | ecosystem: Host-associated > Mammals > Digestive system > Stomach > Rumen ...
TCGCCTTTTTCGCCTTTCTCTCCGGCGTCGCCCTTGTCGCCTTTATCGCCTTTGTCGCCTTTTTCGCCGTCGTCGCCCTTGTCGCCTTTCTCTCCCTTCTCGCCATCCTTGCCATCCTTGCCGTCGATACCGTCGCGGCCATCGACGCCATCGACGCCATCGCGTCCGGCGTCGCCTTTTTCCCCCTTGTCGCCTTTGTCGCCCTTGGCCCCGGTGTCGCCCTTGTCGCCTTTATCGCCTTTGTCGCCCTTATCTCCCTTGTCGCCCTTGGCTCCATCCTTTCCGTCCACGCCGTCGCGACCGTCCTTTCCGTCCACACCGTCGCGACCGTCCACGCCGTCTATGCCGTCGCGACCGTTCTTGCCATTGGTTCCGTCCTTGCCGTTCGCCCCGTCTTTTCCGGCGTCGCCCTTGTCGCCTTTCTCGCCCTTGAGCGAATCCTTGATGGAGTCGATGTACGACTGCACGGCTTCGGCGATCTGCTCCGGGCTTGCGTCCGCGCCGTCCTTTCCGTCCTTCCCGTCCCTGCCGTCGCGTCCGTCGGCTCCGGCTGCGCCCGTGTCGCCTTTCTCTCCCTTCATGGCCTCCGGGTCACACTCGCAGGAGTTGATCTCCCCCATCTTGAGCCAAAGATCGACGATTGCAGAATTTACGCTCAACACGAAAGTCCGCGCGTCCTCCCTCGCCTGTGTCCAGCTCTGGGAACTCGGGTCCCAGTCTTGTATGTCCGGGTTGCCCCCCATGTCAACGCCGGATGCCGACAGTCCGAGAAGGGCGGCGAATACGATTGCTGCAATACGTTTCATGTCACTCCTCCTCGCCGTAAAGCATTTTCCGGTAAACGCTGTCGCTCACGTAGGTAAGCCGAATCGAGAGCTTGCGCGTCGGGTTGGAAGTCGAACGATACCACCATTTCCCGTCCGCGAGTTTTTCCGGCAGGAATGTCTCGCCGTTGAGCGCAAACGTGGAAAGCTCCTCCTCTCCGTTCGCGGTGAAGGTAAAATGCGCGGCGGGAACGGCAAAAGAGCGCAGAATGTACTGCGTTCCATTTGTCTCTGCGCAGACAAAGCCGACTGGCGCCTCGATCTCCGCAACCTTGCTTTTCGTGACAACAACGCATGGCCTCGTAAGCGGCTCAACGGTCGCAAGTGAACTCACGTTCGTAAGCACAGCCGTGAAAACTTCGTTGGTGATGAACTCCATCGTGAGCATGGACGCGGCGAGCCTGGCGACCTTCTGGTAGCCCGTCCAGCACGTCGGCATGTACGACACGCCGTTGTTGACGTTGACGCGAAGGCTCCCGCGCCCCCACTCCTCCGAGCGCCTGTCCTTCATGGCGTTGATCTGCACGGTGTACCGCCCGTTCGTCGGGATCGAGGACGCCGGGATGTCGAACAGCACCGTGTTGTACCCTGCCGCGATGCCCTCGACGACGCACCCGGACGTCGTTCCGCCCAGGACGAGCGCGACGTCCCAGCCCGCCACGGGGAACTCCTCCCCGCCGCGCAGGACGGCGGCGAGCACCGCGTTGTCGCAGTACTCCGTCCACGTAAGCGATATGGCCGTGTTCTTCCTCGCGAGGTCGAGCGCGAGCGCGGTCTGGCTGCCCGCCGCAAGCAGTGTCTGTGCGGCGAGAAGGGCGGCCGCAAAAACAAAAATCTTGTTCGTCCTTTCCATAGTTTCCTCCTTGAATAGTTATGTTGTCAAACTGCGCCGCCGCCGCCGTCGGCGTATATCTGCACGTCGCCCTGGTTGTCAAACCCGGTCACGAGCCCATTCTTGATCGTGATGAAAACCTTGTCGCCGTGCGTGTACCCGTCTGCGGCAAGGTAGGTGTTCATGTACACCTTGGCGTTGCTCACCGACACGCCTTTCTCCTCCTCCGGCCCGCCGCGCCCGTTCTTGAGCACGTCGGCGACGATGTTCTTCACCCAGTCGGGGTTGACGGAGTACGTCTCGCCGTTGCGCCCGACGGAGTTCCCATCGAGCAGGATGTCGAGGAGAAGCCGCGCCTTCTTGATGTCGGAGCGCGTGAGCCCGCGCCTGTCGAGCCTCTGCGCGACGAGCGAGAAAACGACGTCCTCGTTTATGTCCAGCCCCACCGAGCCGTCGTCCGTCGGGTTGAGGGTGTTCTTGACCTGGATCGTGCCGTTCGGGGAGTGGACGCCAGCGAGCCACGAGACGACCGCGTTCGCCCACTTCTTCGGGAAGCGGAAGAGGGCGCTCCCTGTCCTGAACTTGTGTATCGTGCCGCCCATGCCCGCTCCTATACGGTTGTGGTGTGGTCGTTCCCGGCATACCATCCCGTGCCGGAGCTCGATGTCGTCTTGTTGGGGCTGTCCCAGTCGTAGACCTTCGTCACTATCGTGACCGACCAGCCGTCCTCCGCGCTGACATACCTCGCGCTTGCGGACTTCTGCGTCCCGAGCGGGAGATACGCCCACGCCGTCACCATCCACTGCGCCTGCGCACCTGGGCTGGACGACGTGTTGAGCTGCTGCCAGTACTGTATCATCCCGTTCTGCACTGCGTCGCCCTGGTTGGCGTTGACAATCGCCTCCGCGTGTGCCTGGGTGTCGATGTTCCGCACCTCCGTGGTCGTCGTCGATACCACCGAGTAGACGTCCCACACGACGTGCGAGGTCGCCCTGTCGTACGAGAGGACGCGGGAAGTGCCGGAGCTCGTGAGCGTCGCGGCGTTCCCGTCCTCGTCGAGCCGCGTCGTCGTCCACCCGTTCTGCGTCGGCGACGGCGAGACGGAGTACGTCACCGTCTCCGTCGTGACCGTCCAGCCGTCGGCCTCGTTCGCCCTCGACGCGGTCTTTGTCGTGCGCGTCCCGGACACCTTCGCCGTGAACGAGTACGTGCGCCCGTCGATGTGCTTGTAGTACACCTCCTCGACGGACGTATCGACGACCCCCGCGAGCGCGAGCGCGGCAGCCTTCGTCAGCCCGCGCGTCTGCGAAGTCTCCGCGACCTCGGTCTGCCGGATCGTCGTCTGCCCGCTCCGCGAGAAGAGTATCACCGAAGTGGGCGTCTTTGCCGTATCGACGGCGGCCCCCGTTGTGCTCCAGCTCATTCGTCGCCTCCGTTCTCCATTTCGCCCTGTATCGCCTCCAGCGCGTCGGCGGCCCGCTCCGCCGCCTCCGTCGCCCGCGCGAGGTTGCGGTTGGCCTCCCGCTGCTCGTCCTCGGCGAGCGCGACGCGCATGGCCGCCTCGCTGTCAACGGACAGGGACTTCCTGCTGCGCCACTCCGCGAACTGCCGCTCCACCGCTTCCATGCCCTCGTCCATGAGGAGCCGCCTCGCGTCCTTGTACTTGTCGGCGTCGTGGCCCGTCATCAGCGACTGCCTGTCCTTCTCGTACCGCTTCCGCGCCTCCGCGTCGAGGTTCATCTCCGATATGTGCGCCTCAAGCCGCCCACGGTCCTTGTAGAAGCCCCAGGCCTCGTCCATCCTCGCCTGGGCCGCCTGGACGCGCTGCGCCGCCGCGCTCTGGACGCGGCCCATCGCCCGCACCTCCTCCTCGGCGTCGTGTATGCGCTGGCGGTGAAGCCGCTCGTCGAGCCTTGCCTGTGCGAGCGCGTCGCGCTCACGCTGGCGGGCGGCCTCCTCCTCCAGCCGCTCCAGCTCCTCGTAGTACCTGTGCCACGCCTCCTCCTCGTCGCGCAGCATCTCGATGTCGAAGTCGGTAGCCGTGTTCTCCGCCTCTATCCCCGCGTCCTTCGCCTTCTCCACGGCCTTCTCGCGGCGGTGCGCGAAGTCCTCCAGGTCGGATATGATGTCGTCGTACTGCTCCTTGAGGCGGTCGCGCCGCTCCTTGAGTTTCCTGTACTCCTCGTCCCCGGCCTGCCAGCTCTCGTACGCCGACGCCTTCTCCTCGTCCGTCAGGGCGACCCTGTGCTCGATCACCGCGCCGGAGATGAACGAGCGGGAGTCAACCTTCGTCGCCTTCGCGAGCTCCGCCCGCTTCGCCTCTTCGAGCCGCGTCACCTCCTTGTCCATCTCGGCGAGCTGCGCCTCGATCTTGGACTTCGGCCCCTGTAGCTTCGCCTCCAGCTTCGCGAGGAACGCCGCCCTGTCCGTCTCGCCCTCCATCTCGACCTGCGCCCGTGCGATCTCCGCCCGCGCCCGTATCTCGGCCTTCTGCGCGTCGAAGTCGCGGTTCACGTCGTCGCGGGCCGCCCCGGTCTTGCCGCTGAGCGCCTGGATGCGGGCGAGCTCCAGCTCCTGCTCCTGTAGCTTCTTGTTCTGCTCGATGAGCTTCTTCTTGCGCTCGATCTCGCCGTCGAGCCGCCTCTCGTGGTCGCGCAGCTCCTTGTTGACCTCCTTCTGCGCGTCGCCGACGTCCTTCAAGTGCTTCTCGAATCTGAGGTTCTTGATCTCCTCCATTCGCTGCTTCTGCTCGCGCCACCAGCGGACGCACTTCGTGACGAGCTCCGTCAGCGCGTACACGGCGACGGATATGCCCGTGAGGGCCGCGGCGGACAGCCCCAGCGCCTTTATGCGCCCCAGCACGTAGGTGAACGCCCGCCCCAGCGCGTAGACGTTGCCGTTCAGCGCGGACACCGCGAAGTGCGCGGCCCGCATCCCGCCCCGCACCTCCTTCGCCGCCTCCGCGCCGCTCGTCCCGGTCTTGACGAGGTTCGCCCGCAGGATCTCCACGCCGTGGTCGATCCCCTTGGCGGACATCTTGACGTCCTCCATCGACCGCCGGAAGTGGTCGAGCAAATCCTCGAAGCCCTTGCCCGTCCTGTTGAAGTTGTTCAGCCGCCGCTCCAGGGTGTCGTACACGTCGTTGAACCGCTCGCCCGTGACGCCCATGCGGTCCATCGCCTTGGAAACCGCGTCGAGCACCGCCTCCGTGTGGATGAACTTCTCGTCCACGCGCACGTTGTTGACGGCCTCCTTCGTCTGGCTCATGGCGGACGTGACCGTCGCCGCGAGCCCCCGGAACTTCTCCGACACCGAGTTGAGGACGGCGGACGCGGCGTCCCTCGCCCTGATGACGTACTCCAAAACGTGGTTAGCCATTCGCCGCCTCCGACTTCTCCCTCTCGATCCTGTCCTTTATCGACTTCTTGAGCCGCGCAAGCGCGTTGATCGCGTCGTCCAGCTCGTCGCGGACGCGGACCGACCTCTCGCCGGACGCGGCCTTCTCGAACCTCCGCAGCTCCGCGTACGCGACGGACACGTGCCTCGCCGTCCTGCCCCACACCCACTCGTCGCGGCGTATGCCCGACGACGCCTCAAGGCGGGCGACGATCCTGCGCCAGTCCGCCGCCGCCGCCTCGCGCTCTTTCCGGCTCTCCGACGGCCCCGCGTCGCGGAGCCCCAGGCACCTGTTCATGGCGTCCTTGAGCGCGTCCATCGAGAAGGCGAAGCGCAGGCACGTGAGGACGATCCGCCGCGTCGCCTCCGCCTCCGTCCGCGCCAGCGCGAACGCCTCCGGGTCGTGGGCGTGCACCATCGCGTACGCCATCGCCCAGAAGTAGCGGCGGTACTTGCCGCACCTGCCCCACCAGCGGTTCGCGTACTCGTCGAGCCAGACGGACGCGCCGACCGTGAGGGGATGGAGGGCGACGCCGTTAAGCTCCACGGCGTCGCCCAACAGCTCGGCGTTGGCCGCCGAATAGGGGTTGTCGATGCGGCGGCAGCAGTCCACGAACGCGGCCACCTCGTCCGCCGTCAGGCGGTCGAGGGACAGCCCGAACCTCTCGCGGAGGTCGTCGAGCTCCGACTGGAGGCGGCCGTTTTCCATGACGGCTGCCCCTTACGGCGAGGTTGGCGCGACATAGTGCGCGACGTGGTGGGTCGCCGTGAGCGAGGTAGTCGTCGCCTGGGTGTTGCCGTTCGACTTGGAGAAGCTGTCGTCCGTCCAGGCGGAGTTGAGGTCGTAGTCCGTCGAGGGATCGACGTCGCCCGTGAACTCGGCGGTAAGCGTCTCCGTGCCGTCGTAGTTGTCGCCCGCGAGGTGTCCGCCCGACGCGTCCATCTCGTCAACGTGGTTGACCGAGAGGGCGAGCGAGAGCCCGCGCATACCGACCACCGCGCCGCTGTCGAGCTCGAAGATCGCGTCCTCGTTTTCGTCCGCCGCCGGGATCACCGAGGGGACGCCTATCGAACGCGCGGGGACCTTGAACGACGGGTTGTAGACGCGGCAGTTCGCGTCCGCCGCGCCGTCAACGTGCTTGTGCGCGTTGAGCGAGAGCGTCGGGAAGCCCGTCTGCGAGTACGCGACCGTCCAGTTGTCGATGTGGTAGCCGCCCGTCACCGTCCCGACCGCCGGGACCGCGAGAAAGCCCGTGAACTTCTTCGCGACGTAGGTAAACGTGCCGGAGTCCGCCGCGTTGTACTGCGCGTGCGCGAACTCGTCGCCGTCCTTTGTGAGCGCCTGCGCCCGCTGCTTCGTGCGGTTGGGGTTCGGCCCGGTCTGGATTTCCCAGTCAGCGAGGCTGAACGGGTCCGTCGTGTCGAAGAACTTTACTGTTCCTGCCATGTCTGCTCCTTTCGGTTTGTTGTCCTGAAGATAGCCGCCGTGTCAAGCGGGCTAAATCGGAAGGTCGGCGTCGCTCCCTCCCGTAAAGCCGCCCTCCGGCGGATTCTCCGGCGCGACGTTCGGAAGGTCCCCGTCGTCGCCTCCCGTGAAGCCGCCTTCCTGCCCGGCGCACCCGGAGCCCTGGCCCCCGCCAGCGTCGCCCCCGCCCTCCGGCGGAGCCTCCTCCGAGCCGTCCACGGGGGCCGTCTCGCTCGCGACGAAAACGATGTCGAAGAGCACGGTGCACGTCCACGTCGGGACGCTCCCCGTGTTCGAGCCGACGATCTCCGACCTCGCGATCTTCGACACCGCGCCCGCGACCGGGCGTATGCGAAGGACGCACACGTTCGTGTCCTCGCGGAGCTGGTCGTCCGCCGAGTAGTCCGCGTTCACCGGGAACGCCTCGATGAGCCGCATGATCCACGTCTGCAACACGTGGCGGTCGCGGTTGTACATGACGAGCGATCCCGTGAAGTAGTGCCCCACGGCGTTGAAGCCCATCGTCGCCCCGTCGCCGAGCTCGCCTATGTCGAACACCGCCGAATCGGGCAGCCCGTTCGCGATCCCGACTACGCCAGTCCTCCCCGGCTGTAGGTCGAGCACCGCGAACACACGCGCCGCGCAGGCGTCCTCCGCCTGGGTCAGCGAATCCTGGTAGCTGTCTGGGTTCTGCATCTACTTTGCCTCCTTGATCGCCTTTGCGATTGCGTGGTCGAAAATCCTGTCGATGTCGCCGTTCTTCTCGTGCGTCTCGACTGCCCGCTCTATGAACTTCTCGCGGGCCTGCTGCCCCTTGGCAATCGTGCCCGGCCCCCTGTTGTGCCACGTCACGCCGCGCTCGTCGTGTATGCGCTTGGCGTACTTCCCCGCGTAGGAGTTGTCCCGGACGAACACCGTGCAGCTGTCAGCCGACACGGAGAACTCTATCGACTTTTCGAGCCCGCCCGGCGCGAAGTTCCGCCTGTCCGTCTGCTTCTTGCGCTTGAGCGTCCGCGAGAACTCCTCCTTCGTCGGGCTCCTCGGCGCGTACAGCTTCGCCGTGTCCACGACTATGCGCCCGCACCTCGGAAGGGCCTCCTTCGCGGCCCTCTCGGCTATCCTCCGGGCGTCCGCGAGCGACGCCTTGATGCCGTCCGCGCCCCGCGCCTCTATCTCGCAGTCCATACGGAGATAGCCCGCGAGTCTACGCGCCCATGAGCCTCCGTATCGCCTCCGCCGTCACGCGCTCCCTGTCGAGCGTCATCACGTGCCCGTCGAAACCCTCCGCGCCCGGCTTCCTCTTCGTGCCCTTGGTCGGCGCGAACTCCACGACGTGGCCGTGCCCGGCGAGCCTCACGACCTCCTCGTCCGTCAGCCCGTCCGCCGCGTCCTCCGTCCCCTCGAAGGGCAGCCCGTTCCTGATCGCCTCCCGCACCCGCTCGCGCGAGACTGCGGCGACGGCCTCCTCCCTGCCGATCCCGCGCTGGCGCATCTCCCTCCCCACGGCGAGGTCGAACGCCTGGCGGAGCGGGTCGTCCGCCTCGTTCGGCGGCGGCACTCCGCGCTGCGCCTCGATCTCGTCCGCGTCCGCCGTCTCGTCCACCGCCTCCAGGGTGTGGACGCAGTTCGGGTGGAAGCATCCCGCGTCCTTCGCCTCGTCGTACGTCGGGAAGCCCGCCGTCGCGCCCGTGGCGGAGAGTATGCGCCCCTCCCAGGGCTTGCACTCCTCGCAGTGCGGGTCGCCGCCGAGCGACACCCTCACGAGGTCCGAGCCGGACGCCTTCGCCAGGTTCGCGCAGAGCAGGTCGTTGTAGACGCGCATCGCGTTCGTCCGCGCGTTCATCGCCATGTACGTCCGCGTGTTCCACTTCCGCCCCGCCGAGTCCGTGAACACGTAGGCGGAGCCGTCCCCGGCGGCGGACTGCCATTTCTCGTCTATGAGGCGGGCGAGCGACTTCATCGACCCGCCCGCGACCGCGTTCTCCCGGAAGGCGTCAACGACCGCCGAGCGAAGGCGCACGACGACGTTCCGCGCCATCTTGTCCGTGAACACCGCCGCCAGGTTCTCGCCCTGCTGCGGCGATATGAGGGCGATCACCTCCTCGGCGTGCTCGCGCGAGTACCTGACCTTCACCCCCGTTGCGTCCGCCGCCCTGTCTGCGGCCATGCGCCCCGCGAAGTTGAGGTTCGCCCGCAGGATGTCGTCGAGCCGCTTGGAGAGCTTCGCCATCCTGTCCGCGACGACCCCGTAGGCGCGGTTGCGCTCCCTCGCCGACGAGCCGACGTCCGCCTCCCTCGCGAGAAGCGACAGCTCCGCCCGGATCGCGTGGATCGCCTCGCGCACCACCGCGTCCGCCTTCTTCGCCGCGGAGTCCGCCTTTTCGACGAGCCTCCGAAGCTGCGGGGGAAGGGGCGACTCCTTCATGTCACGAACCGTTGCGGGTCACGACACCGAGCCGTCCGAGCCACGAGAGGGCGCGGGGGCTCCACTGTCCGGCGCTCCCCGCGAGCGTGAACGCGGGCGAGCGCTGGTCCTCCTGGTCGAGCGACGGGACCATAGACCCCGTGCCGCCCGTCGGCTGCGCGTCGCGGAGGAGGGTGTAGAGCGCCTGTTCGTACGCCGCGAACTCCTCGCGGGTCGCGTCGCCCATCTGGTACTCCGGCTCGTCCTCGCGGAGCGGGCGTCCGAGGGCGCGGGAGAACTCCCGCTTCGCCATCTCGACCGCCGACTCCTTCTGCTCCGTGGAATACTCCGCCCACTTCGCCGAGAGGGTCGTGCCCTTGAAGTACTTCGACGCGCCTTCTGCCGTGATCGCCATCAGACGCCTCCCTTCGCGGCGGGCTTCTTCGCCTTCGCCTTGCTCGGCCTTCTGCGGGTCGGCTTCTGGGGCTTGCGCCCGCTGCCCGCCTCCTGGCCCTGTGGCGCGTCCGCGCCCGTGGGGGTGTCCTCGCCCGCCTGGCCCGCTCCGCGCTCCCCTGCGGCCTCCTGGCGGCCTCCTGGCGCGTCCTGCGCCTCGTCCGGCAAGCTGGCGTCGTCGGGAAGGTCGCCCGGACCCTGCGGATTGTCGCCCTCCGGGGGCTTCGGGGGCTTCGGCGGCTTCTTCCCCGCCTTCGCGCCCGGCCCGTAGATTTCCGCGAACCTGCGGCGGAACGCCTCCGGGGTGTCCTGCTTGTTCCGCTCTTCGCGCTGGCTCTCCAGTCTCTTGACTGCCGCTATGAGGTTGTCCATAGTCTGTCCTCGTGTGGTTTTTGGTTTTCCTGCGTTCGGCTAATACGGGGAACCCGAAAAAACAGCCCCAGCCCGACAGGGGCCGGGGCGTTTTGCGCGTCGCGGCGGGGCTACTCCTCGCCGCTTCCGCCTTCGCCTTCGTTTTCGGACTCGCCCGCGCCCTCGCCTTCCTCTTCGTCCTCCTCCTCGTCGGGGAGAAGGGCGTCGAGCGCGGCGCGTTCGGTCGTCGCGTCCTCCTCGGCGTCCACCTTGGCGAGATACGCGGCGGCGGCGGCCTGGAGCGCGGCAAGCGCCGCCTCCGCCTCGTCGCGCTGCGAGATCGCCTGGTTCTTCGCCGACAGTGCCTGGTCGCGGACCTGCACCGCGCTGGCGCGGTCGGCTATGGCCTGGTCGCGGGCGGTGATCGCCGCCTGTAGCGCCGTCTCCTTGGCGGCAAGCTCGGACGCGAGGTTCGAGGGCTCGGCGACGGTATCGCCCGCCTCCACCTTCGCCTTGATCGTCGCAAGCGCCGTGCTTGGCATGTTGAAGCTCATGTCGTGCCTCCTGTACCTTGTGCGCCCGCGCGGGCGGCGTCCGCGAAGGGGCCGCCCGCGAAGGCGTCGGATTAGGCGATCTTGACGAGGAGCTTCACGGCCCGGATTTCCTTCGGGTCGTAGACGCGCGTCCAGTTGGAGGCCGTCGCGAGCTCCGTGTTGGTCGGGCCGCCGTCCTTCTCGGCCTCGCCAGTCCACTTGTAGCCGCGGAGGTGGAGGATCGAGGCGGTGCGGGAGATCAGGAGGTCGTTGCCCTTGAGCTTCTCGCGGTCCGTCTCGAAGGGGACCTTCTCCGGCACGGGGTTGTACGCGACCGCGCCGCGACCGAACAGGTAGATCGTCGCCACGCCAGTGGAGGGGTTGTACGGCATGTTGTCGTCAACCACGATGTCGCGCCCGTTGTAGCGGGGGAGGGTGGCCGCGCCTTCGCTCGCGCGGTAGAGCGCGGCGTTGGTGTCCATGCCGGACAGGTACGTCTCGACCGCCGAGTGCATCGCAATCGCGGTGAGCTCCAGCTTGCGGTCGCCGAGCTTCTGGGCGCCGAGCATGATGTCGGTCTTGCCCATCGTGTTGGCGGAGAGGTCGAGGACGAGCGAGTTGCTGTCCGCCGCCGCGTTCCTGCCGAACACGCCGTTCAGCACCGAGACGAGGCGCTTCTGGTGCATCTTGTTCCAGTACGAGACGAGCTGGGTCGCGATCTGCGCCATCGGGTCCTTGCCGGAGAGGTCGGCGGAGAGGTCCGTCGCCCCGAAGGCCTTGCCGCGGCGGCAGATGACCGCCACGTCCGTGGCCGCGTCGATCTTGTCGGGCGTGAGCGCGGTATCCTCCTCCAGAACCTCGTCGTCGCTCGCCGAGTCGAGGGTGTTGAAGAAGGGCAGCGTCACCGTCTTGCCAGAGACGGAAGCCGCGCAGCGCCTCGCGATCTCCGCGTCCTGCGCGGCGATCCCGGAGCGGAAGAGGAAGGACTGCTCGATCATCTGCCGACCGAAGTATTCTGCGAACATCGGCGTCTGCACGAGGTCCGCGATAAGAGTCATGCTCATTTGTGTTTCTCCGTTTTAGGGGTTGTCGTTTCTGCCGCGCCGCCCCTACTTCCCGTCGGCGGACTCCTTCGCCGCCTCCGCTTGCAGGGACTTCGCGAGTTCGGGGTTCGAGCCCATGAGCTTGATCCCCTCCGTCAGGTTGAAGGACTTCTTGCTGAACGGGTTCGGGCCCTGGTAGCCGCCCGTGTTCGGGTCGCCCTGGGTCCCCACCCCTCCGTGCCCATCGACTGTTATCAAAGCCGGGTTGTCCGCCTTGAACTTGTCGATCGTGGCCTTCACAACTTCCGCGTTCGACATGTCCACCCCCTTGAAGGCCGCGTCAACGGCGCTGTCGAAGAGGGCTGCTGATATACCCTTCGCAGCGGACATCTTCGCGTCCCCCACCGCCTTGCGGATAGCGTCGGCCCGGGCCTGTGCCGCGAGTTTTTCCTGGCTCTCCTTGTTGGCCTTGAGTAGGTCCGCTACGTCCTTCTGCAACTTGGCTATGGTGTCCTCCGAGCCCGCGCCGGACTTCTTGGCGTCGTCCAGGGCCTTCGTGAGTTCATCGACCTTCGCCTTGAACCCGTCGCGCTCCTGCTCCGCCTTCTTCCGTGCGCTCGCCGCCGCCGTGTCGATGATCGCCTGTTCGTCGTACTTGCCGACAAACTGCTTCTCCTCGTCGGTCAGCGCCTCGCCTTTCAGCACCTTGGCCAGCACTTCCTTGATCTTCATCGTGGTTTGTTCCTTCGTTTACGCGGCATTTCCCCGCCGTGGAGGGGTTGTTCGCGCAGCTTCCCCGGAATGGGCGGGTGTGCGTGTTCCCCGTGAAAATAGCGCCCTTGTCAATCCTCGTTCCCGCCGCCCTGCTTCTTGAGGAGCCTGGCGAACGGGTCGGGAAGGGGGTTGGACAGCTGCTCGTCGCTCATCGCGTCGATCTCGGCGGCGGCCTCGTCGAAGGCCTCGTCGTCGCACCCGCCCACCTCGCGCAGGACGCGGAGCGCCGCCTTTATCACCATCTTGCGCATGAGCGGCGGCACGTCCGGCATGTTGGCTATCGTCGCGAGCGCGGCGGAGAGGGCCGTCGTGTCCACGACGTCGAACTTCGTCGGGTAGACTGGCTCGTACTTCGTGAAGGTGCCGTCGAAGTCGGCGGACATCTCCACGAGCTTGCGCTCCGCCGCCTGTAGGATGAGCGCCCTGTGGCCCAGGGTGGAGTTGGTGTCGAGCTGGTCGAACTGCTTGGACTCGGCGGTCTGTATCTGCCGCGTCTCCTTGTTGAACAGCGCAAGCCCCGCCATGTCGAAGAGGAGCGCCCGCTTCCTGTTCGCCTCCTCCACGATCTGCGCGAGGTCGCCCGCGTTCGGCTGGATGTAGCGCGTCGTGCCGCGGTCCTCCGCGTCCTCGTAGAGCGGGTTGGAGCGGCCCTTTATGAGCTCGCGCTGAATCCTGATCTTCTCCTTGCCCTTGGCGTTCTCCAGCTTGAGCTCCACGTCGAGCGCCTGTAGCAGCGAGTAGGGCACGACGAGCTGCGGATAGACGCCGTTCGTCAGCGTCTCGTTGTGCAGGGAGTCGAGGTTGAGTATCTGGCACTGGATGTTCTCCACGTCGTCGAACCAGTGCGGCTTCGCGGACGGCTTGCCGACGAGCACGAACGGTATCTTCTTGAGCCCCGGTACGACGGCCTTCGTGCGCAGGACGAGCCCCGCGACGTCCTTGCTCGCCTTCTCCGTCACGTACACTTTGCCGTCCTCCGCCCTGTGGTAGAGCGTGTAGATGAACGTGTCCTCCGGGTCGCGGTCGGGGTCTGCGTCGATCCGCTTGTAGGACTTCGTGATGAGCCAGCGTATCTCGCCGCCCTCGTCTATGTGCCAGTCGGTGACGGACTGCGCCCCCCAGAGCCGCCAGCGCACGGGGTTCTCCTTCGCGTCCTTCGCGGTGTAGGGGACGGGGTTGCCCCTGTCGTCGATCCTCTGCGGGTTGCGGTCAACCTGTAGCCAGCACCACCCCGCCGCCGTGATCTCCGTCGAGACGTCCTCCATGAAGCGGTTGACGGTCTGCCCGTCGCCCGTCACGTCGTCGGTGAAGGACTCGTCCGCGCCGTTGCGCGTGGCGGACGCCTTGAACAGGTACTGGTTGATCTTGGACGCGATGCGCCCCGCGTCGTTGACGAGGCAAGCCCGCTCCTTGCGGCCCACGACGCCGTCGTCCTGCGAGCCGAGCCATGACACGTCCGTCTCGTTCGGGGCCCGCTGGAGCCTCGCGTCGATGTACGGCCTTCCGCCGTCGATGGACAGCCTGTTGTACCCTATCTGCACGTCCCTGACGACGAGCACGGGGTTCTTCCTGGTCGTTATGTCGCCCATGTGCTTGTTCTCCTGTCTCCGTGGTATAGCCGCATAGTATCAGGGCGAGAAGATCGCGGGCCGCTCCGCGAAGCGTATCTCGTCCTCCATCGCCATCCTCGTGGCGTCTATCCAGTGGTTGTCCCTGTCCGGGAACTCGTTCTTGAGCGTGCCGTCCCGGAAGCGGTCGTACTCGTACTGCGTGAACTCGTCGGCGGCGGGTTTGGCGTCCACCGGGTCTATGACGATCTCGACGAGGCTCCGCAGCCAGTTGACGCCGAACCTGGGGAAGTCCGCCTTCTTGTAGCACGGCCTCGCGCCCCTCGCGCCGAGGTAGCGCAGCTTCGCGATGACGCGCGGCTCCGCCGAGTCGCAGATGACGTACTTTCCGAGGAGCTTGTGCCTCCGCAGCATGTCGGCGATCTGCTCCTCGAACATCCCGAGCCCGCCGTCCGCCCCGAATATGTACAGGCGGCGGTTCTTGCGGTCGTACGCGCACATGGAGAGCGCGGTCGGGTCGTTCGTGAAGCCGAAGTCCATCCCGAAGCGGAACACCTTGAACTGCGCCCGCTCCTCCGGCGTGATGCGGCGCACCGTGACGTTGCGGAACACCTCGCCGCCCGTCCCCGTCTGCTCGCCGAGGTAGATGTGCCTGAACCGCTCCGGCTGCAACTCCCTGACGGACTCCGCCTCGCGCAGGAAGGGGGCGCCGAGCCACCGCTCCTGGAGCTCTCGCGGGTGCATGAGGTAGTTGGAGAGGTGCACGAGGCGGTTTGCCTTGGGGAAACGCGCCTCCACGTTCACCCACGACGTCAGCGACTCCGGCGGGTTGTACGTGCCGATGAACTGGAACAGCGGCCCGCCTCGCCCGATGGACTCTATGACGGTGTGGACCTCCTCCCAGCCGTTGTACTGGTCCAGCTCCTCGAAGTGCGCGAACTTGCAGTAGCCGTGCTCGAACTCGGCGGACTTCGACTTGTCGGCCTTGTCGAGGCCGAGGAACCGTATCTCCTGCCGGAGCCCGTGCCTGTTGCGGAACGTGATGCGCTGCGGGGAGTTGTGTATCTTGAAGAATCGGTCGAGGTGGTTGTCCCGGATCGTCTTGCAGTAGCGGGCGAACACGGTCCCGGCTATCGTGTCCTTCACCTTTCGGAACACGACGGCGTTTGCGTCCGGGTCGTCGAGTATGCCCATGTCCACGCGGCACGAGGTCGTCGTTGACTTGAACGAGCCGCGCCCGCCGCCGAGGAAGTACTGGTCGTGGCGGTACTCCACCATGTCCTCGATCACGTCGTCGAACACGGGGGATATGTAGTCGGCGAAGTTGACTACGGGGCCGCCCATCAGCTCTCGCGCTCCGCCTTGACCTTGCTGTCGCGCCGCGAGAAGGTGAACGTCGGAACCTCCTCCTTCTCGATCTCGATGTGCTGCCCGAAGCCGCGCTGCCTCCCCAGGCGGTCGAGCAGGAACGCGCCCGCGTTGACGTTGACCGGGACGGGCCGCCCCGTCTTGTCCCTCGCGACGTTCCCTATCGCCGCGTCGAACATGGCCCGCTGCGTCATGTCGATCTGCGACTCCACGCTGTCGTCGAGCTCCTTCTGCAACTCCGGCTTCCCGTGGATGTACCTGGCGAGCGTGTGCCGCGCGACGTTGAGCTTCGCGGCGATGGTGCACATGGGCGCGAACCGCCGCAGCTCGTCGATTATCGTCTCGTCGTCCTGCGGGCCGAGGACTTTTTCGTGGCGGTCCTTCCGCTGGTTTCCCCGGAGGCTCTTGTCCCCCTTCGACCCCTTTGGCCTTCCGCCTTTGCTTTTGCCGTCTGCCATTTCTCGTTCCTCCAGTGGCTCCTCGCGAGCGACGCCCTGAGGAGCGGGTAGTAGTGCTCCAGCCGCGCCAGAAGGTCCGGCGCCCTCTTCTCGACCGCGAGGAGGTTGTGCGGCATCAGACCCCCGGCGAACGACCGCGAGGCGATGTGGTACTCGTTCGACAGCCGTATGTTCGACTTCGCGAGCGCGTCCATGATCTGCGCGTGGGTCCAGTCGTAGTTCGGGTAGAACGACCTCGTGCCGTAGTAGCGGCCCCTGCACTGGCGCACCGTTATCATGCGGTCGATGGAGTCCGAGGCGTTGAGCCCGTAGGCCGTCCAGGCGTTCGGGTAGCCGAGGTGGTTGCGTATCATGCTGGCGATGTCCTGCGCGTCGTACGCGGGGAGCTGCGCCTCGTCTATCCAGGCCTCGTCGTGCGGGTACTGGAACTGCAACGCCTCGACGGCGGCGTAGAGCCCTCCGTCCTGTAGCCGTATTACGTGCGTCCCGAAGATGCGCTCCACGTAGCGCAGGTACTCGTCGGCGAAGGGCACGTGCGGGATGGCCGCGCACGTGAAGGGGACTATGCGGTCGAAGAAGCGCGACAGGTTGAGCCACGCCGCGAGCGCGTCCTTGCCCCTCGAAAACGAGAGGAGGCAGACCCCGTTCGACCTCTCCGCGATCTCTCGGCAGAGGGCGTCCGAATCGGGGTTGCCCCTGATGAACGAAACGTCGATCATCCGTTAGCCGTTGCGGCCGCCGCCGCCAGCGCTTCCGCGCATGGCGCGTCCGGTGCTGGTCCCGCGCACCGCCGCGCTGCGGGTCGAAAGACCCCAGTTCCTCGCGGCGCGGGCGGCCCCGGCTGCGCCGAACGCCCTGCGCTGGTTTGCGAGCTCGCGGCGGACCGCCGTGGGGTCGCGCCTCGCGATGTTGCGTACCGTGGTCGTGCGACCCTTGGCGGTCGAGCCGCCCTGTCTCCTTCTTGGCATGTCTGTACCTCCTGTTTGCTGCGTCAGCCGGAAGTCGTTTGTCCTGCGGTCGGAACGTCCGGCACGTTTCCGCCCACAGGTGTGAAGCCGCTATTCCTCGTCCCCGCCCGCGTCCCCCGACGCGCCCGCGCCGTCGAGCGTCATGCCCTCCAGCACCGCGTTGGGAAGCCTCTCGCGGATCGCCTTTCCCTTGTCTGGCGGGAGCTTGATGCCACACGCGCCCGCCATGTCCTCGCCGTTCGCGTAGAGCCCTTCGTACTTCGTCCTCACGCCGTGCTCCGCGCACCACCTCCCGAACGCCTTCCGCTGCTCGTTCGACATGAACACGAGGACGGCGTAGAAGCCGTAGTCCTGCATGTCCTCGAACTTCTCCTTCGACTCGGCCCGCTTCCTGTGGAGGTCCTTCAGCTTCTCGCTCTCCTCGCCAGCCGGGGACTCGTTCTCGATCTCCGCCACCGCCTCGCCCTCGAACTCGGCCCGCGCCTCCTCCGGCAGCTCTATCTTCGACAGGTCTATGCCGACGTCGCGCAGAAGGTCAAGGGAAGTGCCCTCGACCATAGCCGCATAGTCAAACTCGCCCGAAATCCCCTCCGGGTTGTTGTCGATGAACACGAAGCGGCGCTTCTCCTCCTCCGTGAGCGGTGAGCCGTCCTCGTGCGCGGCCCGCGCGATCCACTCGTCCGGGATCGACTCGTAGCCGAGCTCGCGCAGGGCCTTGAAGCGCTGGTTGCCGCCGATCACGACGCCGTTCTCGTCCACGACGATGCGCTTCACGCGCATGAAGTCGGGGTCGCGCTCCAGCGACTCCAGGAGCTTCGAGAACGCGCCCGGGCTTATCTTGCGCGGGTTGTCCTTGAGGAGCCGTATCGGCCCGTACTTCGACTGTAGCGTCTGCCTCTGCCTCTTCATAGCGCCAGCTCCCCCTGCACCCTGTCGGGCGGCGGCCTCTTCTCCGGCTTCCTGCCGCCCTTGCGGAGTCCGATCATCCCGTTGTCTATCGCGGCCCATATCGGGTTCTTCTTCTTGAGCCGCGTCCACCTCCGCCACACGACCTGGGGCGAAATCCCCATTTCGTGGGCGATCACGTAGTTCTCCTGCCCGCGCAGCCGTCGGCACACGAGCGGGGCCTCGTAGTCCGTGAGCGACGCGAACTCCGCGACGACGCGCTTCAAAAGCTCCGCCGTCGCCTGGTCCGCGACGTCTATCCGGCTCGCGGCGGACGTGCGCGACGCGAGCAGCATCTCCGCGTCCGTCCTGACGAGGACCGTCTGCGGGTTCTCCGCCGCGTCTATGTGCACGTCGCCCCCGAAGTGGGCGGACGCGCCGGAACACGCGCCGCATATCCTGCGGAGCCTGTCGATCTCCCTCTGGCGGGGGCACTTGTGGCAAACTGGCATTTCTCGGATAGTCCCAAAAATAGCCGCCGTGTCAATCGCGCCCGCACCCGTGCGCACGTGGGGTTATCGGCGGGTCGTCGGGCCCCCTCGCCACCACCCGCGCGTTCCCGTAGTAGCCGCACTGCCAGCACCCGTCGGCCCACTTCGCCCACACCCACCCGACCTGCGGGTAGGCGGCGACCGCCTCCTTGAACTTCGCGGACGCGGCGGCCTGGGAGCCGAGCGCGTACGAGCCCTTGACCTCGACCGCGACTATGGAGCCGTCCGGGCGGAAGTAGACGAAATCGGGCGTGTAGCGCCCGGACGCGACGCGGAACGTCAGCGCCTCGTAGAGCCCGCCGGGGTGGTCCGCGAGATACCGCGCCTCCGTCCTGTTTGGCGTCGCCTCCCTCGGCATCCGTATGGGCTGGGCGGAGCGCGTTTTCGGCGGGCATTTAGCCCTCGCGCCGTGTACCGTTAAAATCTGCCTTTCCGCCTGGCTCCTGAGGTGCGGCGGAAGGTCCGACAACTTGAACTTGACAGTCGATCCCATTTTGTGCTATCCTCTCTCGCGCGTGTGCGCGGTTTGAAACCTTTCTAAGTCCGGGAAGTGGCGGCAAGCCGTCTCCCCCGGCTCGACGTAGACGCGGTGCACGGGGCAGTACAACACGCGCCTGCCGAGCGCCCGCAGAAGGTCGCGCCCGGCGGCCTCGACCTCCGAACAGTCCCCGCACGTCGGCGTGGGGACGGCCTGGGCGTCTTTGGCGTCCTCGAACGCGCGCGCGGGGGAGCCGCCGCTCACGACAGCCCCCCCGTCCCGCCGCGCCCACGAGCGCACGGACTCGTACGCCCACGCGGCGACGGCGCAGATGAAGTCGATGACGCCGAAGCGGAAGTCCCCGACCGTCAGCATCTCGTTCTGGATCGTCATTTCGCGTTCCCTCCCGCCGGGATCGTGCCGCGGCGGATGACGGTCGCGCCATTCCCCAGCGTGACGCGCTGCTCCCCTTCGGCCTCCGGCTTCGCGCGGCGCGTGTACTTGCGCTTCTGGCGCGGAGCCTCGGCGACGTCGGGCGCGGGCTTCGGGGCCTTGAACCCGCCGCGCTCGCCCTCGATCTCGATCCCGAACACGACCGAGCTCCCTATCGCCGCCGTCCGCATGGCGTTGGCGATGTACTCGCGCTTCGCGCCGTCCGCGACCGCGACGTTGATTTTGAACGACTCTATCTTCATGTGTTGTCCTTTCGCTTGTTGTCTGTGTCTGTGGTTTGTGTTGCCGTCATCCGGCGTCCTTAAAATTGGCCTTGCAGAAAGTCGGCTTGCGTGGCGTTCGCCAATGTCGGCGTGTTGAACCAGCGGAGCGTCGGCTCGCCCCTGTAGCCCTTGCGCCAAATGAACCACGCATAGCAGATGGCGGTGCCCTTCATGTTCTCGAAGTCGCCGTTCATGGCGCAGTGCGACCTCCTCGACGAAACGTAGACGCGCTCCAGGTTGCCGAGCGAGAACAGTTCCCGATAGCGAATTGCGCCTTCGAGAAACTGCACCCGCAGAAACATGGCGACCCGGCAGGGGGGGGGGGACAAGTTGAAGCGCGTGTATCACAAACTCCATTGCGAATTTATACGGCGGGTTGGTTATCACGTCTCCATTGAACGGCTTGTCGTAGGCGAGGAAATCCACGCCGCTCTCGCCGTAGCCGTAGTCGTAGAGGTCTTGCGCCTTGACATTGTAGCCGCGAGCGGACAGCACCTTCGCTATGTGTCCCGCGCCGCAACACGGCTCCAATATGTCGCGCGAGAAAACCTCCGCGTCGAGTAGTTGGCTCACGGCCTCCGGGCTTGTCGCGTAGAAGTCGTGCGCTTCCCGTTCGCCCGCCGAGTGGTTAGACGCGCCGAGCGTCACGAACGCGGTCTTTGAGTTGCCTGTCCAGTCTTTGCTCATGCGTTCCCCCCTGTGTTTAGCGCACAGCATGGCGATCCTGTCAACCATCTTGAGCCCGCGCCACTCCGGGTGGCTAAATGCCTCGTCGCACTCTTCGCCGTCGTATGCGCGGCATCCGTAGTCGTAGTTGAAGTCAGGACACCACGTCCCGACGCAGTGCTCCTTGATGAAGTCCGCCGTCTTCACTCCGCGCCTCCCTTATTCGCCGTGTAGGGCTTCTGCGCCCATGCAAATGGACACTCCGTTTTGATGAGTTTGTGAAGTCTGCATTTGCTGCATATATGGCTGCCGTCATTGACTTTTGCGTATTGCCTCTTACAAAATTCAGCCATGCGCTCGGATTGCTCCTTCGCCGTCCCGACATCACACTCGCGAAGGGGCCTGGCAAGGGCGGCCTTTATCTTGCGCCTTACGGCGTAGGCCTGGTGTGACAGCGGCGACCTGTCCGCGTTCTGCATGTCAAAAATCAAATCAAGGGCCGCCCGCAGCGCCTCGCGCATCGCCTCGACGTTATTTGCCTCCATCGCGCCCTCCCTCCTTCGCCGGGGCGAGTAGCCAGCGCACCATGCAGAAAACGCACGGGGCTTCCATGTCGATGCGGGAACACGCCCCGCAGTCGCGCACGGTCGCGGTCGCCGCGTCCACGGCCTCTTCCGTGAGGTATATGTCGCAGTTTCGCGGCTCGCTTTTGTATGCCCTCATTGCCGCAGCAACCCTCGCCGCCTCCACGGGGTCGTCGGAATCGAGGCGCAGGACGAAGTACTTTTTCCCCTTTAGAGGCGTTCCGTCCGTGTGCGCTATCCTGTACTTGTCGTACATCTTGCCGTCCCAGCTCACTCCGCGCCTCCTTCCCTGTCCACAACCTTGACGTGCTTCGGGAGCCGTTCCTCTATGAAGCGGCGGACCTCGGCCTTGAACTTCGACAGCTCCACGGCGTCGATGTCGAGCGACAGCGACGCGACAATGGCCGACGCCGAGATTTCGACGCGTGGGTAGCATCCGTTCTCCATCGTCAGCTCGCACCTCGTGGCCTGGTAGATTACCTGGCAGTTCACCTTGCGCCTCCTTCCTCGTAGGGCATCTGCGCCCAAACCAGAGTGCGACGGCCAATGGTATTGCACGGGCAATCCTTACAAATGTATTGGTTGCAGTATGCAAAACATCGCTTCGACTGCTCCTCCGCCGTGCCAATGTCGCACTGGCGCGGCGGCGCGGCAAGGGCCTCAACGCATTTCCTCAACATCGGCAACAACTTGCTGAAAGGCAGTTGGTTGACGATTGTACTTTCGCCGTAGTTGAACGCAAGAAGGACAGCCTCTATCGCCTCGTGCAACTTCGCGCAGTCGCCAACTGCCGACGATTTTTCAGCAGTTGCCATCTTGCGCCTCTGCTCTTCCGAAATCGCGTCGTTCAGCCGCTTGATAACCTCGTCCTTCGCGGCGACCTCGGCGTCCAGCTCGGTGCGCCTTTGGTTGAGCGCGTCGATCTCGCGCTTGTGCGCCAAGTCGAGACTGTGGGCGTAGTAGCGAAGAATCTCCCTGTCGTGCCGATGTTCCGGGATGGGGCCGCTCTCCATTTCCGCTACGATGTCGGCGTGGCTTTTCAAGGCGTTGTTCATTTCGACACCTCGCTTTCTCTGAGGATGGCGCGGGCTTCCTCAGCTATGTGGTAGAGGTTGACGACGCCGGAGATCGGCTCCATCGCCTTGCAGAACTTCTCGACGATCCTGCGCAGCTTCGCCGCCGTCTCGATGTGATGGGCGAGCTCCGCGAAGTACCTCATGGACGGCTTGCCAAATATGGTGGGCGCGTCCTGCGACAGCTCCGCCGCCTTTGAAATCTTGCGCAGATCCTCTGCGGCGGCTTCCAAGTCGTTGCAGTCCGAAACAGGCTGCGGCGCTCGGCACTCGTAACATGCCATGTCCGCCGCGTTGTAGGCGTACACGAGCGCGTCGTACAGGTGTTGCCCGCACTTCGCGTCGTCCTCCGGCTGGTGCGCGAGGACCGCCGTTATGTGCGCCTCGATGTCCTTCAGCGAATTGCGCATCTTCTGGTTCTTCGGCGTCATTCGGCCACCACCTTTCCGCCAAGCAGGATTTTCTGGAGAAGCCGCACCGCACCGCGCAAGGTTTCGCCATGCGCGATCCGCTTGCAGTTCTTGTCGTTCTTGTCGGTGACGCTCCACACCCGGTGGCCGTGAATCCGGTCGTAGCCGACGTTGGTTATGTAGTAGCGCCCGTCGTAGATGTATTCGCCAGCTTCGATCTTCTTCAGCTTCGACGTGTCGCACACGCCGCGCTGGATGCGTTCGTACAGCGCGTCCATTTCCCTGCTCTCGCGGCGGTTCCACCCGCAGCTGTACGCATGGACGAACGGGCAGAGCGAAGTCGGAAACCTCCGCTTCCGCTCTTCGGCGACGATCTTCTTCATCTTTTCGCAATGCTGCGCCGACGCACGTTGACCCAGACGCGCCATTGTGCGTTCTGAATGGTCGTAGTCAACCTCAACGAACCACAGTTCACGCGCCGCAAGGTGCGGCAACGCCGCGCGGATTTTCTGCTCGAAGCTCATCCCCGCAACGCTTTTCTTCTTGCCTCCTGTTTTCATCTGTACCCCCTTTGCCGCTTTTCGCGGCGTATTTTCTTTTGTGACTTCTTCCACTCGCGGTGCGGGTGGTGTCCCCTGTTGTCGTCCGGCGGCCACGGGACGAGCTCCACCGTCCACGGGAGCATCGGCGCGAACGCCGCGATCTTCGCGAGCTTGTTCATGCCGACCTCCTGAACCTGTGCTGCCCGCAGTGTTGGGTGACGTCGTTGATCTTCCTGCCCTTGTAGTCCGGCGGGTACACCGTGTTGCCGCATCCTTCGTAGTGGCACACCCTCATGCCGTCGAGGTGGGCGCAGTTCGCGCATGTCCTCGGCTTCGGGTCGAGCGGCGATGGCACTCTCTCGGTCATCGCGCGGCCCTCCTTCCCTTCGCGAGCCTCTGCCGCCACGAGAACTCCTCCACCATCGGAAGTATGCGGCGGTTGAAAACCTCCGACTGCGGCTCCTTCGTCTCGCCGAACGTCTCGGCGATCCTGCGCACGGCCTTCTTCCACCTCGCCCGCTCGCGGCAGTTGCAGCGGATAGTCACCCGCGCCGGGTTCACCATCGACCCCGTGTTCCTGGGGTAGTCGTCGCCCGCAAAGGCGTATTTGATCTTAGGCATGGTATTTGCTCCTTTTTCGGTTTTGGTTTTGGTTATGTTGATAACTTTGGGGTATGTTGATAACTCGATCCCGTCGGATTCGGCTCCCTGGGGGCTTCTGGCGGGGTTTTGGGGCTTCCCCCTGTCCTCGTACCCTCCGATCCCTGCGGCGGCTCCTGGGGGCTCCTGGGCGGCTCCTGGGGCGATTCCTCCGGCAAGGGCTGAAAGCGGGGGCACTCCTCCGGCGGGCGGGCGGGGTCCATTCGGTCCGGCGGGGTCTTGACGCCCCGGCGGCATCCGGCCCCCGTGCAGTTCGCGCACCGCTCGGCGCAAAGCAGCCAAAACTCCGGCTTGCCCATGTCCGCCGGGGGCTGTAGCTCGCGCGTCCGGCGCTCGTGCTCGTCGCGTATCTTCTCCAGCTCCTCCGGCTTCGCGCGGTTGTACCACGCCTTGAGCGTCGGCCTCCAGTTCTGGTTGCCGATCAGACTCCCGTTCGTGTTCCGCCAGTCCCGCGCCGACATTTCCCCGTACCACCACTCGGCGTACCAGCGGGGGACACCCATCGCCGACTCCGCGACGGACGCGACCGTCGGCAAGGCCGGGATGTCGCCTCGCGCATACGCGCCCGCACCCGCGCCCGGTGAGAGCGCGTGTACGGGGGTGTGGGCTAATAAGGGGGGCTTGGGGGGAGAAGAAGGGGAAGGGGGGTAATGATTGTAATCACCGTAATCATTACAATCATTACATTCATTACTCTGCTTGGCACGGAAACGCCGCACTGCCTCGCGGTTCTTCCTCTTGCGATCCTCCCGCTTCTGGGTTATCTTGTCCTGTGCCGCACCCATGATTTCCGCCACGTCGCGAAGATGCTCCGGCAGGGACACCGAGCGGTCGAGGAGCCACTTGAGAAGCAGCACCTTCTCGCTGTCGGTGTACCCGTCGGAGTTGAGGGCCGTCGCGTATGTGTCGGTGAGCTCGATCACGTCAGAACGGCATTTCGTTGTTGATGAGGTCGATCACCTTCTGCCACGTCGCCGCGTCGATCAGGTCGTAGTTCTTCTCGGGCGTGATGCGCTCGACAACCTTGAAGAACATCTGGTTCCTGTCGTCGCCCGGCAGCAGCGACGGGTTGCGCTCGCAGAAGAGCCGCCACGTCTCCTTCTTGAGCTCGGCGGGCGTCATGGCGGGCTGCGCGGGGGCCTCCGGCGCGGGCGCGGCTGGGGCTGGCGCGGCGGGGGCTGGCGACTGCGGCGAATCCGCCGCGCCCTGCTGCCCCTTGTGCATCCTGTTCCAGTTCCCGGCGGCGGCCTTGAGCTTCGCCCCGAACTTCGCGCCGAGCGCGTTGTGGTTGCCCGCCTCGATGGCGGCCCCGTGCGACGAGCCCGGCACGTTGATCCACTTGACGTCGGGGAAGTCCTCGAACACGCCGTTCTCGTTCGGCTTGTTCGACTGCCTCCTCTCGACGACGATCTCGACGTCCCACGCGGAGAAGTTCCCCTTGAACCACCCCGTCGAAACGCCGTCCCACCCCTGCGCCCACTCGCGCACGGAGTCGTAGTTCTTCGTCACGTTGCCGGAGTTGTCAACGAGGCACTGCCTGGAGGTTATCTGGCATCCCTCGTACTCGCCCTCGGTTATGACCCACTCGACGCCGAGCATCAGCCCGTCGCCGTTCTTCGTCGGGTACGCGTCCGTCTGGAGCGCCCGCGCCCTGTACTTTCCCGCCGGAAGGTTCCTGTTGTACATTTTCGTTTCCTCCTTGTGCGCTTAGTGGATGATCTGCGTCCAGTCGAAGAGCTCGCCCGGCGTGATCGTGAACTGCGCGGCGTGGCGCGTCCTCGACTTCGCCATGATGTAGGGGAGCGGCCCCGCGTAGAGCGTCTTGGTGTCGCCGCCTATCGCGTTCTTCTTCTTGTCGCCCGCGACGTCGGCCTTGAGCATGAGCACGTGGTCGGCGTTGTTGCACATGAAGTGGCGCGGGCTGTCCTTGCCGCTCTTCATGGAGAGCGCGTCGAACATGAACTGCTTGTACTCCGTCGAGTCGCCGTTGGGGACGGTCTCGAACATGGAGTGCGCTATTATCATCACGTTGCGGTTGTGCCGCTTGTGGTTCTCCACCGGGCCCCAGAAGTTGGGGATGAGCCAGCGGAACACGTACATGGGCCCCGTCGAGTACTCGTAGTCGTCGAGGCACGTCGCCCGCGTCTTGGCCTTCGTGGGGCTGTGCGCGTAGGTGTACTCCTTCGCCCAGTCCTGCACCTTCGACAGCGAGTCGATCACGATGTGGTCGAAGCCGTCGAAGATCGGCGAGTTGAGCGCCTTGCAGAGGGAGGCGAAGTCGGTGATGCCGCGCAGCACCTTGACGCCCTTGCCAATGCCGAGCTCGTCCCACGTCTCCTTGAGCTTCGCGGTGGAGTTCTCCAGGTCCAGGAACGCGATCTTCCCCGGAAGCATGGCGGCGAGCGTCGTCTTGCCCGTGCCGGGCTCCCCGTAGAGTATCGTGATCGCGCCCAGGCGCTCCTCGCCCACGTCGGCGAACGAGAAGGGGGACGGCTCCCCCTTGCCCTTCGCGGGGGCCGGATTCGGCGCGGGGGCTGGTGCGCCTCCCGCTGGTGTCGGTATTTCCTTCATGGTTTTTGTCCTTCTTGGTTTGTTGTTTGGGTTTTGGTTTTGGTCCTCCGCCGCTTAGACCATCCCGTCCTCCTCGGGTCCGGGTATCTTCGCGGTGGAAAGCTCCTCGTTCGGCGGCGCGATGCGGAAGCCGCCCGGCGGGTTCGCGGGGTCGATCTCGACGCGCCCGTGGCACACGGCGCGGTAGGCGCACTGGTCGCACACGAAGCCGTTGCAGTTGCGCGGCCACGCGGCGGCGGGGTCCATGCCCTTCGCGGCGAGCGCCCGCGCCTCGCCCTTGATGTACGTCAGGATGTGGCACACGGCCCGCATCTGCGCCTTGAACTCCTCGATCATCGCCGAGGTTATCGCGACCTCGCGGCGCTTGAAGTAGAAGTCCGCGCCGCGCACGGCCATCATCGGAGCGCCCGAAGGCGTGAAGCGCGGCTTGCCGTCCTTCGTCGTCGCCTGCTTCGGCTCGCCCGTGGCGTCCGCGAGGAGGCGGTCGGCGAACTCGGCGGGCGTCTCGTCCTTGCCCGGCTTGATCGTCGGCTTGCGCACGACGTCGTACACCACCGTGTCCGGCATGATGCCGCGCGACGTCAGCGCGATGAAGTACTTGTAGAGCTGCGGGTTGAACGAGAGCCTGAGCCAGTAGTCCGCGCCGTCCGCGATGTCCTCGCCCGTCGTCTTGTGCTCGACGAGCGCGAGGCGTCCGTCCTTCAGGACCGCGAGGCCGTCGATCTTGCCCGCCCCGTAGAACGTGCGCGACCCCTCTATCGGGTCGGGGCCGAACTCGATCTCCGGCTTCATTTCCGCGATCTCGTCCGCGTCCCCGCTGTAGCGGGCGTAGTACGCGCCGACGAGCCCGTAGAGCTTCGCGTCCGCGAACGTCTCGATGTCGTCGCGGTTGAACATGGCCTTGAACGTCACGCCGTGGGCGCGTCCCTCCAGGGCCTCGTGGAACGCCTTCCCGAACATCAGCGCCTCCGCGTCCTCGGCGGGGCGGAGCCCCAGCTCGTAGCGGTAGTAGTGCTGGCGAAGGCAGTTGAGCGCCGTCGTGGTGCGGCTTGACGTTAGCAGTTCCTTTTCCATGATTCAGTCCTCCCCGTTTCCGTTGTTGTTTCCGTTGTTGTTTCCGTTGATGGCCTGTGCGAGCGTCATGCCCGGCTTCACGCCCATGACGACCTCGATCAGCCCGGACGCCGAGCGGAACATGACGGGCGGCACGTCCTCCGAGAGGAGCATTTCCACCTCGTCGTCCACGGACGCGCCGAGCGCGTCGAGGTAGTTCTTGATGTTGATGCCGCACGTGACGGCCTTCGCAGGAAGGTCGCCCCCGGCCTTGAGCTCCGCGTGGGACGATGAGCCGTCCGTCGCGCTGTCGAACGAGACGAGGCCGGACGGGGCGACCTTCATCACGGCGAACAGCCCGCCCCTGTCGATCTCGCTCCCCGACACCTCCACGGCATGGAGTGCGCGGAGCAGTTCGGAGCGGTCGGCCTCTACCTTCGTGCTGTACAGGTCGGGCCTCGGTATCACCTGCCGCCAGTTCGGGTAGTCCGCGTCAATGACCTTGCCGTTGACGGACCAGTCGTCCGTCCTGGCGGAGAAGAACCTGTCGCCGATGTCGGCCACGACGTCGCCCGCCGCGTCGGCGAGCAGCGACGAGATGACGGAGGCGAGGCGGAGCGGCAGCGTCACCGTCCGCGCGTCCTTCGCCTTCGGCGGGGGCGACTTCGCGGCGGGGTGGCAGAACGCGGCCATGCGCCTTCCGTCCGCCGCGACCGCCACGAATCCGTCCTTCGCCGTTTCGAGGCACACGCTTATGAGGTTCTGGCGCGTCGTGTCGCGCGAGGCGGCGTGGAGCACGGACATGATCGCGCGGCGGAGCACCTTCGCGTCCGTGCGGAACTTCTGCGACTTGCCCTTGCCGCCGTCAACGACGGGCCACTCCTCCGGCTTCATCGCGTAGATCGCGGAACGCGACGACCCGCACCTGACCTTGAGGCGGACGAGGCCGTTCCCCTCCGCCGTGGAGAGCTTCACGTCGCCCTCCGGCATGGTGGCGACGGTCCGCGCCAGCGTCTCGTGGTTCACTATCGCGACGCCGGGGCTGGCGACGGACGCGTCGGCCTTCGCCGTCACGTACACGTCGAGGTTCGTCGCCGACACCTCCGCGTGTCCGTCCTCCGTCGCCTCCAGGCGGACGCAGCGCAGGACGGGGAGCCCGTTCGCGCATACGGCGGACTTCACCATTCCGAGGGCAGCCGCGAGCTTGCCCCTCTCGATTGCGCACTCCATCACTCGCCCTCCAATCCGTTCTTGAGCTTGTCGATCTCGCCCTCCAGCTCCTCGACTTTGCCGTTGAGGTCGTCGTTTTCTTTTTTGAGTTTTTCGATCTCGTCGTTGAGGTCGTCTTTGTCGGACTCCAGCTCGTCAACCCGGCTTTGCAGCTCGTCGGCCTCGTCGCTGTCCTCCAGCTCCTTGATTCGGTCGCGCAGCTCTTCGGTGTCCGCCGCGTTGTTCGCGTCGGCGATCAGCCCGTCGAGCGTTCCCTCGATGTAGCCGGGAAGGGCGCAGAGCCGCCTCCCGTCCTCCCAAATCTCCGCGACCCGCGCACCTCCCTGGGGCGGGACCGCGTAGACGATCTTGTACTTTTCGTTCATCGGTTCTCCTTCGTGGTTTTGGTTTCAGTTGAGAGCCGCCCGGCGCAAACCGCCTCGACGGACTCTGCGGAAATCCGCTTCCCCTTGTGGATGCGCACCGTGCGGAGCGTCCCCTCGCGCTTCATGCGGGCGACGGTGGACTTCGACACGCCGAGCACGTCGGCGGCGTCCTTCTCCGTGTACATGCGCACCTTCGGCCTCACGCGGCCGCCGAGCGCGACCTCCACGTCCTCGCGCTCCTCGCGCGTCACGGACGGGTCGGCCTTCAATACGGTCATTATGGTGTCCCTGGTTGACTTCATCATGGCCGTGCCTCCTACAGCGCGAGCAGAAGGGCGAACAGGGCGACGGCGAGCGGGACGCCGAGGATGGTCCCGACGACCTCCTCCCTGCGCCTCTTCCTGATCTCCGCGTCAGCCGCGTACTCCTCCGGCCTCCAGGCGTAGAGCGTGTCGGTGTACTTGCTCACTTCGCGCCTCCCTTCTTCAAGCCGTCCTTGATGAGCGACGCGGCCTCGCGCATCATCGCGCGACCGTTCGCCCTGGCCTGCCGTTCGAGGGCGCTCTTGTCCTTCGGCGGCAGCTTGACGATTATCGACTTTTCCTTTTCCATTTTGGCCTCCGTATATAAACCCCTGGCGGGATTCGGTTTATATAAACCCGCGCCCAAAAAAAATTAGGCGCTGCGCTTCGTCGTCTTTTCGACCGGGATGCCGTGGCTCTTCGCCTTCTCCCGGATGATCTCGCCGAGAAGGGCTCCCGGCGTCTTGCCCTGCCTTGAGCAGAGCGTCACGATGTTGGCAAGGGTCTTGCCGTCGAGATTGAGCTCGATTCTTTCGGTGTTCATTTGGTTAGTCCTTCCTGTTTTGCCTTTTCGGCGATTGCCTTGCGGATGAAGTCGGAGCGGTCCTTGATTATGCCGAGGTCGCAGAGCTGTTTCAGCAGGTCGCGGTCCCGCTTTTCGAGCCATACTGAAATGGCCTTGTTGCCGTCCTTGTGTTTTTGTGGCATGGTTGGAATCCTGGTTTTGGTTTCTGCGGACATTATACCACAGGTTTATATACGCCGTCAATAGTGAATTTATAGAAAATCGCTATACCACCCGCCGCCGACTTTATGGTATAATCGGCGGCATGAAGAAGATAGCGACCCTCGCCGCGCTGCTCGCGGCCCTCGTCTCGTACGCTGGCGGCGAAGCTCCGGCGGAGAAGCCCGACAACGTGCGCACGCTCGGCGAGCTCGTGGGCGTCGATCTCACGAAGCCCTGGCCGAAGCCCGGCGACGAGACGTTTAAGATGCCAACGCCGATAGGGCCGTTCGCCTCCGGCTACGTGTACACGAACACGACCGGGATGGTACACCAGATTAACCTCGGAGTTAACTGCGCGGCTGGCACGTCCACGAACGGGGCCGTGATGGTGATCGGGTATGCGGAGTCCGACCTTGTGAAGCATTTCCCCGGTATGTGGTTCAGGCCGCGCCTCGGTCGCCCGGAGTATCTGTACGGAAGATACGCGGACATCCCGGACGGGAAGGGGTGGGGTGTCGCTCTCCAGGTCGCGCCGCCAGACGACAAAGACCAGTTGCGACTGATGATGACATTCTGGAATCCGTCCATCAAGGCACAGGATAAATAGCCGTTTCATTTGATAGACCTCCTCGATGCGCCCCGACCCCGCGCGAGCAGGGCCGGGGCCTGTCGTTTCAGAGCGTCGCCATGATCGCCTTCTCGGCCTCGCCGCCGAACACCCGCGCGATGCGCTCGCGCAGCTCGTCGGTCAGCTCGTCGCGGAAGGCCAGGAGCTCGTCGGTCGCGCCTCCGGCTGAATTGCCCAGGATGTAGCGCAGGTCGTCCAGCACGAGCGCGAACTCGTCGGCCTCCGCCTTCGCGTTCGCCGCGCACCACGTGGCGATGTCGATCCTCGCCCGCGTGTGCTCGTTCTCGTGCGTGAGCTGCCGCCACGTCGTCAGGAACTCCGCGTAGGGCGTCCCCTGGTACTTCACGGCCTCCGGCTCCGGCGCGTCCTCCTGGGCGATCACGATGCCGTCCCCGCTCTTCTCCGCATTGCGCTTCTTCGTGCGCTTCTTCGCGGGCGTTTCAGTTTTCGCCGCCTTCGTTTCATCCTTGGCGGCCTTTGTTTCAGCGGGGGCGGGTTTCGTCTCATCCTTGGCGGCCTTCGTTTCAGCCGCGATCTTCGCCGCCTCCGCCTGTATCGCGTCGTTGTTCGCCTTCGCGACCGCCGCCGAAGTCCTGATGGGCTTGTCGGCCTCCGGCTCGTCGCCCCACCACTCCGGGACCGTCTCGCCGTTCCGCTTCATCGCCTCGCGGATCGTGAGCTTCTTCACGTCCACGCAGATGTCGCGCTCGATCCCGACCTTCACCGTGCCGTAGGTCCAGGCGATCTCGGCCTTCGTGTTGATGAGCTCGTCGAGGTCGAAGCGCCCCAGCTCGAACTCGTGGCCGTCGTGGCGGCAGTACCCGAACACGCTGTGCCCGTCCCACTTCTCGCCAGACGCCTGCCCGCCCTCGATCACGTAGAACGCGTTGTTGCCGCGCGGGTAGAAGAACCGCGCGATCACCTTTGCGTTTCCGTGCTGCCCGTCCGTCGAGCCGTAGGGCGTCTTTTCAATCGCCCGGCGAATCTCCGCGGTTATGATTTTCTGCTCTTTCATCTTGCTTGCTCCTTTTTTGGTTTTGGTTGTGGTTTTGGTTTTGGGTCGTTCGAGCGTCCCCGCTGGCTGCGGGCCCTTTCCCGACTCCACACACATTATACCAAATTTCCCCCTATCGCGCAATAGGGTATTTTTAATTATTTTTCGAGGGGTCCCCGCTGGGGTTTCGGGGGCTGTGGGGTGCGCTCTGGGCGCTCTCTGGGGCTCTCTGGGCGGGTTTTGGGGCGATCCCGGGCGCTGGGGCTCCCCTGGGGGCTCCGCGCTCCCCTGGCGGCCCCTGGGCGGCCCTGGCGCGATCCTGGGCGGGCGGGCCTTAAAGCCCGTACCCCGGAAGGGCGGCGACCTTCGCCCGGGCGGCCTCCGCGTTCGCCCGGTAGTAGTGCATCGACATTTCGGGCGACATGTGGCCGACTATGGCCTGGACCATCGCCATCGGTGCGCCGACGTTCGCCATTTCGGTGATGAACGTCGAGCGCAGGGAGTGGAAGCCGACCGTCGCCACGGCATGCCTGTACCCCTTCGGCTTCTCCGACTCGCTGAACCCGCACGAGGCGAAGTGCCGCATAACCTCCTCCGACAGCCTCCACTCTGGAAGGGCGGCGAGCCCCGGCATGACGAACCCGTGCTTCTTCCGCTGGCCGAGCGCCTTCGCGAGCGACGGGTGGACCGGGATCGACACGATCCTCCCCGACGAGTGCGCGGTCTTTTCCGGCCTGACCGTTATCGTGCCGCCCGTCTGGTCGAAGTCAGTCCAGCGGACGCGGGCGCAGTCGCTCATCCTCATGCCCGTGAACGCTCCGAGGGCGAAGAGTACGCGCAGCTCCCCGCTTGCCGCGCCTATGAGCCTCGCGACCTCCCCCGCGTCGAGCGCCCGGCGAAGGCGCGGCGGCGCGGGCAGCTTCGAGAACCCCTCCCACGGATTCGGCGAGACGCCGTTGAGCTTCCACACCCTCCGCAGGACGCGGACGTACTTGTTGACCGTGTTCGCCGACGCGTCCCCCTTGGCGTGTGCGACGAACTCGCGGGCGACGTCGCGCGTCACGGCGTCGATAGTCCCGATCTCCGGGTGCGCCGCCTTGCAGTCCGTCCTCGACCACTTGTTGCCCTTGTGCCCGTGCATCCACCGCGTGAAGTACCGCCACCTCCCCGCGTCCGTCTGCCTCGCGCCGTCCGACTGCCCCACGTTCTCCGGCGCGTCCGCGTACACGCGCCACGCCTCCTCGAACGACGGGCGGGGGCTGTCGGCCTCCAGCTTCGCCTTGATCGCGGCGAGCCGCGCCCGGTCGTCGAGGTTCGCGCCCTTGGTGATCCTGTTCAGGATTTTCAGCGCCTCCGCCCTGTCGCCCGTGCGGGTGGTCTTGATGTCCCACTTGCCGCCGACCTTCACCTTCGTGTACCATATCCCCCTGGACTTCATCAGCGTCCCGGTGTTGTTCGCTCTCCGCATAGCCGCTCCTTCTGGTTTTGGTTTTGTGTGGCGTCCTTTGACATTCTTTGATATGCCAAAGCCACCAAACTGCCGCCAATTATACAGCAATTATTAAGCAGACGCAAGGGGCCAGGTGTAAATCGACTGTAAATTCCACTGTAAATTCCTCCCGAAAATTTACACCTCGATTTACACACCCCGCATCAAACAAGCCCCATATTTACCAATATCGCGGCGCATTGACACCCGCCCGGAAAAATGATAAAATATCGCCGTAAAAATTCAACAGCGCGACTGTAGCTCAATTGGATAGAGCGTTGGCCTCCGAAGCCGAAGGTTGCTGGTTCGAACCCAGTCAGTCGCACCATCTTCCCCCAATTCTTTTCTAATCTATTGCCGCGCCGTTTCGTATGGAATATACGGTGTTGTGCTGTGGCCTTGTGCTGGTTTGCCTTCCAGTGTGCGGTCACGGTCGGGGCAACCGTGCTCCCTGTGCAGGGCGGGCGATTTGTGCGTCCTTCGCCCCGCTCGGCGTATACATATACGCCGTCGGGGGCGAGTCCTGCACAACTCGCCTCACCCTGCTTCGGTCCGCTCGGCAAGACCCCGACCGTGACCGCGCTTGGCACCCTCGGGTGCTGGGCCAAGGCAACGCATGCTCGTCTCTCGCTACGGGGAAAAGCTCGACTCCTCCCGCGCGCTGCATCCACCATTCGCGTCACGATGCTTCGTCGGCGGAATACCGCCTCCTCGCCTTGTTCGCGCCTGGTGTCGCATCACGCGAACCAGAGTCTCGCCGTTCCCCTGCGCTTGCTCCTCGCACGCGTCGCCTTGACCCGACCTTCCGCTGCGGCGCGTTTTTCTTCGTAGCATCTGCGCTCGCCGACGTTCCGTCGACTCGCTTAACCGTGTCCGCGGCAAGCCAGCCGCGGCGGTTTTGCCGCGGATTAGTCTGCCTAAAGTCTAATTTCTCCGCCAGAAAACTTTTTTACGATTTAAGATTAGATTTAAGATTCGTTTGGTAAAATGGTTGTGAACTCAATGACATACACTACACAAGGAGAATATTACTGTGGTAATTTACTGTGGCAATCATGTCGGGCTATTTATTCTCCGTGCCGTCAAGCCTCTCGGCAAAATGGCATATCCCCAGAACGAAGTGATCCGCGTAGCGGTTGCTAAAGGGATGTGCGTCAAAATCGGGTTGCTTCGGTCTTTTCCCCGTCGCTCACCCTCGCTTTCACTTCGGGTTGGCTCGTGCATCGCACGAGCCACCGACAAGCGGCGAGTACGCGCATGCTGTCGAAACACCCCCGCTCCTGTGCAATTTGCCAAAATTCCACCGCTCCATTCTAATCGGTTTTGTGTTATAATAAACACGTTCTGCGGTTGTTGAAAGCAATTGAGGGATTATATGGAACGCAAACATTATATAATTGTTGGCATTTCGATTGCGCTTGCATTATGCCCTATTTTCTCGTTGGAGTTACTTAGCGTTGCAATTTTGGGGGCGCTCTTGGGAATGGGCGCGCTGTTTTGGACTATGAGGAGCGTCGATTCCGAGGATAAGCGGTTAAAGGCAGAGGTTGAGCGTGTAAATAAGGAAATCATTGCCGCGCGGGAATCGCAGAAGGCTGCTGAGGCGCATGCTGCGGAATTGGATAAGTTTTTCAATGAAAATGGTTATGCGGAACTAACGGAGGTTCGGCAGCAGATAGAAATGGAACGTGCTGATTTTGACAGGCAGTTGGAAGCCAAGCGAATTGAATTTGAGCAGACGATGGAACGAGAATGGGCCGCCTATGAGAAAGAGGTTGTTGATCGTAATGCACAGCAGGAGCAGATACTCCAAGAAAAAACTGCGCTTGAGATGAGACTCCAAAAGGAGATTGCCGAATTGACTGCTCGGCGTGATGGTGCGTTGGAATTTGTTCAGAAGTATGATGTGGCGCAAGGCAAGTATACAACGCTCATCGAAAAGTTTTCAAGGGCAAAAAAGAATCTTGATGCCATTGAGTATTGCATAGTGAATTGGCTTCATCTTGATGAAAAGCCAATTGAGGTGCTTCAGGCAGAAGCGGCGTTGGCAGATCAGGACCTTCTTGATCCTGTGGGTGAAATGGATTTGAAGGCGATGTCAATTCCTGACCTTCGCAAGGAGGCAAAGCAGATCGGGCGGCGTATCGATGCGCTTTGTGAAGAGTTCTCATCGCGGTATCAGACAAAGTCCACAAAATCACTTCTTGCCGTTACGGTGCTATATCTGAAATTGGAGCTTAGAGTTATTCTGGGCGAACTTAGATACAAGGCACAAGAAGAGGCTGTTAGCAAGATTGGGAAGCTGATGTATAAAGTGCAACAAATGTATTGTGAAGAAGGCGACAAGAAGATACGGCCAACGATTTTGGCTTTTCTTGGTGAAATGGAGAAGCTTTGCATAGATGCCGTAAAGGTTGAGTATCTGTGGTATCTTCGTAAAGAGCAGCAACGGCAAGAGCAGCTAGCGCTTCGTGAAAAAATGCGTGAAGAGCGTGAAGAGCGGTTGCGGCTCGAGGAGGAACGGCAGAGAGTAGCGGAGGAAGAGGCGAAGTTTGCTGCCGAACAAGAGCGTCTTCGTGTACTGCGCGAGGAGGCTGCGGAGAAGGCGGCTGAGGAGATGGAGAAGAATGGCGAACAGTCTGCTGAGACAACAGAAGCATTGGCAGCTATAGATGCGCAGATTCTTAAGGTGGAGTCCAGCCTTGGCGAAGTTGCTGTGCAGCGTGAAGAAATAGCAAAGCGGCAAAATGGAAAAGCAGGAACTGTTTATGTAATTAGCAATCTTGGGTCGTTTGGCCCCGATGTATTCAAGGTGGGCATGACGCGTCGCCTTGAGCCGCAAGAGCGTGTAGACGAGCTTGGCGATGCAAGTGTGCCGTTCCAGTTTGATGTTCATAGCTTCATATTTTCAGAGGATGCTGTTGGGCTGGAGTCAGCGTTGCACAAACGATTGGAGAATTGCCGCGTCAACAAGATAAATCCGCGGAAGGAGTTCTTCCATGTGTCTCTTGATGATATTGAGCGTGTGGTGCAGGAGACTGATCCAACGGCTACATTCAATAGGACCATGGTCGCTGAAGAATATAGGGCGTCCCAGAGTGGTATTCAACTTGAAGGTGAAGCCATTGACCAGGCGGGTGAGGTTGAAGACGAGGAAAACGAATGACGCCTGTCCGTAAAATAGAACTTTCGCTGCTGTGTTTGTGTGCGGCTATTGTAGCTGGCATTTATGTGGCTAAATACAATTGCGCCACAAAACATTATTATCATCTGACTTTCGCGTCGCGAAACAATTATAACGAACAGGTCATATCTGAATATCATCAGCTGCCGCGTTCTTTGCAGGAAAAGCCTGCTGTGCGAGATATGTATGAGAGAGCGGCACAGAAAGTAGAAGACAAAGTCTATTTTGATAGATTCCCTTCGCTTGATAAGGCCGATATTTCTGCACTTGCCCTCTTTGCTCTTTTCTTTAGCGGCTTTCTTTTCGTTACGAGGCCAAAAAATCGAAGGGAGTGCACAATTGAGACTGTGACCAGCATCTCCGATAAACCCTCTGAAGGCCAGTTGCAATTCATCCGGCGCATAAACAATGGCATTATTCCATCTGGTTTGACAAAGGAGACGGCTTCTTTATTCATCAAAAATCGTCTTTCAAGAATTAGCGAATATACGCGGCGGCAGAGGATAGAAATTTCGCCAATTGATGTTATGGCGAGTTCGCAATCACGGAAAGAGCAAGCAAGACTTGCACGCGAGCGCAAGCGCGCACAGGAGAAGATTCTTCGGCAGCAAACGCAAGAGCGTCGCCGTCAGGAACGGGAAGAGGCGCGTGCAAAGAGAGAGGAAGAGCGTCATTATGAAAAGCGATTGGCAGAAGAGGCGAAGCTGATCAAGGCACGCGAAGATGCAAGAGAGGGGTCGGCGCGTCGTGCGCGATCGGAAAAGGCGCGCACGATTCAGGATTTTCAGGATTTGGTGAATGATATTCTGGCCGATAATAGGATTGAACCGCAGGAGGTTCGGCGCCTAAAGGCGTGGCTCTTGTCCAATCGGCAGTCGCAGAATGATTTTGCCGCAATGTTGAAGTTGATTGATGATTCTCTTGTTGACGGTATTATTGATGAAGGTGAGACGCAAGCGCTTTATGAGGGCATAATGGACTGCCTTATTACGCTTCGGGAGAGGCCTGGCATCTAAAGGAGGTTTATGGTAAAACGCAAGATATTTGAGATCATCCAGCCTGATTGCGGCAATTCGCCAATAAGCCGGGCGTTTGACTTCTTTATCACAGGCCTTATTCTTGTTAGCGTTATCGCCGTCTTCGTTGGGACGTTTGAACTTTCAGCAGGAACATCTCGAACACTTGAGATGGTTGAAAAGATTGCTTCGGTGGCTTTCACGATTGAATATGCGCTTCGGATTTTTACCGCAGATCTTCTGCGTCCTGAGTTGCCCCCATGGAAAAGCCGCGTGAAATATGTGGTGTCTCCTATGGCCGCAATAGACCTTGTGGCAATTCTGCCGTTTTGGTTGCCGATGATTCTGCCGGGATCTCTGCTTGGAATGAGGGCGTTGCGCCTTGTTAGACTCCTTCGAATCTTTAAGTTGAATCGCTATTTTGATGCAATGAGGGCAATTGGTGCGGTTATCGTTGAAAAGAAACGAGAGCTTGTCGGATCGCTGTTTTTCATCGTTCTATTGATGCTTGTAACATCGCTTTTGATGTATTCAATCGAGCATGATGCCCAGCCAGAAGCCTTTCGCAATGCTTTTTCTGGCTTGTGGTGGGCTGTTGCAACGGTGACTACTGTCGGGTATGGAGACATATATCCCGTAACTCATCTTGGTCGGTTGCTCGGGGCGATTATAGCGTTTTCTGGGATTGCGGCGGTCGCAGTTCCAACAGGCATTATAACGGCTGGGTTATCAAGTGTTATGGAACGGACAAAAGAACCTGCGAAGGATTGCAACAAGACTGCTCGTCGGCACGACAATGGTGAAGATATATGCCGCGTTCTTTCTGAAAACAAGGAGATGTTAGAGAATATTCTTGAGATTGTATCTAGGCTCCAAGAGAAGGAAGAATCAGGGACAGGCCCCGCGGAACCGTTGTAAAAGGCCTGTTTGCGCGTTGCTGCCGGCTTGCGCGTCAGATTTGCCGCGCGGTTGCGGTAACAAAAAGTTAAGCGAGCCGACGATAAGTCGGCGAGCGCAGATGCTACGAAAAGAAACGCGCCATAGCGGAAGGTCGGGCTAACGGCGCATGTGTAAGGAGCGAGCGCAGGGGAACGGCGCGACGACAGTTCGCGTGATGCGCCAACGGACGCGCGTGAGACGAGGAGGTGGTATTCCGCCGACGAAGTATCGCGCTGCGGACGGTGGATGCAGCGCGCGGGAGGAGTCGCGCTTTTCCTCGAAGCGAGAGACGAACGCATGTGACGTTTGCCCAGCTCCCGAGAGTGCCCTGCGCGGCTTTGTTTTGGGCCGAAGCCGGGCGGAACCTTCGAGAGTGAGACGATTACGGCAGGACTCGCCCCCGACGGCGTATATGTATACGCCGAGCGGGGCGAAGGACGCCGGAATCGGCCGCTCTCGCAAGGCGAGCACGGTTGCCCGAAACAAAGCCGCACGCTGGAAGGCAAGCACACGCGCACGAAGGAGCAGCCCACACCTAGCGACACAGTTAAAACACAACACAGGCCACGGTGTTTTTTGGTAAAATATAGCACATGAGCGAGAACTCTCTTGCAAACATGATACTGAAGTCCGCCGGAATCTACTCCGACGAACAGCTTCAGCGCATTGCCGAAAACCGCGCGGCGAACCCTGGAATGGGGCTCGCGGAGGCCGCCGTCAAGTTCGGCGGTGCGAAGGAAATCGAGTTTCTTTCTGCGGTCGGGAAGTCTCTCGGTCT
>Ga0265298_10001202_pt1 | contig 38273 bp, 33 predicted proteins | sample AusTroGonzalo_MG_3_FD_193486 | JGI IMG/M metagenome (GOLD analysis project Ga0265298, IMG submission 193486) | Bovine rumen microbial communities from tropical cattle in Woodstock, Queensland, Australia - Gonzalo_01 | ecosystem: Host-associated > Mammals > Digestive system > Stomach > Rumen ...
CCGAACAGAGAAGTTAAGCCCGACCACGCCGATGGTACTGCCCACAAGGTGGGAGAGTAGGTAGCCGCCGTCTTTGAAGCGAAGCGGTCTTTAGGATTTACCTGAAGACCGCTTTTTTTATATTATTAGGTTATTATTCAATATTTTTTGTTTATAAAAGCATTTTATATACAGAATATTTTGTAACTTTGCAACTCGAATTATTAATGTGAGGAAATAGGTATGTTGGAGAACTTTGAAATTAACTTGAAAACCATAGAATTGGATGATATTGATTTCTCCTATTCTCTTGACGACTCTTTCTTTACAGATGTAGAAGCACAAGACATTACAGGTGGTCATGTAGATGCTAAGGTGCATGTTAAAAGAAAGACCGCCTCTTTTGAGCTTCATTTGCATATTAATGGGAATGTTACTATTCAGTGTGATAGATGTCTTGATGACATGAATCAGCCTGTTGAAGCTGATAGTATACTGAAAGTAAAGTTTGGTTCTTCCTATGTAGATGATGGTGATGATCTTATCATTGTACCGGAGGATGATGGGAAAATAAACGTTGCATGGTTCCTTTATGAGATAATCGCTTTGTCTATACCGATTCAGCACACTCATGCACCAGGAGAATGTAACGAGGAAATGATGAAAATACTGAGGGAACATTCTGGTCAGAATATAAATGATGACAATGATGTTTCAAAAGAAGATGAGATGGATCCACGATGGAGTGATTTAAAGAAATTATTAAATAACAATTAAATATATAATAAAATGGCACATCCTAAGAGAAGACAGTCTAAGACTAGAACTGCTAAGAGAAGAACGCATGATGTAGCAGTTGCTCCTACTTTGGCAATTTGCCCAAATTGTGGTGAGTGGCATGTTTATCATACTGTATGTCCAGCTTGTGGATATTACCGCGGTAAGTTAGCAGTTGAGAAAGAAGCTGCCGTTTAATCGGTAGCTCTATTTAGAATTAGCAGGTATAGCAGAAAAGGTTTGCCCGATTTTGAGCAAGCCTTTTCACTTACCTTCTTTAACTCTGTATGTAGAGCTAATGACTATGGAGAAAATTAATGCAGTTATTACAGGTATTTTTGGCTATGTTCCTGATTACATCTTGACCAATGAAGAGTTGTCTAAGATGGTTGATACCAATGACGAATGGATTATGTCTCATGTGGGTATCAAGGAACGCCATATTCTTAAAGAAGAAGGTTTAGGAAGTGGTTATTTGGCACGTAAGGCTTGTAGAAAACTGATTAGAGAAACTGATACAAATCCTGATGATATAGATATGTTGGTGGTTGCTACCACAACCCCCGATTATCATTTTCCCTCAACAGCTTCGATTCTATGTGAGAAATTGGGTCTGAAAAATGCGTTTGCCTTTGATATGGAAGCCGCATGTAGTGGTTTCCTGTATGCACTTGAGGTTGGAGCAAATTTTATACGTTCAGGCCGTTATAAGAAGGTGTTAATTGTAGCGGCAGAAAAGTTGTCTTGCATGGTCAACTATAATGATCGTAATACATGTCCACTTTTTGGAGATGGAGCAGCTGCTTGTTTTTTGGAACCAACGACAGAGGAGGTAGGTATAATTGATTCATATTTACGTACTGATGGATTAGGCTTACCTTCATTGCATATGAAAGCAGGTGGCTCTGTTTGCCCACCATCGTATTTTACGATAGACAATCAGATGCATTATATCTATCAAGATGGTCGCCCTGTGTTTAAACATGCAGTAACAGACATGACTTTGGCATGTAATAAAGTAATAGAGAATAATGGATTAACCAAAGAAGATATAAAGTGGGTCGTACCTCATCAGGCAAATTTGCGTATTATTGAGTCTGTAGCTCATATGTTGCAGATACCCAAAGAGAAAGTGTTGGTCAATATTGAACGCTATGGAAACACGAGTGCTGTCTCAGTTCCTTTATGCTTGAAGGATTATGAGCATATTCTTAAGAAAGGCGACAAGATTATTTTGACAACATTTGGCGCTGGTTATTCGTGGGGAGCTATTTATTTGATATGGGGCTATGATGGTCAATCACGTATAAATATGACCAAGAATACAGAAATTAAGAAGTAAATCTGTAATAAAAGGAAGAAGCGCATCATATTCATACATACGATGCGCTTTTTTGTCCTAATACATAAAAGATTATGCATAAGGCTGGTTTTGTAAATATTGTGGGAAATCCTAATGTGGGTAAGTCAACATTGATGAATGCTTTGTTGGGCGAACGAATATCTATTGCTACGTTCAAAGCACAAACCACTCGTCATCGTATCATGGGTATCTATAATACTGATGACATGCAAATAGTGTTTTCAGACACCCCTGGAGTACTCAAACCTGCTTACAAGTTGCAGGAATCCATGATGGATTTCTCCAATTCTGCCCTTACTGATGCAGATGTACTCCTTTATGTGACAGATGTGGTGGAAAACCCTAAGAAAAATAATGACTTTATTGAGAAAGTAGCAAAACTTGATGTACCGGTTATTGTATTGGTTAATAAGATAGATTTGACTGACCAACAAAAGTTGGAGGTTTTGGTAGAAACCTGGCACTCTCTGTTGCCAAAGGCTGAGATAGCTCCTATTTCGGCATTAAACAAGTTTAATGTTGATGTGATTATGCGCAAGATAAAGGACTTAATACCAGACTCTCCTCCATATTTTGATAAGGATCAATGGACAGACAAGCCTGCTCGTTTCTTTGTTTCTGAAATTCTACGTGAGAAAATACTGCTCTATTATGATAAGGAGATTCCTTATTCTGTTGAGGTGATAGTTGAGCAATTTAAGGAAACAGATAAAAAGATAAGTATCAATGCAGTCATTTATGTAGAACGGGATTCCCAAAAAGGAATTATAATAGGTCACCAGGGTAAAGCTTTAAAAAGAGTTTCTACTGAAGCTCGCAAGAGTCTTGAGAAATTCTTTGGTAAGACCATTTATTTAGAAACCTTTGTCAAAGTAGATAAAGACTGGCGTAATTCCGATAAAGAATTGCGCAATTTTGGCTACGATCAGAAAGATTGAATTGCAAACCAAGGCTGTGATAGCCTAACAAATTATATAGATTATGGGAAATATTGTTGCCATTGTAGGACGCCCTAATGTAGGCAAGTCTACGATCTTCAACCGCTTGACTCAGACTCGTAGAGCTATTGTTGCTGAGCAGGCAGGAACAACACGTGACCGCCAATATGGTAAGTCAGAATGGGGAGGTCGTGAGTTCTCTGTCATTGATACAGGCGGATGGGTCGTAAATTCAGAGGATATTTTTGAGGAAGAAATTCATAAGCAAGTGCTCTTGGCTGTCGAGGAAGCCGACGTTATATTGTTTGTGGTAGATGTGGCTTATGGTTTGAACGATCTCGACCAAGAGGTAGCAGTGATTCTGCGAAAAACAAAAAAACCTGTAATCTTAGTAGCTAATAAAGCTGATAATAATGAGATAGCATACGGCGCTTCTGAGTTTTATGGTTTAGGACTTGGTGACCCTTTTTGTATATCAGCATTAACAGGTAGTGGTACAGGCGATTTGCTTGATGTCGTCGTCTCTCATTTCAACAAAGATGACGAGGTGCCAGAAGACAACTTGCCACGTATAGCTGTAGTTGGTCGCCCCAATGCAGGCAAGTCTTCTTTGATCAATGCTTTGATAGGTGAAGACCGTAACATAGTTACTGACATAGCTGGTACCACTCGCGATTCTATTTATACCCGATACAACAAGTTTGGTTTTGATTTTTATTTGGTTGATACTGCTGGTATCCGCAAGAAAACTAAAGTGACAGAAGAGTTGGAGTATTATTCTGTGGTACGCTCTATCCGTGCCATTGAGAATTCAGATGTCTGTATCCTTATGCTGGATGCAACGCGTGGTATTGAAAGTCAAGATTTGAATATATTTTCATTGATACAGAAAAACGCAAAAGGTTTGGTAGTGGTAGTTAATAAATGGGATTTAGTGGAAGAGAAGAATGACAAGGTCATAAAAACTTTTACAGATGCCATTTATAGCCGTTTTGCCCCATTCGTTGATTTTTCTATCATTTTTGCTTCTGCTTTAACCAAACAACGCATCTTGAAAGTTTTGGAAGAGGCACGTCAGGTTTATAAGAATAGATCTAATCGAATTTCTACAGCTAAGTTGAATGAAGAGATGCTTCCATTGATTGAGGCATATCCACCTCCTATGACAAAGGGTAAGATGCTGAAGATAAAATACATTACCCAACTGCCAAATATGGCGGTACCATCTTTCGTGTTTTTTGCCAATTTACCTCAGTATATTAAGGAACCATACAAGCGATTCCTTGAAAATAAACTGCGTGAGAAATGGAATTTCAAAGGTACACCTATCAATATTTTTATTAGACAGAAATGATAGAATTAAGAGAGATATATAAGTCTTTCGACGGGGTAGAGGTTTTGAAAGATATCAGTGCCGTTTTCGAGAATGGAAAGACGAACCTCGTTATCGGTCAAAGTGGTTCTGGCAAGACAGTGCTGATGAAGTGTATCGTAGGCTTGCTTACACCTGATTGTGGTCAGTTATTGTATGATGGGCGCGACTTCTTGAGTATGGGGAAGGATGAGAAGAAATCATTACGACGTGAGATGGGAATGATTTTCCAAAGTGCTGCTCTTTTTGACTCTATGACAGTATTGGAGAATGTAATGTTCCCTCTGAATATGTTTAGTAATGACACGTTACGAGAGCGAACCCGTCGTGCTTGTTTCTGCTTGGAACGTGTCAACTTAATGGGTGAAGTACATGAGAAATATCCAGGCGAGATAAGTGGAGGTATGCAGAAACGTGTAGCTATTGCTCGGGCAATAGCTCTTAATCCCCAGTATCTTTTCTGCGATGAGCCTAATTCAGGACTTGATCCTAAAACCTCGCTTGTAATCGATGATTTGATTCAAAGTATTACCCATGAATATAATATGACTACAATTATCAATACGCATGATATGAATTCTGTAATGGGCATTGGTGAGAGTATCATATTTATTCATAAAGGTAATTTGGAATGGCGAGGTACAAGTCATGAGGTTATCTCCTCTACCAATAAGAAACTCAATGAATTTGTTTTTGCCTCTGACCTCTTTAAGAAAGTCAAGGCTGTTGAGGAACTCGACCAAATTCTTGATCAGTCTTACACCAAATAGTGGCGATGGAGCTTTAGATTAGCTCCATCACTACCGACATTACCTTCTGGCCGATGGCCTCTGCCTTTTCTGGAGAAGCAGCCTCGCTATACACGCGGATGATAGGCTCTGTGTTACTGCTACGCAAATGTACCCATGAGTCGGCAAAGTCAATCTTTACGCCATCGATATCATTAATTTCCTCATTCTTATACAATTCTTTTACTTTTGCCAAAATTGAGGGCACATCGGTGTCTGGTTTTAAATCAATTCGATTCTTAGCCATGAAATAAGAAGGGTAAGTGGCACGCAATTGACTCAGCGTTTTACCCTCATGGGCAATATGGCTAAGGAGCAAAGCTATACCAACCAAAGCGTCTCTGCCATAATGGATAGCAGGATAAATCACTCCTCCATTGCCTTCTCCACCAATTACTGCGCCAACTTCTTTCATCTTTGTTGTTACGTTCACCTCGCCAACAGCAGAAGCATAATACTTCATACCGTATTTTCGAGTAACGTCTCGCAAAGCACGAGTAGAACTCAGATTAGATACTGTATTGCCTGGTGTGTGTTTCAAGATATAATCAGCAACAGTGACCAGTGTATATTCCTCACCATACATTTTCCCATCTTCGCATATCATAGCTAAACGGTCAACATCAGGATCTACTACGAAAGCTACATCGTAATCCCCTTTCTTCATTAGCTGCATGATATCTCCCAAGTTCTTTTCCAAGGGTTCTGGGTTATGTTGGAAATCACCTGTTGGCTCTGTATAAAGTCCTGTAACCGTTTCTACACCTAATTGCTTAAGTAATTCTGGAAGAATTACCCCCCCAACAGAATTCACCGTATCAATGGCTACACGAAAATGTGCTTTCCTTATTGCATCTACATCCACTAAAGGCAACGCTAAAACTGCGTCTATATGCTTTTGATTATATGATAAATCAATGCGGCATGTTCCAAGCTTATCAACTTCTGCATAATCAAAATCTTCAGCTTCAGCTATGCGCAATACTTCATTACCTTCTTCTTTGTTCAAGAATTCACCTTTTTCATTCAGCAGTTTTAATGCATTCCACTGCTTGGGGTTGTGAGAAGCTGTAAGAATAATACCTCCACTGGCTTTTTCCATAGTGACAGCCAACTCTGTTGTTGGAGTTGTAGCGAGATCTATGTCTACCACGTCCCATCCCATACCCATTAAAGTACCAACAACTACGTTGCGTACCATCGGACCTGATATGCGGGCATCACGACCAACGACAATCTTATTATTCTTAACTGTGCATGTCCTTCTTATTAATGTAGCATATGCAGAAGTAAACTTTACGATGTCTAAAGGTGTCAAACCTTTTGTTGCGCCACCTCCAATGGTGCCGCGAATGCCAGAGATAGATTTAATTAAGGTCATATTATCTGAATAATTGGAATTTATGGATATCGTAATAGTAGGCTTTGACAGCACTCATAGCTGTCTCATGTCCCATTTTTGATGGAACAATCAGTTTCACGCGAGCTCCGTCACGTACATAATTGAATGGAATAAGCCAGCCTTGTGGGACAGTCTGACTGCTATAAACGTAATACATCATACCAGATTTAAATATTCCAGAAACAGAAGAACTGGATTTCTGATAACGGAAAATATCCGGATTAGTAATCTGACCAACTCCTAAGTTGCTCATTACAAGTGTTGCAGCACTATCTTTCTCAAGTCTGTATTCTGCATAGCGCACAATTACCATATCGTTGTTACGTATGGTATCGCCAATGACTTCAGATCCCTTGTCAATAATCTGCATATATACACCACTGGTAGTCAATACAAATTCGTTCTTGTTTACGTCTGTCACACATCCAGCATCCTGAAACTCTTTTTGTGTAATAACCTTGATGTCGTTATCAAAAATAAAATTGTTGATAGCTTCTTTTTCATCTTCAAGCAGCTCAGCGTACGTAACACTTCCAGAGCAAGCGTTGAATGCTATGCAGGCAATAATAATGCCAAAAAAACATATAACAAGTTTCTTCATTTTTATATTGTCATCTTATTTCTTTGCAAAAATAGGTCTTTTCGTTCTAATGAGCGAAATATGCGCCCGAAAGCTGATAACTTTTAACCTTATTTAGTTACTTAGGGTGTTGATTATAGCATTCCTCCAATAAATCTTTATATTTTTCAAGCACCTCTTTAAACTTAAGTATAGCTTTCTCTGCATCCATCTTAAGCAATTCTCCTCCAGAAGCATTCTTGTGTCCCCCTCCATTAAACTCTTCTGCCACAACATTACAAGGGAATTCCCCAATGGAGCGTAATGAAATTTTGACAAGGTCTTTTTCTGTATCTTCTCTCAAAAAACAGGTAAAGATCACGTCCTTAATTTGTAAAGGCATATTCACAAATCCTTCGCTGTCACCTTTCTCATACTGGTACCTTTGTTGTTGGTCTTTAGTTAATGTCAATATGGCGGTATGATAATCTGGTAACACTTCCATCCCCGAAAGAACCTGTCCTTGCAATAATAAACGGTTTGCTGAGAAGTTATAATTAACCTTACGATACACTAAATCCTTATCTACATGCTTGCGAAGTAGCATACTCACTATGAAAAATAATTCAGGATTATTCGAGTTGTATGTAAAGCCTCCAGTATCTGTCATCATACCAGTATAAATACAGGTTGATACAACGGTATTCATTTTAAAATAGTAACCTAAATCACACAGAAGGCGGTATAGTAGTTCACAAGTAGATGATTGGTCTGGATGCGATATGGTGATGTCAGCAAATGCTTCAGGGTCTAAATGGTGGTCAATTAAGATCTTTTTTGCTTTCGAGTTACGAACATTATCAGCCATTTCATCTATACGGTCCAGTCTGTTGAAATCCATGCAGCATATGACGTCTGCATCAGCGATTTTAATATTGGCCACATTTAATAGATGATTATAGATAATTATATTATCTGCTCCAGGTAACCACCTCAAGAACTCAGGAAATTGGTTAGGCATAATCACACATACATTCTTCCGTAAATATCTTAGATAGTGGTATAAAGCCAGAGAAGAACCTATAGCATCTCCATCTGGGTTCGTATGTGCAATAATAACAAACTTCTTACATTCATTCAGCCAACCTTTAAATTCAGTAATATGTTCAGGCTTGATTATTTTAGTAAGCATAATGTATTCATTATATAGATTGGCGACAAAAATAGTGAAAAAGATTGGTTTTCGCAATATTATAGTCTATTTATGGTGTTTAGTAAATGGCATCCAACCATTAGCCATATTGCTATCAAGGTAGTAATGGCTCTTGATGCAGTGCGAAGATTAAGATACCTGATAAAGAAGTAAATGAAACAGTAAAAGAGGATGATCTCTATGGCGTTAGTCCATAGATTGTCTATGGAGGCTAATGGCAAATGTGTTAGTTGTAGTAGCATACCGTTCAGAAGGTTTATCATGCAATTAATACCATCTGCCACCCATAGCTGAAGATAAGTAAATGGGGTTAATATCAGCATAAAAACAGCTCCATACATGATGATTGTAATAAGTGGTAAAACTAAAATATTACTAAGTAAGAAATGAGTTGAGAAACGGTGAAAATATAAAATGATTAATGGAGCTGTTCCTATCTGAGCTGCTATGGAAACAGTCATGATATCCTTCATTTTTATGATTATTCCATTAGATGGTTGGGGTAACATTGCAGATATGATAGGTTGAAGGATTAGAATCGAAGCTACTGCTATGAATGATAATTGAAAACTAAGATCGAAAATCCATAATGGATTATATAAAAGCATTCCAAATGCTGTTAGAGTTAAAACGTGAAGAGTAGCAGGGCGTTCTTCTCTCAATAAAGCGATAGCATGTATGCTGAACATAACTGTAGAACGGACTACTGAGGTGGAGAGTCCTGTAAAGATAGCAAAAACCCATAGCGTGATAATAATAACACAGATGCTTGGAAACTTGGTATAAGGTGCTCGTTTCCATAAGGGTATGAGAAGCAACAGCATGAACCCATAAATAAGTCCGATGTGCAGCCCAGATAGTGCCAGTACATGACTTACTCCAGCTATGGAGTAGGTCTCACGAATCTCGTCGCTCAAATCCTCTTTAACTCCCGTGGTTAATGCAGACAAGATTGCCAAAGCATCGCCTTTAAAACCAAGACTTTTATATTTGTCTATAATGATTGCACGAAAATCCTGCAAACGTTGCATCCAGCTGATATGGTCATTGTGCCCCTTTATTATCCAATTCCTTGCTCCTATATAGGCAGTGCCTGTAATCCCTTTTCGTTTGAGATAGCTTACATAGTCAAAATCACCCGTGTTATCATTGTTTGGTACTTGTAGCTTTGCATTCAGTAGAATAGTGTCACCTCTGGTTATTGAGGATGAAACTTCATCCTTTGCCACATAGAGAAGAAAACGATGAGATTTATCGTTCTGGTCATATACGTCTGATAATAGTAAATAAGTGTGAGGTTTTTCTTGTGGGTGCTCTTTTACTACTGCTATGTAGTTATCATACTTATTAGTAAAAAGGTAATCAGTTTTTGTTAGTTTTAACGATGTAAGCAAATATCCACAACAAATTAATGAAATGCTTAAAGACGTCCCAAATAGCCAAAAAACCTTTTTGTCTATCAGACGCTCAAAGGCTACTACTAACCACGATATAAGTAAAACTGCCCATATCCATTCATCATAAGATATGGGAGTATACCACCTAACCACAATGCCAACAACCAGAGGCAACAGAAGTCTAATTGAAGGATGCCGTTGGATAGCTGTTGACAACATAAGGGCTAAAGATTCTTCAGGGCTTCAATGGCTGCTATAGGGTCAGCTGCAGAGAATACAGCATTTCCGGCAACTAAAACATCAGCTCCAGCTTCAATAAGTTTGGCTCCTGTATTGATATTCACCCCTCCGTCGATTTCAATCAAAGCACGTGAACCTGATTCATTAATCAAGTCGCGTAGTTCACGGGTTTTCTTCACTGTGTTTTCTATAAATTTCTGTCCACCGAAACCAGGGTTAACACCCATAAGAAGAACCATATATACATCATTTATGATGTCCTTTAGTAAGGATACGGGTGTTGATGGGTTCAAGGTAACTGCGGGTTCCATTCCGGCATCACGTATCTGTTGGATGACACGATGCAGATGAGGGCATGTTTCATAATGCACGTTCATAATATATGCCCCTAATGCTTTAACTTCTGGAATGAACTTTTCTGGTTGAACAATCATCAGGTGTACATCAAGTGGCTTGTTGGAAAGCTTAACCACATGTTTAAGCACGGGAAAACCAAATGAGATATTCGGCACAAACACACCATCCATAATATCGCAGTGAATCCAATCAGCTTCACTTTGGTTCAGCATGTCTATGTCTTCGGCCAGATGAGCGAAATCGGCTGAAAGGATAGAAGGGGAGATGATAGGTTTCATATGTTCATTATTTAAAAAAACAATCATTTGTTATTTTGAATCCGCGTAATAGTTCCTCTGTTAGTAATCGTTTCTTTCCTGGAAGCTGTAAAGACTTTATGTCGATAAAGCCATCTGCTACAGCCACATGTAGATATGTCTTTCCATCGGTTTCAATACTACCTGTCCGACAGGCATGAGCTTTGGCAATCTTCTCGGTCTGGAATATTTTTACGGGTGATAGGATATCTGAATCAGGTTGATGTAATTCAGTCCAAGCTGCGGGGTAGGGCGATAGCCCTCGCACATGATCGTATATTTTCTTTACAGAATTATTCCAATCAATCCGACAGGTGTCTTTAAAGATTTTTGGCGCAGGACGCAATTCACCTGTTACCGCCATCTCTTCTTGAGGGATAGATTTCACTGTACCGTTGATGATAGCGTCCACAGTTTCTGTCACCAACTTGCCTCCCAGTACCATTAGTTTGTCATGAACAATACCCACATCATCTGTGTCGGAAATAGGGACTTTTACCTGTTGAATCACCTCGCCAGTATCAATTTCATGTCTTAGGAAGAAAGTGGTGATTCCAGTTTCTGTATCTCCGTTCATTACTGCCCAGTTGATGGGAGCTGCTCCACGGTATTGTGGCAACAATGAGGCATGTAGGTTAAAAGTACCATGTCGTGGCATACTCCACACTATTTCAGGTAACATTCTAAATGCTACAACAATCTGCAAATCTGCTCGCCATGCTTTTAAGGCTTCAATAAATGCCTCGTCCTTAAGCTTTTCGGGTTGCAATAAAGGTAGGTTATGTTCTAAAGCGTATTGTTTCACTGGTGAGAACTGTATTCTATGTCCCCTACCAGCGGGTTTATCGGGCATAGTAATAACTCCCACTACATTATATCCACCTTCCACCAGACAACGTAGTGACTCTACGGCAAAATCTGGCGTTCCCATATAAACGATTCTAAGACTGTCTTTAGATATTTGAGTGATTTCATTCTTCATCTTATTCCACTTTTGCTCGTATTAATTATCATTGCAGATTTATTCAGCTGTCAAATTCAAGAGCATGCCTCGATAAGAGTTAAAAATCTTTGACTTTGATACAAAACCAATGTATTTGCCTTCCTCATCTACTACAGGCAAATTCCATGCATTTGTATCATCAAATTTTTGCATGACTTGTCCCATGTTGTCACTATAAAGTAACCTGCCTGGAGGTGATACCATCAATCTTTCAACTGTAAATCTGTGGTATAGTTCCTGCCTGAACATAATGTTACGAATATTGTCAAGCAAAACTAATCCCAATAATTTCCCATCAGCATCTACAACAGGAAATATATTTCGTTTTGAAGCAGCAATGACGCCAATCAGCTCACCCATATCCATTTCTGGACGTACCACCTTGAAGTCTTTTTCCACCACATTCTCTGTTTTCATCAGTGTCAATATCGCCTTGTCTTTGTGATGAGTAAGTAGCTCACCTTTCTTAGCCAAACGCATGGAATAGATGCTATGGGGCTCAAAAACGATGATTGTCAGGTATGAACTGACTGACACAATTAATAAAGGCAGGAACAAATCATATCCTCCCGTAAGTTCAGCAATAAGGAATACTCCAGTAAGAGGAGCATGCATAACACCACTCATGATGCCTGCCATTCCCATTAATGCGAAATTCTTCTCAGGAAGATAGCCTGAAAACTCGATTGTATTGCTATAGTGTGCAAACACAAATCCAGCTATACAGCCCAGGAACAAAGATGGAGCAAATACACCTCCGCATCCTCCGCCTCCATTTGTGGCGCTTGATGCAAAAACCTTAGTGAACAAAATCAATAACAGGAATACTATCAGCCAGTTGTTATGTCCATAGAACATCGAGTTGTTCATCACGGCATCCCAGTCTTGGTTAGTTGCACCGTTGAGCAGTAGGGAGATAGTATCATAACCTTCACCGTAGAGAGGTGGAAATAAGAAAATCAGGACACTCAATATAATACCACCCAGCAGTAACTTCTGCCAATTCTTATTCAGTTTGGCAAAGATATTCTCTGTAGCGTTCATGGCCCTGGTGAAATAAAGAGAAACCAGTCCGCAGAAGATGCCGAGTAAGATGACATAAGGAATCCTATGTAGTTGGAATGCTTCGTCTAAGTGAAATTCAAACATAGCATTCTGACCCGAAGTCAAATAAGCAACAGTAGCTGCTGTTACCGAAGCCATTAGCAAAGGTAATAACGAACTCATGGTCAGGTCAATCATTATTACTTCAATTGTAAAGACCAAGCCAGCTATGGGGGCCTTAAAAATGCCGGCTACTGCTCCTGCTGCTCCACAACCAACCAGTAACATCAATGTACTTTGTGACATTTTAAACGTACTGCCCAATTGTGATCCAATGGCAGAGCCTGTAAGCACTATAGGCGCTTCCGCTCCAACAGACCCTCCAAATCCGATAGTAATAGAACTGGCAATCAAACTCGACCAAGTGTTATGCCTTTTGATATGTCCTTCACGCCGGGAAATAGCATAAAGAATTTTCGTCACTCCATGACTGATATCATCTCTAACGATTTTCCTTATGAACAATCCTGTCAGGAAAATACCAATGACAGGATAAACAAGATAGAGAAAATTAGCTTCTGAGCTGATGAAGCTACCTGTTAGGATAGATTGTATCCAAGCGATGAGCATTTTTAGTACATGAGCAGCTATAGCGCAGCACAAACCAACAATAAAACTTAGTATTAGCACGAACTGTTTTTCTTTTATGTTTTGTTCGCGCCACAATATGAATCGTTCTAATCGGGTTTTTCTAGTAACAGGCTTTTCCATAGTCACATTCTGATGATTTTAATCTCTCCTTTAGCACCGAGTTTAACAATGCTCGATGGCTTAGTATCCACCTTTTCTTCTCTCCTGCTCTCCACAATATAATCGACGGCTTGTTTAATATCTTCACTGATGTCGCAGAAATTTGTTGGTGAAGGGCTCCCACTTATGTTAGCTGAAGTTGACACAATAGCTTTTCGAAATCTCTGGCATAGCTGTTTAGAAAAAGGTTCATTGGTCACGCGTATGCCCACGCTTCCATCTTCAGCAAGCAGATTGGGAGCTAAGTTGCGCGCTCCGTCATAGATGATGGTCATAGGCTTATCGGTCATTTCTATCAAATCCCATGCGACATCACATATTTCTTTCACATAATAGTTGAGTTTCGCTGCCGTATCAATCAATACCAACATTGCTTTGCTGTCGGCTCTGTGCTTGATTTCAAATACACGTTTCACTGCCTCTTCATTGGTGGCATCGCATCCAATCCCCCAGATGGTATCTGTGGGGTAGAGTATTACACCTCCTTTTTCCATTACCTCGCAGGCCTTGCGTATATCATCGTTGATATTCATAATTATCTCTTTTTTTTATGGTCAATAATAATTCTTTCATGTTTCTTGACCATTTTCATCTGCAAATTTAGTACTTTTGCAGCGATAATAAAATATTTCATGAAAAATCCGAGTGATAATATCAGTTACCGTCACACTTTACCCATTCAACTAAGGTTTGGTGACTTTGATAGGTTTGGCCATGTCAACAATGTGGTTTATTTCCAATTTTATGATCTTGGTAAGAGCGACTATTTCGCAACGGTCTGTCCTAATGTTGATTGGTCTGCCATTGCCATAGTAGCTGTGCATGTTACAGCCGACTTCCTTTCTCAAATTCGTGGTACTGATGATGTCGCTGTTCAGACTGCTGTCACCGCTATCGGTACCAAGAGTTTTACTTTGGCACAGCGTGTGATTGACTTGCGAACCAATGAGGTGAAATGCGTAGGAACGTCGGTTATGGTTACCTACGACCTCAAAGCTCTCGAATCTATTCCTCTTCGTCAGGAATGGATAGAAGCCATCTGTGCATACGAGGGTAAAGATGTAAGAAAAGAGAAAAAATATCACCCCTAACTCCCCTTTTTAACATAAATTACACATCTGCTATATATTTTGTTTGATTATTTTAGCGGATAATTGCAGATAATTCCCTATCTTTACGGCTTGTTGGAAAATATGTTTTGTTTTAATCCTTTCCAACGCATTGGCTATGATAAAAAATAAAAATAACATATATAATGACTTACAAATGGAATTATCTGCCCATTTCAACCGAACAGACAGAGGCGAGCCGTCAGCTGGCTCAGGACCTGGGTGTCAGCCCGATCCTGGGTAGGCTGCTGATAGAACGAGGCATTACAGATGTCCCATCTGCCAAAAAGTTCTTCCGTCCTCAACTGCCTGATTTGATTGATCCTTTTTTGATGAAGGACATGGATGTGGCAGTAGATCGCTTGAACAAAGCGCTGGGTAAGAAAGAACGCATCTTAGTTTATGGGGACTATGATGTGGATGGCACAACTGCCGTGTCGTTGGTTTACAAGTTCATACAGGAGTATTACTCCAATATTGACTACTATATCCCAGATCGATATGAAGAAGGATATGGAGTCTCATTTAAAGGAGTAGACTATGCTGTAGAAACTGGTGTTAAACTGGTCATCGTGTTGGATTGCGGTATTAAGGCTGTTGAGGAGATAGCCTATGCTAAAGAGAAAGGAGTTGATTTCATCATTTGTGATCACCATGTGCCTGATGATGTTTTGCCTCCAGCTGTGGCTATTTTGAATGCCAAGCGTCTTGACAATACATATCCTTATGAGCATTTAAGCGGGTGTGGCGTAGGCTTTAAGTTTATGCAAGCATTTGCTATAAGTAATGGTATCGAGTTCCATCGACTGATACCACTGCTTGATTTGTGTGCCGTGAGTATTGCATCCGACATCGTACCGATTATGGGCGAAAACCGCATCATGGCATATCATGGATTGAAGCAGATTAATAGCAATCCGAGCATCGGACTTAAGGCAATTATCGACATCTGTGGATTGTCGGACAAAGAGATAACCATGAGCGATATTGTCTTTAAGATAGGTCCTCGTTTGAATGCTTCCGGGCGTATGCAGAATGGCAAGGACTCGGTTGACTTGCTCACAGAAAAAGACTTTAAAGTTGCACTGAAGAAAGCCAACCAGATAAATGAGTACAATGAACAACGCAAGGACTTAGATAAGCAAATGACGGAGGAGGCCAATGAGATTGTATCAAAGGCAGAAGGTCTGAATGATAAACGCGCCATTGTACTTTATAATCCAGATTGGCATAAGGGGGTGATTGGTATTGTGGCCTCCCGACTTACCGAAGTGTTCTACCGTCCTGCAGTTGTGTTGACCCGTACCAATGATCTTGCTACTGGTTCGGCTCGCTCAGTCTCTGGGTTTGATGTCTATCAGGCTGTAGAGAATTGCCGTGATTTATTGGAGAACTTCGGTGGTCATACCTATGCTGCTGGCTTGTCGATGAAAGTGGAGAATGTGCCTGAGTTTAGACGCCGATTTGAAGAATATGTTGACAAGCATATCATGGAGGAACAGACGGTTCCTGTTATCGATATCAATGCTGAAATAGATTTCAAGGACATTACTAATAAGTTCTGCAATGACCTAAAGAAGTTCAATCCTTTTGGTCCTGACAATATGAAGCCCGTTTTCTGTACACATAATGTGTTCGACTATGGAACCAGTAAGGTGGTGGGCAAGGAGCAAGAACATATCAAACTAGAACTGGTGGATAACAAATCCAACAAGGTGATGAACGGCATTGCTTTCGGACAAAGTTCCCAAGTGAGGTTCATCAAGACCAAGCGTTCGTTCGATATCTGCTACACCATCGAGGAGAATACTCATAAGAAGGGGGATGTACAATTGCAGATTGAAGACATACAGCCTAATTAAACGACTGTGTGAATACTAATGACTGATTATCTCAGTATATTACGTCAATATTGGGGCTACGACTCATTCCGTGGCATTCAGCAGGATATTATAGAAAGCATAGGCTCAGGGAAAGATACCCTGGGCCTGATGCCTACTGGTGGTGGCAAGTCTATCACTTTCCAAGTACCCGCCTTGTCTATGGAGGGCATGTGTCTGGTCATTACTCCTCTCATCGCATTAATGAAAGACCAGGTTAGGCATCTTAGAGAACAGAATATCCGTGCTTTGGCAATTTATTCGGGTATGACGCGTGGTGAAATCACCCAGGTATTCGACAATGCCATCTTTGGAGATTACAAATTCCTGTATGTCTCACCCGAACGCTTGGAAACCGATTTGTTCCGACAGCGTCTCAGGCAGATGCATATCAGCATGATTGTGGTCGATGAGAGTCATTGTATCTCTCAATGGGGCTACGATTTCCGCCCTTCTTACCTTCATATAGCTGAAATTAGAGACATGATGCCCGAAGTGCCCGTCTTGGCGCTGACAGCTACAGCTACTCCCGAAGTGGTAACCGACATTCAGCGACAACTGCATTTCCATCAGGATAATGTGTTCCGCATGAGTTTTGAACGCACTAATCTGGCTTATGTGGTGCGAGAGGCAGATGACAAACGAGGCGAACTATTGCATATTCTTCGCAGCGTGTCAGGCAGTGCCATCATATATGTGCGCAACCGTAAGCGCACCAAAGAGGTGGCAGAAATGTTGCAACACGAACAGATTTCTGCAACTTTCTATCATGCAGGCTTGGAGCAGGTGACACGTGATTTGCGCCAGCGAGAATGGCAGGGGGGCAGATGCAGGGTGATAGTTGCTACCAATGCTTTCGGTATGGGCATTGACAAGCCTGATGTGCGTATTGTGATTCACTTAGATATCCCCGATTCCATCGAAGCCTATTTCCAGGAAGCAGGGCGTGCGGGGCGTGATGGCATAAAATCGTATGCTGTGTTGCTCTATAATAATCAAGACTTGACCACACTTCGTCGCCGTGTAGCAGAAAGCTTCCCTGAGAAAGACTATATCCGCGAGGTGTACGAGAAACTGCAATTTTATTTCCAGATGGCTATGGGCGATGGTTTAGGTTGCGTGAAGGAATTCAAGATAGATGACTTTTGTGTGAAGTTTAAACTGTTTCCTGTGCAGGCTGATAGTGCCCTCCGTATCTTGACGCAAGCTGGTTACATCACTTACACCGATGAGCAGCAGCGTTCTTCGCGTCTGATGTTCACCTTACGTCGTGATGAGCTCTACCGCTTGCAGCATCTCAGCGAAGAAGCCGACCGCCTTATTCAAACTACCTTGCGCTGCTATACGGGCTTGTTCTCTGATTATGCTTATATCGATGAAGAGCTGTTGGCGTTGCGCACTTATCTCACACACGACCAAGTGTATCAAATTTTTCGTAATCTCTCGCAACAGCATATTGTTAGTTACATCCCTGCCAAAAGTACACCTTATATTATATATACGCGAGATCGGGTGGAGAAAGAACGCCTTATTATTCCTGTTTCGGCATACGAAGAACGAAAGGAACGCATGAAGAAGCGAATAGATGCGATGATTAATTATGTGCAGGATGAAGTTACTTGTCGTAGTCGTCTTCTCCTAAGCTATTTCGGCGAGAATAATAGTCATGATTGTAGTTTATGTGATGTGTGTAATAAGAAATAAACAAATAGTATTGATATGGGATTTTTCAAATCATTGTTCAAAGCTAAGACAGAAGACTCTGTCGCAGAGCAAGAGAAGAAATTACAGAAAGAGTTTGATATTTTGAAATATGACGGCATACGTGCTTATCGGTTGCATCGGTATGATTATGCGCAAAAATGTTTCGAAGAGGCCATAAAGTTACGAGATGACTATGAGACTTATGGCCATTTGGCACAACTGTTAGTGGAGAGAGGCAATTTGCAAGACGCTTTGCAACCTTTGCTCCACATGGCCAAAGTAGAACCCACCATAGCTGCCAATTTCATTACCCTTGCCAATATCTATTTTATGTTGGAAGACTATCATGAGATGGCTGACAATGCGCAGCTTGCCATTCATCTGGAGCCCAATAATCCCCAGGCTTATTATTTAAAAGGCAAAGCTGCTCATGCGATGGGCGTTGAAGATGAGGCTATTAGTTTGCTGACAAAAGCCATCGAGTTTAAAGCCGACTCTGCCGAGGCACTTTTGCTCAGAGGACAGGTATATCTCAGTCAAGGACAATTGGAGGAAGCTTTGCAAGATGCCGAAGCAGTCATCTCTTCCGAGAATGAGGTAGAAAGCGGTTTGCTCCTGCGTGGTGCGGTAAAAGAGGTAGATAATCAACTTGAGGAAGCTGAAGCCGACTACCAGCAGATACTTGAAATCGACCCATTTAACCAGCAAGCTTATATTAGTTTAGGTAAGTTATATTGCCAGCAGCAACGATATGCCGATGCCATCAGTGCTATGGATGATGCCATTGAGATGAGCCCAGTCTTTGCTGAGGCTTATGCTATCAGGTCAGAAGCAAAGAAACTCTCAGGCGATGCTGAGGGAGCAGCAAAAGACGCTACGGCAGCTGCCAATCTCAAGTCGGCAAGTGAGGTCACTGGCGAGGTGGTTGACCCTGCTGCCAGCATCAAGGAGATAGATATTATGCATTTATAATGAAATTTTCTTCGCAAATTGTTTGCAATTAAAATAATTTGCTTACATTTGCATCCGAAAAGATAGAAATTGTAACAGATGAAAGCTTTGTTTACTTTTGCATATTACTTCTATTACTTTTACTTTAGCAATAAAGTAGAGCGGGAGTTTGTATGTGTCAAGTGACAGTGGCGCTTAAGAACCAAGAATGAAACAGTAAAACAGATATGAAGTCCCGCTCCACCCTGTGTGAGGCGGGATTTCTCATTTTCTATAGTTATGAAGAAAGTAGCAATACAAGGAGGATATGGCTCATTCCACGATATAGCGGCTCATCAGTTTTTCGAGGATGAGGAGATAGAGCTGATATGTTGTGCCACCTTTGAAGATGTGTTCAAGGCCATTCACGAAGACAGTCATGTGTTAGGCATGCTGGCGATAGAGAACACCATTGCCGGCAGTCTGCTGCACAACAACGAACTGCTGCGCCAGAGTGGGGTACAGATCATTGGCGAGCATAAATTGCGTATCAAACATAGTTTCGTGTGTTTGCCAGACGATGATTGGCAGGATATTCAGGAAGTCAACTCTCACCCCATCGCACTGATGCAGTGCAGGGAATTCCTGTCACATCATCCCAACATGAAGGTGGTCGAGACAGAAGATACAGCCCTCAGTGCCGAAAACATTATGAAGCACCAACTGCATGGTCATGCGGCCATCTGCTCAAAGTATGCTGCCGATATGTATGGTATGAAAGTACTGCAAGAGGGTATCGAGACCAACAAGCACAACTTTACCCGTTTCTTGGTAGTGGCCGATGCTTGGCAGGTAGATGCACTGAATCGCACCAAGTCTATTAACCCCAACAAGGCGAACCTGGTGTTTACATTGCCACACAAGGAAGGCAGCTTGTCGCATGTGCTCTCCATCCTGTCGTTCTATCAGATTAATCTGACAAAGATACAGTCATTGCCCATCATCGGACGTGAATGGGAATACCAATTTTATATCGATGTGGTGTATGACAATATGCTGCGCTACAAGCAGTCGATTGCCGCTATTACCCCATTGACCAAAGAACTTAAAATACTTGGAGAATATGAAGAAGGAAGATCATGCATCTAAGATATGCCCAGCCGACAGGCTGAGCAGTGTTAGCGAGTACTATTTTTCTCGCAAACTGAAAGAAGTGGCACAGATGAATGCCGAGGGCAAGGATGTTATCAGCTTAGGCATCGGCAGTCCTGATATGCCCCCATCGGAAGCAACCCTGCAACGACTATGTGAGGCAGCCCAAGACCCCAATGGTCATGGTTATCAGCCTTATGTGGGCATCCCCGAGTTGCGTCAGGCATTTGCTCGCTGGTATAAACGTTGGTACAACGTTGAACTGGATCCCAATAAGGAGATTCAGCCACTCATCGGTTCCAAAGAGGGTATCCTGCATGTGACATTGGCTTTCGTGAATCCTGGCGAACAAGTGCTGGTACCCAATCCAGGTTACCCTACCTATACATCACTGAGCAAGATATTAGGCGCTGAGGTTATCTACTACGACCTGAAAGAAGAGAACGGTTGGCTGCCTGATTTCGAAGCGTTGGAGCAGATGGACATGAGTCGTGTAAAGCTGATGTGGACCAACTATCCGCACATGCCGACAGGCACCAACGCTACGCCTGAGCTGTATAACCGACTGGTGAAGTTGGCAAAAGAGAAGGACATCGTGATTGTGAACGACAACCCTTATAGCTTTATCCTGAACGACCATCCACAGAGCATCCTTAGCGTTCCAGGTGCCAAAGACTGCTGCATTGAGTTCAACTCGATGAGCAAGAGCCACAACATGCCTGGATGGCGTGTGGGTATGCTGGCATCTAATGCCGATTTCGTGCAGTGGGTGCTGAAGGTGAAGAGCAACATCGACAGTGGTATGTTCCGCGCTGTGCAGCTGGCGGCAGCTACTGCTTTGGATGCTGAAGCCGACTGGTACGAAGGCAACAACCGCAACTACCGTAACCGTCGTGCCTTGGCAGGTGCTATCATGCATGAACTGGGTTGTACCTATGACGACAAGCAGGTGGGCATGTTCCTCTGGGGCAAGATACCCGATACCTACGAGGATGTGGAGCAACTTACCGAGAAAGTGCTGCACGAGGCAAGGGTGTTCATCACTCCAGGTTTTATCTTTGGCAGTAATGGCAGTAGGTACATCCGCATCTCCCTATGCTGTAAAGATAACAAACTTCAAGAGGCTTTAGAAAGAGTAAAGATGCTCAAATAATAGATTTTATTTTTTAATTGTTAATTCTCAAATAATTAGATATGGATTTAGATTTACTTCCCATTGAGTTAGCGGGCGTAAAGAAAGAACGTCCCATCGTGATAGCTGGTCCTTGCAGTGCAGAGACCGAAGAGCAAGTGATGACAACCGCACATGCTTTGGCCAACAACGGCATAAAGATATTCCGTGCAGGTGTATGGAAACCACGCACCAAGCCAGGGGGCTTTGAGGGTAATGGCGAGAAGGCACTGCCTTGGATGCAGCGAGTGAAGCAGGAAACAGGTATGTATGTTACTACCGAAGTAGCCAATGCCGAACATGTGGAGTTGGCTTTGAAATATGGTATCGACATACTGTGGATTGGAGCTCGCACCACTGCCAGTCCGTTTGCTATGCAAGAGATTGCCGATGCCCTGCAAGGTGTCGATATCCCTGTGCTGGTAAAGAACCCTGTGAACCCTGATATCGAGTTGTGGATCGGCGGTATGGAACGCCTCAATCAGGCAGGTATTAAACGTTTGGGTGCCATCCATCGTGGTTTCAGTAGTGCTGATAAGAAGATTTATCGCAACATGCCTCAGTGGCACATCCCTATTGAATTGCGCCGTCGTATCCCAACCTTGCCGTTGTTCTGCGACCCCAGTCATATAGGTGGCAAGCGCGAATTGGTGGCTCCGCTGTGTCAGCAGGCAATGGACTTAGGCATGGATGGACTTATCATTGAGTCGCATTGCACCCCCGATGTGGCTTGGAGTGATGCTGCCCAGCAAGTTACGCCAGATATCCTCGACTATATCCTCAACCTGTTGGTTATCCGTAAGGAAATCTATACTACCGAGAGCCTTAACGAACTTCGTAAACAGATTGACGAATGTGACGACAACCTCATTCAGGAACTCTCTAAGCGTATGCGTGTGGCACGTGAGATAGGTGTGTTCAAGAAAGAGCATAACATGACCGTCTTGCAGACTGGCCGTTATAGTGAAATCCTTGACAAACGAGGCTCACAGGGTGCCCTCTGTGGCGTCAGTCCGATGTGCGTCCGCAAGATCTTCGAGGCGATTCATGAAGAGAGTGTGCGCCAACAGTTAGAAATCCTAAACATGTAAACTATGAGAATCTTAATACTTGGTGCCGGCAAGATGGGCACCTTCTTGACAGATGTGCTGAGTTTCCAGCACGAGACAGCAGTGTTTGATACCGACCCTCAGAAGCTGAGGTTTGTCTATCATACCTATCGTTTCACCACACTTGACGAGATTCGCCAGTTCAATCCCGAACTGGTGATTAATGCTGTCACCCTGAAATATACTATTGATGCCTTCAATACGGTGACGCCTGCTTTGTCGAAAGACTGCATCCTTAGCGACATTGCCTCTGTCAAGACGGGCTTGAAGGAGTTTTATGAACAGTGCGGCTTCCGCTATGTATCTACACACCCAATGTTTGGTCCTACATTCGCCTCGCTCGGTAATTTGAGCCACGAGAATGCCATCATTATCAAAGAGGGCGACCACCTGGGACGCATCTTCTTCAAGGACCTCTACCAGAGCCTGCACCTCAATATCTTTGAATATACCTTTGACGAGCACGACGAGACTGTGGCTTACTCCCTGAGTATCCCCTTCGTCTCCACCTTTGTCTTTTCAGCTGTCATGAAACACCAGGATGCCCCAGGTACTACCTTCAAGAAACACATGGCGATTGCCCAAGGAGTATTGAATGAGGATGACTACCTCTTGCAGGAAATTCTCTTCAACCCACTCACCATGCCGCAGGTAGAGAACATCCGTCGAGAGCTGAAAGAGCTGCTGCAAATATTAGGAGATAAGGATGCTGATGGTTTCAAGAAATATCTTACCAAGATTCGAGGCAACGTTCTTGGCTGATTAAACAGCCCCACTGAGTCAGGGGGGCTGTAACGAAGTGACTGAAGGGTATGTTTGAATGTAAAGACATTAAGTAATGAAAAGAGAGTTATTGTTGTTACTTCTATGCATAATGACAGGACTCACTGCTTTAGGTCAGCGAACCTTTACGGCAGAAGAAGCTCGGCAGCTTTTTGAGGAGAAGTACCAGATGGTATTTGGCGAAGAAGGCTGTTCGCTTCATTATGCCGTCAACATCATAGGTCTCTATAAGACAGAAGGCTCTATTTGGTTCAAGCAGGGCAAGAGCAAGTTTGTTGATGATAAGTACACTGCTTGGAACGACGGTTCTATTTATACTCGTGTTGAGCGCAACAAACGCAAAGTTGAGATTTTTGATATGAATGACGAGAGTCGTGACAAATATGCTTCCAAGTTTTCATTCGACGCCGACAACTATATTTACTCAGCTGTTGAGGAGAACGAACACTATGTCTTTACTTTGAAAGCCAAGAAAGGCGTAAAAGGCATCAAGGAAGCCAAATGCTTTATCAATAAGGCTACTGGCTATCCCGAAAGCCTCCGCATTAAACTTTTCATTATCACCGTCACCATCAAGATTACCGATTTCCAACATGGAAATCTCCCTGATGACACCTTCATCTTTCCCGAACACCTCTATGCCGACTATACTATCATAGACCATCGCAAGGAATGAGGCTATGAACATACAGAAAGTGATTTTTATTTAGCTGACCTGCTTTTAGAACTATGGTTCAAGAAAGCAATGATGTAAAAATAGGTCTTTCATTGTATATTTACTGGGAAGGAGTTATATTTGCAGAAATATATCTTTAAAAGTTTTATTATGAAGTTTAACTCTTATACAGTTTGCCTACCTGTGCTATGAAGATATCTTTAACTACAATAGTACTGATAATTGTTGTGCTATTAGTGTCTTGTTCAACAAGGTATAAAGACAACGCTCCCTTGCTGTCAGAGTTGCAGCAAGCGGAAGCGATAATGTATACCGATACCGATAGTGCCTTACATATCCTTCAATCTATGCCCATACCATCTAATAGTGACCGCTTGCAACATGCCACCTGGTCTTTGTTGATGGCAGAAGCTCTTTATAAGAGTTATGTTCCTCAGAACGATTCTTTAATTAATATAGCCTGCGATTATTTTCTAACTCGTGATGATGCTGGCCGTCGTTCCTTGTCTCTTTATCTGAAAGGCTGCATATACAATGAGAATCATCGTGAAGATGAGGCATTACCCTTATTATTGCAGGCATCTGAAGATATCGCCAAAACTACAGAGTACCGATTAGGCCATCTCAACGAAGCTGAGATTGGTATTATGTACGAACGGCGTAGATTCTATGTGGATGCGATTAAACATCTTAATAAGGCACTTGATTATGCCGTACAATTTGGTGATTCAAATTATATTGCAGCATCTTATCGTTATCTGGCCCGTATCCCAGATCTTCAAGGTGATTATGACCAAGCCATATCTTTATATAGTAAGGGAATTGAGTTTGCCCGTGAAAGCACACTTGCTCAGTCACAACTGTATAATGAATTGGCAATGGTTTTCCAACATAAAAAAGACTATCCTTTAGCTATTACCAATGTTAAAAAGTCTTTGGAAATAAAATCAAAAATCAATTATAGCCTCGCAGAAGGCTATCTGATATTAGCTCGTATTTTTCATGAAACTGGTAAAAATGACTCTGCTCTTTATTATCTTGACATAGCTAAAAATACTTCCAATTTATATACCGCTCGTGGAGTATATCGTTTATTAAGAACTATCAGTAAGGAAAAGAAAGATTATTTAAAAGCTGATACATATGCTGATAACCTCATAGTCATTTTAGATTCAATTAAACAAATAGACAGAAACGAGGCTTTGCTTGAAATCCAAGCTAAATACGATAATGAGAAACTACTTAATCAGCAAGCTACACTTAAACTAAAGAATCTTCGATTGACTTTATTTCTAACTTTTAGTGTATTGGCTATTGCGATTATAGTTATAGTAGGAAGTCGTCTATATAAGTTTTTTCAATGTAAATTGGCGGAATCAAGATTAAAGTTGCAAGAGAGCGAAAGGATTATCAATCTCAACCAACAAGAGATTAATCGAATGACACGTGAGATAGCTGAGGCAGATATTAATTTCAATGAAAAGGCAAACCTTATCATGATGCAGAATGGACTCCTTCAGAAGCAAAATAAAAACTTAATGGATTACTTTTCCAACAACATGCCTTTGCTGAAAACGCTTAAAGAGCATCCAAAAGCCATTAAGGATTGGAAGCCTATTTATGAGTTGACCGATGCCTTGCAAATGAATTGCTACACCCGTTTGAAGAACGGAATTCCAGAAATGCCGGATGGCTCACTGAATATCTGTTGTCTGATACGCTTAGGTTTTACCACAAAGCAGATAGCAGCCATAATAGGAATAGAAGCGGAATCGTTGACTAAACGAAAAGGTAGAATTAGGGATGAAATAATGAGCAATCATCCTGACATGTTTAACCAAAAAGTACCTCTTGACGACTTCATTCTTTCCTTCTAACATAAAATGTCCGTATGTCGCCAACTGCTTTCTTCCCATATAATTACCTGCATAACAGGCTTATGTAACTATAACTAACGCTTTAAAAATGTCCGTATAGCAATCTTCTTTATTAACACTTAATCTATTATCTTTGCACACAGTATTATTCAACTAATAAGTTTAATTAACTATGAATAGAACAATTTAGTTAATTTATATTAATCCTGTGCAAGGTTTCTGGATTTCGACATTTATAGAGGAGAAAGATATTAGTAAATTTGCATATAAAATTGTTAGAACTATGAAGACTAAGACTTTGCTGATTGGTATGATGGCTGCACTCTTCATGTGGAGTTGCAGCAATTCGGATGATGACCCCATCACCCGTATTGGGACAGAAGAAGTGACCAACACTATCGACAACAACTCTATGGCAGGTGTTTGGCAAATAGCCAGCATCCGTAATGAGTATGGTGCTGCTGTTAATTGGGACAACTGGCAAGACTATTATGGAGAGATATTTCTAACCTTCAATGCAGACGGTTCTTGCTCTACCAATTATCAAAATCCGCCAGCTTTTATTGAAGAAAGGCAACAGCAAGGTTTGCCTGATTTCCCGTACATTTATAATAATTATAAGATTGAAGGGAAAAACATCTGTTGCTATAAGTCTTCCTCTGATGACTTCTTAGCAACGGTATTTGAGGTAAAGACCATAACTAATGATAAGGCAGAGGTAGTATTACAGCAAGGCATGTATTGTATGCTGAGTTCTGCATCCCAGCCTCAGCTTCGTATGGTGTGGAAAAGGGTTAGTTAGTATTTGCTATCCTTATGACTAAAGCTTGCCTTTACCCGAGGGCAAGCTTGCAACCATATTTCGACGTTATGGTTTTTACCCTGGTGCATAAGGCCGTTCATTAACAAAATACCCATTGTCCGCACTTTTTCATCTTCTACGGCAATTGATCTGATTTTGTATATTTATGCATAAAATTGCCTTGGGATTTGGGCATTTTTAGGGGCATTTGGTTTAGTACTAGCTGAAGGGTGGTTTACTAGTAGTAAACCGCCCTTTTACCGTAACTAATCGCCCTGCTTACTAGAAGCTGATTTTTGGCACGTAAACGCAAACTGTATATACGCATATTTATGCGTTTGTATTCCTATAAGAGTAGTATAGATCATAATATAGTGCAAAAACACCTCACTCCTCACAGACTAAGGATAATTCGTTGAAATCCAAAAAGAAACAGTTGTGAGGAGTTGTCACAACTCCTCACACTGTCATATTTGTTGGTGTGAGAAGCTGTGAGGAGTGGTGAGGAGTGCTTTTGACTCCTCACAGTCAAAAGCATTTATGATACAGCTTGTTAGGAGGGTCGCGTGAGGAGTGAGGAGTTTTTTTTATTATCGGTAGTATCTGCTATTCCTATCACTAAACTTTGCCATTACCCTAGGGAAAGCTTGCTACCAGTGGCGGCAGTATCTGCCACGGGTCGTCGCAATATCTCCCATACCCCTATAGGAGATACTGCGATGAGTGAAAACAGATACTGGAACAGGTGATAGCAGATACTGGAGCAACCCGTAGAAATGCCTCCTTTCGATAATAGTGGTTTCTGAGCCTCATGAGCATGTAACTCCACTACTCCCAGCATTCAATCCTGTCGGCTATCTCAAGTAGCTTGTCTTTGGTGAAGGTGGGTTCTTTTATGCCTTGCTTCTTCTGGGCACGATAGTCGTCGAGCAGGCGGAAGGCATATTTGCCCAAGCAGATGATGGCAATGAGGTTGCAGGCAGCGAGGCACGCCATGCAGACATCGCCGATATTCCATACTATATCCAGGCTGGCAATGGCACCAAACAATACCACGATGCCGGCAGAAAAGACACGATAAATGTTCAAGGCACTCTTTTTCGGAGTGAGGAAGCGGATGTTGGCCTCGCCATAGTAGTAGTTACCGATGATGCTGCTGAAAGCAAAAAGACATACGGCAATGGCTACAAAAATAGGACCTACAGAGCCTATTTCGTCTTGCAACGAGTCCTGTGTCAAGGCAATGCCGTTCAGTCCGCTGGTCTGGTAGGTGCCGCTGAGCAGGATGATGAAAGCAGTGCAACTGCATACTAACAGGGTATCGGTAAATACTCCTAAAGCCTGTATCAATCCTTGCTTAACAGGATGCGACACATCAGCAGTAGCTGCCACATTAGGTGCCGAACCTTCGCCGGCCTCGTTACTGAATAGTCCTCGCTTGATGCCTGTCATCATGGTGGCACCCAAGGTACCGCCAGCAAACTGCTCTATGCCGAAAGCGCCCTTGATGATCTGCAGCAGAATATCGGGCAGGATGCCAATGTTCATGATAACCACCGTAATCGCCAAAAGGAAATAGCCCACCGCCATGATAGGTACCAATATGCTGCTTACCTTCGCGATGCGTTGGATGCCACCAAACACCACTAACAAAGATAAGAAGGCTGTAACGACGCCCATCCACAAAGGACTGATGCCGAAGGCTTGCTCCATAGCACTGCAGATAGTGTTGCTCTGTATGGAGTTGTAGGAGAGGCCAAAGGTAATGGTGATGAGTACGGCAAACAGAGCTGCCATCCACTTCAGGCGCATACCTTTTAATATATAGTAGGCCGGACCACCAACGAATGAGTCCTTGTGTTTTTGCTTAAATAACTGTGCTAAAGTGGATTCTACGAATGCCGATGACGAGCCAATAAGGGCAATGAGCCACATCCAGAATACGGAGCCAGGACCGCCAATGGTAATGGCGGTGGCGACACCTGCCAGATTGCCTGTGCCTACTCGGGTAGCCACAGAGACGGCAAAGGCTTGGAAGGAGGAGATGTGTTTTTCGCCTTTCTTGGTGAAGGTGGAGTCGGTGAGCAAGCGCACCATCTCACGTATCATGCGGAACTGCACAAAACGTGTCTTCCAAGTGAAAAACACACCACAGCCAATGAGCAATGCCACCAGACAATACGTCCAGATTACGTCGCTCACTGCCAGGATATTTTGGTTCAAGGTACCGTCAGCTGCAAATATGTCTGTCCATGAGCTTGTCATATCGGGGGTAAAGATAGTGTTTTTATTTGAGATTTCACTTGGGTATTTACAGGTTTATTTGTATTTTCGCATCTGATATGATTGACCAGGCTACTGTAGATAGGATTCTGGATGCCGCTCAGATTGTGGACGTGGTATCTGATTTTGTGACGCTACGTAAGCGTGGCACCAACTATGTGGGTTTGTGTCCGTTCCACGACGACCGCACGCCGTCGTTCTCCGTATCTCCTTCACGTAATATCTGCAAATGCTTTGCCTGTGGCAAGGGCGGTAACCCTGTTCACTTCATCATGGAGCACGAGCAGATTACCTATGTCGAGGCCCTGAAATACTTGGCAAAGAAATATGGCATCGAGGTGAAGGAGCGTGAACTGAGTAGTGAGGAGAAGCAGGCGCAGAACGATCGTGAGAGTGCTTTCATCGTCAATCAGTTTGCACGCGACTATTACCACGATATCCTGCTGAATAACCCAGACGGACGGAGCATCGGTTTGGCGTACTTCCGCAATCGTGGGTTCAGAGATGACATTATCGAAAAGTTTCAGTTGGGTTATGCCCTCCAGCAGCGTGATGCTTTCCCAAAGGCGGCTTTGGCCAAGGGATACAACGCGAAGTTCCTGACATCGTATGAGGCTAAAGTGAGGTTGAACGACAAAGAAGAGACGGTGACGAAAGGTACGGGTATCTGTTACAAACGTGACGATGGACAGCTGGTGGACAGATATGCCGGACGTGTGATATTTCCTTGGATAAGTTTGAGCGGCAAGGTCATTGCCTTTGGCGGCCGTTTGCTCGACTCGCGTACCAAGGGTGTGACGCAGAAGTATGTCAACTCACCCGACTCAGAGGTTTTCCACAAGGAGCGTGAGTTGTATGGCATCTTCCAGGCCAAGAAGGCAATCGTAAAGGAGGATTGCGTGTATATGGTGGAGGGTTATACCGATGTGATTTCCATGCACCAGTGTGGGGTTGAGAATGTGGTGGCCAACTCGGGTACCGCCCTCAGCAAATACCAAATCAATATCCTACATCGCTTTACCAACAATATCGTACTATTATATGATGGCGATGAGGCTGGTATCCATGCGGCTACCCGTAGTGCAGAGATGTTGTTGCAGGAGGGTATGACGGTGAAGGTGTGTCTCTTGCCTGATGGCGACGACCCTGATTCTTTTGCCCGTAAGCATACGGCGCAGGAATATCGCCAATTCATCGACGAAAATGCTACTGATTATATTCGTTTCAAGACTGGTTTGCTTCTGAAACAAGCTGGCAACGACCCGCTGAAACGTGGCGAAGCGATTCGTGAAGTTACTAAGGCAATTGCCATTATCCCCGAGGCCATCATGCGTGATGTGTTCATCAAAGAGGCTGCCGATATGTTAGGCATTGAGGAGAAGCGTATGGTGAGCTATGTGGCTACACAGCGCAAGACCAATCGGGAAACAGAAGAGAAGAGAAAAGCGACAGCTGCAGCGCAGACTGAACAGCAACCGCCAACATCGACGCAGCCTGAAATACCCGATGCTCCACCGATGCCCGATTTCCCCACGCCTGATAGCGTTTTTGGAGAACAGCGAGAGCAGCACCCGGCAAGTGCGAATGCTGGTGAGTCGCCACAGAAGAGGAGAGAGGTACAAGGTTCCAAAGCCCTCTATAAGTACGAACGGCTGATTATGCAGCTGGTGGTGCGTTATGGCGAGAAAATAATGTGTGAGCTGACAGACGAGGAGGGCAACGTTACTCCTGTCAGTGTGATAGATTTCGTAAGTTCTACGTTGGAACAAGATGATATGGCGCTGACTCATCCGCTGTTTCGGGAGATGCTCAGGCTGGCGGTGGAACACCAGCATGAAAAAGACTTCTGTGCCGAGCGTTACTTTATCAATCACCCAGAGACTGCCATTAGTCAGATGGCACTCGAGTTAGTGAGCGACCGCTACCAGCTCAGTAAATATCACTATAAGAATCAAACTATTGTGACTGATGAGAACCGCTTGCAGGAGCTAACTACCGAAATCACTATCAGTTACAAGTATGCTATTGTCAATGAATCGTTGAAAGAGATAATGAGGCAGCTACAAGATCCTGTTATAGCAGCTAATGAATTGAAATGTGCGCAAACCATCATGCGTTACACCGAGTTGCGTGAGGTGCAGGCCGACCTGGCCAAACGTTTAGGCGAGCGTGTTATCCTCGAGTTTTAATAGGTGTTTTTAGTCTTTGTTCCTAATCAGGTTCATGAACTCTTCGCGCGTCTTTGCCTGATTGAATGCCCCTGTAAAGTCAGAGGTTGTGGTAATGGAGTTCTGTTTCTCCACGCCTCGCATCTGCATGCACATGTGCTTAGCCTCCACCACTACCATCACACCCAGTGGATTCAGCGTTTCCTGTATGCACTCTTTTATTTGTGAGGTCATACGTTCCTGCACTTGCAGGCGATGTGAGTAGATGTCCACCACACGGGCAATCTTGCTCAAACCAGTGATGTATCCGTTAGGGATGTAGGCCACATGTGCCTTGCCGAAGAAGGGTAGGAGGTGGTGCTCACAAAGTGAGTAGAAGTCAATGTCCTTTACAATAACCATCTGACTGTAGTCTTCTTTGAACTTGGCCGAGTTCAGTACTTCACGAGGGTCAATGTTATAACCTCCTGTGAGTGTCATCATAGCTTTCGCTACACGCTCGGGTGTCTTGGTCAGTCCTTCACGACTGGCATCCTCGCCCATCAAGGTGAGAATACGCTTGATGTGACCTTTCAACTCTTCCAATTCAGGCGTTTCCGCCACAATCTCCTTGCCTAGCATCTTTCAATTAATCTCAATTGTAATCTGATCCCTCACGATGGATATTTCTTTAAATACTCCCGTAGCTTTTAGTTGGCGCATCATAGCATCAGCCTCTTCAATGGAGGGGAAGTTGCCCACACGGCACAACCAGCGTGGTGAAACGAAGTAAGCATACACTTGTGCATCCTGGAAGTATTGTTTCACCTTGTTGGCTACGTCCTGTGCCTCGTTGCGCGAACGACTGGTGTTGTTGCCAGCATATACTTGCACACGATAGCCCTGGCGTTTTAGTTCTTTCTTCTCGCCAGCACTTGTGCCGCTTGCAGCCGCTCCATTTACCAAGGCAGTAATCTGTGCATCTTGATGGATGGTAACCTTGCCTTGTCCTGCGGCATCCGTTTGCAGACTCTTTACGATGTCACGCTGTGCGAAAGCCGACATTGACAAAGCAAGCATGCATAAAATAGCTGTCGTAATTCGTTTCATATTGGTATTTGTATAATGGCTTCCCGCCCGCAGGCGGGAATGCCATAGTTTATTACTTCTTCCAAGCGTCGATGATACCCTTGAAGTCAGCGCACTTCAGAGAAGCACCACCAATCAAGCCACCGTCGATGTCAGGCTTAGCAAACAGCTCAGGAGCGTTGCTTGCCTTGCAGCTACCACCATAGAGGATAGAGGTATCATCAGCTACCTTAGCACCATACTTGTCGGCTACGCAGCTACGGATGTAAGCGTGAATCTCCTCTGCCTGCTCAGCTGTAGCGGTCTTACCGGTACCGATAGCCCAAATTGGTTCGTAAGCGATGATGATCTTAGCGAAGTCCTCGGCGCTCAGGTTGAATACTGAACCTTCCAGTTCAGCCTTTACTACCTCGTTCTGCTTGTTAGCCTCACGCTCTTCCAAGCTCTCACCGATGCAGAAGATAACCTTCAGACCGTTAGCCAAAGCCAACTGTACTTTCTCCTTCAGGATTTCAGGAGTCTCCTTGTAGTACTCACGGCGTTCTGAGTGGCCCAGAATTACATACTGTGCACCAGTACTCTTTACCATCTCAGCAGAAACCTCACCGGTATAAGCGCCCTTCACCTTGTCAGCGCAGTTCTCAGCACCCAGACCAATTACTTCCTGGTTCAGGAACTGAGCTACGGTTGCCAGGTGGATAAACGGAGTGCAGATTACTACGTCGCAGTTAGGTTTGTCAGCGGTCAGTACTTCGTTCAACTCTTTAGCCAAAGCTACACCTTCTTGCAGGTTCATGTTCATCTTCCAGTTACCTGCTACAATTTTCTTTCTCATACTTTTCTTAATTTTTTTGTTATGTCTATTAAATATTCTGTCTATCAATATAATCAATATTAACGGTACCACAAACCACACGCCTACCCATCCCAAGGTACGCAGGTCGCTCACGTTCTTTATCACGCCTAGTGGCAACTCCTCCAGTCTGTCGGTCAGTTGAAACTCGTTGGGTATCTGCGAGTCTGCCCACTTGTTCAATATCACGCCCTCCTTGATGAGCATCAGTCCAGGGTTACTGCGCACCATCGTCTTTAGGGTGATGTCGTCCATAATGCAGAACGGATACTCCGCTCCCGTGCGATCACGCCATTGCTCGATGACATCTACTGACGACGACGACAAGGCATAGAACTTATACCCATGTTCCAAGCTATAGTCATACAACTCGTTTATCAGGTCGATGAATCCCTCGTTGGCCTCCTCTGTACGGTGCATTACCAGCAGGAAGGTATAACCAGGGTCATCAAGCACTTCATCGGTTATATCCTCGCCCGTCTCCATGCTCTCCATCACGAAATCGTGTATTGGTGGTTCATAGCCTTTCTCCACCACCAACGTCTCAGCACTTACGAATGTCCACGTACTGTCAGGGTAGTTGTCCACCGTAAATGTCTGTCGCTCGCCATCTTTCTCCATGATAAAGCGCGTGTCAAAGACCGTTGGCTTGGCGCCTTCCGGAATCTCCATTCCCTTGCGAATATTGTTGCCTATCTTATAGGGGCGGAAATCAATGATGGGCAATGTTGCCAAGCAATAGCCCGCCAGCGCCAAGGCAAATACTATGCTATAGTTCGATAAGGTCCACTCCATCTTCTTCGTCAGGGACCTTACCATGTTCCAGGGAGTGATAACCACCACCACGGCACAAATTAGCAGCACCACGTTCTTACCAAACGTCTCCCAGTTAGTCAGTACCAATGCGTCGCCAAAACAACCGCAATCACTGATGGGGTTGGTTAAAGCCAAATAGAGCGTCAAGGGCGTCATCAGCAGCATAATCAGCAACGCTAGTCGGGTAGTGGCACGTCGCTTAATGCCCAATACCAGATGCATACCCACGCCAAACTCTACTACGGCCAGCAACACTGATAAGGCCAGTGGCACAATGTCGGGCATCAGCTGTAGCAAGCCGAATGCCGTTAGGTAGTCCTGTATCTTATAATAGGTACCCAGTGGGTCAACAGCTTTTACAAATCCCGAGAATACAAAGGTGGCTCCCAAGATAAAGCGGCAAATGTTCACTACCGCCTTCCAAGCCATGCTATTTTGCCACTTAGTCACCAAAGTTCAGTTTTATCAATCCGAACACCGAATAGTTAATCATGTCCATATAGTTGGCATCCACACCCTCCGATACCAAGGTGTTGCCTGCCAAATCCTCTATTTGTTTGGTTCGATTAATCTTCATCAGAATCAGGTCGGTATAGGATGTAATCCGCATGTTGCGCCACGCCTCGTCATAGTCGTGGTTCTTGGCCAGCATCAGCTCCAGCGTGCTCTTGGCATACTTGTCGTACAGCTCGATGGCCTGCTCCACGCTAATGTCCTCATGTTCGGCATAGCCCAACTCCAACTGTATAAGTGCTATGATACCATAGTTTACAATGCCCATGAACTCTGGTTTGATGCCTTCGCCCACCATCGACACTCCCTTTACCTCCAAGGTCCTTATGCGGTTGGCCTTTATGAATATCTGGTCAGTCACCGATGCTGGACGCATGATGCGCCACGCTGCCCCATAGTCATGCAACTTCTTTACGTACAAGTCTCTGCATTCAGCAATTACTTGCTCAAACTGTGCCTTGGTATCTTTCATATCATTCCTATTTGGATTGCAAAGATAATCATTCTGCAGGACAAATAAAAAAAGGATGCTCTAATAATTATTAAAGCATCCCCTTTTTGTTCCTACCCAATATTGTTTTATGAACACCTGAGCACTTGTCCGATGCGTAAAGTGGTCTTTGTCGTAATGCCGTTAAGCTTGCAGAGTTGACTCACGCTCACGCCTTGCTTGTTGGCAATTTTTGACAGTGTGTCACCACTTTTCACCTTATAATAAACGCCCTCACCATCGGATATCACCTCATTGGTTGCCAATGCCTTTGATGCTCGTTTAGTCGTTTGTTTCTTAAATACATGTGTATAGCTGTCGGCCACCACATCCTGCTTTTCGAAGTCAAACATTAACGCTGGGTTGATAGCCACGCCCAAGAAGCGTGTCTCGAAATGCAAGTGCGAACCCGTTGAACGTCCAGTGTTACCTCCCAAACCAATCACGTCACCGGCACGTACCAGCTGGTCTTCCTGTACCATCTGCTTAGAGAGGTGTCCATACACAGTTTCCAGTCCGTTGTCATGACGTATCACAATATACTTGCCATAGCCCCTGCGCCCTTGGTTCTTTACGATGCGTACCTTACCGTCGAAAGCTGAGCGGATAGTGTCACCCACGTTCACCTTGATATCCAGTCCATAGTGGGCACGGCGTCTGCGAGGACGGTAGCCAAACACATCGTTAATCTTTGTATTAGGAGTAGGCATACAGAAACCTGTCAAGTCGAAAGTGTAAGTATCAGGAATCACTGCTTTGGCATAAGCATTCACAAATTCATTGTCCCATGACTGATAGATGTCAATACTGGGGTCTTCTGATTGCTCAGCTTTGATAATCTTCTGCAACGCCAATGAATCCACGCTTCTCAGCTTTACATCCACAGGAGCCTGTCTGGCTATCAAGTCTTGTGCTGAAAGCACACTACTGCAGAGGCAAGTAGCAGTCAATATGATTGTCTTTACAAGTCTAAAATGCATAAAATCCTTGTTTCAGGTGGTGTTAAAACACCATTTTTCCACTAATTATGCAAAGGTATAGTATTTTCTTCTTTCAACCCAAATCTTTTATAATAAAAAACCCAAAAATGTGCTGCAAAACATATTTAGCTAATAGCAGACCAATTGATATTAGTCTTGCGTAGTTTCTTGAGTTGATGCCACAATAGTTCATATTTGGGTAATTCGCAGGTGGGGTCTTCCTCAACGATGCGTTCCGCCATATCACGTGCCAATTGTAGAATTTGTCCATCGCGAGCTAGGTTGGCAATCTTCAACTCGAACGCCATCCCGCTTTGTTGTGTGCCCTCCAAATCACCAGGACCACGCAAATTCAGATCGGCCTCGGCAATTTCGAATCCGTCGTTGGTACGCACCATGATTTCTATACGCTTTCTGGTATCTTCAGCCAATTTGAATCCTGTTACCAAGATGCAATACGACTGGTCGGCACCTCGTCCTACGCGTCCTCTCAACTGGTGCAACTGCGATAGTCCAAAGCGTTCGGCATTCTGAATCACCATCACCGATGCGTTGGGCACGTTTACGCCCACCTCTATCACGGTGGTAGCCACCATGATCTGTGCCTCGCCACGCACGAAACGTTGCATCTGTTCTTCTTTTAGTGCAGGTTTCATCTGTCCGTGTACCTGACAGACCGTCAGGTCGGGGAAGTCATCGCACACTTGCGAATAGCCTTCCACCAGGTTCTTCAAGTCTATCTTCTCGCTTTCCTTGATAAGCGGATAGACGATATATATTTGTCTGCCCTCGTTCACCTGCTTGCGGATGAAATCGTTCAGTTGTAGACGACGGTTATCGAACTGATGCAAGGTGGCGATGGGTTTTCGTCCAGGGGGCAGCTCATCGATGATCGACACATCTAGGTCGCCATATAGTGTCATCGCCAAGGTGCGGGGGATAGGGGTGGCGGTCATCACTAGTACATGAGGTGGTTGCAGACTTTTGCCCCATAGTCTGGCTCGCTGTGCCACACCAAAACGATGCTGTTCGTCAATCACTGCCAAACCAAGACGAGCGAATGTCACCCCATCTTCTATCAAGGCGTGGGTGCCAATCAGAATGTGAACATCACCGCTCTGCAATCCACTAAGTATTTCTTCGCGCTTTTTCCCCTTAATCGAGCCCGTTAGTAGTTCTACTCTCACGCCCAGACCATCCATTTGTCGGCATAGTGTCTCGTAGTGTTGGCCAGCTAGTATTTCGGTGGGCACCATCAAACATGCCTGATAGCCGTTGTCGAGCGCCAATAGCATACTCATCAGTGCCACCATTGTCTTCCCACTACCTACATCACCTTGCAGCAAGCGGTTCATTTGCTTACCGCTGCCCATATCGGCACGTATCTCTCTCAATACGCGTTTCTGTGCATTGGTCAGCTCAAAGGGAAGGTAGTCGCGATAGAATGTATTGAAGAAAGCACCTACATGACGGAATACATAGCCACGATATTTCCTGCGTCGGTCACTGGCATAGCGCAGGATGTTCAGTTGAATATAGAACAGCTCCTCGAATTTCAGACGTAGTTGGGCTTGGCGAAGGGCATCGTTGTTTTGCGGGAAATGGATGTTGCGCAGAGCATCGTTTAGTGACATCAGGTGTTGTCGGGCTATGATTTCAGGTGTCAATGTCTCAGGCAACGGCTCTTTCAGCAGAGGCATCGCGTTCTGCATCATTTTCTCAATGGCATGCGAGTTGAGGAAGCTGCGCTTCATCTTCTCTGTGGTGTTGTAGTAGGGTTGCATACCCAAACTGTTAAGCTGTACCTCCGATGCTGGGTCCAAGTCGGGATGGGCAATGTTCAGTCTGCCGTTAAATACGCTAGGTTTGCCAAATACGATGTATTCTTGATGCACCTTGTAGCGGTTAATCACATATTTGATACCTTGGAACCAAATGAGGTCGATGAACCCCGTGCCGTCGGTAAAATGGGCGATGAGGCGCTTGCCCCTACCTTCGCCTGCAGTTTCGAAAGCGGCAATCTGTCCTCGTACTTGGATATAAGGCATGTCGCCCGTCACCTCGTTGATGGCGTATATTTTGCTCCTGTCAACATATTTGTAGGGGAAATAATACAGCAGATCATACACTGAATGTATGTTCAGTTCTTTGGCGAGCAGGGTAGCGCGTTGCGGCCCCACGCCACTGATATATTTCACATCCAACTGCTCAATCATTTGCAAAGTATTTCTGCAAGTTTCAGGTCGAATGGTGTCGTAATTTTGATATTCTCACGGTTGCCCTCAGTCAAGGTCACTTGGATACCCATTGCTTCAACCACCGAGGCATCATCGGTAAATGCGTCAGTATAAGGCTGTTCGTAGGCTTGTTT